>Ga0182004_10000005_pt1 | contig 68515 bp, 60 predicted proteins | sample Sormic07211540_1_FD_120479 | JGI IMG/M metagenome (GOLD analysis project Ga0182004, IMG submission 120479) | Endophyte microbial communities from Sorghum bicolor roots, Mead, Nebraska, USA - 072115-40_1 MetaG | ecosystem: Host-associated > Plants > Roots > Unclassified | place: USA: Nebraska...
AAACAAAAAAAGAGCCAAAAAACCCCCTTTCCCCCCCCCCCCCTCAAAAAAGGTGAAAATGGATGAAAATATTTCCCCCCCCCCCCCCCCCCACCCCCCTCAAGAGTCCGTAGACCAAACAATTTCTTAAATGATAGTTCAAGGTAATCATGTCACTGAGGAATCAGATTATCCAGTGGAGACCACTGCTTTGCAGCACATCGATTGCAAAATGTGAAATCCATCCATTATTATTGATACAAGTGTTGAAACATCTATCAGGTTTTTGATATTCAGCTTGGACTCGGAGCCATAATACATCACAATATAAATAAATGGCCACATCTATCTATCAGCTAAAAAGATTAGCAAATACAAAATCTGCTGTACTGAAACAAGCCAAAATTTAGTCTGCTGCTACTTTCTTCAGCAGCCACATCTGTCACCAATAGTGTATCTCTTCTTAACTAGAATGGACTATTGCTGAATCTTCAAGACAGGAAAGGCAATAACATCCCTTATGCTAGAAGAGTTTGTCAAAAGCATTACTAACCGGTCAATACCAAGGCCCTGAGGTAAGGTTCCACAAAAATTAGTCACAGAAGACATAGGTTCTCAGTAAATAACTAGCAGTTCCAAGAACATTAGCAAATTAGCAATCGTGAAATAAACAATTTAATCAGTCATACCATTCCTGATGCTGGTGGCATTCCGTATTCTAATGAAGTCAAGAAGTCTTCATCTAAAGAAACTTCATAGGAATAATCATCATCTCCATCACCCTCAGTAGATTTCACCTCCTTAGCCATTGCAGCTCGCTTAACATTGTGCTGTTTTATTTGATTTTCAAAACGGCTCCTCTGCAATAAAGATAAAATGCACATTTGAAGTTAAAGTGGTCAAGAAGGATGTATGTGATTTCCATCTATCTTAATGATCACCTAAATAACATATTCCAGGTGTTCTGGGGGAATTTTAAGCTATAGTGCTATATCACAGACAGAACGTTGGAAGTAAACCAACCACCTTAATTTGCCTTTGTTTTCATTTAAGTATAGCCCACATTAGATGCCAGTGGAACAAAGAGAATTTTGAAGAAACAGAAACTGTTCGTAATGGTAGACCATTCTATACAAAACAATGTAGTTTTACAGATTGTCAACTGAAATAGTGTCAAATGCGTAAAATTCCAAATACTCAATATTTGATACTCTTTAAAGAAAAGAACTTCACAAAGAAATGCTGCAAATGATGGCACTTCGGCATGCAGTAAGAAACCAGGACATTCTTACCTGATCGATTGGGTCTGTGAGTTCAGAAAACGCATTGCCAATCTCACGACCACAGATGAAAAGTTCGAATCGCTCAGTAAGGCCAACATGACTACAGCAAGAGGAAAAAAATTACTGAGGTGAAAACAAAAGGTCATAACATAATGACATGCACCAAAACTCTAATTAAAGAATTAAAATAGACAAAACAGCTCATTTGTAATGAAAGGTCCCTAGCATCCAGGAACATACATTACATAATAAACAGTGTAGCACTAGCACGTGTCAGAAACCAAAACATTTTTATCTTGTGGCCTTTAGCAGAGTTTGCAGATTAGTCTCAGCCGTTTCTAAAGTATGTGTGTTTGTGCACAATTTTCCATTCATAAGAGTTGCTTGTACAAGGAAAAAAACAGGTTCAAACAATGAACCTTTGACTTTAAAGTGTCCTTAATAAAAAAAAATATTTCAACATTGACTGTCGATTTCTTTGATGGCATGGTACAATTTTAACCACAAAAATGGAATAAAATATTGTCACTCAACCTATTTCATTTGAATCTCAAAATATGTGGGTGCCATGCAAAATGAAATAGGAGTGTTTACCTCCGATGTGGTTTTGCCAATGGTGATATCTCAACTGGGTAGTCAAGGACAAATGTTGGTTGTACAAGAGTAGATTCAACAAAAGTCTCAAAAACCTGGCCATGAGATGTAAAATTGTTAAATGAGGCTCATGAGCTAAAACAACCAAGTTTCAACCAACAGAATGAAACTTACAGCATATCCAAGAGCCTTTCTAAATCTCACTCTTTAAATCATCATTTAGAAAGTCATTTGCATAAAAATAGCTTTTTATATCTTTTGACTCTCCAACAGTTTTTCTATATCTCATGCGCACTCTAGAGAGTCATTCTCGTCTTCTATTTTTGGCTAGCGAAAAATCCGAAATAGAAGATGGCTATATTTGGATAACCATTTAGAGAACACTATATAAGAGCATCTCCAAGAGACTCTCTACATCATTCCTAATTGCTAGGAATAGAGATTTTGGTGAAAAATACCCTCCAACAGCTTCTTTAATTGGTTATCTAAACATAGCCATCTTCTAGTCCGGATTTCTTGCTAGCCAAAGATAGAAAACGAGAAGCTATCTAGAGTGCACATAAGATATAGAAAAACTGTTGGAGAGTGAAAATATATAGAAAATCGTTTTTATGCAAATGTCTCTCTAATGATGATTCAGAGAGTGAACTTTAGAATGACTTGTCGAGATGCTCTAAGACAATTAAATCTTGCAGTTCAAGATTTTGAGTAGATAATACAAAATGACTGGATTTTCAATGCAATAGATCCAACTATGACATCAAATAGAGCTAAATTCAAGCATGAATTTGCCTTGGTTGTCCATAGAACAAAGAGTTGTAATTCTTTGTATTGTTTATTTGCTTTCCTGTTCCCTAATATTGTGTAGTAGTATAGTAGTAAAAGTGAAAACAAGGTAAAAACAACAATCATGGGCCTTCCAACCCTTGACCCTTCCCTTAGAAAGGAGATTCCCACCACCAAGTTGTTGTGGTTTCAATTAGAAACAAAACTTATTCTAAATTACTATTGTAGAAGCCAGTTGAGCCAATAATTCAACTAATCAAAATGTGAACTGAAACCTTGAGTGGTTCGTTGTCCAGTCAAATTACCTTATGGCTTACACCATATTTATTGGGCTTGAGCATGCTAGGGTTTTTTCTCCCATTGGAATGCATGTGGATATTTGCTAGTATATACAAAAAATAGGAGACCATCATACTGTTTCATTAAAAGAAAACAGCGACCAAGTACGCAACATTTCATTGATACTCTAATCAGAATAGAGTTCTTGGGACATAGCCACATACATGTTTATAAGATAGTGAGGTAAACCAAGAAAGCACAATTCTCATGCAGTTTAAGGTGTACATATATTCAAGGCCCTCTTATAAACTTTAGTCCCTATCACATCGAATATTTGGACACATGCATGAAGTATTAAATATAGACTATTTATGAAACTACAAACATAGCTAGAGAATAATTTGCGAGACGATTTTTTAAGCCTAATTAGTCCATGATTGGACACTAATTGCTATAGTTACAAATGTGCTATAGTACCTATTAAACTTTAGTCTCTCCAACCAAACACCCCCTAAACTACACAATCCATAAATCATTAGTAAACTCGTTATGCCAAATCAATAGAAACTTTCTGTATGACCCATGAACAAATTTTCGGAAACAACATATTCATAAGAAAGTCGATTGTGGCAGCCAAATATGTGAGCCACTAGTATGTCCACATAATTAAAAATTCAAAACAATGTATCCATAATTAAACAGACACATTAACTAATAGCATGTTTACTCAGCATAATAGTGGCTCTGGTTTCCATAACCAGGAATGGAACAAGCCACACAATGAGACAAAAAGCCACAACATTCGTTGCCAGATTCCATCAGTGTGGTCTTTGCAGAATATAGTTTACTATTTTTTTTTGGCTGGCTTCTATTTCTCTAACAAAAACTTAAATTTCTTTTTGTAGGCAATTTATTTAATCCCACTTGTTAAGTGAACAGGAGAAAACTCATTACCGTCAACAAAAAATAAAACAACAATAATAGAGTACAGAAATAGAACAAAATGAGCACCATCAATGCAAAAAAGTGTACAAAATGAAAGCCTCAAGCTACCTCGTTGAGAACATGTCCAACAGATGAACAGGCTTGCAACGAAGTACTTTCATTGTTTCCTACTTCGAAACCTGGCAGCCCCTTAACAGCTCTTTTTGCAGATTCAACATCGCCGAAGCTGTTAAAGTCGATTCCTGTTGCTTCTTTGACAAGAGAATGCATGGTCTCCCTCCTCCATGGTCTTTCAAGCGAGATTTCAGTTCCCTGTTTGATATTAAACAGCACATTGTTGACTAATGGTATAAATACAGAAATGTACAGATTTGCATTGAAGTGTCAATGCAAGTGCACATGTACAAGAAGCTCAGGAGGAAGTAATAGTTGATAAGTAATTTATTGAAATGGCACCAAAAAAGGTTACAGAGTAATGAAGCAAATTGGGGATATATACATAAGCGACAAACCGCAGCATGATGTTTGTGTGATAAGACATTGGTGTCCAAACGATGCAAACAGGATAGCATGCAATATATGCTCAAACTAATATTAAAATTTTAAAATAAAGAGCATGATTACCTCATAATCAACCTTAAGCTTGCCATGAGTAGCCATAGCACATCGAGTAACAATTTCTTCAGCCATATTCATCATGCTCTCATAGTCTGAATATGCTTCATACATCTAGTTTGCAAAGACAAGTAAAGTCTGACCTTATTTTAAGTATAAAACATTCTGCAATGCAGAAAGGAGGCACACAAAGGAACATAGAATATACACTGTGCACTTATGCTGGCAAGGACAAAAGTAATCAATTGATACAAGCATATTTGGAGGGGAAAAATAAACTCCTACCTCAATAGTGGTAAATTCAGGATTATGACGAGTAGAAATGCCTTCATTCCGGAATATTCTTCCAATCTCATAGACCTTCTCAAGCCCTCCAACCTGCACTATTTCAATGGTACTCAGGAGTACGAAAAAGATTGCCGTTGAAAAAAAAGTTGTAGAAACAAAATAGACCTTTGGCACAATGCATACTGCATAGTCACATTGATACCCTTCAAATGCTTAAGCGCAGCCGAAAAAAAGGCATGAATACAAGTGCTATAGCATGAAATCTTAAAGTGATAAATTCACCCCAAAAGAAACAAAATATATTGGTATTCGGGGACATATTTGACATCTACCAGTGGAGGCGAGGCACACAGGATTAATCTGGAAAACAAATTTCAAAGCTTATTCAGCATAATTACTACACAGCAGTGTCTGTTATATAAGATTCTGCAGTATGCATGTATACCTGTATTCAGCATAAAGAAAAAGCAATTGATGCTGCCATGAACTGGTTAAAGAATCAACTATGAAGCTATCAAAGTAAAAAGAATGAGGAACCGAAATGTAACCTTACCAACATCCTTTTCAAATGCAGCTCTGTTGCAATCCTCAAGTAAAGATCTCTTTGAAGTGAGTTATGGTAGGTTATAAAGGGTCTAGCTTCAGCACCACCTGCTGCTCCCTGTTTTTTTTAACATTTTTATTATGTGTAATGTTGTAAATGAAGATATGAACAAGCGGAGAAGACAAACTAGTGATCAAACAAGCACCGTGACACAAAAAGAACCTAATTCGTTTATAACCTATTGGTACTATGCTAGGTTGTATTAGCTGCATTGGTTCAACTACACTAATAGCATATTAGCATTTCTTAAGAAAGACATGGTTATGGCCAATATGTTTTCTGCTTTTTTTATGCTGAGCTTTACAACCTATGTGTGCCATCAATGATGATGATGATGAGATGATCCCTTGTTATGCTCCACAAATGATTTAACATCTAGAGATGAATCCAATATGCTGTTTGAAGTTATTCACTCTTAAATAAAATTCAGGCCAAATCAAATTAATGTAAAAATGAAATTGTGCATTTGTCTAAAATTAAATTACATCGCGCACTTTTAAGCTTAAATGCCTTTCTTCTTCAGTGTAAAGTAGTTTCATGAGTTCTATTTTTCAACAAATACACATAGGTTTTCATTTAAAATCACTTTTTTTGCTGAATACGTTTGTGTCGTTTCATTAAAGGTAAGCAAACAAAGAATAACACCACACCATCAGCATATCATATTTTACATTCAGATTATGAACAGAGATTTTGTTAGTGGTTTTGGAGTGCACACATGTGCTGCATTTACAGTTTTTTTTTTTTTGGAAAAAGACATGGAAGTCCTAGTTGGATGCGATCACTAGAACAAAAAATATGGCCATATTGGACCATCTTAAATTGTGTTGTAAAGGTTTGAATATCACAGAGGTGATCAAATCCACTAGCTTAAGAGTTGAATAAGTCTTAAGTTAGTTTTCTTTTTCAAAATTGAGCCTTATAATGTAGAGTAAGGTTTGGAATATAATTCAGAAGCATTACTGCAGTACGCAAGGAGGTAAATATTAATGGTCTATCTTCGGAAAGATTTATAAGATGTGTAGTGGATCTTAAAAAAAAGGTATCACATAAATTAGCCCAAAAAATTTATTCCGGATATCTTATCAGTTAAATGGTTACATATTATATAGCTGACCGATCCTGCTGAAAGACAACCTAAAAGGTATGAAAAAAATAATACCTGTAGAACTGGAGTTTCAACTTCAATAAAACCAAATGATTCCATTGTCTTGCGGATCTCAGAAACCACCTGTCAAAAATGCAAATATCTAAGTTCAAAGTGTAAAAGAAGCTACAACAAATTCTGTTAGTGCTGTAACTATTCATTAAGCTAGTTATTTTTGGAGGACCTAAGGACGTGCTCTTACAATATGACAACATATGTGTTAATTTCTTCTTTCCTACCACACCTCCCTTTAACCCATTAAGAAAAATGTGTTCCCGTGCTACATCAATATTTAAAGATATAAGAGTTTCCAAACTATAGCAAATTAGTAATTAGGTGTAGTTACTTGCCCATCAGTTTCAGAATACAGATTTAGCATCCATGTAGTCAATACCTTTGCCCTAGTTCGGAATACATCAGCAACCTTAGGATTTGCAATCATGTCAACATACCTGTCATTAATCAAAGATAGCACACATGGTCAGTGCACTGTGCAGAACAATCTTGCAATCATTTAAACTAGGACTAGGAATGAAGGAATAGCAACGAAGATGCTAAAATAATAATCCTGGAGGGGAAAATGATACCTTTTAAACCATTAGTCAAGCTGAAAGATACTAGAAATTAAACGCATTGGTAGTACAATTAAAATCAAAACTATATATTAAGGTATTAAATGGGTACTGATTTTGAACAGATGAGATATGACTTAGAAGGTGCAAGAAGCAAGATGAAAGCCAACCTTTGACGATATCGTTTGTCAACATCAGTTAATCCATGATACTTGTCTGGTAGTGGGAGTAAGGATTTTGTGAGAATTTCAAAATTTTTCACATAAACAGATAGCTCCCCTGCAATGAAACCCACCATGTCAAGAATATAGACATTTCGCAAATAAGTTGACAAGTATAGTAAGATATAGCACAAGACTCAAGCAGTCCAGTTTTTTTAAAATTTGGAGCAGGCTATTATTTAGCTGTTTTTCTTATTTATTTGTCTGCATAATAGAAGTAGGTTGCTTAGCTCTGACTTTCACTATTCAAAATAATTTATAATCAGATTGCTAGTACTAGGAACTCACTTAGATACATACGAAAACGAATTCCTTTGAATCTAATTAACAAATGGCGAAAAGAATGAAAAACTCAATAGCAAAGTCGAGGTTTGGAAGCTTGCTCTGCAAAATTAAGAAAAATGGTATATACTGATTCTAAGGAAATCACTGTACAAATATATTTCTGGAAATTGTTATCTCGTGCTTCAAATTTTAACTAAGTACAGATCAATGAAACTACTGACAGATAGAATAGAAGTTATAATGAACCTTTCTCTGTCTTTTTAATGGATCCACTTGCACCTAATATATCACCAATGTCAATAAATGCCTTCAGTTGCTCAAATTGGTCCTCCGTAAGGCTGTCTTTCTCGCAATAAAGCTACCCATAGCCAAAAGAAAGAAAGGCCCAGAAACACATAATCAGCGCCAAACAAATTATCATACTTATGCAGCTACTAATAACAACAAATGCCACTGAAAACTGCACATAGCTCAGCTGCTATGTGCAGATGGCTTACAAGTGCAACATTATCAAGTAGCATACGCATATCCGCATGAAATCAAATTCGAAGGAGAGAACAAAATAAGGCAAGTCAATTGAAAGATCAGACCTGCATAGTCCCAGAGTCATCTCTTACAGTCATAAAAACAAGCTTTCCAAATGCCCTTCGGGCAACAATCCTGCCAGCAACGGACACCGACACGTCCTCGCAGACTTCACCATTCACAAGATGAGCGTACTGCTCCTGAAGCTCCTTGGTCGTGTGAGTCCTGTCCCACTTGTACGCGTACGGCTCATGCCCCTTCGCTCTGAGCTCCTCAACCTTGCAACCAGAAAACCAACGATCCCAAGCCCGTCAGTAGCAGACACGGACTGAAAATTGAGGGCAAACAGGATACACACAGCAAACAATGTAGAACTAAAGACGCGACACAGGAACGGAGAACTGACTTTTTTGAGGCGGATGGCGCGGATGGAGTCGCGGTCAGAGGTAGAGGCGGATGAGGAGGCACTACGGCGTCGGCGGTCCTGAGGCTGCGCCGGCGGGTTCGTGGTGGCGGCGGCCGCGGAACAGCAGCGGATGCGGAGGCCAAGGGTCCTTGAAGCGGCGGCGCGGGAGGCCGCGAATCCAATGAGATTGGAGGAGGCCCTCCACGCCCGCAGCGCCTCCATTGATCCGAGAATGAGCGAGTTTGTCTTGTGGCGCCTCCGGGCCGACCTGCAGTGAGCTCCTCGCCGCGGTAGCCTCGCACGTGCTCGCCGCCGCCGCGTCCCGAGCGCGAGCGCGCGCGTGCGAGTGCGAGTAGCCGCGGCGGGAGAGGGAGCAACGCAACGGACGGCGGCCGCGGGAGCGAGGATAGGGTCTACCTGCTGGCTGCTGAGATGGGCCCGAAACCCAGACACGGCCCACGGGGAAGCGTCGGCAGCCCTGGGCCAACCCAGCCCATTCTGGCTGGGATGACGACGCGTCCAAAGTCGCGGCGCGGGCCGCTGCAACCAGCCGCCAACGGGCAACGGCATATGCCGTGCGCGTTGCAGGCGGACCCACATGTCCCCTGGCGGGCCCCACATGTCGTGCCAACCATGGAAATATCTATCTCTCCTCTGCGCCGCCGCCAGGATTTAGGGTTCTAGGCCGACTCCACTCCAATCCAATCCAATCCAGGGGCGGGCGACTGCTTCCTTGCCCGATTTATTCCCCATCTTGTCCCTCCCTATAAGGTCGCCTTTCCTCCCTTTGCTAAATAGAACGAGGCAGAGGCATCTTCTTCGACTCGACGTGCGCTTCCTCTTCCTCGCTCGCTCCCAGTCGCAGGTGACTACGTCCTCCCTCCCTCACCTACGTATCTCTTTCCGGGCATGTAGATCTCTCTTTGCTCGATCTGCTTTCGGTTTGTCTATGTTCTTCGTAAGATTCACATCTGTGATGCGGCTATAGTAAGATTTGGTCGGGATTTGCTAAGTTTGACCACTGACCTGCGTATGCATCGGCCCCGATCTGAATTCTGGAGCGTGATTATCTCTCTCCTTTTGTTGTTTTCTATATTGTATCTAACAGACAATCTCCATGTGTTGCGTCGTTAAGTTACACGCACACATGGATCTTGTATTTGTATCTACCAATCGATAAGTTGCACGAACACATGATTGAAGTTCAACTTTGCTGTGTTGTCTTTAGGTGCGCTTCCTGAGCACATTATGTACTGATTTCTGCAAATTATTAGTAAAGGGTTATAAACTGTAAAGTCAATTTTCATGACTGTACACTTGTATGCGGTCGCGGCTTCTGCTTTTCTGCTTTTATTCTTCTGCTAACATGCCCGAGCATGTATTTCATTAAGAGGAAGTTCTTCTTCTGCTTATAAAATAAGCTTTGTGTGCTTTGTTTCTCGGGTAAAAAATAAAACGGTGGAAACCTTTAATTCTAAAATAAATATCACAGTGAATTCCTTCGTTGGTCTTTTTTTTTTCCTCTTATGCCTTAGTATAATCAGTAAGTATGACTTAAAAGTTTACTGAACACGGTACCTGTAACCTTCACAGAATCTGCAGTGTTCTCTCTTGGTAGCTCTAGTTTCCTACTTATATATTTACATATTTGTTTATCTGTTCTAGTGATGGCTGATGTTGATGAGTACCGTTGCTTCATCGGGAATCTGTCCTGGTCGACGACTGATGAAAGCCTCAAGGATGCATTCAGCAAATTTGGCAACCTAACTGAGGCGAAGGTAACATGAATAATCTCTTGTCTTTAGTTTTGCCAGAGTAATCCTTTTTACGAGCATGATAATTACCGTAGATTGTGGTGGTAACTGTTGCTTAGGATTTCCTTTTGCACTGCGGTGAACATTGGTATACTACTATACTGCATTAGTTTGTCTCTAAGGAATCTTAAATCTTACTGATTTTGCTCAAAAACATATTTTCTCTCACTATCCATTTTTTTGCCATATAGATATTTATGCTGTTTTATTCCTGTCTTCATGAGTGCTCTAGGAAATATTTTTGCCTCTGAGTGGTCATATTTTTTAACTCGACGTAGCTTGGCATACATCCATCGTGTGTACAGTATTGCTTTGTGCTTCATTTGTTATCTAGCATGTTCTCTTATTTATGGTTTACTTAATTTTGTTTTGCTGGTAATATGCAGGTGGTCCTTGACAAATTTTCTGGCCGTTCTCGTGGTTTCGGCTTTGTAACTTTTGATGAGAAGCAAGCCATGGAGGATGCTATTGAGGGAATGAATGGACTGGACTTGGACGGAAGGAACATCACTGTTGATAAAGCTCAGCCACAAGGACCTGGTAGAGACCGCAATGGTGACCGTGATTATGACCGTGATCGTGGATCTCGTTATGACCGTGGTCGTGACTATGGTAGTGGGCGTGCACCGCGAGGAGGTGGTGGTGGGGACTGCTTCAAGTGTGGGAAACCTGGTCATTTTGCTAGAGAATGCCCATCTGGGGATGGTGGGAGAGGGGACAGATATGGTGGCAGAGATGACAGGTATGGTGGTGGTGGCGGCGGTGGCGGGCGTTATGGATCTGAGCGTGGTGGCGACCGATACTCTGGCCGTAGCCGAGATGGCGGCAGCTATGGGGGTGACCGCTACAGCCGTGACCGATCAGGTCCTTACTGATAGCCTAGTTCTTGAGAAGTATGTGCCATCCAGGTATGAAAGTCTATCTACTATTATAAGGCTTGTTATTGTGTCTGGAACTTAGTTATCCTGTCGTTGGAGTCGCCATGTACCGTGAGAAATCAGTTGCTTTGTTATAGACCGTATTACTGACCGGTTTATTATTGTTTCCTGCTTGCCAGGCATATGACTTGGTCATAGTGCTTGGCGCTTGGATCCTGCATGTTTGCTTGATATGCTATTTGGCTATTAAAAGATGGATATTGTTCCTGTGTTGATGATCCTGGTCCTAATTATGCTTATGTGGATATGCCTGGGATATGGGGGATTGGATGGCAAGTTATTGTCCGCATTTGCGTTCTTTTCGGGGAAGCAAGGGGTTGTCTATAATCTGCTTGAACACACCTACAACCACAAGAAAAATCTATGTTCTTGTCACCTCTTCTGAAAGCAAGTGATGAATCATCCACTAGGGAACATTAACTGGTAATGTTTTCAATCATACATCTTCAGTATTGTCTTACAACGTCATTCTCAAATGACTTTTGTTTTGGCAGGCTTCTTTTTGGTTATTTGTTCTTGTTCTGGATTGGTTTCTACCGTCGTTCTGGATTGGTTACTTACGTCCTAAGATCGTTTCAGTCGTCTCATTTTAGTCTGGCCAGTATCCATGAATGCAAAGAGATTATTCTTTGGTTCCATTCTATGTGCCTTTAGCATTGGAGGACCACTGTTTCACACTTCATCGGGTGTCTTGATGAACTGGTTATGGTTGCTTCACCATGCTGGGGTGTTCCTTGAGCTGCCCTCTGTTCCTGTTCCTGTTCCTTGTGAAACCAGAGATTATGCTTATTCAGCCTGAGTGGATGTGATGCTATCTGGTTGCTGTTCCATTGACACTGCACCGCTGGCCTATTTCAGCTTATACGCTGGTTCCAGAGTAGTTACTGGTCCCTTTTGAGAGGAGTTATGATGATATTATGATTCATCAGCAGCAACTAGTTGTCCTTTGGCATCTACATGTGTCTTGTCTTTGATTTAGAGTAGCCTTTTCTTAATTCACCTATTCTCAGGATGCAAACGTTAGGGAGCATTTGATGTTCGAACTAGCCAATTGAGTTTTTGTACTCAAGTACGTTACATTAGCTGCTCAAGATTCTTTTCCCCGGTTTTAAACATGTTGATTTGTACTGAAAAGTGATTCTCTTTCTCTATGATCCAACTTCTTTCTCTAAGCCATGTGCTGTATGTTTCCATGTGTTGCAATTAGAGCCATTTCGTTTCAGACTATTGAGTCTATTGGTGCCTGAGCTGGCAAAACATTCAGTCATCAACAACAGTAGCATCGTTTTACCATGATCCAGTGGATCCAGCTTGCTTGTTTCTCAGTTTTCTCTACTGTTTTGTGTATATACAAAACATTCGTAGTGATTGATTTGAGACACCTTTTGGTTTCAAAATCGTACAGGTGCCGGATCGGGCAGAACATTCAATCGTTTGCATCAGCAGCCTAGACAGACAGACATACTATCTGATCGTTTGTATCGTTGATGCTGTGGTAGGCTAGCAACGTGCATCTTTCTATCTATTACTACTATATAATACTACTATATAAATCTGTAATCCTGTTCGTTCGTCTTGCATAGCACATTCGTTTCTCATATCTTAGAGCGCGGTTGGTATGATGGGGTACTTGTTCTTGGGCATCCGCACCAGCGTCGGCTGCACCGTGTCGTCGTTCTCCAGCGGTTTCCAGCTGCAACCAAATCAAAACCAAGCGAGTTCAGCTGCTGCTGATGGATGGGAAAGCAGTGGCCAGCCATGGCTACTCCTTGCTGTTGCTGCTGCTTACCTGTACCGGCAGACAAGGTGGTGGACGAAGACACAGATCTCCAGCTTTGCCAGGCTCATCCCGGGGCACATCCGCGGCCCGCTCCCGAACCCCAGGAAGCTGTACGGCTTGAGCGTTTCCTGCTCGAAACAGAACATGGCATCAGCACACTCTGTCAGTCAGCTCGCTTCCTTCCGGCGACAGGCGTTGCCGTCGACCCAGAGGCCAGAGCTTGCCGGAAACTTACGTCGAATCTGTTGGGATTGAAGCGCTCTGGGTCGGCGAAGACGGACGGGTCGTGGTGGATGGACACCACGTCCAGGTTCACCGACGTCCCCTTCTTGATCTCGTACCCTGCGTGTCATAGATTCCACGTCATCAGTCCATTGCCGTAGGCAGGTTTGTGGTGAAAGACGTCACTGCCTCGGTCCTCACCGTCGATGCTGAAGTCCTGCGCGGCTTTCCTTGAGAACCATGGCAGGATGGTTGCTCTCCTCAGGGTCTCGTTCATCACCTGCAGCAGTTCAGTTGCCTAGTGATGAGAGACTAATTATAAACGGCCATAGGTTTGAGATGATCCTGCTGTCATCGTATCATACTTTGTTTGTGTAAGGCATGTTGTTGACATCAGACCAGCTGAGACGCGACGAGCCGTTGAGCCTCTCCTTGATCTCCAGGTGCTCCTCCTGCAACCACACACGTCCATTTCCTGAGCTCATCAGTCACTAGAAGCAACGAGCAGGAACAGATGCTCTCTGGAGGCTCACCCGTAGCTTTGCCAGGACGTCGGGGTTCTCCCCGAGGAACTTGACGAGCCAGGTGAGGCCCGCCGTGGTGGTGTCGTGGCCGGCGACGAGCAGGGTGAGGATGTTGTCCTTGAGCTGCGCGTCCGTGAGCTTGTCGGCCTCGTCGCCGGCGTGCTTCCGCAGCAGCGTCTGCAGGAAGTCGCTCGGGGCCTCGCCGCCGCCGTCCCTGATCCGCCGCCTCGCGATCACCGAGTCCAGCATCGCGTACATCCGGTTCCTGGCCTTGAGTCCCCGGTGGAACGCCGTGCCGGGGAGCTTGAGCGGCAGCGACGCGAACGACGACGAGATCACCTTGAAGTTTGCCCGGAACTTCTCCTGCTCCTCACCCTCCGGCTCCAAGCTCACCAGCATGTTGGCGATCACCTTGAGCGTGAACTGCACGGAGGCATTGGTATGATTCAGTCAAATCCCGTGCGCGTCGACGAGGACGGCGACGGCGACGGCGGTCGATGCTTGCTTACCGACGAGGCCTCCTCCAGCACGAGGACCCTGCTGCGTCCGTGCCACGTGTCGAGCGTCTGGACGGCGAGGTCGTTGATGAACCCCAAGTACTTCTTGAGCGCGTCGATGGAGAGCGGCTCGCCGATGAGGCGGCGCAGCTTCTTGTGCTCGTCGCCGTTGGTGGTGAGCAGGCTGGTGGGGCCCAGGACCTGCTTGCCCGTGTAGAAGAGGTTGAGGCTGACGACGCCGTCCTTGCCCGACAGCAGGATCTTGGCGGCGTCCCTCCCCGTCATGAACACCGTGATCCGCCCCAGCACGTACGTCTTGAACACCTTGCCGAACCGCCGCTGCCGGTCGCGCATGAAGCTCAGGATCCCCGCGGGGCTCGAGAAGTCGGAGATGAAGGAGAAAGTCTCGCCGATCACCGGCCAACCCATCGTGCCCGGGATGTCCCTCATCTCCTTGGACGAGCTGATCCGTGACCGAAGCCACAGGAGGCCCGCGCATGCCAGGGCGACGGCGACGAGCACCGGAGCTCCAAAGACGGCCATGGCAGATACTGATGTGATGATCTGGTGATACCATCAGTGTCAGTTGTCAGGTGCTCATATATATTTGCGCTTCGCGGTGGTGCATCGAAATCTCTGATTCCTCGGGATCATCTTTGTCTTTGGTATTATCTTTTCTTGCCATCGTCGTTGCATGCGAGGGGAACCATTTGGAGGTTCTTTTGGTATCCCTTGTGTCCTGTTTTGTCATCGTTAAAAACTTGTTCCAATCTGCTTGTTTTTTTGCCTATGTACTTGTCGTGGACACACAGAGGTACTCCAATGCCTAGATCCTACTTTGGATCAAAGACTGCGTCATTGCTGGCGATGGCTCTAAAATTTTTTAGTTGTTGTGCAAGCTGATAAAATGTATATAGAGCAGTGCCATTTGCAGTGTAGCAACTTAATACGCAAGCTTTGTTTTGATCCACTGTCCCTAAACTTGATTTTGAGTCTCATGGGTCAAAACAAAGCGATTTAAAAACTCTATATCAAAAAATAATTCATAATTTCTTCATATGAACTCGAATGAAGACAAACTTTATATTAAAGTTGTAGCCCTCAATGTGGTCTATAACTTTGTGGTTGAATATTTTTTTTATCTAAAGTCGTTAGTGTCACAAAATTAAATTTTAAATTTTAAATTTCTAAATCTATAAACTTTCAAAAAATATTTTGCGACCCCAAATGATTTCAATTTAGAAACTTTTCAACTACAAAGTTATAGATCGCGTTGCTAACTATAATTTTGATATAAAGTTTAATTTGAGTTCATATGAAAAAGTTATGAGTTATTTTCCTATATAGAGTTTTTAGATTCACCTTGTTTTTGATCTAGTTGAAACTTAAAAATAAGTTTAGGAACCGGGATGACACAACTGAACAAGTTTGAGGACTTATATGAGAGATTTCTAAGTTTAAGAACCAGGATGACACAGTCGAACAAGTTTAGGTATATAAACAATCGTTTTGCGAGTTTAGGAACTAGGATGACATATCCAAATAAATTTAGGGACCAGTGATGTGCTTTACTCAATGTGAAATTAGGAAGTGCACCTCCCATTCATTTATTTAATTAATGGCGCGGCAGAGCTCAGACTTTACCCCTTTCTAAGACTAAGATGATTGTTTTATCCACTCGTTCTCAAGCCCATCAGTATGTACTAAACATGACCATGCATGTGCCTTGATCCTACACAAGGGAGAGGGAAAAATGAGGCTGGAGTGGATGCTTTCATTCCTATGAAATATGTTCAAAATCATGAACGAAGGAGCCCTAAATCGAACGGTATTGTTTGAAAAAAAAGAAAGCCATTCCCTTGTAATCAAGCTGCCGCAGAACTTCTCCTATCGTTCATCAATGGCAATCGTATTCGTATCCTACCCGGAATTGCAAAAATAGCGTGCAGTGCACACGATACGGCAGCAAGCGAACAATGCCGCCGGCACGCAAGTGTCGCCGGACGTGCGCACCAACAGTTCCAGAGCTCCCCGTTTGCCTCCTGCTCGAGATCGCGGCGCGCACGGATGCCGCCACCATCTTCCGGTGCGCCGCCACATGTACATGCAAGCTGCTCCGGCGCCAGATCTAGAGGGCGGGCTTCGTCCGCCGCGTCTGCCAGTGCCAGGGGCCCGACGCCGTCCGTGACCCTGGAGAGGTACTACCTCTCGTCATTCATGTCGCGCAGCAGCAGCATCGCCGCCGCGGCGCCGCGGGTCTCCTGGAGCAGTACAAGCCCGAGACGTCGCGGAACGGGTTCGTCGTCCTGAGCCGCCGCGAGATCAACAGGCCGGCCGGCGCCGGAGGTCGGAGCGGCGGTCTACGACCCCATGACCAACAGCCCCGCCTTCCTCCCCTTGGCGCCGGACATCGAGCGGGACCCCTACGGCGACAGTGTTGACTACTGCGCCCTGCGCTGCTCACCGCCGCCGACGGCATCGGCTGCTCCTTCATGTTGGTCGCCATGGACATGGCTACGAGCCTGGGGACTGCAGGTCGTCAGCGCGCGTCATGGTGCAGACCATGTCCTCATCGGACTCGGAAACCGGCGGCGGCGCCTGGGTCAGGCACGAAGACGTCTCGGAGGAGTTTGGCAAGAAGAGATGGGCATCCCGTACCAAGTGAACCTTGCGTCTCGGTTTTTTTTTTTAACCTAAATTTAAAACAAAACTCAAATTTGACCCGCTTTTAAAAGTTTTTTCAAAACTAGACCGTTTGGCCCTGCCGCCATGCATGGCAGAGCAAATCTACAGCACCCCGCCATGCATGACGGCGGGGTAGGGATGCCACGTGGCTACCACCTGCGAGCCCGTGCTGACGTGGACCCCGTGCACCATGGCGGCTTAGGGGGACCCCGCCGTGGATCATGGCAGGTTAGGGTGCCCCGCGCATCATGGTGGGGTTGTTCGTGACAAAACGGCCCACCGAGCCAGGCCCAGTGAGTCACACAATGCGCCCCGCCCCGCAACTCGCAGGCTCGCACCGCCGCGCCGCACGTCCGCCAGCCCCGCCCGGCCGCCCCGCCTGCCCACCGCGCCTCGCGCCCGGCGAGCCCTGCCCCGCGCCCGCCCGGTGCACCGGCGCCCGCCGCACGCCGCGCCCCGCGTCCCCTGCGCACGCCGGTGGCCGTGCGTGGTCGGGGCGGCCGCTCGGAGACCTGCTCGGCCTTGGAGGCGCTGCCCCCTATCTCGGCCGCTCGAAGGCCGACGTGAAGGTATTTTTTTTTCTAAATTTTTTTAGTTAAATTGCTATTTAGTTTAGTTAGTTTATATTAGTAGAGGTAAGAATTTAGTTAGTAAGTTAGTTAGTTAGTTATGTTAGTAATTAGTTAGTTAGTTAGTATTAGTAGAGGTAATAATTTACTTATGTAAGTTATTTAGTTAGTTATGTTAGTAATTAGTTCATTAGTTAGTTATTAGTTAGTAATGTAGTAATTAGTACTATCGTATTGGTTAGTACTACTATAATTTTTAGTCGGATGTCAAATCATTTTGTAGATGGATTACGGTGTAAGAGTTTTTCATGGAGGAAGTGTTAGGAGAGAGGATTGTCAGTTTGAGGATATGTATGAAGAATTGGAATGGTTTGATGCCCCCTAGTTTCAGCGATCTATGTGATCGTTTGAGTTTGAAGTTTGGCGATGCTTTCACACTAAAGGATAGGTTTGATGTTGGAAAGAATAGGGCACACTATGTGATGATGGACTTGTGCAACCAAGCTGAGCGGTCCCGATACAATAGGGTCATCCAAGGTTCGAATGTCGGCATAGCTGAGTTGGTGTTGAAGAATATTGAGAATGAGGAGTCGTCCTTCGACGACGGTGGTGCTCAAGGAGATTGTGGTGTGCAGGTTCAATAAACTATGGAGAGTATAGACTTGGATGGTAATTGGACGCAGGAGCGGGTTCATTCTCCTCCAGTTCGTCATATAAGCAATGATTTTGATGTAGACGAGTTTGAAGAGGAGGAGAATGAGGCAGCGGAGGATGAAATGATTGGTGATGATGTTTGCTCTGATTCTATCGAATCAGAAAATGAGGAAGGAGGTTCACCATGTATGGTGGCGGGGCCAAACGGCCTATATTTGAAAATATTTTCCAAATAGGATCAAAATTGAATTTTGTTTCAAATTTGGGTTAAAAATAAAAAAAAATCCGTCTCGGGGGATCTCGGCTCGCCTTCATGAAATGAAATCCTTCTAGTTCTCAACATCCATCTGGTCGATGCATAGCGAGTGATTGAACATCGTTTGCCTAAGCTCTTGCTGCTGGTCACTGCAGCTCTTCAATTCCTCTGGCATGCTAAAAATGTTTTATTTCAACTTTCGACTGCTTCTACGTGTCTGTTATGTTATCTACAGTACTAGACTACTAGTAATATCTGGTTAAGCCTTGTTTAGTTCCAAAAAAATTTATAAAATTTTTCAGATTTCCTGTCACATCAAATCTTTAGATGCATGCATGAAGTATTAAATATAGATGAAAATAAAAACTAATTACACAGTTTGGTCGGAATTGACGAGACGAATCTTTTGAGTCTAGTTAGTACATGATTAGATAATACTCCCTCTCTCCCAGATTAATTGTCGCTGGGAGAATAGTTCCATGTCCCAAATTAACTGTCGTTGTCTATTTTTGAGCCTCAACCGTAGCTGTACACTTGTACTGCACTGCATGTGTAACTGTGAAAAGCGACGATGGCAGAGCCTTCAGCTCATCACTATTGCGTGTGTAACCGTGAAAAGTGGATGTGAGATTTGTTTAATGTAAAAAATCTGTTGTGATGTGTGCAGCAAGCTTGGACTCTCATGGCAAAAGACAAACATTACTGGTGTTCCATCCAAAAGGTGCAGAAGGTAAATCATTGTTGCATAGGGGTGTTTAGGTCTTCTACCACTTGCATTGATTCTTGAGTCTGGTGTCTCGACGACAAATATTGTGGGACGGAGGGAGTATTTGTCAAATATAAACGAAAGTGGTGCTATTCCTATTTTGTAAAAATTTTTGAAACTAAACAAGGCCTAAGTTATTGCGTGCTCTTAAAATACTTAGCACGAAGAAATTAATATAATGATCATCACCTATATATCTCGGCAACGACGGCAACTCATTGCCGGTAGATTGTCGTGGTGGTTAAGTACTTATTTGAAGAGCACGTAAAAGCTTGTTTTCTTTTGTTGCAGGTTGAGATGTGTGTTACTGGTACGGTATTATCAAACATGGTAGCATCTAAATTGGTTTTATGGAGAATTGCAACAGAAAAAGAGGATGGATAGAGCCATGAAGGATGCACCTATCTATGTGGGCACACATAATTCAAATTTGAAAAAAAAAACAGAACAAGGTATATATGGATAAGTTGTTTGTTGTGGATCAAACACAACCACGGGCAGCTATTGCAAAAGAGATGCGATTTTTTTCTTTATCATTTTTTCTTGTACACGTTTTTGTTGGAGCTCAAACTACTTGGACATAAATGGTTGCATTCTCTATCTGTAGTTTTGTTAAAAAGTTTTATGCACCCCTATATTTGGCTGACTGTTTTTTGGCTGATGCTGATTTATTGTGAGAGAGAAACATTATTCCATTTCGGTTGATTTTGACTGATAAACTCAAGTGAATGCTAGTGTTTGACAATAGGTAGTTCTATGGAACACTAAAACACTAACTATATGTGATGGTAGGACGGTAAACCAAATGTACGATAGTGCTAGCAAAAAAACTACAAATCAATATAACTCGAAGCATGAGTAAATCTCTACACTAGAGAAACTCAGAGCCCCTCTACTAGAGTAAAACCCATGGAGCTCCTAGAGAAAAAAAGAAGAAAAAGAGGGAGAGAAAGTGTGTGAGGTGGACGAGCACCCTCTAGTGAAAAATGATCGCGCAAAGTAACTCATATGTAGTGGTAAAATTGTGGTGATCGATCGAAAGATTTTCTTATAATAAATCGTTAAACAGTATTTTTAACTATGACTTTTTAGACAAACAAATGTGTAATAACGTAAAGAAAAAAAAGCTCTTATGAGGTGTTTGCTTCACAAAATCTACAGCAGGCAGGAACCTATATCCTGCCCACACGGCCGACACGGGTAGGGAATTCGGCCTCAATTTGTTTGAAAGCAGTTATGGCCTTGTTTAGTTTCAAAAAATTTTGCAAAATAGGAATAGTAGCACTTTCGTTTGTATTTGACAAATATTGTCTAATTATGGACTAGCTAGACTCAAAAAATTCGTCTCGTCAATTCCGACCAAACTGTGTAATTAGTTTTTATTTTCATCTATATTTAATACTCGATGCATACGTCTAAAGATTCGATGTGACAGATAATCTGAAAAATTTTGCAAAATTTTTTGAGACTAAACAAGCCTATATAAAAACCCAAAAACGGCGGTCAAATTGGTTTTCGCCTGAATTTTGGCTTTGGCCTTTGGCCCCCGTGCCTCTTCCTTTTCTGTAACTGTCGCCGGCGCATATAAATGAGACGGACGCCGTTCTGGCGTTCTCCCCTTCCCTTCCAGAGCAGAGCAGGCACACCTCACCGCAGCGCCCTCCTCGTCTCTATCCCCGTCGGATCCACCACCGAGCACCGACCGACCGCACCTCTGCTCGCTCCTGCCGCCACAATCGCTGCTCTTCTCTAAGTGCTGTCGATTTGTGCGTTGGCTGGTTTTCATTCGGTTCCATCCTTGTGTTGGTAAGTCATCCTACCTTGCGCTGAGAGGTGCTTTTGCTCGTCTTAGTCTTTGATTAGATTAGAGTTGGTTTGGTTTCTTCCCAGTCCTTGGATCCGTCTCCTTTATTAGAGCCGCGCAACTGTAATTCTTGAACAGTTGATGCAAATATGCAGTGTCTTGCTAGTGATAAGAAGCAGTACGTGTTGTCCCCTTCGACCAAGAAGGGGGGAAAATTCTAGTAGTAGTTGTTCATGTGTCATAGCCGGATCCTCGGAGATAGAAATCGATTTGATATATGTGGTGGAGGTGCATGCTCCTAGAAATCTCATCTCATGGTGCTGGACTGCTGGTTTTGGTTTTGGTTTCAAGTAGCAAGTCGGTTACTTGGTGGATACTCGTGGGAAATGAATGAACTGAAGGTTTTTAGTTAGCTGGCCGTGAGCCTACAATAGTTTCTGTAAATCTTGAGGCCGGGTTGGTTTAGATCCCATCCAGTGGCTCATACTTGTGATCTTCTTGTGCTTGGCGGCCTAACTGGGGTGCTTACTGAGCTTTTATTGGGCAAACCTTAATTAGGTTTTCCTAATAACTAATATAAAATTATGTATCTTCATGTCAAATACTGCTAACCCTGACCTGAATCTTTGTCAGGTTATATTGGTGTAAACAGCTCAATCTGTCAAACAGCCAGCTATTGTTTTTTTCCCCTTTCTTTTTGGCATAAACAATCCAGTTGATAACTTTTTGCTAGCTGGAATCGAAATGATGGGCGCCACTACTCACTCCTTGCTGGCACACGGACTTTAGACTTCCATCGTCTACGGCTAAATGAATTATCCAGCTATAGGCTGGATGTGCAGCAACAGCAATAATTCTGATCCAGTACAGCTGTGGTTTTATTCATTTTGTTAGGATCAGTAGCACATGGGTGAGCAAGTGAGCATGTCTCTGCCTGACAGGACAGCTTATGCCAGCTTATATAGCTCTTAGTATACTGGGCATAATCAATCCACTTTATGATCGATCGCAGTGTTACATATTTTTCCTTCAAAGTCATTACCCCTATTTACCGGCTGGTCCTTGTTCAAAGATTCATTAATGGTAATAATCTTGCTGCAACCTGAGTACCTGACCTAGAGATAAGGCCTGCTAAATACAATATTGCGTTCCTTTTACTTGGCTATCACAAATTGCTATTAATTATCAATTTATCATTATGTACCTGAAAATCATATGGCCTTTCTCTTATCAATCTTAACTTAAATTTCCAAGCCATCTAGTATGAACTGGTTAATTTTTTTTTTGTGCTTTAACAAGTGAATATTTGAGATGATCTCTGAATTCAGATTGTCTGTGCAGATCAATGGCTGACGGTGAGGATATCCAGCCACTTGTGTGTGACAATGGCACTGGAATGGTCAAGGTTCGATGCTCGTTCTCTCTGTTCATTCATTCATCTCTGAAACCTGTAAAAGGAGTTGTTAGAGAACCTATGCTTCTCCTCTCTGCAGGCTGGCTTTGCTGGTGATGATGCGCCCAGAGCAGTGTTCCCTAGTATAGTTGGCCGCCCTCGGCACACGGGTGTGATGGTTGGAATGGGCCAAAAGGATGCCTATGTTGGTGATGAGGCACAGTCAAAAAGAGGTATCTTGACCTTGAAGTACCCCATTGAACATGGTATCGTGAACAACTGGGATGATATGGAGAAAATCTGGCATCACACCTTCTACAATGAACTGCGTGTTGCTCCTGAAGAGCATCCAGTTCTGCTGACAGAAGCACCTCTGAACCCAAAGGCAAACAGAGAGAAGATGACCCAAATTATGTTTGAGACATTCAATGCACCAGCAATGTATGTTGCTATCCAAGCTGTTCTTTCCCTATATGCCAGTGGTCGCACAACAGGCACGTGTTCATTTCACCTATTAACTGATGAGTTTTTCTAGGACAACTTTATCTTTGCCTCTTGTCATTGGTGATCTGACCCCATTCTACTTATGTCTTGTATGCAGGTATTGTACTTGATTCTGGTGACGGTGTGACCCACACTGTGCCAATCTATGAGGGATACGCGCTTCCTCATGCTATTCTTAGGTTGGATCTTGCTGGTCGTGATCTGACTGACTGCCTAATGAAGATCCTCACAGAAAGGGGTTATTCCTTCACTACAACAGCAGAACGGGAAATTGTAAGAGATATAAAGGAGAAGCTGGCCTTTGTCGCCCTTGATTACGAGCAGGAGCTCGAGACTGCTAAGAGCAGCTCCTCTGTCGAGAAGAGCTATGAGTTGCCTGATGGGCAGGTCATCACAATTGGCGCAGAAAGGTTCAGATGCCCAGAAGTGCTTTTCCAGCCGTCACTGATTGGGATGGAAGCTCCTGGCATCCATGAGACCACCTACAACTCTATCATGAAATGTGATGTTGATATCAGGAAGGATCTGTATGGCAACATCGTTCTCAGTGGAGGAACAACCATGTTCCCTGGCATTGCTGACAGGATGAGCAAGGAGATTAGTGCCCTTGCACCGAGCAGTATGAAAATCAAGGTAGTGGCGCCTCCAGAGAGAAAATACAGTGTTTGGATTGGTGGTTCAATCCTTGCCTCCCTCAGCACATTCCAGCAGGTACTTACTATCATGGCACTTTCCTTGTTGTCATAGCATTTATGATGTTATCATGGAGATGGTTTCTTAGGTGCCTTTTGATCATCTTCCTTTTTTAAGTGAAACCAACAATCAACCAAATTAACAAGTGCATGTGAACACATCTAAATCAGTAAATTGTGAATGGCAATGTTCCAGTGATTTTTATTGTCGCCATAGCTTTGAATACGAACTAATATCCACTCAATTTCGAAGTATTGTTTTTTTTTTACAGTATATGCTTCTTACTCCAATCATTTTCCTGTTGCAGATGTGGATATCCAAGGAAGAATACGATGAATCCGGACCTGCTATCGTCCACCGAAAATGCTTCTGAGCTTTCAGCCGCACCTTTCGTTGTGTGTCAGGCTGTTGAGATCTGCATTATTGAGTGTCTTTGTGAAGTACATATAGTTTTTGCGAGCATGATTGCATGAGGGAAGGAGTACACCCAACTAAGCATTTGCCTTTCATATGCCCTGCTTTAGTGATCCAGATGCTGCTTCTTCAAGTGATTTGTCGATATAGTATGCGAGCAATGTATTGGTTTTGGCTACAGCTGTCCTGTCATGACATTAGCTATGTATCTATCTATATCTGCATACAGTATTGGCTATTTGGTCGTTTTCCCTGTGGGCGGAAGACTCGATATGATATTTAAGTTCACAGTTTTTTTTTTATGTTCTCTTAAATTTTAGTTACCCATTTGTGGCCGTATAACTATGATATCTTCAAATATAACGGCACAGGAAATGAATCAAATTTGGGAAAATATAACGGCACAGGAAATGAATCAAATTCGAGAAAAGTAGTGAAGGAAAATTGGGTCATGTGAATTGCTGTCGTTAGTGCAACTCCATCTGAGTTAGGCAAGGACAACAAGAGCCCTCGAGTCCTCAACTGGGGTAGACAGGACAAGAGCCAAACGCAAGCAGTCTACTAGTTCAAATCTGCCACCTACCAAAGCATTCGCTATCAGAGATGGCACGAGCGAGCAGTTGCCTTCGGCATCCCCGCTCAATGAGAAATTCAAGATTCTTGGCACAGGAAGCATGTCTCCATGCAGAACTGGATTTCGGTCGTTCTGGCGCAGCCATGTCATGCATTTTTGTTCTCATCAGTACGCAGTTGCGCGTGCACCAGACCAAGCAACAAGAAGCTACAATTTGGCAACACAGCAATCACATGACAAAAGTGTTTGGAAGTTATTTGATTCTCCCTGCTAAATTTTAGCTACTAAAACTATTTCAGTTACTACTCCCTCAGTCTAGTATATAAGATGTAACCACTTTTTATGTCCTATAAATACAGTACTACTAGTGCTGTAAGAGAAAATTAAATGTGTTCTTAGTCTTTAAAAGGTGGTTACATCTTATATAATGGGACGAAGGGAGTACGAACCCGAGGTGGTTACACCTTCTGTGGCCTTGTTTAGTTCATAAAATTTTTTAAGATTCTCCACCACATCAAATCTATATAGATATAAAAGATAACTAACTATACAGTTTATCTGTAATTTATAAGATGAATTTTTTAAGTATAATTAGTTCATGATTGAACAATAATTGTCTAAGTAAAAACAAAAATGCTACAGTAGCAAAATCCAAAAATTTTCGCAAACTAAACCAGGCCTAATGGACGAAAGGAGTATTAGGTGATGGTGGAACTAAACTATTTCAACATCATTTTAGTCAATGTGTTTGGAAGTTTAGCTAAGTGATTAAAGTTTACTTAGCTAAAATTTAGCAATGAAGACACCTAAATGGATGCCAGCATGCCGCAGTACATTCAGAATCAATAACTTCAACACTTCTCCAAACATAACAAAAAGCCATGAAATTATACTATTATGGCATCACATCAGTTTTTTTATTGATTAGCTAGTATTCCCATGGGTTCCCAATCTTAATGCACCAACCCCGAACATAAACTAGCAGAACACAGAAGACAGCAACCACAAAAGTTTGATGCCAAACAGTTTGCACAACTGGTAGGGCAGATGGAGCTTTGCTTGACAACACATTTGAGAGCAATTGGTCCCTTGCCAAATTGAAAAGCCCTAGCCCTAGTACAGGTCACCTTCCTTGTGGGTGTGGATGACGCAGTCGGACTTTGGGTAGGAGACGCATGTCAGCACATAGCCCTCCTCCTGCTGCCCGTCATCAAGGAAGGATCCATCCGACTGGTCAACTGCACCAGACTCGATTTTGCCAGCACAGGTGGAGCAAGCCCCAGCACGGCACGAGTACGGCAACTCCACACCGGCAGTCTCAGCGGCATCAAGTATGTAGGTGTCATCTGGAGCATCAAACTCGTGCTCTTGACCTTCAGGCGTGACAAGCTTCACCTTGTAGACAGCCATCGCAGAGACATCGAGTTTCTTGGAGGTCTTCAGGCTTGGAACCTTCATAACATGGCTGAAGAAGCTAAGAGATGAAGGGCTCTTCACCGCTGTCTGGGAGGCCTGTGTTCTAACATTGCCCAACAGCGTGCAGGAAGTAGCAAATGTGCTGGTCGACATCTTGAAACCTGACTACCTTCAAATACAGGAGGAACATAGTCAGTTATCAAAACCACCTTGGCCTAACTTAAGCAACTACAGAACTATAGTGTTTTTCCTTGTCAAACAAAAAGCAACAATTGGGAACAGGAAACTATTCTCAGGCATCCACATATATAAAAAAGTATCTTGCAACATAGTAACAGGAAAAGCTTGCAGGGCCTTGCTTGAATCCAGATAATCAGAACCAAAACACCATTTTTAAACAAGTTTCAGACATTGACATGGTAAATTTCTGCTGAAGTACCCACACAAAGATACAAGTTAAAAGTCATGCTTCCTTTGCCACGCCTAATAAGCCAATCCAAGCCAATCCCCTAGCATACTAATACTACCAGTCCAGTTCAGAGGCACACAGGGGCTGATGATGTATCCCAATGGTATCTTTACCAAGGAGGAGAATGGGCACATGCCATCCATTCCCTCCATTAAAAGGGGTAGGATTAATCTGTGGAGCAGAATGAAAAAGGCAGGCATCGCTAATGCTCCCTGCCCTTCACTTGAAGCTCCAGGGAAATCAATAAACCACACATAGATGTCTTTTTCTTCTTTTGTGGAACTTTGTAAATCAATTTGCTTGATGTTTTATTGTAAAAATTCCCTAGAAGTACCAAACTAGAAGAGGAGACACACACACAAAGGGGCTGCTGATGTGTCCCAGTGGTATCTCTACCAAGGAGGAGAATGGGTATATGCAATCCATCAACTCCATGAGAAGGGTTATGGCTGATCTATGGAGCGGTATGAAAAAGGCAGGCATCGCTAATGCTCCCTGCCCTTCACTTGAAGCTCCAGGGAATTCAGTAAGCTGCAAATCAATTTCTTTCTGTTTTATTTTTCTCCAGAACTTCATAGAACAATCAGCTTGATGATTTATTCTATCATAAAAAATTCCTGGACAAGAAGTATCAACCTAGAAGAGTTTCACTGCACAAGCGCACAGCTTAACCGACTCCCATAAATCCCAAAACCATCTCCTGGTCGAAAATCTCTAACACCTCATAAGCGACTCCATTTGTTCACTATGCATAAGTAATACTACTAACACAGCTCATAGCGCGTGCACACACGCACGCATGCAAGGCTGCTGCTGCTGCTGTGTCCCAGTGGTGTCTCTACCAAGGAGGAGGAGAATGAGCACATGCAATTCATCCATCCCCTCCATGAGAAGGGGTAGGTTGATCTGCGGAGCGGTATGAAAAAGGCAGGCATCGCTAATGCTCCCCGCCCTTCACTTGAAGCTCCAGGGGAATCAGTAAACCACACATCGGTTATTTTAAGTTTATTTCTTCTGCCGAAACTTAGAAGAACAATACGGTTGATGATTTTTATTGTAAAAGAAAAAGGTTCCCCGGAGAAGAACTGCCAAACCAGGAGAGATTCACTGAACATGCAGAGCCCTTAACGGGCCCCTCCCATAACCCCCCAAATCCACTCTTGGATAGAAAATCTCAAATGTCTCCAGTTTCTACTTCCTCCTCAAGATGGAAAGGAATTACATGCGGAAATAACCGAAATCCGATGCGGTTCAAGCGACCCACGGAACAGCCACCACCCCTAGCAGTAATTTTTTTTCTTAGGAATTAACGAAACCCAAAAGTTGGAGAACAGAACGCGAGATCCCATCATCCATCCCCTAGAACACTCCCGAGAGTCCAGCGGCCAGACCAAACAACCCACCACCAACTAGGGTGGGACGCCGGAGAGCGGAGGGAGAGATCCTACCACCCTATAAAACCCCCCGAGGCGTACGGGGGGAGAGCGAGGGAAGAGACAGGTACCTCGCGGAGATCGGAGGCGGCGGCGGCGGGGAACGAGGGTCCTGGTGCGGTGCCTCCCCTCTTCCCCCCTTGACCCTCCTCCCTCGCTCGGGCTCGCGCGGCGTCGCTTTCCGTCACCCTGCGCTCGCGGCGTGGAGACTGGGGAGACGATAGGAGAGGCGTAGTGGGAGTGGGCGGCCGAGGAGGCGGCGGCCAGGCCCTCGTTTTTAATGGGAGAATGGGGGGCGGCTCCGAGCGGGTCTGGGTGGCAGGCTGCGCGGCGCGGTCGGGCTCGGGCTCGGGCTCGGGCTCGGGTGGGAGTGGAATGGGAAATCCCGGGTGCGCGCCGGATGGGGTTGGTGGTGGTTTCCAGTTTCGGCTCGCGACTCACGATCCCATCTGAGCCTGAGGAAGCTTCTGGAACTGCACGGATGGACGCCGGCTGCACTTGGGCCTGGGACAGGGAGGACTGGGCCACTCTCACTTGGGCCTCACCGAACCGAACAGTACTCCGTGTCCGTGGTCCGGCCGAGCTAGTTCATTTTCTCTTCTTGCTAAAAAAACTGAATTTATTTTCAATTTCTCAAAAAAACTGAATTTATTTCACCATACTCCCTCCCCTATACGGATTTAGATATCGTTTAAGACAACGACACGGTTTCCAAAACACAACTTTTATAAAAGTATTTTTTCAAGACAAATCTATTCATATAATTTTCACATTTGCAAAACTCAACAACTTAAAAGTTATTGGTGATTTATATTCCTAATGTTTGACTCAAATCTTATCCAAAACGACATCTAAATCTATACTCTCTCCATACCTAAAAAGAAAGTCGTTTAGGACAACGACACAATCTTCAAAGTCTAACTTTGACTCTATATTTTTATAAAAATATTTTTTAAAATATGGTATATGTATATTTTTATAAAAATATTTTTCAAGATAAATCTATTCTTATGGTTTTCATATTTTCAAACTCAATAACTTAAAAGTTATTTATGATTTATTTTCCTAATGTTCAATTCAAACCTTGTTAAAAATGACTTTCTTTATAAGTATCAAGGGAGTATTAAAAAGAAACTTAATTATGGTGGTTCAACTGAATTTATTATGTTACCATAGGCATACCTACAAAATGCTAGGCACGCACGGGGAGAGCCGGAACGCCTGATCGTACGACACCCTATAATGCTTTCTTTCTTACGGGAGAATCTAGCTGTTCTTGTACGAAAGTCCAGTAGTGTCGTTTGGAAAGCTGAAGACGGCGTTTTCCGCCCTTTTTTTTTGGTACACGCCAGAGCCTGTTCGCTTGTACTCTCACAATAAATCAACGAATAATATTTTTAATCATAATTTTTCAGACCAACGAACAAGCTCATTTACGAGCACATGCATTTGAATGTGCGAGCGGCGGCTCTACTTGTACTCCACTTGCTGAGCAGGAGCGGCTAGTGGTCGCCCTTCGTTTTTTTTCCTTTCTTTTTTTTAAAAAATATGCATATCGTTTTTTAAAAAAAATCAAGTAATCTTAAATGTGATCAAATATACACAAAAGTTATTAATATTCATTATGGTAATAAAAACATCATTAGATTAATCATACATTTTAATAGCAAAAATATTTAGTGATATCATACTTTTTTTATAAATCTAATTAAAGTTGAAATCGATTGACATCTGAAAAGCGAGATGTGCACTATTTTTAAACAAAGGTAGTATAGTAAAATGCAATGCAGCGTCCTTTTGGTAAGATGTTGCGCAGGAGAATGAAAACTGAAAACATGTGACGTGACCTCCAACTCCAACCTCACACAAACCCGTTTTCTTGGAATGGGCGGCTTGCCACGCCGCCTCAGCTCCACGTGTTGATGGCCATTCAGTGCCCAGCCAGGCTGCACGAAATATGTGCGCGTCCCAGTCCTCGAAAGAAAAAGGAATTCAGTTCGGTGCGCTATCACTGATGCGACAATGACTTGCACTAACAGACTAACTGATGGCAAGGAATGGCTCCACGAGTGTGCTTTTGGCAGGCCAGAAAATCCTCCGCAATTTACATGAAGCAAACGTTCTGTTAGAACCTGAGTAAAGTTGATATGAGACCAAAAGCTTAAACAGTTTGGCACTGCAAGCAGAAAATGATATCCTAACAGTCTAACACAAGGTTGTGTTCAAAAGCACCTACCAAGCAAAAGGGCACAACTTGCAAGATGCCATCTCATGTGGAAAGCAGCCTTCCATACTCGCTCAACAAGACGGGAATGTCATCCATGCGCAACTGCGGTATATCACAGATACAACATAGCGATAACTGATAAGTAGGAGAATGAAAAAGAAGAGATCGTATTGTGTACTAAATTGACTGCTGGTCGTTTGTAGTGGATCACTAGATTGTATGCACTACTATGCATACCTGTGAAGCACTTTTCAAATGGAAAAAACGGAGAGCTTCCATTTCATGAAAAGCTGGCAATGGATTTCCCCTGCACTTGTTGCAAAAAGAAAATGAAGTAATGATCAACGCAGAAATATTATTAATAAATACTTTGCTTTAATGGAGAAGTTGATGATTGGATAATGAAGAATGATCATTTTCAGGCATATCAACCTCTGGCCATGACCAAGTTATCTGCACATGCTCAATTTCTAACTAATCACCACAAAGAATCTGACAGGAGATGCCACAGTTTATTTTTGAACTGTTCTGTGCCTATTGATATCAAACAGGCCAAAACCATGGATATGTAAGTTCCATGGCCATGATAAAATATAATGAACATGACAAACTCACAATATTTTGTAGTGTAAAAATTCACAATTACTCCTATTCCCCCAGAACATCAAATATGCATTCATTTCGAGCAATTCAGGCCATCACAAAAGAGAATAATCCATGGACCAGAAGAGAAACTGTTACAAATCATTCAATTTCTAACAGGCAACTTCTAGATTTTTTTTTTCTTGAACAGGCAGCTTCTAGATTTGTGAAAGAGTGGATGATTGAGTATGCAAATAACAGAGGGAAGACTGAAGAGTGAAACCATACGAATAGCGCTGCAGGATGAGACGTTGATAGTCCCTCAGCAAAGGTCCTAGTTCCTGCAGTTGTAGTGAGCTTGCTGGAGAACTTTTCCAATGATCACGAAGTACCTTGAAATCACACAAAAATTCCAAAAATCTCTCAGGAGCAAATACAGTGAGTTACAGTAATAGTGCAGCATAACTGAGTAAGCACCTGAATTGATGCAACCTGGTCAGTAGCTGGAAGCGATTGACCAGCAAGCCTGGATGACAATTCCGCAAGTTCTTTATCATTGACTTCGTCAATAAAACTTGCCGAAACTTCCTCAGAAAGTGGAATTCCCATTCGTTTGGCCAATTCTGTTACTGGATTCTCCAGAGCTTGTGACTCCTGCAAAACATATTCTAGAAATTGTAGAATTTTCTATCACCTGAAGTTTTCGAAGTGAACACACATGCAAGCATGTACCTTTAAGTTGGATTGCTGGTTATCACCGGTCACAGTGCTAGGTTTGCTGTTTGAATCGATGTTAAGAACTATGTTCCGTTTCGCAATAGGATCATCTGTACATAAAATATGGTGGAATTTAGAAACGAAAAATGATCTCTCTTCATCAAGCATCACAGAGAAAGAAAAAAAATCAAAGAGCATTAGGGGAAAGTTTACCATTTTCTTTTTTAAAGAACAACTCATTTCACACTATTTGGTAAATGAACCTGCATCATAGGTTGTACAGTTTCCTAATATAGATCCAATTAAGCAGCAAATTGTAGAAGAAATTAGTCAAATGAGATCATTTTTCTTGTGGTCTTGGAAATCGACAGAACTCCTCACTTGTCACTACTGAATGCCATGCATGGAAGTTTAAAGGGTATGACTGCAGGAATATGAATTGAAGAATTTATGTGCAGAGTTTTATATCCCAGTACACTCCACACAACCCTCAAGATACCAAGAATATAGGAATGAAGTGTTCCTTTTCAGATAAGCATGCGATGACTGTACCTTCAGGAACAAGCCACCACAAATCACCAAATGTATTCTTTCCATCAAAGCCACCAAATAAAAGAAATCGAGACCCTATGGAAGTCATGGAATGATATGCCCGAGGTGGAGGAGGTTCATTGCTTGTTGGTAGGCGCTTCCATTGAACAGACACTGTGAAGGATCGAAGTATCAGCCAACAAAGATACATGTGCTTATTAAGCAAGTGCCAAGAAAGGTAGGTCAGCATTAAAACAAAGCAGTGAATCATGGAGATGATACTAGCTGTCTGCACTGTGTTCAATACATCCACAATATCCTAGTTACTCGGAACAGTCATAGTTGCAGTGATCTTTTTGAGTGACAAGATTGGCCTTCTGAGGCAATAGTATGTGGAGCAAGTATAATATTAACACATACTAGCCGCATAATTCCAACACAGGTTGTAATGGATGTGGTTGACAATCATATTTAATGCCTTCCAACTACCTACAAAATAACCAAGAAATGCATGCACAGACTTATCTAACACTGATTTTATATCTTGATCAATGATGACTGCTGAAGCCATATCTACAGGACTAGCTTTTTCTAGTTTTCTTGGTTAGTGTTAGGATGTAATCAGACTTAAGTGAGTTGCATTAAGTTAAGCCACAGTAACTTTAGTAGTGTTCTAGATTGATGTTAGTATGTGATCCATACTTGATACTACTTTGTCTTAATCACAAGAAAAATGGAGTTGCATGGCCATGAGATGGCTTTTCAAAAGCGATTACATTTATAGGATGTGGTAGTTAGTTTTGGAAGAATCTTTGTTTTTGGATCTGTAATGGAAAAACAAAATCTTAGTAGTTAGCTAAAGATTCTATCAACTAATTATATTGCACAGCTCAGTGTAAAGCAACCACAAACATGCCCCAAGCAGCACAGAAGCGGCCAGCATCACAATTTCCTTCTTAAGGTTAGTCCTACGAGTTTCCTTGTGGAACCACATCTTATGTTAATAGCAGGGAAACATTTTTTGTACTGAAGAAATAAAAACTGTTGGACTAAACAAAAACCTTTTAAAAGATGCAGCGTCACACCGACAAGAAAGACACACATTCCAGTTCAGTAAATCCCTACGCAAATAAAAAAGGAATTACAATCACATCTTACCCCTGTCTAAAATAATGCATTCATTGTAGTACACGTCATATCTACTTAGCCAACCGCCAGTTCCATGTCCTCCAAACAGCAAGAGCTGACAAGAAAGATCTATACATCTTCAGTTAACTGATCATGCAATCAAGACCTTTACCTGGAAAATTTTTAGAATAATCCAACATAATCTAGCTGATTAACTCGATACCTGAATCATGAACAATTTGAGTTTGCAAAGCTCCCAGTACACAATAAAGAAAATTTATTTTTCAAAATAAATGATTACAGCCTTTCATTTATGTAGTTAATGACAAATAAACTCTGCTAAAGCTGTGCCTAAAATTTACTTCCATCACCAACCTAAGTTAATAGTATCATTGCACATACTGATACCTCAGATCTTAAAACTAAGGACGAAACTCTGTGGAATACAAATACTTTTAGCATAGTCACCAAAGGCATACCCAGGAGCCTATCTATTATTGCATTAATCGTAGCAGGAAATAGACCCCTGGCCTCATCAGATAGAGGGTTGGGACTCAAATAAAGTTCCTACTGGTCTACAGTAGATCAAAATGCATAAATGAGTTCTATATATGCATCAATGGTGCATAGGATTTGTAAATATAAGCAATGATAATTAGTTAATACCAAGTATGGAAATCCAACGGGACCCAAGTTTACAAATATGAGATACCAGCTACTGAATACTTCATATTAGTGCACTGGGAGACCAAAAGAAAAACACAGAATGCAAGTATGGCGGGATCAAATTACATACATAAGGTCCACCAGATGTTACTGAATGACCGCATCGTGGTGAGGGTGATTGCCCTGGAAGTTTCAACTGTGTCCAACCTGGCGTCTCATTGTCTTCCAAAGTAGACAAAATTAGGTTCTGACAACTGCTTACATCAACCAAGAAGTGCAATTCCATACTAAAATAAAAATGAATGACGAACTAGATAGTTAAAACAGGAGAAAGGTGAAAATAATACTTTTCCACTAGTATTAACATATATCAAATAGAATGGGTGATTTCAGCTGTCCTCAGAGGTTAAATAATACTGATGGGCCATCTCAAACTACATGACTTCCAATAAGGCATGAACAATCAAACAGGATTTTAAATAATACTGTACCCTGGATTTTGTTGTAAGTATTACAATAATGTTTGTTTTTTTTTTTAAAAAAAAGGCATCAAACCACATCTGATCATGATCAACAATCATTCAAACAGGCTATTTCCAGGTGCACCGTTAGTTCGACTGGCACCATCATCAACTGACAAGCATATGTTGCACAGATTTTATATGAACAAGAACAAATAGGAGATACCTTCTTCAGTAATACCCTTTAAAGCCCATAAATCACCCATTATTGGCCCTGCTCCACCTGTGGCAAAGAAGATTTGAAGTAATTGGAAATGCGGGTGTTGATGCCCAAAAGATTACGGATTAACTGACTAGTCATTAGAAAGTAGAAACTATCATCACACATTCACACTACAAATTCTCATTAGGAAAATAGCTGGGTTTTCCGCAAGATAATTGGCATGAAAATAATTAGCTAGTGTAGTGCTTAGATTTCCAAAAAAAATCAAAATGATCAATAAAATTTACTTTCTAAATGAATAAGAAAACAAAAATCAAGAACTAAGAATCACCTCTGCCTCCAAATATAAGCAGTCTCTTCTCAATCATGGTTGCGGAATGCCCACATCTTGGAGGTGGCACAGATCCAGTAACAGCTAATTCGGTCCACTCTAGTGACACTATACAATAGAGAATGCAAGAAATCAGCGCTCTACGTTTTCCTTGCCATCTTGAAGAAAAAAAAACAGTGATTGGATAAAGAAGCAGTTTGCTTACTTGTGTCCATGACGTATACATCTGAAAGCCACTTTTTGCCATCCCATCCACCATACCTGAATAAAGATAGAATGTTCTTCAAAAGTAATGGTACACAAAGTATGACAGGGTTGTGCATATCCAATAATGCTTACATAACAATCTTTCTGTTTCCTATGGCTGAAGCAGCAGCAAACTCTCGTGGTGACGGCAAATCACCAAAGCCAGTCATCTCCGACCATTGCCATAAGTCTGAATGCACAGCACTATCAGGAATGTTGCGGCAACCCCTAGAATAAGTGCAAAACAAAACCAGAGACAGGGATCTTGACAATTTGATGGCTTACCAGTGTCTAGCATCCAGAAATCACCTAAACTGAGATAAAAGAAAATTGCATCATTAGTAACTTATAGGAAACTATTTATGCTAAGCTTCCAAATTCTGCTGGATAAGCTATATGGACTGCATACCGCTTGCCCCCAGAACGGCCACCAAAGATGAACATGTTGCAGTCAATGACAACAGCTATGTGAAATGCCCTTGGGCTTGGGCCGGCCTGCCCATCCGACCCATTACCAGTGCACTCAGGAGTGTACCACAGCTTATTCTCTGCAACATAAGTTGAATTCAGAAGTTTGTAAGGCCAAGCTCTTTCTTCCTTCCAATGCATATGCTCCATCTATAAAATCGCAAGCATGTAAATGCAATCTACGTCCCTCAATCTAATAACCCTTAAGATGAGTTGCTGCGTGGCTCACAGACGTGGGCAGGCAAATTGGCACAAGAAGGGAACGGATTCGATTACCGACGTCATAGACGGATACGTCAGCGAGGAAGCGCTTGTCGGCGAATCCGCCGAAGACGACCACCTTGGACTTGCCAATGCTCACCGCAGTGTGCCCGCTGCACGAAATCGCAAAATCGTGAGGTTGTTACTTCGTTAGAGGGGTAGGGTGAAACTCCAGAGGGGTCCAGACGGCGGCGGCGAGGGGAAGGAGGTTGATGGATACCTGCGGGGGGCGGGGCGGTCGCCCCCGAACCCGAAGTCGGAGGAGTCGGCCCTCACCCAGTGCATCTGCTTCGGTTGCAGCTGCTGCATCCTTTCCCTCGTCTCCTCGTCCTCGCTCCAGCTCCCAGTACCTCGTTTCGTTTCGCAAAGGAACTGGACTGGACACGGCTCCAACCGGGAGGATGCGTGCTACGGCTGCACCGACGACTGGATGGCGGCGAGCGGTGGACGGACGGCGGGGAGTCTGGCAGTTGGGGGAGGGGATCGGCGAAGCAGAGAAGTCAGAGCAGGGGGACGGAAACAACCACGCCCCACGGCCACGGCCTTGCCCAAACGAAACGAAACGACCACGACCGGGCCGGAGACACACGCGCGACTCCATTACCACGTCACTGGGCCCCGCTCAGGCCCACCTGTCACCGAAACGTGGCGGCTCCCGTCAGCATCGCCTGGCTGCCTCCGTGTCTCCCTTCCATTCTACGGCCACCTCGGCGGGGAGCGTTAAAAGCGTCGCCCGCGAAGGGAGGCCAGCGTCGGCTCGCCGTCTCCTTCCCTCCCTCCAGATCTCGGCGCGAGTTCACCCTGCAGATTTCCATTTCCAACACGACGGCGGAGAAGAGCTGCGGTCCGGAGAAGTAAACCCTACCCGCCGTCTCGCGCCGGTTGCCCGGTGCGCGGGCAAGATCCAGGCGGAGATCTAGGGCGCGGCGCCGGCCATGGCGAGCTCCGGACTCGCCTACCCCGACCGTTTCTACGCCGCCGCGGCCTACGCTGGGTTCGGAGCCGGCGGGGCCACCTCCTCCGCAGCTATCTCCCGCTTCCAGAACGACGTCGCCCTCCTCCTATACGGCCTGCACCAGCAGGTGACGCGTCGGCCGTTGTTTTTTTTTTATCATTTTGGCGATTAATTTGGGTGTGGGGGTGAAATTGCGTGGATCTAGCGTGAGATAGGCTGAATTTGTGTTGGTTGTGATTAAATTGTGTTGCTCTTCTTCGTCCCTCGGGAGAGATTTGCTTTGGTTGATGATCGCAATTCAGTTGGTGATTTTGGGTTTCGTTTTGATCCAGGCCACGGTTGGGCCATGCAATGTGCCCAAGCCAAGAGCGTGGAACCCCGTGGAGCAGAGCAAATGGACAAGGTTAGTTCCACTGGAAACTGCACTCAAACTTCAGGTTGCCACAATCACAGTACAATCCAACTTCTGTGCAGGTTCATCTTTATCAATGATGAAAAAGTGAAACCTCAGTGATTTTCTTAAAACTTGAATTGTGTCTACACGCTAGCAGTGAGTTGAGTAGTTCGTTCTCATGTACTGTCTGCTTATTTTATTGATTAGCCCAAATTTGAAATGTGATTTGGTCCCCAGCCAGTAGAAAATGAGATGCTTATGCTGCAATAACCATGATACTCATGTAATTTAGATTTTGGATAGTTAGCCTGGACGGCTGATAGTGGGAAATACCCAGAAAATAAATACTGTACGTTGAAGTGTGTATTCTGAAAATGATACTTATGATTACATCATTTTATGTTTTTAGCTGGCATGGGCTTGGAAGCATGCCTTCAGCGGAGGCGATGCGTCTTTTTGTCAAAATCTTAGAGGTATGAATAATTACATGATATTGTTCATTGTGTGCAATAACAATAAAGACTTTTAGTCCCAAGCAAGCTGGGGCTGTGCTCTAGGGTCAGTTGGATTTGATATTGTTCAGTGTGTTCAGTTGGATCTGATAGATGTATTGGTATTCTGGCAGGAAGAAGATCCTGGATGGTACTCTAGGGTCCCTGAGTTCAACCCTGAGCCTGTTGTAGATATTCAGATGCATGTAAGTCACACTATTGTTCCTTCTTTTTTCTCTAGACAAAAACATAGAGAACTTGACGCTGTTGGTCTTATCATTTAGTGCACCGTCCCAAAGTCTAGTTCTCTAGTTTTTTTTTTCTTAGCAGGTTTATCAAATTATCCATCTGTCTTGCTTTTTGTTAGAAACCAAAAGACGAGCCACAGAGTGTACCGGCTTCAACAAATGGAACATCAATTCCAGAACCAAAAATCATTTCTGAAAATGGAAGTTCTGTGGAGATTCAGGACAAAGATGTTATCCTGGAAGGCCTTAGTACTGTTAGTTCTCATGATGAGTGGACTCCATTATCTGTCAGTGGTCTCCGTCCGAAGCCTCGTTATGAGGTGCACCAGATACTTCATTCCTCTTCCATCGTTTTTCTCTATTTACTTTTGTAGCACTAATGAGAAGTTTGGTTTCTGTAGCATGGAGCAACTGTTTTGCAAAATAAGATGTATATATTTGGTGGAAACCATAATGGACGTTACCTTAGTGACCTTCAGGTACATGAAGTTTCAAAATGCACTGGCAATTCAAATGTCACCTGAAAGCAGGTCAGCATGAAATATTGTTGATCTAATAAATGTTTTTTTCTTTTTCGTAATTTATACCAAAATAGGCTTTGGATCTGAAGAGTTTGACCTGGTCCAAGGTTGATGCCAAATTGCAAGCTGAATCTGCTGATTCCACTAAAACCACACAAATTGCTCCATGTGCTGGTCATTCTTTGGTAAACTTCTGCACAACTGTTGCATAGTCATTTATCTTGAATCCAGTAGTTAATGACACTTGCCTTTTTATTCTGTACCATTTTGTAGATTTCATGGGGCAACAAATTTTTATCTATTGCCGGACATACAAAAGATCCATCTGAAGGCATTACAGGTTTGATAAAATCAGTTTTAATCTATTTTGGTACCTCTTCTACTTATTATGTCATACATTAATTTGTTCTGCTGTTGTTTCTGGTGGTTTTTATTCTAGTGAAGGAATTTGATCCGCATACTTGTACCTGGTCGATTGTCAAGACTTACGGGAAACCACCGGTAATCATTTTTCTTCAATCGGTTATTGTAACTCTGAACTAATAGGGCCAGTTCTTGTTATGATTTCTTTTGTTCCGCTAATCTTATGTTTGAGCATGTACATCTTTGTTTTGGTGCACAGTGCACTTACTCAGATGGTTTCTTTGATAGTTCTATCTGTACTTTATTTTAGCTTAGAGTCTGTATTTTGAAATGACTAATAAAGAAATTGTGCCACATAACATTGCTCAATTGCTTTGGTCTTAGTTACCCAGTTATATGCAGGAAAGCGCATTTGCTTATATAAGTTTCATCTGCTGCAGGTTTCACGTGGAGGTCAAACAGTGACTCTTGTTGGAACGACACTAGTTTTGTTTGGTGGTGAAGATGCAAAACGGTGTCTCTTGAATGACTTGCACATCCTTGATCTTGAAACCATGACATGGGATGATGTGGATGCAATGTAAGTGCAGCAACCTTGATGGCCCTTTAATGCATAGTTGTAAACCTAATGAGAAGAAGGAAAACGCTGTTAGCTTTCATGTATCTTTGCTATGTGTGCTTAAAATATTACTTTGAACTGGTCCCCAACATAATTGGGATGCATGTTAACTGTCACACATATATGGTAGAGTTAAGAAGCTTTCTTTGGTTAATGAGATGCTTTTCTGACCATCTAGGACTAGGAAATCTTAGGTTAACACTTCTAAGTAATTTCTCTTCAACATAGTTTGCACCACTTTGCTGCTATGGAGTTTTGCAGTTCGACTCAATCGATTCTTGATGGATGGAAGTATTAACTAGCTTTTATATACTAGCACAAAAGGGGAAACGAATATTGATAGCATAAAAGCCTTAAACATATTGTCATAGTGAAAGGGAGCATGTTTCTAAACTTCCATTATGTGGCATAATCGCATTAGGTCAGTTTATGCACATGTTCTGAAACAATAGTGATTTTTTTTAAGCTGAACATTGTATTACTATATTTTGAATTTAGCTCATCGCGATGTTGGTTTTGTGTTTTAGAGGCACCCCTCCTTCTCCAAGGTCCGATCATGCTGCTGCTTGCCATGCTGACCGCTATCTTTTAATTTTTGGTGGGGGGTCTCATGCAACATGTTTCAATGACCTACATGTCCTTGATTTGCAGACGGTACAAACTTTTTTCTTTCTGGAACTCCAAGGTTTTTTGTGCTATCTTTGACTACTATTTTTTTTTGTTGGAAATTACAGATGGAGTGGTCAAGACCCAAACAACAAGGTCTGACTCCAAGCCCAAGAGCTGGCCATGCAGGTGCAACTGTTGGTGAGAACTGGTACATAGTTGGGGGTGGCAATAATAAAAGTGGTAAGAAGTCTGAACTTATTATGTTAAGATGCTTGTTGATAACTACTGTGTGGTCGTTGTGGAGTTCAATTTGTGTGAACATGGTACTAGTACATTTTACCTCCTGAGAGCTTGTACCAATGAGACCTTGTTTGGATGTGTTGGGATTCCACCCAATCTCAACATACCCACACAGTGGCCCATGATATTTTTCTTTGCATTTTTATGTCAAGCATAACTAATACACTCGCCTCTACAGGTGTTTCTGAAACACTTGTGCTTAACATGTCAACTCTAACATGGTCAGTTGTTAGCACTGTGGAAGGACGTGTTCCTCTTGCCAGTGAGGTATATCTCTTGAGCAGCATTCATTGGTTGAGATGATTTTTCTTGGCTGCTAATATTTGAAATTTGGTATTTCTAGGGCATGACTTTAGTGCATAGCAATTACAGTGGTTATGACTATCTCATCTCTTTTGGAGGATACAATGGACGATACAGCAACGAGGTAATTACCATTCAAATCTTATTTTCATTCATGGAATTAACTTCTACCAACATCTCTTCTCTATGATGAGCAGGTTTACACTCTTAAACTCAGTCTGAAATCAGATTCGCAGTCAACCGTAAATGAAGAAACTGTCTCAGATACTACATCTAGGGTCATAGAACCTGAGGCTGAAATTTCTCAAGATGGGAAGATACGGGAGATTGCCATGGACAGTGCCGATTCTGACCTGGTAATTTCCTGCCCAGTATACTTTTCTTTGTTTCTAGAAGTATATGACATGTCCATATTTGGTACCAATCGAAATTCTGCAAGGAAGACAATGCAGCTAATAGCGCTACAAGTATTAACAATAGAATTTGTCTGTTACAAAGTTCATGATGGTGGTTGCTGTTACCAATAATGATGATCCAGGTTACAGGATACTCACAAGATCCTTCTTTTGCCTTGTGCTGTTCTGAATTCCAGAATAACAGAAATGATGAAGCAAGTGAACAGCTTATAGCAGATCTTAAAGCTCAGAAAGAGGAACTAGAAGCAACACTTAGCAGGGAACAGCTGCAAACTGTGCAACTTAAAGAAGACATCGCGCAAGCAGAGACCAGAAATGCAGAGCTGACAAAGGCAATTCATCTTTCTCTTACCTTATGTTTTACTAGTTTTTTTTTTCTTATTTGCTTTGATCATGCGCATTCATTAGAAGTATACTGAGGTCTGATGCTACTTGTAAACTATGCTAATGTTTAGATCAAGCATTCGTTGTGTTGAATGTTTATATGGGTTATTCATTGCTAAGGCCTTGTTTGGATGTTGTCGGATTCACTTCAATCCATGTGTGTTGGTGTGGATTGGGGTAGAAATTAGTTTAAATGCCACTCCAATCCACCTCAACACATGTGGATTGATGTGAATCCGACTACATCCAAACAAGGCCTAAATGATGTTAACATCATGTGCTTGTCACATACTGGCATATTGAACGCAATCTGAGCAAGTGATTTGGAAGTTAAAACTGTTGTGCACTGTTCTATAATACCTTTTCCATTTACCTTGTATAGGAACTTCAAGCTGTCCGTGGCCAACTTGCTTCTGAGCAATCCAGATGTTTCAAACTTGAGGTACATGCTCGCGTTTTGTTTCACCAATCACTACAAATGACAAGTTGTACATTATTCCTAACACAACAGCCCCCCATTTCGCCAGTGGATCACTCAACAAATATCTTATCTGGACATCATTGTCTTATTCTGCTCTGATCATACTTAATTTCAAAAATGCCTCAGGTTGATGTTGCGGAACTTCGACAAAAGCTTCAGAGTATGGATGCGTTGGAAAAGGAGGTCGAACTGCTTCGGCGACAGAAAGCCGCTTCTGAGCAAGCAGCGCTGGACGCAAAGCAGAGGCAAAGTTCTGGTGGCATGTGGGGTTGGCTTGCTGGAAGCCCACCACCAACAGTTTAGTTCGTACAGGCCGTGATTCATATATTTTACTTGTAACATTATATATCATTTGACATTCTCTACAATTTTTTGTCACTTATGGCATTCGTGTTCATTTTGACCACACAGAATAAGGTGCTCTGGCGTGTTCTTATAGAAAATCGTTATCCCTATATGTACAGCAATTAGCAAGTTGGTTTTTTGAGCTGGACACCCATATTTAGCTATTGGGGCTCAAGTAGGGGCCTGCTAGAGTTGCTCTTACTTTCTGATTCAGTCAGCTCATCAGCGTCAGTTGGCATCCCTGCTTCAATTAGTTCAGTGCACTCGGCTACGATCTTGTCCTCAAATTCTTTCAACAACTCATATGCCTGCTCAGGTTCTATCTCTCCCCTCTCACACGTCTCCCAACTCATTAAGTTTGGCCTCCACCTTTTGCTTGATCTCATCTGGATGTAACACGTGAAGTTTCAAAAAAAGAAATAGAATCACAATACTGCTGTACAGGAAAATGAGAAAACACACCCATAGTTTCAAAAAAGACATTGATTTTAACCTAGACTAACGTCCATTGGGCTTCCTAGCCTCCTGTCATGGTTTCACAACAAATCAGACAGATAGCTTGAGAATTGAAGAACTTATTTTCCAAATCATAGGTTACTTAATATTTTTTGAGCCAAACTTCTCTAACTTTGACCATGTTTATAGAAAAATACATCATGAAATTAGTTTCATTAAATCCAATCCATCATGAAATATGTATTGATAGTGCATCCATTTGGTATTATAGATAATATATTTTTTTCTAAAAACTTGATCAAAGTTAGAGAAGTTTGAATTAGGATAAAACTAAAATGACTTATAATTTGAAATGGTTGGAGTTCTTGTTTGTAGTCGTTATGTACAATGAATCTGATTTGTAATACTTATTTATTAAATGGTAAAGAAGCAATAAGTATCTCTAATGATAGCTTGTCCCCTCAGAATCACACAAAATGTATCATTAGGTTTTAACAATGTACTGTGTACACCATGTATCCATTTGACGTTGAGTTGTGCTGGTTGTCAATATAGGTTGTTCGCTTCAGAAGGGAATGTTCATGTCAGTGATTGGCTTGTTTTCGTTAAGCTGCTGTTGACGTACGAACTGCAAATATGGAGAACATACTGTGTTGGCTTCTAAATTCTCTCTCATATCTACAGAAAAGTCACTGCTAAATGACTAATAAACTCAAGCAAACGGGGCCAAGGGTAAGCAGCCAATTTACTTCGAAATGGGTGTCAGGGCAGCGAGTTTATCCCTTCATAATAGGTAGGGATCTTCCCTGCCGGTTCCTCAGAAAGCCTTCAGGCCTTGACCAAAAGATAAACCATTCCACATATTATGGGATTGACATCGTGAGATGATTTCATCTTATTAGGGCCACATAGGCAAATGAACATGCAAGAGTACAGAACTATAACGGTCACTTATTTCTTCTCTGGGATCTTCTTCAATAACTCATCCAGAACCTCGAACAGATCAGCAACCAGTCCGTAATCTGCAACCTGGAGAATGCCAATGCTCGGTTGGCTTAGAATTTTGAGGACTTCTAGCAAATACTGGTGAACAATACGTATATTTTATTAAATGCGAGAAGGAACCTGAAATATGGGGGCATCAGCATCTTTATTGACAGCCACAATAACCTTCGAGTCTCTCATTCCTGCCAAGTGTTGTATTGCTCCGGATACTCCAAAAGCCATATAAAGCTCCGGTGCGACAATTTTCCCTGTCTGCCCAACCTGTGGACAGAAAACGCATTGCATGAATAAAATGAACCAGCAAGGACATGATTTGAGCATGGTGGTAATAAGGCTAGCTTAATAGAAGTACAAGGCATTCCAACTACAAATTAGCCAGATCATACAGAACTCACGGTAGACTAGCAGTCTTACCTGAAGGTCATTTGGAACATAACCTGCATCAACAGCAGCCCTAGTCGCACCCACTACATAAAAGATAAATAATCAATCAGAAAAACGATATACAGGAAAAGAATTTTGCAGGATTTCAGGCCACCAAGATACAAACAGTTGTATGGACAAGTAAGAGAAAAAAAAAATCAGATAGAGGGTCAAACCTGCTGCGCCAAGTTTCTCAGCAAGCTGCTCTAACAATTTAAAATTTTCAGCACTTTTTAAACCTCTGCCTCCAGTGACTACTACACGTGCATTTGCAAGATCAGGCCGCTCTGTGTCTTGGGATGTCAGATTCACCCATGAAGATTTCCCTAAGGTTTGAAGAGAAGGTACTATTCAGATGTGAAAAAATATTAAATCAAGTATATAGGACTAAAGAGGGCTGGGTCTCGCCAAAAAAAAAAGTTATCAAAAGAGGGGTATTTTTTTTCCTTCAGCCTGTTTGAACTTTATAAAAGTTAAATGGTGTGAAGAGGAAAAATCAATCTAGTGATCCTTAATTAGTACGAGACTTGTGTAAGTCAGAACATTATTAGAGCAACACAAAACAAAAAAAGAGTAGTTCTGAAGCATTGCTGATTCTTAACAGAAGAATATGGTGAAGGAACCAAACAAACCTTCACTGAGGAAAGAGAGATCAACCTGGGTGATAGGTGCAACCTTTGTTTCAGACATAGCCTCAGTAGTTGGGGAAAATGAAGTTGATCTAATACTCATCATGCAAGGATCCTCTCCAGTATATTTCACAGTACAAAGTGCATTCCCAGCATAAATCGGCCTGAAGTCAGATACATATATTAATTGAAGCATGACATAGTGAATGCCATTTAACATTGAGTTCTACGCAAAAGCATGAAGCCCCAACAAAAGGAAACATCACAAAAGGCAGTTATGGACTTATGCGAATGACCGAATGTGGCCATTACATTTTAACACCCACAAACAAATACATCTCAGGTGGGAAAGTAAGAAAGGAGGATGATAATTAATACTGATAAACAGGGCCACAAATCTCAGTAAGAGTAAGCTATCACTGTAGGTTGGGCATAAACTATCAAATATATGAGGGGACATTTGATATTCTGCCACACTTTGATACTGGGAGATCTCTAGTATTAGCAGTTGGGCAGATGACAACAGATGATGAGAACAAATAGGAACCTATAAATTGAGGTGCATGGCCTGTTCTCCAAGATACGACAAATTGCACATATATACTAAATAAAATGCTAAAGATCACAGGAAAAACAGAAGAATACCCGACCTCACAAAGACCCGTGGCTCCTTTACAGCAGTGACATCAGTAACAGGGGAGACATCAAGAAGAGCCGCAGCACGTGGAAGCAAATTCTTCCCGAAAGACGTGGACGAAGCTATGACATGAGAGTAGCCTCCTTTCTGCTGAACAGAACGGAGTAGGTCGGCCCAGGGTTCAGCCAGAGGATGCGCCAAGGCTTCCGAATCGGCCACGAGCACCTGCGGTGATACAAAACCAACTTGATAAGCAGAGGATCCTGAAGAACCATCTGTCTTCTAGTTTGGTCCACCTCCTCCTTTGAGCTGAGCTGAAAGGCAGGAAACTGGCACTGTGGCCCAAAGCCACAAACAAATGATCAGTGGAGTTAACAGGGTGGGGCTAAACGGCAGCACAGTACCTCAGACACCAGTGGATGGCTGGACGCGGCATGGTCGGCAGCCTTGTGAAGCGACGGCCCGGAACCACCCAGCAGGACGGAGATTTTGTTCTCCTTGGCAATCGCCTCTGCAGCTGCCAATGCGCTCAGCGACGACGGCTTGACGAACCCGCCTTCATGCTCCGCTACGACCAGCGTGCTCACCTAGACGATGGACACAGAGACACCTGATCGATAAGCACAGACCACAACCTACAGAGAGCGAACTCGAAGCCCTGAAACCAATGTGAATTGTGAACTCGCACTCGCGGTCTGCCCGCCCTCAAGTCGCTTGATCCGGAGCTAGACCTACCACCGGGGAACCGATTCCGACGCCGCGACGAGAAGCAGGCAGGCTCGGGCGACTGATTAGCGCGGCTCGAGCGCCAGCGCATCTAAAGTTGTCGCGGAGCAACGCCACCACCATCCTCCCGGCTGAGTGGGGGCGAACTGAACTGAATGGACCGAATGCGAGGAGGATAGGAGAGGAAGGCAACTCACGAATCTGCGAAGCGACTGGGCGAGGAGGCGCGAGCCGCCGTGGCATCCACTTCCCCTCCGCAGCGCGCCCACCAGCATCGCCGCCATGCCTGCCTCTGCCTCTGGCTCCTCTTGCTCTGAATCCGGGCGGCGGAGTGAAGTGGAAGTGTGGAACGGGAGGGCTCTGCGCCTGCGGAGATGGATGTAAAGGGAAGAGAGAGGAAGAGACGTCACGGAACTGATTTGGATGGGTCGTTGGTTGGGTTGGAGTTGGAGCAGCTGCACGTGTGCCCACGTGCTTGTGCTTATCACCAAGCCCAGCATGACTGGGCTTGCCTACTACTTTCGTTCCCTATGGGCCGGATTTGTTCACGGGCCTTCTGGATCAAATTGGTTAGTCGAAGGACAAAAGTAGGCCCACTACTGTTCTATTCCGGTTGCTCTTGAACGTAATATGTGAGCACTGAAATGTTTGGACACATGCATGAAATAATAAATGTAGATTATATATGAAACTAGAAATATGGCTAGAGAGTAATTTGCGAGATGAATCTTATGAGCCTAACTAGTCTATGATTGAACAATAATTGCTAAATAAAACGAAAATACTACCACACCTAACATAAATCAAATACCGACCTAGAGCAACTGCAGCCAAACACTTATTTTTTCTCTCTCTCCTCGATTCTCTCAAATGGGAACTCTAGCCTATACCTATCTCTTACTGCACTCTAATTGATTTTCTAATTTTGTTTCTATTTTATATTATTTTTATCGTGAGCCGTTCTTATCATCCACACTTATCAGTTTTGTGGGAAGAGAGAAGGAGTACGAGAGAGGATGAGAGGCTACATCTAGAACCTGGAGACACAAATGAGAACCCCTCATCTATCGAGGGTTGAACAGTAGCTCCTCCATTTAAGAGTTCTTTTGTGTGTTTGAATGTTTGTAAACTAGGATAAAGGCTCAAATAAGGTTTTCATTAGAATTGCACTTATATCCAAACAGGTAAGGTATTTTTTCTAAAAAAAGAATCGGTTAAATCAGAGAAGATTAATGATGTTATAATGAATGCATTTTACATTTTGAAACGGGGAGAATATATCGTCGTGTTTACGATTAGAGGATGTTTATACCACCACGAATCCTCCTCTCGTGTCCGTGTTGTACCCTCAACAGCAGTTTACTGTTCGATCGCTTTCGCCGATGGGCGCGCAAGTTAGTGATGAAGGTGATGGCTCGCTCACCGGTTACCTGCGACGGCTACACCAAACAAAACATCACCAAGGCCCACAGGAATGCACCTTGCTCAGCTCCATCCCCTCCGTCAACAACAACAAAAGAAACAGATGACCTGCCCTGCCTCAGCTTTTACTCTCTCCTTCGACAAAAAAAAATCGCGCTCTTCAAATAGTCAAATAACTTTAAGTTAGATCAAATATATGTAAAAAATACAAATATTTATGGTACCAAATAAATATTATTAGATTAATTATGCAATATGTTTCATAGTAAATCTAATTACAGACATGAATATTACTAAAAGCTAGGTTTTCTGATATTAATTCGTGTTCATATACATCTAGTATACCTTACATTCAAGTTTAGTACGAAAAGCTTGTTTAGATGTGAAACTTTTTGAATTTCGCTACCGTAGCACTTTCGTTTGTTTGTGGTAAATATTGTCCAATCATAGACTAACTAGGGTCAAGAGATTCGTCTCACGATTTACAGGTAAATTGTGTAATTAGTTTTTGTTTTCGTCTATATTTAGTGCTTCATGCATGTGCCACAAGATTCAATGTGACGGGGAATCTTGAAAACTTTTTGAATTTTGATGGGAACTAAACAAAGCCTAAGTCTATTTAGGCCTTGTTTAGATGCGAAAACTTTTTGGATTTCGCTACTGTAGCACATTCGTTTGTTTGTGTCAAATATTATCCAATCATAGACTAACTGAGATCAAAAGATTCGTCTCGTGATTTAGAGACAAACTGTGTAATTAGTTTTTATTTATATTTATATTTAATGCTTAATACATGTGTCGCAAGATTCGATGTGACATAGAGTTTTAAAAACTTTTTGATTTTTAGGTAAACTAAACAAGGCCTTATATATTCTCAAGGGAGTAGCTGTTTTGTTTGTCCATAGTCGATACGGTCTAGCAGTGGCGGGCTAGCAGTGACTAGCAAGCCAGCAGCGACCCTCGACCGAGCGAGAGTGTGATTGGCGGGGGGGCCGCAGGGCGCATGGGGGTGTGAGTGCGAGGCCGAGTCAGGCAGGGGTGTGGGGTCGTGACGGGGACGTGCACCACCGCTGCGCCTGCGCTGGGCGTGCGGACGTCACTCGCCAGCTGGGCAGCTGCATGGTGGACACCACGGCACGGCGGGCTGGGGCCTCCAATAATTCGCCTCCACAAACGACAAGGGAACATGGCTGCTTCCGCGAGCGAGTACTCCTATGATTCGTGCCGCTACGTACACAAAACAAAAAACAGGATGGGCAGCAGGGCACCACAGCATCAGCGCCTGAATTTTTCTAATGTCAGGTTTAATTTACATTTAAAAAGATATCACATCAGCTAACTGCATGAAAGAGAGGGAAAGAAAGAAAGAAAGAACGAAAAAGAACTTATTTTATGGCCATGAAACGAGTGTGGCAACGTTTCCAACATCACGAAATGAGAATGAAATCTACGTTAAGAAGCTCGACTTTATGTGATAAGAGATGAATGAGAGGAAAGATAAGGAGAGAAAAGATAGAGATGAGAGGAAAAATAGTAAAATAAGTTATAAAACGGCACAATTAAACTATGCACTATAAGAAAACCTCGTTTCATATCAATGTTTCATGTGTTGGAAACTGGAAGGTAAAATTCACCATTGAGACTGGCCTAAGGCATACTCAGTGGGATATGACTTAGTTTTCAATACATCTATATTTTAAAACAGTGCAGAAGAGTTTTATCTTCATAAAACTTTCTCTACTCCCATAAAACTATTATTATCTCTCTTTGTTAATATAGTGTCACATCAGTATATTTAATGTCTATAAAACTCCATTGACACTGACTTAAGAGCAAGTACATTAAAAAAAATTATAGGACTTTGTCATCAGGGTACGTTCACTCAAGTATGGGGATGTTTAGTAATTCTACGTCACATCCAATTTTACGGCACATTAGAGTATTAAATATAGATAAAAATAACTAATTGTAAAGTTTATCTATAATTTACGAGATGAATCTTTTAAACCTAGTTAGTCTATGATTAGACAATAATTATTAAATATAAACGAAGGTGTTATAGTAGTCATTTTGCAAAGTTTTTTTGTAGCGCATGATTACTAGCTAATATAATCGGCAAGTTTTATGTTGCCGTCACGCCTATATACAACCAACTGGTAGGATTTTCATATAATGGCTTGTGAACCACATATTAGACCATCAACATCTAATCCGTCTTGATCTCTCACAAATTTTCTTCGAGCATGTGCATTAGCTGCCTACAAGTGTGGTCCCCTCTTTTCTCTCCCTTTTTTTTTCTCTAGCTCAGCGAAAATCTGATGCCAACTCTTACTCCTCTTTTACTTTATTACTACACTAGCCTACTTTACTTTATTACACTTTCTCTAATTAAATCGTATAAATAGGAAAACAATTCTAGCAGCATGCATGCAGTTCTTTTTAATTTTACAGGAGAACTACAAGCAGGAAGTTGCGGTTCAGAAGCTGTGAGCATGCATGCAGTTCTTTTTACAGGAAAACTACTAGCAGGAAGTTGCGGTTCAGAAGCTGTGTTTGTTTAACTCCCTCCATTCTAAAATTCTAGGAAAACCGTACGGTTAGACATTGAAAACTTTTTGATTACTAACACACACAAAAATATATGAAGACACTGTTGCGCATGGAAAATAATACGTCCTACGGGATTTGTCCTTCACCTCATCAACTATGTATGAAGTTTTGCTTAAAAACAATGTTTGTCTATATTCCAAATAGTGGCGGAGTCAGAAATTATACATATAACTTAGGGAGGTTAGTGAAAAAGTTTTGATATATATGAACCATAGTTCGACGTGTGTGTGTTGACAGCGAGACTCATGAATCTCGAAACCGACCAGCTTAGTATTTATGAGGTACTTAGAGTGGAATAGGATGTGTGCTTATTAATAGAGTGAGCGCGTGTGTGCATATATGAGAGCGTTTATTTTTTTTCCCACGATTTAGAGTGTAAAAAGAGAGGCTATAATAGTACTGCTTGATAATGATAAAGTACTGATAACCATTGAATTAATATTACTAGCTAAGTACACATTCAAAAAAAAAATAGATATAACGAAATGTGACATGTAGTATAAAAACTAAAATTTTGTTACATGTGTGCTAATATGGTAGGCAAATAAGTTTAGATTTAGATAAATCAAAATATTCTATTCTGTTATATTTTATGTGATTTTATATTGTCCAAAAGATATCAAAAATATGTGATAAAATTATTGTTATCTTTCTAATATAAATACAGATGAATAAATTATATACTAAGTAGAAAAGATTTGCAGTCGCTGCAGCAGCTGTGCTTCTTTGCTCTTAGCAAAGCACTGTACGAGCAGCAGGAAGCTTTTCCTAAGTGACTAAGATATATATTGTCTAGATATATATTAAAAATAATATAATTTGAAAAAGGCAAAGCAATTTGGAACAGGGTGAGTACTAAACAAGCCTATTTTTTTTATGTGTGTCCAATCTAGCTTCGGATTCTTCTTCAACTCTAAAAACATAGGAATAATTGATCAACGGAACAACTAGTTGAGAACTTAGGAATAATAGATCAACGGTGCAACTAGTTGAGATTCTGCTGGCGCCATTTGAAACCAAATCATCCAAAACAAAACCACTCCTTACTAAATCAGATTCCACCAGTCCGACTTAAACTCTTGCAAGATTTTTCTAGACTTTGTTGAGCAGCCTGTCGTCAAAGGCCATTTGATCACCACTGTTTTTAAAATTTTAATGAGCACCATGATAGTGACAATGCAAAGCCAGCAAGGAACCCCAACTAAAAACAACACTACCCGGCCAGCTAGCCGGGTTCCACTTTGCATCCCCTTTGCCCTTTTTTTCTCAGAAAAAGGGGTCCCTTTGCCCTTTGGAATCCGATACCGGACGCACACCAGCACGCAGATGGAATTCCCTTTTTGCCCCTCACCCCGCCTATAAATAACCCCACATCTCGAAGCCTCTGATGAATCTACTCCCATTTCTCTCACACTCTCAGCCTCGTGCATCCAGTGTTGTAGGAAATTTTGGTCTTTTGGCAAAGGCAAGCCAGCCAGAGCCAGCCATGAAACCCCCTCAGCTGCAGGCCGGGGAGGGCTCCTGGGCTCACGAGGTCAAGCAGGCCCTCCGTGAGAAACTCCGGCGCTCCTACAGCGCCGCCAGCACACCGGCGGCCAGGCCGGCCGGCGAACCGAGCCGTGGTGGCGCTGACTGCCGCGGCTCGGCCGCCGAGGACCCCATAAGGAGAGTCATGTTCTTGGCTCCCTGGGGTCACACATAAAACACAAACCGAGATCTGGGTTTGCAACAGCATGGCCGCTTGTGTGGCCGTGTCTTGGTCAGATCTGCAAGGAACTGAACCATAAAAGAACCGGAGCTTGTCTTGTAAATTAACATGAACATGAACTAGGTACATATGGATATATGGGTATGATGATGTGAAAAAACAAGGTACGTAGTCCATGTCTGATGTTGGAGACGTTGAGTTCTTGGGAAGTTCATGCATGGCATGGGTCATGGGTGTGGGTTCTAAGAGGGAGGAGATCTGAAACTTTTGTAGCCATGAACTTGTTTTCCAGAAATCTTGTAATAAGGGGAACCTGTGAATAGCTATGAGAAAATAAAAATCTTCCTGCTTTGCGTGTCCACTTTTGCTTCTTCCATCTGATTTGGTTCAGAAGAATCTTCTTCTAATGGTGATCTTTTATCTACAATATACTCTGTCTGAAACTATCACTTCTTTACTACCTGCTTGATCTGTTTGGTTGTTGAATGCTTTAATCCTAGCCATGAGAGGCAACCATGTTCATGAGTTGAATTCATGTTTTCTTCTTGCAAAGAAGCGTCTAGAAACTGATATGGTTGACAAAATAAGGCAACCATGTTCATGAGTTGAATTCATGTTTTCTTCTTGCAAAGAAGCGTCTAGAAACTGATATGGTTGACAAAATAAGGTGTCCCCTTTGCATGTCAAGGTGATTCAGTTGGTTGTGAGGAAAGGCCATTCATTTCCTTCCTTCTGATCTGGGCAGCACTGCTGGGATTTTAGGAACCATGAATCCAGCTACGTGCCCATGAAATACTAATTATTTCAACACTTGCAAATTTCAAGCAACGAACCTCAACAGATCTAGGAGTTCAATGAGAGATCAAAGACTACCTATTCAACAAAGCTGCATCTTGAAAGGAAGCTGAATGCTTCTTTTAGGGATATATTTGTGCAGTATCATATCGTTTGTTATAGGTTATATGTGCAATATCATATCATATTATTACTTGGATAGAACATAGAAGTCGCCCAGAAAAAGAAGAATAAAAGGAAGGCCTTTTTTTATATAACTATAAAAGAAAGCACCTTTGAATTGGACTCCTCTTTTCCTATGGATTAATGGAACACGAATCCTATTCTAAACAATAATGAAAAAGACTGCCTCCCACTTGCAAGGGCAAGCCAAACCCAGTGGGCCAATCCTCTTGCTTGCTTTCTCAAGCACCTTATCTTATCTCCAGATATCCACAAAGAAATTGCCAAGGATATTAGCAGAAACAAAAGACTTCACTAATCTGATATGCTGCAAAGAGCATAAATCATGACAATATATTGCCTGCCTATAGACAAGCTATCAGAAACTAAATTTTCGGGGGCCACACTTTTTGTGTCTTCTGATTAGAAGGGATGAAACTGCTTAATGAAAGGGAGGCCAAAAAAGACCATTTTTTGGGGGCATTATGATTCATCAAACGTGTTACTAATTACAATTTTTGACATAATAAGTTGAGTCACTCATCATAGTCATGAAGTTGGCCACCAACTGCGCACTGGATGGGGAAAAAAAAAGAAACGCCATAGCTACACTTATCTCGAATCTTGACAGAAAGCGATGGTTCAACTTCCATTCCTAGCAAGTTGGCAGAGTGTGCAGTTTTCAGCTACCTCCCGTTCTTGAATCATAAGCTGGGTGCACAAATGATGTGCTTGCCAACCTGTGACTGCTTGGATCTTGGGAGTTCTGAATACAGCAACATTAAGCATGTCAGAAAATTCAAAGTATTTCTTAGGACAGATCGAAGTAAAAGCTTTGAGAACTCTTTTGAACACGGATTCAATGAAATATGGATAAACCTATTGAACTGAGCAAACTATTCCAGTGGTTTGTTCGATAAGCAAAAACCCCAGTCAAAATGTCCATGGCATAAATGCCAAGGCAATTCTAATCAAGTTCGACATTTTTTACCCAGTCTTTACTGAAAATTTTCAAAGGTCAAAATAATGTCACCAGCGATTGCTACTAATAATAAGCATACTGACAGGGACGTAAAGTTTCTTTATATGGCTTTGCTTACTGTAGAACAAGGACTCATGCAACACTAATTGTAACAGTTCTCAAACAGAAAAGATAAAGATACCAGATAAGACTGCAACCTATTAACAGAAATACAACATAATCAAGAGGACATAGTGGATTCGGAAAAGAGTTGTATGTGTCATGACTCATGAGTCGTGACCAAAACAGAACGTAGATCATTTATTAGTCTGGCACTCTGGAAGCGATTAGCCCAACACAGTTCTTTATCCATTAAGTCCATCACAGTTCCTTAGTCACTTAGGCAAACAAAGATCCTTAGCTACTTCACTGAAAACAATTCAGGCTCATATATGAGAGATCTAATATTTGTTCTTGGATCTTTGCAATGTATAATGCATTTTTTTTTGTAAATACAAACAGATTTAAAGAACAAGGGCAACCATATGCCTGATATCCAACAAGTAAACAAGTCTATATACTATAACAGAGCCTACATATTATAACAGACAAAGTATACATGAATTTCAATTTGCAATAACCAAACGTTAGTGTGGAAGGCACAGGGAAGAGACTAAATGGAGGAATGACTAACAAGCTTCAACAGTAGTTATAACCAAAAAGTAGAAAAACAGAAGGAACAAGGAAAAGATACAAATGTTAGGGTTCAAAATTGTCACACTAACCAGTGCTACTCAGCATTAGGATCTGCACCAGGGTGCATCTTGTTCCACAAATACATTATCACTGAACAGGTACCAAAAAGGGCAATGTTCAGCTGTTCTGAAGTGTTGGCCTTGATGCTGACCCGTCCAGTTAGTTTGTTGTTTACATCAACATGAACTGCCATGTTTGAAGACCTTCCAACAGAGACCTGGGAATCCAAATTTGCAGCCATGGTCCACTCTTTACGCCATTTCACTAAGGATGCACCCAAAGTGGCAAGGCCTTGACCTAGAGGATAGCTTTTTTCACGAAGAGTTGCCTCCATATTCACTCCATATGCAGCATCACCTCTCATGGACACAGCACCAGTGTTGCCTGATAGTGTTAACCTGTTACCAACTAAAAGCTTGTCTTCAAGTTTTGCTCCAGCCACCATGGTATTTCCCAAAAAAGTCATAGATAAACCACCAGTAGTGATGTTTTTCTTAAAGTTTTTGAATTTGGTCTCCCCTCTGAGGGTGTAAGCAAGCTGGTTCATCATTGTTTGGATGTCAAAGCCAGCCAGGCTTGAGGCATAGTCACCATGCTTAACTGACATCGAGGAATCCAAATGGATGGTGAACTCTCTCTTGTCCTTGTTAATTTGAACCCACAGAGAAGCTGGATATTTGTTAGCAATATCATGGCTATGTTGGACACTCACACCGTCAAATCCATAATCATGATCCCATCCATCAGGATTGTTAACAGCGCGCACCAGGAGGTTTGGTGTAGACACAAGGCACCGATAGCGGTACACAGGATCATCAGAATCAAATGAAGATGGCAAGGTCCATTCTGGCGTAGGATATCTATCTGTATCATATCCATCATCGGGATGATCATCATCAGAAGGTACATCATTATCATCGCCCTCTTTCTTCTTCATTTCCTTAAATCTTTCGAGCTGTTCCTTCAACTGCTTCTTCTGAAGAAGCTTAGTTCGGTAATCATATTCATCAAAATACAACTTTTGTAGCTCCTTGGAGAGTTTTGCAACCTGGGATTTACTTAGTGGCTTGAAGGGAGGAAGCTGATCATAGTCATCTTCTTCATCCTCTTGGTCCCCATTCAACAATTCATCTAGGTCAAAATCTGAGTCCACACTCCCAACATTATGTTCATTGGAACGCCTAGGGTGCTCTCTAGATTGCAACAAAGATGATAAGAAGTAAGGAATTGGAGGCACTTGGAAAAAGCGACCTAAAAAACTTGTAGAAGAAGCACGACGAGTTGAGAGACTGTCAATCTCAGCAATCATCTTCAGTGAGTAGCATAGGAGGAGGAGGAGCCGCCTCCAGATAAGGCCATCAGGAAGCACCTTTTCACCTTCTGCGTTCCTCCGACACTCATGATGGTTCTCCACAAGAGCCACTGCATTCTGAATTCGAGGATCATTAGTTATCTGCCGGATGCTTTGCTGAACTGCATGAGTTCGATGAGTCACAATCATATCATAGTTCACCGCGGAACCATTAGGGCCTTCAGGCGGATCTGCTCCTGAGTGAGTGAGAGTAATAATTGTTCTGGACCATATTGACAGGCCTAGCACACTGGTAATGCCTCGCAAGAGAGATAGGCTATTTGCCTCCTCTCGCTGTGTATCAAGCCTATCAACATACAGAATAATATCTGGAGGGCATCTCTTCATATACTTCTTAACAGCTTTGAGCACTTTCCTATTTGATTTGTCATCCTTGGCCGAAATCCCAAGCCCAGGGGTGTCAATGACACGAAACTTAACACCATCAACAACACCAGTAATCTCCTTCACAGATGATGTTGTCGGTAAAAACGCATTTGTTTTGGATTTATCTTCCCCGAAGATGGAATTTATTGTTGCGCTCTTCCCCACTCCAGTCTTCCCAAGGACCAAAACATTGCAGGAGAATTCAAGGTCTTCAGTTCCCTCTGCCTCATGCTGCAAAGCCCTCTTCCAGGCATCCTCGATCTCTGAGGAATGGTTTGTCATCCTTACGCGCCTGAATCCTTCAACAAGACTAAGCCGATACAACACTTGTACTGGTACCTGATGGTTAGTATCATACCCCAATCTATGAACAAGACGCATGTACTTGATTCGTGCCATGTCCACCTTTCTGTATATCTTCTTTTCCTCGTCAGTCATCTCTTTCTCAGGGTCAGCAGTTACTTCTGGCACAGGAGCAGAAGCCACATTCGCCCTAGCATTGGCTGCATTGCTGGCTACCATAGGAGGCAGATGCCTGGGCTCAGAAGATTCAACTGGGAAAACCTTGGCCTTGCCTTGTTCAGGTGAGCTGCTTGCAGCCCTTAGAAGCTCAATTAAAGCTGCATAATCAAAAAGCTCGGCCTCCTTTACATTCATCTCCTCTTCATATTCATCATCGCCATTGATCTCTGCATCATCCGAATCCTCCACACCAAAGCGTGCGCCTCTGGAAGTAGGCACGTTGTCCTCCAATTCTTTTGCAATAAATTCCACGGCATCATCACTTGAAGAGATCGGGATGGATTTGAGATCATTAGAAGCATCGTGGTAACCGTCAGCTTCCTCATCTTCCTTATTATGACCACCGACTTCAGTGGAACCTAGGTCATCAACATTATCACAAACTTGCACGCCATCAGATGTGACCTCTCCTGTGGTAGCATATTCAGGACTAGCATCAAGTTTGGCTGTACTACCTTTTGCATCAGAATCATCGCTGCAAAGTTCAGCACCAGCATCCTCTCCTTCTGTAGCATTGGAAATTGGAAGCGATTCAGCAACCTCACGATCAAGCATCCCCTCCAAAGCATCCACAATGACCAGGTCATCGACCCCAGCAACAGGCTCAGACGCCGCGTCATTGACAGTGTGCTCCACCTGCTTATCATCATCCTTCAGCACGGTACTATCTGAAACGGTCACGAAATCGCCTGAAGCAGCAGCCTCCCCGCCGTCCTGCGCGTCAATGAAGCTCCCGGAAGTTTGGAAGCTACCACCCAGCGATCCCTCGGCGTCCGTCCCGTCGCCATCCTCAATGACGCCGCCATCCAATCCGTTTCTCGCGCCCGCATCGAGCTCTTCGAAGACGCTCACGGGGCTGTCCTCCAGCGGCTCCTCCGCGGCGCCCAAGCCGTCCCCGCCCTCGGGCGCCACAGCAGCAGCGGCGGCGGCGACCCCCCTCGCCGCCTCGCCGTCAGGGACCGGGCTGGGGTCCTCGGTCGTCGTCGGCGGCGGCACCCTGGCGACGCTGAAGAAGAAGCCGTTGGACACCTCCTCCGCCAGGTCGGCGTCGTCGCCGGAGCTGGTTGTGATGTCGTCGAAGTACTCGCTGACATCCTCCTCCGTGGACGAGAGCTGCGCCGCGACCCGCGGGGCGGCGAGCACCGCTGCGCGCGCGCGCGGCGTCGGCGGAGTGGAGGCCGGCGAGAGCGGCGGGGAGGAGGAGGCCGAGGAGAGCGACAACGCGTCGTCGTCGTCGTCCAGCGAGGAGAGCCGCGCGCGCACCAGCAGCGCCATGGCGGCGCGGTAGGCGAGCTCGCCGAGTCCCTAGTAAAATTTGGATGACCTCAATTTGGACCCGAAGGCGTCGGGCGTCGGCTCCGCTGGTTTCTGATTAAAAAAAACTGAAACTTTTTTTTGTTTATTTTGCGGGAGCTGGAGGTGAAGTAGCGGCGAGGCTTGAGGAGGGTTGGATTCCGATTCGGCTCGGGTGGAGACGCGGTTGGGGTTTGGACTCTACTCTATTGGCGTCACGTGCGATTTCAGGGCCCTTTTCTCTTCGTTTTCGGTTAGGATTGCGCCTTGTTTAGTTCCAAAATATTTTTCAAAATCGACACTGTAGCTCTTTCGTTTGTATTTAACAAATATTATTCAATCATGGACTAACTAGGCTCAAAAGATTCGTCTCGTCAATTTTGACCAAACTGTGCAATTAGTTTTTATTTTTGTCTATATTTAATACTTCATGCATATGTCTAAAGATTCGATGTGATGGGGAATCTGAAAAATTTTGCAATTTTTTTTGGAACTAAACAAGGCCTTGGCCGTGAGATTTGCGAAATCTTGTGTGTTTTCTCATTTTTCTCACGTACTCCAGTTTCTGCTGGAGTTTAGATGGACAGCGGAAACCAGTTTTAATGAAAGTCTTTCCTTTCATTTGTCACTAAATTTAGGTGCGTATTTAATATTTTCCTGCTCTGAAGTAAATCTATTCTTCCTTCTATTCTATTCTAACTGAGGACACAAACAATCAGATAATGTGACTAGGCCTTGATTAGTTCGCGAAAATTTTTGAATTTCGCTACCGTAGCACTTTCGGCTTTATTTGGCAATTATTATTCAAATATAGACTAACTAGGTTCAAAAGATTTGTCTCGCAAATTAAACATAAACTGTGCAATTAGTTATCTTTTTAATCTATATTTAATACTTCATGCATGTGTCGCAAGATTCGATGTGACGGAGTTCACCCCAAAACCAAAAAATTTTCAAGATTCTCCGTCACATCGAATCTTGCGGCACATGCATGAAGCATTAAATATAGTCAAAAATAAAAACTAATTACACGGTATGCCTATAAATCATGAAATAAATCTTTTGAACCTAGTTAGTCTATAATTAGATAATATTTGCCACAAACAAACGAAAGTACTACAACGCTCCGAACCAAAAAAAATTTGAAAATTAAACAAGGCCTAAGATGATCAGCAATCAGCATGTCATGGATCGAGAGCTAAAGCATCTTGGCCAACGTGCCCCTTTTGAAATGGGAAGCTTCTATTTCTACCCAAATATGCAGCTCATCAGAGAGCTGAAGAAGTATCCTAAGATCCTTTCAGTCAAGGATGGCATATTTTATACTGAGATCAGATGTATTAGGCGCAATATAGTGTAATCTTAGGGAGAACAAATATTGTGTAATTCTCCAGAGAATTAATAAAGGTATAAGTTCCTTAACTTTTGTTATCCTTATTATTTATTTTATAGATATTTAGTATACAGACGAGCCCCACGTTATTAGTTTATACCTATGCATTATTCAGGTTCCATCCAAGGAGGGGTTTCCTTTTCACGAAACACATACAATTAGTCCTTTTTTAAAAAAAACACACACACACACAATATTTTTTTATACTCCTTCCATTCCAAATTTCTAAATTATAAGTGTTTTGGTTTCTCCAGATACATAGTTCTTTGTCTAGATACATAATAAAAATAATGTATCTGGAAAAGCTAAAACATCTTATAATTTAGAATGGAGAGGATAAGATAGTCATTCTTTGAACCCTTTAAAACAAACATGCAGTCTCACCTACACTCACAGGCTTGTCCTGCTATTTTCTGCATCATGACCATCTGACCAAATCCTACCCAACAGACCTGCCAAAATTGCTCATAGAACAGGTCAAGAATGTTCTTTCTTTTCACTCTTGACAGGAAATCGATCAATCATCGAATAATGGTACGTTAGTGACATTTCATCTTAGGAATGCTACACAATTTCTCGAGCGAGCTACTGATATACAGATATAGGACAACACATGGAACAAAAACCTTGTGGCTGTCAACTGGTATCGTTAGTGAGGGGATCCAACAGCTGCTACGAAGATGAGCCACCAGTCAGAAGATCAGCAACCACTTCATCGATCAAGGAACCTAACAACTCCACCGCTATATCTCCGCCGGCTTGGTGTGATTCCATCTTGAAATCAACCCAGCTCCCCAGAGGACTACTCATTTCCCTGTACACAAGCTCATCCACCATCCACTCCTCAGCAACCTTCAGGCTGGTCATCTCTCGATAGATTTCTTCCGCTGACAAGTTCTGCAGAACCGCCATCCCCATAAACCATAAGCTGTAGCCAGCATTGAAGTAGTAAGCGCATTTCACACTTATTAACTCATTAACACAATCAAAGAGCAGCCTCCGCCTCAATCTGTAACCTTTGCCCTCTTCACCAGCTAACAACCTAATATTGCCATTTAATTCCTCCAATAGATGTGGATCCAGAATACCCGAATTGCCAAACCGCTCCAGATAAGAGAAAATGTGCCGGACAGGAGAGCCAGCATTCAGTATTTCTCTTATAAACTCCACCTCTTGTCTATTATCCATATGACATGAGCTGCTACTTTCTGATCGAGGGATTTCTGCTGTAGCCACTGTGATTGATGAGGCTGTGTCAGAATATTCTGAAGAGGCATCCGCTTCTAGGAATTTGTTGAAGCGTGTCGAATCAGAAGTTGTCACTCCTTCAGTTGAACTAAACAATCTTGTTCCTGCCAGAGTAAAACAGGAAAAAGAAATTAGAAAGGTCCATGGACCATGGGTACTGACGTACTGTTACAGCAAATTCCAAGCTACTGTATTTACCATTTGCACTCCTCCAGCTCTCTGATGAGCTGCAGGTTTCAGTTGAAACTGAAGCCTCCCATGTGAAAAGGGGACTTCGGCCATGATGCTCAAGCTCTGCTCGATCCGTGACATCATGATCATACTTCACAGGCTGAGATGACTGATCAAAGGTAGATATGTTAGCATAAAGATTAATGTTTAACCTGTTATGTATACAATAATACTGACAACGTCCTCTTTGTGTCAGTGTCAATCTACAGCTTTTTAGCAACAAAATAAGACTGTTTCAACTCCTAATCCAGTATGATAAAGTTTGAGTTCCCTTCAGATATATTGATCTATGGCATTAAGTCACCACTTCTAACTTCACTTCTATGGCACTAAAGTTTCAGATAGAATAGATGGAAAAAGGGATCTAATTCTAAGAAAAGGAAGACATGCACCTGATTATACTGAAAACAGAATATAAGGAGTATGCACCTAATTTTAGTGGAAAATGGAGGATGTACCATGTGAACTGTTTACGATTATTAGCAAGTCATTTGCCATTATCTGGCACACAAGTCAGGAACAAACTATCACTCCGTAGCTCTTCTTTCTGATAAGCAATACGGGGATGTGCCTCTCTTTAGTGCAGGAATAAAATATATGTATATTTTAATGTACTATAAGCAACTGCCTACTGTACAGTCAAAAACTTTCAAACTTTGTCCACAAAAAAGAAGTCTTCCCAAACTTCCAATACCAGATAACTAAACACATGTATTATAGAATGTGTAGCTTATATGGAGAGAAATTCCCAGGCCTAAACTAACATAAAGTAATTTCATTTCAAGTTTATTCTGATCTGATATAGTAACAACTAAAAAACATCATATGCTCAGAACTAGCAACTTAATATGCAAGAGATGGCGCTGACAGAAGGATCTGACTGAAAGAGGTGTGACCGAGTCTCTGTCATGCCATACCTGGACACTTCTAGTAGCAAGATCTGTCTGGGGGAGAGTAGCTTTTACATCACTGAAAGACTGTAATGATTCCCTATCATAATCAGTAGAAGCAATGCTAGATGTTTCACATGCTGATGCCATATCTTCCAAAGCAGTTGAAGTGTGGTGAACACCTTTGGCTTGCTTAGTGTAGGGCGATCTCACACCAGATGACAGCTCTCTCAATTTCTGCTCCAACAGGAGTCCCAAAAAATCACCATCAATTACATCAAGTTTAGTGTTTGATGTATTGCTTGAAGTTGACATAGCGCTCAGATTCCCTATAAATTGTTTTTCCACTGAATGATTGGGGAAGTGGGTGCCATGTAGTGACTTATCAACTGGTGAGGTAAATGTGAATGAAACAATCTCAGTGCTGACTTTCTTTTTGTTTGTTGAAAAAGATGATTGCTCATCAATCACAATATTGTGCCGAATCCGCCTCTGGCTTCTGTCAGAACTAATACTATCACTTGACTGGCTTGTATCAGAGCACACTCTCCTGTCTTGTAATCTTCTTGGCTTCGGTATTGCTTTTGGTATAGAACTATTTCTTACATTTGCATGAGCATTTGGCCGCAAGTCCACCTTTCTGCTACTTTGACTACTGTTTCCAGCAAATGTGCTGGCCGCCCTCACCTTTCTGGGATGGGCATTTATTTGGTGAATATTGCTCCGTTGTCTACTAGGGGTTGCTGGGTTTGAATTCACCTTATGTTTGGTGACCGTAGCATTCTGTTTTCTGTTGTTTGTCACAGGCACACTGGACGAACTTGTTGTGCCCATTTGGTTACTATCCTTTTGTCGGTTCAACCCAGTTCTTTCAGCCATGCTATTTTCAGGGTTCTTGCAAGTTTCAAGCTTTCTACCACCTTTTCTCATGCCCCCTTTTTCTTGGGCATGCATAGCCCGAGCAGTGTCTAATCTATTACCAGCTTTGACTTTTGGACCAACTGGAGCACATCCATTTGACTGTGAGATCCTGGAAGACGAGGCACCCTCTGAACCTCTCAATCTTCCATCTGAAGGTTTTCCACTTTGCGGCCTAAAAGATGCAGGGCCATCACGTTTCCTCATTGCTTCATTAAGCTTCTGTGACCTTTGTTGGATTCCTATGATCTCTCCAGGATTGTAAGCACGTGCAGCATTTGCACTCCCAACATCATGAACTCTGTAAGAACTTATATTTTCTACTCCAGGCCTGATGATCCTCGATGCTGCTTCCATTATATCAGCTGCATTCCTGCTGGATATATGGTTAGGGTTTTTCATGGGAGACAACAACTGATACTGTGCAACAGATAGTGTCCTCTTGGCAAGTCTTGGAGGCAGTGCTTCCATTTTATACCGATCAATAGGACTACCCGGCATCTTAAGGGGACTACCAACATAGCTTCTGCCAATCAAATCCTCATGGCTGTTGGTTTGCAAAGGTGGTTGCACAGTTAATGGCAAGGGATTGGATTCGGGTGAGCTTGCCGCAGGCATAGAATCCAATCCCATAAGCCTAGCAACAACCGTCGGACTCCTCCTTGACTGAGCTTCTTCATCAATTACTGAAGATGAGCAGCTATGTTCACTGCTTTCCTTCAAGCTTGGGGCGTCTTCAAGGATCTGTGGAATACACAAAACCATAGTATATTCAGGACCCTGAGATAAGCAACACACTGGACGGCACAGGGAAATAAATAGGGGCAAAAGAACGCACCGAATTTGACCGTGTGCTTGGTGTACTATCATCAATATCCTTCCCATCTCCAGCATTCTCTGCAAAGAAAAATCAGGATATAAATTTAGCCAGACCCCCTTGTAAAAATTTACCATGTGCGCAACAACCACTTGACTCCTATTGCAAATTTTCTTACTCAGATTTGGAGAACTGCTGGTGCTCCCGACGAACTGGCGCTTCTTAGACTTCTTTCCCCAATCGAAGAGGGCAAAGAAACCATGCCCCTTGGAAGCAGGTTTCTCCACATCCATTTCTCCTCACCACCTAAACAAACCTGCAAATAGAACACCTCGTGTAAACACGAAGAATCAACAGAATACTCTGCTTTCGCCCAAATGCAGGTAAAACTAGCTAATCAATAGAGCACCAACACCTAGACTCTGCTCCCAGAACCAAATCTCCATCCCGAATTTGACACAGGAAAACCCGCAGAAAACCAAAAAGATTCCGACCAAGAGCTGACTCCCGCGTCCTATCCTACCAGCGACCTTCTACGAATTTAACCAGAATGCAGGTAGCCCCAAGCACAACCCACTCCAAGAATCCACAGCTCGCCCACACAAAAGGCACAGAACGCCATAAAGATCCAACCTTTCCGAGGCGGAGACGACGGCGGCAGCAGCACCAGCACCAGCAGCGCGGGGTCAACGGCGCGGGATTCACGGAGCCAGCGCCCAACCCGAGGCAAATCGCGGCGCGGAGCAATCCGGATCGAGCCGCATTGGGCCGCCGCGCCACCCTCGCCGTGGAAGCTCCCCAAGCAGCGACCTTTTTTTTTTCTCTCCCCCAACGAGCAACCGGCGGCGTGGAGGGAGGAGGATCCGTGCGGGGGCGAAGCGCGTGTCACGTTAGGGTTCTCGCCGCTGCCGGGAGGATGCGGGGGTGGAGGGAGGTGGCCGCGGCTGCGGAATCCATTAATGCCGCCTGCGTGAGGTGGGATGAGAGAGAGAGAGAGAGAGGGGGGGGGGGGGAAGACGGGGTTGCCGGATTGGAAGGGAGGGAGGGAGGGGAGAAAAAAAGGAGAGGAGAGAGGACGCCTTTCTGGCTTTCTCTCTCACTCGTACTCTTGTGCTGCTGTACGTTTTTGCTCTTATAAAAAAGCATCAATTTTGGTCGTTTTCGTGATGTAATGTAACGAGATTGGGCGTTTGGGGCTGGATGATTTGGCGCCAGGTTTTTTGGAGTTTTCTAGGGCGGTTAGCTGTTAGTACTAGCCCGGGGCAAAAGAATGTTTTTTTTATGTGTGCTCATGTGTGAAGCCCACTGGGTTTGCAGGAAGGAAATTGAGAGAGAATTTCTTTTAAAAATAACAAAAAGGAGATAGATTAATGGCTGGCTCGGTCTACTGCATTTTCTTCTCCAGCCTCCAGGTATTAACTGGTGCACAGTGCAGTGGCGTACCGCGTTAGTTAGCTGTGCCGTCCACGATGTCGGATGAAGTGGTTACCAGCGGCCAGAGCCAGCCAAGCATTTGGCTCCTGTTAACCATGCATGGCAAATTGGCAATGTCATCCGCCGGAAGTGTAGCTTTACCATGTGGAAGGCGTGCAATGAGATGGGTGGATTTTATTAATTTGTCATGTGAGGTTATTGTAGCATTTGCAACAAGTATGGTTGGCTCTTTTTTTTAGTTTTCGGGATTTCATTCAGAACTTGTTTAGTAGAGGAGCATTTCTCTAGCAAAGAAAGCGCATTGTTTTTGGCAATTTATGAATAGTAGTTTTGAGTTTGGCAATATTTACTTGCTAAGTGCCACTAGCCAAATTCTGAAGAAGCGAACTCCAACGTAATTTACTACTCCCTTAGTCGTGAAATATAAGGAGTTGCGTCCAAGTAATTTTAAAACATAGTATTAGTATTATGTGGTAAGACTAATGACACATAGAACCCTCACTGATTGTCATATTTGGGTTGGTGATAAGTATTAACGATAGATATGATGTTAGAAGTGCTACCAAGCCTCGCTCTGCGTGGACGGTTGTTTATGCAATTGATGAGTACCCCACATGCAGGAGCTAGCTAGCTGCCTAGGACATGGCGCCGCCGTGCCGGTGCCGGCGAGGGTGAGGGGCCAGGGCAGAGGGGGGGGGGGTGGTGAAGAACGACGACGAATTGGTGCTTGGAATTGCCGAATTGGACGACGACGCAGAGCGCACACACAGCAAGGGCAAGGCCGGACTGGTGCCGTGCATGGTTGGTGGCGGTGCGCCATCACGGCGAACGGAAGAAGCATCATATCATCACTCACGACGCACTCGCCCTCCTAATGACGCCAAAATTAACCCGCGCTCGCGGCCGGCTGCATGCGATGATGCCATGGACTCTGCAGCACGACGGTCAGAGATGCCATGTCGCTTTGTAATTGTAATTGTAATTGTAATCTATGATATCATAGAGATCGAGGAGCGTGGAGTGGTACGTGCGTCCACGTCGCGATACCACTACTAGCTAGCTAGCAGCAGCGCACCGGGTGGACCGGATGGATGGACGCCAATGCAAGACAGACGTACTTGAACCTGACTGGACATCTCACCTACCGTAGCCCGTCGTAGCTGGTGCCGCTACATCGCAGCAGCACTCCCGTCTCCGCTTCTCTTCTCCACAAGCCACGCATCTGCTGCAACCTGCATCTGCTAGCTACGGGTCAGCCGGGGACAGTATTGAACATGAACACATCTGCAGAAAAACAACGAGGGGAGCATGCCTTCGCCCTGCCTGCCTCCGATCCCTTGTGGTGGCCTGTGCCTGTACACCCAAATACACAGCGTCCTGATCCCAATTACACGACGAGGTGACCCAGCTGCTAATCACGCACACTTAGCTAGAACAGACGACGGGCGATCAGTGTCACCAGGTTTCCTCGCGCCCAGGGCACACACACACACGTACGATTATATTAATTACTGAAACCGCACGGCGCACCAGCTGGTCTCTGCCTTCTCTATCTGCTAAGAATTGATCGACACAGACAGTCAATGACACTGAATCGGATTTCTCGTCTCGTTTAGTAATAACCAGTAATACTCCACCATCGTTTTCTTCCTTCCATCCAAATACAGGTACAAAAGGAAAAGTAGGAATACTCAATCAGCGCGCCACCGATGTCTCAACAACCACGGGCGAAGGCAGTTTTTTAGGGTGTACATGTTGGGCACATTTGGATGGTTCAGATAAGCAATGCTGAGCATGTACATGCTGTATTGCATTATTGACCACGGGCCGGGGTCGAATTCATCTGCTGCTGATCGATCATTCAGTGCTCAAGTACCCATCCGACCCAACAGGTACAATACAATACAGTACAGTACAATACAATGCAATAGCGTCATCCACCGTGAGGCTCATCTATCGGAGGCGTCGAACGATCGCCTGGGTTCCATTCCAGTCCACTGCCGGATGGAATCGAATATATATATTCTGCTGGTGCGGTTGGGTTTTCTCAGGCAGGCAGCACGACACGAGGAGTGTGGAGTGCGGTGGAGGATCCATCCATCTGGGACCGAACGAAAAGGCTACCTGATTCGTTCCTTGCTCTTGTCGCTGCTGCCGTCTAGCAGTCTACTGTACAAGATAAGGAAGAAGCTAGCTAGAGCTAGACCGGCACATGTAGAGGTGTTTGTTGGTACACTGTCGCCATGGCAGAAGATGTGTAGTCCACCGTCCAGCTGCTAGAGATAGATGCTGCTGCAACTGCAATGCATGGCTCGTTCCTTTTGCCCGTGGTAAGCAAAGCAAAGCAAAGGTGGTTTATGCTTGCTCTCGAGGTGATGCCATGCACGCACACGCACGTTCGATCGGAGTATGTAGTAGTGCGGGAGCTGGTGGTGCAGCAGAGAGAAGGCCACAAGGGACGGTGACGGTGAGAGCTGTTTTTTTTTTTTCAAGTTTTCACCCTTCCCCAAACCTACTTTACTTTTCCATGGAACAAAGGCAAGGCAGAACCTTTGTTTGCTTTCTACGTACGTTGGAGATCCTGCAAAATTAAAATTTACTGCCTTTTCATGAGGCATGCAGGGAGGGAGAGTGGGGGCAATGCGTGCGCGGCACTCTGGAAAAAGATGACACCGCCCGTGCATGCATGCGCGGCGCAGCAGATATATATAGAGAGACGCGCAAAGTGCAATATATACATATATACAGTAGTACTGCAATGTGATGTGGGGGGAAACACCGGGAGATCACAGAGCACGCAATGCGATGACGATGTGATTTTAACTGCTGTTGTTAAAGTTTCAAATCAGGGACATCTATCCCCGATTAGCTTTTGACCCTGCACTATCTTAATATGCAGTACTAATAACTCCATACCAAAAAGATGCAATTCTAGGTTTATATCGGAATCATTTTAATTTTTTTACTAGGTTTATAGAAAATAATATTCACATCTATGACTCCCAATAGATATAGTATGGAAATATATTTGATGACTAATCTAATGACGATTATAAATTAATGCCGATCCTTTTTCTGTATAGATTTGATTATATTTAATTTAAAACTGTATGACTAATTGAAGAGTGAGCTAGGATTGCTTCACCCTTGGCGCCTTTTCTTGTTCCAGTGTGGTGTTGGTGTGTGTGGCTGAAGTGAAGGTGTGCAACGCGCAGTGCAGCACGGTTCAGTGAAGCAGTTGAGTAGCCGACTGCTGCCAGCAGGTACGTACTGAATGCAGTTTCGCACGCACGTACTAGTGTACTACCTCGACGCACCACCTCGACGACACGAGCATACAAGTTTGGTATGGTACGCAGTACGCACGACGACGCAGCAGCAGCAGCAGCACAGGGGGAGCATCCACCAGATCAGCGGCAGGTGCCCTGACCGCCTCCACAATCCACATTTCCATCTCGGGGTGGGAATGGGATGGTAATGGCGCCGCCGCCACCGCGTGCCGGACTTGTGGTGTGTGTTGCCTGCCAGTGCCAGTGC
>Ga0182004_10000006_pt1 | contig 66564 bp, 59 predicted proteins | sample Sormic07211540_1_FD_120479 | JGI IMG/M metagenome (GOLD analysis project Ga0182004, IMG submission 120479) | Endophyte microbial communities from Sorghum bicolor roots, Mead, Nebraska, USA - 072115-40_1 MetaG | ecosystem: Host-associated > Plants > Roots > Unclassified | place: USA: Nebraska...
AAACACCAAAACTCGTGGAATTCTGTCAGATAAAACCCTAAGTCTCGATGTTGATTTCATTTGGATCCTTTTCTTTGTTTATTTGATAGTTAAATTTGATACTTAAGGACCGTCAACACTTGTCATCGCAACTGCCATCGTTGGAGTGGTCGTGGGAGGGGAGGGGTGGCGCTGCAGACCGGGCCGCCGCGCGGTGGGTGAGGACGGAGGGGAGGGGAGGCGCTGCAGACCAGGGCAGCGCTGGAGTGGTTGTGGGAGGGGGAGGGGTGGTGCTGCAGACTGGGGCGACGCTGGAGACAGAGATGGAGAGTCGTGGTTGTGGGAGGGGGAGGGGTGGTGCTGCAGACCGGGGCGACGCTGGAGACAGAGATGGAGAGTCGGGAGATTTTTTTCTTTATGTCGGATGCGGCTACATTGAGTGGTATTTGCTAAAGTGTGATTCACGTGGGGAGCCGAATCATGGTATTTTGAAAGCTAGATAAAAACCGATCCGGGTGAAGCGAAGGGAGTTTGAGGGACGATTGCACTATAATTTTTTTAATTGTAGAGAAGAGATGTATAGTGTGACGGGTGAAGCATAATCCGACGTAAAAATAAGGCTTTGTTGGGAGAGAAAAGTTTTTGATGTCACATCAGATGTTTTATAGGATGTCGGAAGGAGTATTTGGACACTAATAAAAAACTAATTACATAACTCGCTTGGAAACTGCGAAACAAATTTATTAAGCCTAATTAATCTATCATTAGTATATGTGGATTACTGTAGCACTTAAGGCTAATTATAGACTAATTAGGCTTAAAAGATATTAACTAATTGCACAGTTTGCCTGTAATTTGTAAGACGTGACTTTTAGCCTAGTTAGTCTATGATTGGACAATATTTATCAAATACAAACAAAAATGCTACGGTGTCCATTTTGTAAAAATTTTTGGAAGTAAACAAGGCCTAAGGTAGCCAAAGAGACGGCCGGGTGGAGGTGAACCCAACGTGAAGAGATGAGTGATGGAGCGAAATGACGGGTTTCAGCTAAACCCGATCGATCGACGAGAAGACAAACATTTCTACTTAGAACACAATATAATAATGCCACGTGCAGTTCAATCGGGCATGTTCCTCTCCTCATCTCCTTTCCCACCCAGAAGCTCCATCAACAGCTGATCCACTGTCAGTCAAGATGCCTCCCCATGGAGATGGAGATGAATTCCTTTCCTTTTCCCCATCGATCATTCCCCACTACTCCACCCAAGATTTACCCAAGACTCCAGCAGATACTTCAGCATCCGAAATACCACCAAATACATCCATGGAACTCGAAACCCTTGACTACTCCTTTAGCTCCGTTGATGATGATTTTATTAAATCTTTCTCGTGGACCCCTCCAGAACCACCTTAAATCGACTTGTCTGAGCTCATCAACTCTGCCGAGCTGGCAAAAGCCCTCAAAGATGGTCGTTGCCCTTGCAGTACAGATGCCGATATGTTCGGTGTCAATGCCGCCGCCCCACAGGGAGCACCTCCGGTCCCTGTTGCGGGAGGCGAACACACTGCTTCCCCTTGATGTACTATGGCCGGCGGTACGACGGAGATCCCGCACCTGGAGAAGGAGGATGCAGATCTGCGGCCGTTCTGTTCGTGGAAGAGCGACATCTTCGGGGATGGTCGTGAAGCGGCACCCATGGTGGAGTCTCTGGCTCCAGCTCCGGCTCCCGACGATGGCCGCCCTTCCTGCAAAGATGCCGATATGACCGAGGTCAACGAGGCCGCCCCACAGCCAGGCCCGCTCCCCATTGCTGTGGGAGGGGTATACGCCTGTGCTACCAGTAACCCCATGAAGGAGGAAGCTCCGTTCAGTTCGTGGAAGAGCGCCATCGGCCAGGAGCTTCTCATGGATGCGCCATCGAGCTCCGGCTTCGCTAGGTCCGGGGCAGAGGGGATCGCTCGCAAAGTGGAGGAACGGCGGTGCACAGAGCAACGAGGCGTGGCAGCGGCAGGATGGGGCAGGGGCAAGCCGACGGAGATTGGCGGTGGCCGGAGAGGGGTCGGGCGAGGCGGCAACATCGGCGGTAGAGGGCCGAGGTGGCGGCGTCGGGAGTCAGTAAAGACGGCGGCGGTAGAGGCTTCAATTTTTTTCTTCATGGATGGATAATGAGGGGTGGGGGAGGCGTCTGTAAGAAAGAGTGGGGACCCACATGTCGGCGCAAATGAGCAAAGGGTGAGTGAAGCATCACGCGCCGGCTTCACCACGGAGCACGTTTTTAGGAGTAGAGATGTAGTCATGCAATGGTAATGATAATGAGGGATCAAAAATTCTAAATGGATACAGTGAGGGAAATCCATAAATTTTGACAGCAGTGGGGGAAGTGTTATAGATTTTAGTGGCAACGAGGGAATTTTCTCTATATTCTCCACCCTTCACTTATGCCATAAGCAAAATTAACTCTATAGAGTACGCATTAGATATATAAAAGTTGTTAAAAATAAGAATATATATAAATCAATTTTTATTTAATAAGTTTTTACATGATAATTTAAAGAGTAAGCTAAAGAAAGACTCTTATAAATGCACTTATATTTCTTTTGAACGGAAATAGCTTTATGCTAATCCATAGTACTCCATTTTATTTTAAATTATACACCTCGGTCATCATTCTCAAATTTCTCTAACTTTAACTATGTTTATGAAAATTTGCGCCAACATTTATAAGTTTAAATACTAGATACTCCTTATATCCACAAATAAATGCAGATCTCACTTCCTTGACTAAAAATATATTAAATAATATCAACATTTAATACAATTACATATGATAAATACTAGTATATTTTGTATATATTTGGTCAAATTTTTTTAAAAAAATAACTCCTAAAAAACAAGACGTATATTTATTTGTGAACGGAGGGAGTAAAATCATAGGAGCACTGCAGCAGTACATAGCACTTGAACAGTTGAGCCCCCAAACACCATAATAGTTTCCGGTCAAAAAAAAAAAAACACCATAATAGGGAGAGCTAATTTATGTCAAGATGCTCAGCTAACCACGAGATCTAGAATGAACGGTGGGGCGACCTTCTTCCCGCGAAACAAAATGAAGGCAACTAAAACATCGAGCGCACCTAAATCTTCTCTTCCTCGTCGTCCCTGTCTCTCCTCAGATCTCACTTGTCCCGTGCGGCGCGGCCTCCCGCTTCCGATCCCTGCGGGAGCGCAGGCCAAAACCCTAACCCCTGGTCCCACCGTCGCTTCCCTGCTGCGCCTGAGGAGGAGCAGGCCGGCGGAGTAGGAGATGGCCTTCATGGCGGCGCTGGAGGCCGATCTGCGCGCTCTCTCCGCTGAGGCACGCCGCCGCCACCCCGCTGTCAAAGACGCCGCCGAGCACGCTGTACTCAAGGTACGCCTCTCCGTACCTAAGCAGTACGCACTCTTCAGCAGTGATCATGATATGGACACCCATTTCACGTTCCTTCAGCGCCCTCGCCCGTTCCGGACCCATTTAGCGGCGGGGCAGTATCCGAACGTTTATGCCGGTAATTGAAATTTGGAAGTGTTCATTTGGGTTTGGTAACTCTATTCTAGTCTTGTTCTGCGATAGAGCGATGTCACTATATGATACAGCGTGTTCGAACTAGAGATATGGTGGACTGCTCCAATTTTAACAGCTGGAACCTCTGAGTAGTGGGAGTTTAAATTTCTAGCTGCATTTTATGCATTGTTGATAAGTTATATTAATGATTAGTGCTTAGACAAGTCTGTCCTCTAGGTGGGTGTAGAATGATTAGATTGCTTTCGTTCAGAACTTCAGATGCTTGGAACCAATTTTGTGAATTTGGTTGTAGTGAAATTCTCAAGTTCATACCAAGTGCACACTGTGTCCATGGTTTCGAGAGAAGTGTAAGCACCATATGCTCAAAGAAGCACAAATCATGTGGAGCTGGAGGAACTTCACTGGTTTCTTCAAGTTGAAGGGTTTATTAACTGCTCCTTCCATTCCAAATTGTAAGTCATTTTGGCTTTTCTAGGTACATAGCTTTTGCTATGCGTACGCTATGTATCTATCTAAAATCCAAAATGACTTACGATTTGGAATGGAGGGAGTATTAGGTCATGTGCTTGATGGTTCATGTGAAGTTCTAAGCTTAGCTTGAAAAATGAAAACTATATCAATGTTGGATTGCTGTTATCATTTCCGATGGTCTTCAGAACTTCTATGTGTAAGGTTGGGTGCAGTGTTTAAAAGGCGACTAGGCATCCAGGCGAGTGTTGGGTCCGCCTGGACGCCTAGGCGACAAGGCGCAACTGTTTCCCAAGGTGAGCTGGGTATGCCTGGAACCCTGGACGCCTAGGCGACGCCTTTGAAACACTGGTTGGGTGTTTCCCCACTTTTATGTGTGTCGGCATGTGTCTAAAGAGTGACCAACTGACCATAACTTCATTTCCAATTCATCCAAGGTTCCAATAGGTAGCCACTACCCTAGGAGTAGGACAGCTTAGCGTGTGCACAATTTTTTTGGGAGCAAGATCAGGAGGCTCATATATTGATATATATGTCATATGGGAATTGACTACATGCAGATTCAAAAGGCAGCTTATAAAATCTTAAAGCATCATAGATTCACAAGGTGGTGAGGCATGAGACACTCAATCAGAGAAGCAGTAAACAGAGATGAAAATCACAACACAACTACTGAGTTTTCATGATAATCAACTTGTCCATGGTCCTCTTTTTCCTGCACTCCTGCCTGCCACCTCTGCCTGGCTCTTGATTTTCCTGCTCCTGTGTTTTATTAGCCTCCTATGACCTAGGTGATGCTCCAGTGGTCTGCCTCATGCCTAATTGTGACTAGGCATACATGTAATTACGCCTTTTGGGACACTGATATCATCGTACTCTTTGCTGGAGAGTTTGAACCTGTAGAAACTCATGCACTGTTTCCATTTTATTATATTTTTAGGCAGTTTTTATATCATTATGGCAGATGTAACCAATTATTAGCTTTATTCCATGATTATCTGAGATGAATCTCATCTATGTTATTTTGTTATAGAATGGTTAAGCATTCCATCTATCCCACAAAAGTTAGCTTTCAAGTTTTTTTTATCTTTATAGTATCAACGGCCTCTTTTATCTCTTGTAATCCAAATAAATTCATGGCTGAATAATGTTTATTGATTAGTCAAGGAGAATACTTTTTATCCATTTTCTGTAATTCTGCAATAGACTTGTAATTTATGACCACCTATACATTCTTAGTATTAATACATATCATAAGTGTTACTTGTTCGTTGACAAGGCACCATTTTCAATTTCTTTTTTTCGGTCTTGAAGCTCCGATCTCTATCTGGCCCAAGTGAAATAGCTCAAAATGAAGATATACTGCGGATGTTTCTGATGGCATGCAGTGTTAAATCAGTGAAGTTAAGTGTCATAGGACTATCCTGCTTGCAAAAGCTTATATCACACGGCGCTGTTGCATCATCTGCGCTGAAGGAGATACTAGCAACTTTGAAGGATGTGAGTTCTTGCCTTCTTAGTTACCTTTTGCCCTCATTCTGTTTATTATGAAAATTTCGTCGATAAATGTACAAATCAAACTTGATATTCTGTGTTATCTTTTTACTGTCATGCCATTTAGGAACTTAGGCCCTGTCTGGATCAGTTCAACTTTCTATAAGCTGCAACAGCTAGGGAGAGCTAGCTTATAACTTCTTCTAAGTTGGTTGGTTGGGCATGGGCTATAAGCTGGGCTGTTTGGACCAGACAGAGCTTTTTTTAGCAGATTTCTATAAGCTCTATCTAATCCAAATTGGGACTTAGCTAGCTCAGTTGGTGGGAGGTGTGGCTGTACACCTCCACCACCCAGGTTTGTGTTCTCTTAAAAAAAACTCCTAGACCAACCTAGAAAGAACTAGGTGGCTTTACATTAATATTAATAAGAAAATATGCACCCATATTTGCCTCCATGAGGACTTGAACCTGGTTTCTAGATGGGGTGATGCATCATGAGTCCATTCCTCAAATTTAGTGGAATGTCTTCATTCCTCATACTAGTATTATTTATTATAGTTTGTGTGGAATGAGGTGGTGATGGATCAACTCATTCCATTCTGCAAACCAAACACCCCATTACTGTTTTTCTTAATTGAGTTTGAGATCATGTTTTACAGACACAATAATTCCAAACCCACATTTGTCAAGCTAGAAGTTTATTGTAGTTATTATTTTGTATCTGAACCTTTATGTTTATGTTTCTTCTGTTAAATTCTCATGACAAAATTTGATTTCCGTAATCGTCTGTAGTTATAGCTGAACCTTGAACGCATTGTTTCTGAACTCTGTTGGTTGTTTGCAGCACGCAGAGATGACTGATGAGATTCTTCAACTAAAGACTTTGCAAACGATGTTGATTCTTTTTCAATCGCATCTACATCCTGAAAGTGAGGTATCAACTACCAGTGGCTATAATTTTATTTCTTGTGTGGAAGGTTTCCTACATGTCATGTGTTTAGGTAACCTTTGAACACGTGAAAGCTTCTATCTATCAAAATAGTAAACGTAAGACCGCATTAATGAGCCAACATGCCATCACCCGATGCTAACACTGCTGATTTCTTTTTGTCTTTCTCGTGTGGATTATGGCCCTGTTTGACACAGTTTAAACTTCTCTGCAAGCTGTTTTTTTTCCTAGCCGCACAGAGAAACCACTTCTTACACAAGCTGCTGGATTAAAAGCTATCCTGTTTAGAGGTTTGGCTTCTTTTTCAACTTTCTTGTGAGGATTCAGAGATGAACAAGGTTGCTACCGGTGCTCTCACCAGCAGAGAGAAAAGCCATGGCCTGGCCTGGCCATTCTTCTGCAGCGACATAACTGCCGGCATTGGGTGAGCATGGTGCACGTGCGGCTCCCAATCTCGCTGTGCAGGAACAGGGAGGTTGTTTGACATCGCTCAGCTTGGCAGGACCGCTGGAACAGTGACGAGGGGAGGGGTGTGTGCGCGGATCTGCTGCTGGCGAGCTCCATGGCTGACTACAGAGTGGAGAGCCAGATACGGAGGGGCGGCACAGCCATGGGTGACAGATGCAGAGGGCAGCACGGTGAAGGAGTGGCACGGCCACGGGCATGATGGTAGAGGAGCAGAGGGAGTCTTGCTGGCGGAGCAGGCTGGCACCACTGCTGCTTGGTGTGGGACAAAAGTGAGGAGCAGTGTGGAGTAGAAGGGAGGAGCGAAGGCAGAGGCAGTCGTGTGTGGGAGTTGCAGTTGAAAAGCTTTCCCCTGCCACTTCTGGAAAAAGTTGCTTGCTAGTTCATTTCCCACAAGCACTATTTTAAGCTTTGCATTTGACACCTGTGGTCGCTGAAAAAGAAGCAGAAGCTGGAAAGCCAATGTGCCAAACAGGGCCTATGTTCACTGCTACTTTTTTCTCAAAAGAAAGTTATTGTTCTTTTCTTTTTTTTACTATCTAAATTCCCATATGTTGCTACGGGCAACAAAAAAAAACATATCAGAATACAAGTCGCAGTGCATGGGAGCCTGAGCATCAAATCATCGTGTGGTGCCGTCCACATGCTGCCAATTCGGGACCAAGGTTGCAAAAGTCCATTGTCCTGGTTCTGGCAGAGCCCCTCGTCAGATGTTCTCATTCATGAGAGTTTTCCTGATGTTGTTGAGTGCTAACTCATGATCCACTTAACCTTATTATATTAGCACATATTTTGCCAAATATATACATTTGTTTCAAAATAAGTAATGTAACCTTTCGAACTCAAATGATTTTTTTATGCTGCACAAAATAAAAATTTCAGATATTATTTTTTGTACTCTTACTGTCTATAATGATATACATTTTCTATGAACTATACATAAGAGAAACCATATACATCCTCAAAAATATCCGCACAAAAATGCTAATCATAAAAACATCTCCTTTGAGTAGCAAAATTGTTTAGCCTGGGAAAAAAAAATCTGAAGAAACAGTACTCTGCCATGACAGAAAAACAAGAACAAATGATTCACGAAGAAAGTTTCCTGCTCAGCAGTCAGCACATTTGCGTGCCTCGTATGCAAGATTGTAAGTGCAGGAACACTCGTGACCATGAGGAATGCACAAACAACCTATGTTATTCCAGGTTCACTATAACAGGAGGAACACATGTACATGTAAATGGTAATATCCCAAGATTGCAAGGCCCCTGCAAATACATGTGGCTGATGTAAAACTGAAAATTGAGTGCAGAAAGAGGTCAGGGATAGGCTTGGTTTTGTCCAGCTAGGGGTGCCCTAGGGACAGCAAGCTATGCTTCCAGGCGTGTGTGGATGAGGGTAGGCTGTAGGCACCATCTTCTGTGATGGAGTACGGGAGTAGACAAGATCCTCTAGGATGGCGTCAAGCCATGGGTGGTCAAGAGAAGACAGAGGAACCCATCCTTGTTAGATAAGCTTCACCTGTCCATTGATCTAGTAGCACTGTGGCACGAGCCATAGCGCCCAGAGGTGATCATGGACGTGCTGCACAAAGCTCTCGGTTGCCTACTAGCTTCAGTGCCTACATCGGTGCCGGTACTGCACTACTGCATATGTCTCATGACTGTGCATATCATGGGTGCTTATCGTTGAATGTAGGGGCGGCCAACATGCAATCTAATGACGTGGGAAGGTAGGTGGCCACCGGGCGTGATCTGGTGTTGACGAAAAAGGAAGTCCGTGATCTTGGTGTGATCTGGTTGTGAGGGAAAAAAAGGTGTGCAATACGGCTTTGTAATCTAGCGTTGGAGAAAAACCGGGAGAGGATGATGGACCGTGCGTGCTGGAGTGCAGAGCGCGTGGGGGTGGGGGTGGGGGTGGGGTGGGGTTGGGTGGAGTAGAGTGGAAGTGGACTCACTATTTGCTTTCTAAGTAGTAGAGATCAACTTTTTTTTTCTGGAACATGCAAGAGAACTGCATTTCATTTTGTTAAGAAGAAGAAGAAATTAAGTTTCTTACACAGCCCCACGGTTACTAGATTATGTGCGTCCTTATTTTCTTGCAAAAATGACCACAACCTAGTCTTCTACCCTCTACTTGCCTCTTCTTTTTCATTTTTTGGAGTGCAGGCTGCTAGAATTTTGAGCTATGAGCTTTTTAATGACTTAGAGCAACTCCAAGAGCCTCTTTATACCCTTCCTAACTGATAGGAATAAAGATTTTGGTGAAAAAAAATACCCTCCCAACAGCTTCTTTAATTAACTCTCCAAATATAGCTATCCTCTATTCTGGATTTCTTGCTAGCCAAAGATGGACAGCGGGGCTAGAGGGCGCATAAGATAAAGAATAGCTGTTGGAGGTTGGGAAGATATAGAGTGATTTTTATTCAATTGGCTTTCCAATTGATGATTTAGAGAGTGAGTTTAAGAGAAACTCTTGGAGATGCTAAAATATAGTGTGTTCTTGCCCAATATTCCCTCTGTCCCAAAATAACATCTTGCACTTCGAGGAGTCAACAGATGCTAAGTTTGACTAATTATATACAAAAATGTATTAATGTTTATGATACCAAATAAACATCACTAGATGAATCACATATATATTTTCATAGTAAACCTATTTAAAAATACAAATGTTAATACTATTTTCTAAAAATGTAGTCAAACTTGAAAAATGTTTGACTCCTTGAAGTGAGACATGCACTTATTTTGGGGGGTGCGGAGCTTGTTTGTTTGCTACTTCTTGGATTATATTTTTGAATCTTGATTGTTTCTTTGGGTTGTTTGCTCCACTTGCCATAACAGTTGTTTTTTGGAGCATGAATAACAGTTGTGGTATCATGCCATGGATGTTCTCAGGATCATAATAGATAATACTGTTACCATCTTATCAGTAGATCCTTTATATTTCTTTCAGGAGAGCATGACACAAGCTCTTGGAATATGCCTTTACCTACTTGAAAGCAGTCGATCTTCTGACAGTGTCCGCAAGTAAGCTCATTGTCATACAGATGTTTCACTGATTCTAAGTTCCTTATAGTAATATCCTATAAATCACATATTGTTCATTTAGTACGGCAGCAGCTACGTTTAGACAAGCAGTGGCATTGGTCTTTGATAATGTTATCCGTGCTGAATCACTTCCCTCCGGTAAAGCTTCTTCAGCAAGACTTGGTTCCCGTGTTACCTCTGTTGCTGATAACGTCACTCATAGCTTCAGTCACACAGTGTAAGCCAATCTCTATTTCTTTAATGATTATGCTATTAAGGCATATCTTAGCTGCTATAGTTGACAACTTGACATTATGACAAAGCTGGTAAACTTTTAGCCTGAAATTCAGAACCCCTATATTTTTAAGTTTATTGTTCCCAGTGCACATTTTTTGACTTACTAAAAGTTATACCACATGTGTTCTGCCAGATTCTTCTTAGCTGCACCATGCTTGAATCTTGCTTTGCTTATGTGTAGTTGTGTCATGGGCTTCTAGTTGAGATGGATAATAATATGATAAGCTCTGCATTTCACTTGCATTTGGCCACTTCATTCTAGTCAGATTTGGAGTAACATTTTAAAATTGATACCCAGATAAATGATGGTACTGCAGGAATGTTAATGTTGTTTTTCTTTGTGTTGCATTTGCATTTCACCTTTTTTGGTCTGTAGATTCATATTTTGCTTTACATGGCAGATCGCTAGGAAGCAACTCTGGAGATCCTACCATGAGGGAGAATTTGAGTGATGTTGGAAAGCTCGGGCTCCGTCTGCTCGAAGACCTGACAGCTCTTGCTGCAGGTGGATCTGTATGTGCGAACAATTTCTGATGGAACCTCCTCTATTTTTCTGTAAATAAGGACATCTGAAGTTTTTTTCCCTGTCAGATAATCTTGTGGTTAACTCCTGACTTATTTCCTCTAGGCTACATGGCTCCGTGTTTATTCACTGCATAGGACATTTGCCCTTGACATACTTGAGTAAGTTCTCTAGGTTCCACAATGAAATGCTCTCACTTGCAAGAATGTATCTGTCACTTGTTATCATATAATGACATGATGTTACCACTGGGCTGAGTTAAAAATTACTGATCCTAACGGTGCATTTTGACTGAATATGTTGGGAAGAAGATTTATATAGAACAATTCCACGTAAATCTTAAGCAGAAGCAGAACATGCATAAGAACAATCTAAACCTCATCTTGACATATTTTGTTCCAGGTTTGTGCTATCAACATATGTTGCTATATTCCAGGCATTGTTATCTTACCAGCAGGTTTGTGTTTCTGTGCAACGTTTTATCATCATTTTTTAAATTGTTGATTGATAACTTTTGATCATCTTGATAATCTGCCAGGTTTTGCGTCATCAAATTTGCTCACTTCTCATGACTTCACTCCGCACTAATGTTGAGGTAGGTTCATTGAATCAGGGGTTTGGATTTTTTTTCTTGAACAACGCAGGAGAGCTGCGTGTCATTTCATTAAGAAGAAGAAAGAAACAGAGGGCCGGCAGGAACCGGCCCAAGTACAACAATACAATGCACACACAGAAATTAAATTCAGAAAACACTGCTTACAACCACGCCACCGCAAAAAAGGGAAGACACCCACACTAGACCAGCTTAAGGGATAGGAGAGCTCAAGCAGACAGTTCCCGCCGAATACCATAGTAAAGACTCACTTTACTAGTTTCGTGTGACCTGTTTATAGTCTGGCATTGCAAAGGCTTTCACAAGCACCTATGAGTTTCTAGTTTTTCCATTGAACGAGCAGGAGAGCTGCACATCTTTATATTATAGAGAAGAAATAAAGGGCCCTTATAGACAACCTCCTATCTCAACTGTGAGACAAGGAAAGGTTGCTGTACATCATGGGTCAAAAGAGTCTGAACAGAAAAGAAAAAACTCCCTGACCTAAGCCCCACTCTTGAAGTTGGGTCCAGCCAAGCACCAGAGTCTCATCTCCTCGAACGAGTACTGAGCATCAGTGGGAGAAGGAGAGGTGCCATCAAAGACACAATTGTTCCTTTGAATCCACAGGGTCCAAGCACCCAAATTCACAGCACTATTAAATGCCTTTCTTTTGGCCATATTAATCCTTTACTTGCCTTTCTTGGTTTCTCCACCAATCTGAAAGCTTAATTCATCACATCTTGGCCTTATCAATCATTTGGCTTGGCTAACAAATTATGCCAGAATTGACGAGCAGACAAGTGGAGAGGATATGTTGGGCAGTTTCCTCCTCTTGATCACATAGCACACATTGCTCTGGGTGCGGTAGACCTCTTTTTGCTACTCCATCCCAAAAAGGGTGCAATTATGGGATTTGTCAGTCAAGCAAGCTCAAGTTTGACCAAATTTGTTGTTAATAGTATTAACATTTATGTCTCCAAATAGGTTTATTAAAAATAGATTTCGTAATTAATCTAATGGTGCTTATTTTGTATTATAAATGTTAGTACTTTTTGTATAGCTTTGTTCAAAATTCAAATCATTTGGCTTCTCGAAAAGCAAGAATTGCATTTTTTTTGGGACAGAGGGAGTAGTTGATTGGCTGTCTAACATTTGTTCCGAAATCCAAATAGCAAGCCATGAAAATATTTTACATTTTGATGGTTCCCAGGATTTCCACAAGTGTTTCCACGGTTCAAAAGTGAGCGAACCACAAAAGAAAGCCCTATATGTGGATTTAAATGTGAAGGACCCACTTCTCATGCTTCCCCACATGTTGACCAACCTCCTGTTTTAAATCGATATTTCCAGGACAACCCAAACTTTGCAGATACTGCAAAAGACCTTCCATAGATAAAGCCCTCTGAATGTCTCTAACGCAAGGTTGGTTTTCCAAAGCATCTGCTACTGTATGAATCATTATGGATCTTCTGGACACACAAGCCATACTGCTGGAGCAAGATAAAGTAAAGAACTGTCATGCAACCAGTGATCTGTCCAAACGATGGTTTTTGGCTTTGTGCTGCTCCCAACATATGTGTGTTGGTCCCTGGGCTCCCTGCACAAGTAAGCAATTAGCTTACCAACACACCCATACATTCACACTTGTCTAGAGGTAGAAGAAAGGGTGAGCACAGCACACACACACTGCACGAGCTGCAGCAGCAGCTCTGAAGTCTGAATGTGGCAACTGAACTGATTTGCTTCATTGCCTTGGCATAGTATATATACAAGAGCTAGTACCTCTACCAGGTACATAGTGGTATGGTGAGTACACCAACTACCTACTCCTACTACTACTAGTACATTGGCTTAGATCAGCCCATTACCAAGACATGACTGATGTAGCCTTCTACCAAGGTACTAGAGGTGGGCTATTGCCTTACTGCTACTGCAACAGAGAGCTGACCGAGTGCCTGCTCCTGATGCAGTTTCAGAGAGAGAGAGAGAGAGAGAGATCTGCAGCAAATTTTGTCTTACAATGTGGTCACAGAAATTTCCAACATTTGCTTGAACTTGTAGCTGAATTGGGATGTCCAAACCTGACCAGGGACGTCCTTCCTCAGTTTTATTCAACCATAGCCATCTCATCTGTAGTGCCCAGCCCATAACCTGCAAATTAGTAAATACCTAGGCCACCCAGGTCAATTGGTTTTGTCACCTTTTCCCATGCGGCAAGCAACATCCACCATTAACCCTAAGGCTCATCTGATTTTGTCAATTGTTTGAAGCACCCACTTAGGCACATCCATGGCAATCAACAAATAAACTGGGATCGCAGATAACACAAAACGGATTGTTTTGGATGTGACAAGTAGTTGAAAGCATCGTTTAGGTGTATTTAATAAAAAATTGTACCGAAACCATTGAAGTTTTTCTAATAGATTCCTCTAGACAACAATGGAACATTGATCATTAGCACCTTCTTGTATGATCTAATTTCTGTTTTTGTTCTTCAGCTCGAGGGTGAAGCAGGGGAGCCTTCTTACCGTCGTTTAGTCCTCCGTCTGGTTTCTCATGTCATTAGGCTATATAGCTCTTCACTTGTTACTGAAAGTGAGGTAATGTTTTGCCCATTCTCATATGCATCCTGACTACAGTTCTCATAATTTAATATAGAATTCAACCAGAAGCTTTAGCTCACTATAATGGTGATTAATAATTGTACTATAACTAGCTGTTTAGGGTCAATATGCTTGGGAATGCATCATACACAATCCTAAAGTAATGAAACGAGAACCACCAATTTTGTCCATGTTGAGCAACCCTTGTTACTGCTTATCTATCTAGTACTAGTAGTATATTGTCTTTTAGCTAGATGCAACGTGTATAAGTTGATTGTTTTTGCTTAGGCACTAAGAATAGGCTGCAGTAGAAGTCAATTGTATTTTCTAGTTTACAGCATCAGGTTTTCCTTGGTGTGTAAGATAAGTTGTGTGATGTTTGCATGTCCTGATAGCTGCTAGAACTATATGGTCAGTTCAGTAAACTGATGCCATATGTGTACTATAAATATGTGTGCCTATATCAATGTTCTAAATAGCTGGATTTAGCCCCAGCTATAGTGGGCTATATCGTTTGGAGAGGTCGATTTGACGCTAAATGATTTTTGCTGCTAATAGCAGCTAAAAGCGCTCTAAGGACTCTAAATGGCGGTTCTTAGACTTTGCATTCTGCAATTTGGAGGACTGGTTCTTGCTAGCTATTTTCCCTCATATGATTGACCATGCGTTCACATTTTACTTGTAGGTAGAAATTGCTAGCTAGTCTACATGTAACACTTTGAAGCAACTAATTTGGGATGCAAAATAATTAGAGTTCGTTATTATACAAGTGCTCATGGTACTTCTTATTCATCCTGTTATGTTAGCCTACCTAAGCTCTAAGCTACTTCTATTAACAGGTTTTCCTTAATATGCTTGTAAAAGTTACCCGTCAGGACTTACCATTATGGCATCAGATACTTGTCCTTGAAATTTTAAGGGTAAGTTTCTTTGGCTAAAATAGTGGTTTATGCTTATTGATTAATTGTTACATGCTTGCCCTTATTTTTATTTGTTCATCAGGGTTTTTGTGTAGAAGCCTGCACTCTGCGCTTGCTGTTTCAGACATTTGACTTGTACGTATTATTTCCACAGTGCTATTCTTGAATTCACTTTATCTGTTCATTTCTTCTTTCTTCTTCTGGTTGATGATTTTTTATACAACTTCACTCCAGGGGTTTGCTAGTCATGTCAGATTGCCAGTCCTGTAGCATGGAAATTTAGAATTTACTTTTTTTTCCTTAGTGATCCATTTGTAAGAGAACAGAGCCATAAAGATACTTCCTTTTATTTTTTCTAGAATCTATAGATATGTAAGAGGACATGAAAAGTTTTAGCGTTTCTCTGTTGGGTGTGTTTGTGTACATCAAATATATGTAAGAGTACATCAAATCAGTTTCATTAAATTCTCCATGAAATATGTTTGATAGTGCATTTATTTGGTATTCTAGATGTTAATATATTTTTCCATAAACTTGGTCAAAGTAAGCGGAGTTTGACTTAGGAAAAAACTAAAATGATGCACATTTTGGAATAGAGGGAGTAATAACCAGTAGGCAACCTGGCAAATCACTATAAATATTTACTTTAGGGTCTTAATGGAAAGGTGACACTTGCCTTAAGAAAAATTTGTATCTGTCACCAATCAGTATCAGAAATATAGTGTAGATATCTTTTTAAGGTTCTTTCTTTTCTTCTTCTAACATGCTTTGAAGATTTTTATATTTGGCATCAGTAGGTTTTTTTGTTTTGCTTTTGACAACATATTTGGTATCAGAAGTTGTACGCTTTTTATTGATTTGAAGACTTATCTGACTATCTGTTGACGGTTCTTGTGAAAATGTTCCTTATGTTTTATCTTTTGCATTGTTTCTTGGCCAGAAATTTGTTTTTGCAGCTTATTAACTATCCATGTCAGTATGTCCACTGCATTGGTGCTTTATGTCTGGGCATAACATTATACATATATGGTTTTTAGAAGAACATGCTGATATCCTTTTCTTATTTTAATAATACAGGAATCCTGTGAATACCAATGTCGTGGAGAACATAGTTAGAGCACTTGCTTTGGTGGTAGCTTCAATTCAGGTTGTATTGGTTCCCTTGCTTCCAAAGAATATCATCCTTATTAATTACATGTTTGTTTGAACTCATTTTATTTGAGAATTTTCCATTGCTATTCCTTTAACTAGAACTGTTTCTCTTATAGGCTTCAGATTCAAGTGAAGAAACTCTAGCAGCTGTTGGTGGAATGTTCAGTAGTAAAGCTAAAGGTACTCCCTACAGTTAACAAAGCCTAGTGATTAAATTACTTGCTCTGAGCTTATTGTTTTGTCTACTCAGATTTTAATAACTACTGATATGGCAATTACCATACAGGGATTGAGTGGAGTATGGACAATGATGCATCAAATGCTGCTGTTTTGGTAGCTAGTGAAGCACATACTATCACTCTGGCCCTTGAAGGTCTCTTAGGTGTAGTTTTCACTATTGCCACTTTGACTGATGAAGCTCTAGATGTTGGTGAGGTAAGAACTAAGAGGAGACGATTCTTATGAATAACATAATAATGAAGCTCTATATGTTGCTGAGGCCTCTTTGTACAGTGTTACTGTCTTTTTTTTAATAAAAAACCACAGTGGGGGCTTCCCCTGTTGTACATTTCGCTCGAAAAATGAATATGTGAATTTAAGTTTAACTAATCTTTTCTGTATCTTTTTAGCTTGAATCACCGAAATGTGAATCAAATAGTATGGAATGTAGTGGACAGTTGGCCCTTCTTTGTATGGCTATGGTCAATTCAACATGGTTAACCATCCTTGACTCTCTGTCACTTATTTTGATGAGGTCAGGTCAATCTTTAAACTTACATGCACTTTCCTATAAATATATGTTATTTTTCCTGTTCTTATGGTTATGGGTAATCTAATTAACAGATCACAGGGGGAAGCTATAATATTAGAGATATTGAAAGGATACCAAGCATTCACTCAGGTGATAATAGTGGTCTGTTGGTGTATCAAGAACTTTGGAAAATTGCCCTACCCTAGTCCACTTAGAGAATAACAGTGTTCCTCCCATGATGTGCCTCAAGGGCTACTGGTCTTCTGTTACTTTTCTGTTCTATCCATGTCCCATTCGTTATAGTGAATTAACTGCTTTGACAATCGGAATGTTGGATGCATACTGTTTCAGGCTTGTGGAGTTCTCCGTGCTATAGAGCCCTTAAACTCTTTTCTAGCATCACTTTGCAAGTTTACAATCAATAATCCAAATGACGGAGAGAAGAAAAGGTATGCTACTGGTGTCCGATTTCCTAGGATTCTTACTGGGCATATAACCAAATATCTTGTTTGTAGAATCATATATCATATGCCTGCAGGCCCCTCCTCTTCTAAATACCTTTTTTTTTTTGCGAAGTATATAACATGTGATGTGAACAGTAATTGGTGGGTGTTAGCCTTGTGCTAAACCCAGTTATCCTGCATAGTTACTTTTACTAGTATTTACTTTTACAATGTAGGTTCCTTGGCAGCCAAGTTGATCATGGTGCCTTGAGAACCAAGTAGCTAGAGCATCTTCTACTTTATAGTTAGAATATGTCAGGTTCTGTTGGGAGCTGTCTGGCTATATAAGCAGCAGCCATCCCCTTGTATCCCTAAGTCATTAGAACTCTGTTTTTCAATACAATCCAAGCGGCAACCTTTGCCAAGCTGCCCTCTGGCAGCAAGAAATACCTGTGTTCATGTCTTGAAACCAACAGTAATATTGTAATATGTTTTGTTAGAAATACTGTGTAAGCGTATCTTAGTTTTTTAATAGTGAAAACAGTAGGAGTTCCTGCAATATTCATCCATCTTGTAAATTCCAGGCTTATGATTTGTCTATTGTTAATTTTATGTCTCTAACAACCTCCTAAATGATTAGTCCAATTAAATTTCTATCTTGGTGTGTGAGAGCAATAAAAATATGCAGCTTTATCTATCTGAAAAAAGGTTTTCTACCTTTTGAGTTTTTAGTTTGAATGCCATGAATTCAAACAATGAAATATATTATTTAGATATTGTGTAAACCTGGTTTTTCAGGGCATGTATGATATTTTGTTTTCTAGTATTTGTGTTTTGGTAGGATCTTATGATTTTTTTCTCAAATGACGCACGAAAGCTGTGTGTCATTTCTTTAAGAGAAAAAAAAACTAAAAAGGAAGAGGGAAAAGGTAGCCCCGTCCAAACACACCCTGCTAGAAACAGAAAAAAATGATGTGCCACCTCAATACAAACAGGCATGACCAAAAGAAAGACCAGCCAGTCTCCCAACAACTAGAAGTCTGGGGCAAGCGACTGGAGGATTTTATCATTGGAAATCCCTTTCTCATTTGATAGCTACAACCTGCAAGAGTATTTGCAGTCTTGTATGTTATTAGGCATCACTAATGACCTCATAGAGGATTTTTTTTTGGTTTTCTTGTTTACTTCTGTGGTAGTAGTATGTTGAAATTGCTATGTCCAAAATGATAGTACAAATGACTAATAGTGGTGAACTAATAACTAAAATACAAGATATTAAGTACAAATTCATGGTTGCTGACTGGATTACAACTTTGCTACTGTTCAATTTACACTTGCCTTAGTCCAAAGTCTGGAGAGTGGTCATTTATATTTCATGTGATGACATCATTTACACTGAATGCTTCGGCTGTGCCTAAAGTTGTGTGCTGCATCTGCTATTCATGAGCTTTGTGCAATTATTTCACCTCACTTAGTTTGCTTTCATATGTGTCAGCACCTTGCAGTCTCCTGGATCAAAGAGGTCAGAAACTTCATTGGATCAGCGTGATAGTATTATTCTCACACCAAAAAATGTTCAGGCAAGTAGGAAAGAAGTGTAGTGTCGCTTACAACTATATTATGATCCCTTGCTTTTTCACATATATTTACACTTGTTTCATTCTGAATTCAGGCACTAAGGACACTTTTTAATGTTGCACATCGATTACACAATGTCCTTGGTCCTTCCTGGGTTCTGGTATGTAGGGAGTTACAACATTTTTAAGCTAATTAAGTTTCATGAATTATACTTCTAAATCTCTTATACATTGAATTGTAGGTATTGGAGACTCTTTCAGCACTTGATAGAGCTATTCATTCTCCACATGCTTCAACTCAGGTATTGGATGTAAGACATAATCTGCTTGTCCAATTGCTTTTGTTTTGTTTTCCTGGTACAGTCAAGAACTGTAAATGATCAGCAATCAGCTGATTGGTCCTGGTACTGTTTAGAGTATGGCAATAGGCCACTACTGTAGCCATTAGTTGGTAGAAGGTACATCAGCAATAGTGCTGTACTAGGAGTAAGGTAGGGCTGTACCAGCCATGATCTATGTACCTGTATAGAGGTACTAGATATGTGTATAAATATGTATGCAATACATCAAGCAAAGGCAGCTCATTGCCACCAATTGCAGTGTCCAGTCTTCAGCCAACGCTGAAGAACAGTTGTGTACTGTGTGTGTGTGCTGAAGTGAGCTCTGCTCATCTTCTACCTTGGGACAGGGGAGAAGGAGAGGAGAGGGGAGCAGGTGCTGCTCACCTCGGGCAAGTGCTGGGCCAACATTGGAGACTCTTCTTTTTTGATAACATCTTATTACCAAAAATAAGACATTGTTTTGTGTGTCTAATTTAAGTTAGTGCTGTCATTTTGCTGACACTGCCAGTTTCTCTCACAGGAAGTATCAGCTTCTGTTTCAAGACTTTCGAGAGATACATCGGGACAGTACAGCGATTTCCATATTCTCTCTTCTTTAAATTCTCAGGTCAGAAGGGGGATTCTTTTTCCTTTTTTCATGTTTTTTTGTTGGTATCATCTTAAATGCATTGCTCATATGTTAAAGTGGATTTTGTTTCATTGTTGGAGAATTTTGTTTGAAAGTTGCTGCTTTCATGTTTTAACTAAATTGTAATGCTAAACCGCATTTTTGTTTCTTTGTTGAGGAAGTTGTTTGAAAGTTCAGCCTTGATGAACATAGCTGCGGTGAAGTCACTTCTGTCTGCATTGCACCAATTGTCAAGTCAGCACATATCTGGAAGCTCTCAATTGTCTGTCCAGCAGATCGGGAGCATTTCATTTTCAGTGGAGCGCATGACAACAATTCTCGTCAATAATCTGCATCGTAGGTGCTTTCTTTACTTGGAGCATTCTTGCAGAGAAAATAACCTTTATGAATCAGTTATGGTCTTTTAGCGAATGGACCTCTAGTTGAGTTGGTTAGGCGGCCTGAGTAGCACTCCTCAGGTCCTGAGTTCGATTCCTGTGGGAGAAAATCTCCTCTTCTGTCCCACGCAAAAGCACAGGTCTAAGGCCCGGCTTTGGTCATGGGCATTCTCACATGGGCTACGGTGCAGCTGTGTATGGGTGGGCAGGGGTTCAGGGGCTTTCTCAAACTGCGTGAGAAGGACTTCTTAATGCAATACTGGGGGCTGTCTTACCCCCTGCGTTGATTTTTTTTTTAGTTATGGTCTTTTATGATCAAACAGAAGCTTGATCAGGTATAGATACTACAAATGTGTTTTTTCAACATTGATAGTGTGAGCTTGATCACACATATATTTTTACTTAAGATGTATTTGCTAAACTGAACATTTAGTTTGCTGGATCCCGCTTTTCGAATTTCAAATTCCAAGCATAATTGGTAGTTTGTGTCATCTATAGTTTGGGCTTGTGGGACACCTCACATCGGTGTAGCAGAAGCATTGAGGTCATCAAACATCATATCAACCTATAGCATCAGTCAGTTTACTGATGAGCATGACAATGATATATTAGAATAGCAAGTTACTACTGTCTACTGCATAACATAGTTCATGTAAATGAATGAGCATCAGATTTTCTATTGAGGAAGATCAGTTCATTGTTGAAGTCATTAATCTTTAATGTGTTGTGTAACTAATGTGGAGCTTATTTTAGACATAAAGCTTATTGGCACCACAATTTATTAGTTCTGCTATTGATTATTTATGTTATTTATCCTTTTCAGGAGTTGAACCGATATGGGATCAAATTGCTGCTCATCATCTTGAGGTAGCAATATCTTTTAGTCACTGGTAGTTTTCTCACAGTTTATGTAACGTCATGATGATCTTGGTGATGGCATTGCAGCTTGCGAATTGCTCCAACCCACAATTACGTAGTATGGCACTGGATTCATTGGATCAATCAATTTGTTCGGTAGTGGGTTCGGAAAAATTTCAGGGCATTAGCTCAGCACCTCATCAGTTTCAAGAAAGCAATGTAATTGATCAATAATAATAGTCTGCTGTTTCCTCTGCTTGTGCTATTTGTCTGACCTTTCTATTCTTGTGCTTGCTAGTTGGTCAAAGAAAGTGAAACTGTATCATTTGAGTATGCAGTTTTATCTCCATTGGTGATCCTCTATTCCTCCAACAAGAATGTTGATGTACAAATGGGTGCACTAAAGATTCTTTTGCATGTTCTCGAGGTACTTATTTCTTGTATATGCTTTTCATTGGGTGTATCAGACAATGTCCTCTTACCCGTATTTTTTCAGAGACATGGAGAAAAGTTGTCGTATAGCTGGCCCAGCATTCTTCATATGTTAAGGTGTCACTGCTATTCATTCATGAATTATATTTTTTTTATTTTTTATTTGACATTTTTGCTGTTTCTTACATCCTTGCTTCCTTCCAGGGCGGTTACCGATGCATCAGAAAAAGACCTCATCTCCTTAGGCTTTCAGGTAAAATTACTATATTGTTCCTTGCTATGTTTAGCATGATATAATTTCTCTGTGGGAGTTTTTCCCCTGGCATAGCTGCTTGGGCCTGTTATGTTTTTACTTATCTATGGAAGTCGAATAGGATTATGGATTACATTTCTCAACTCTTGAATGGAGGACCAAATAAGCACTTTTAAGAACTGATAAAGTAATATTGACCTGTAAAAGCTGTCTTAAATATGCAACTAAGGTACAGTCGGAAACATTTGTGAACTGTAACACTGATTTTCATTATACTGGTCATTCTAGTTAAACAAAAGGATAATATATCTTGAGTGCTCATTTATTTTTGCTGTTCTTTTAGGCAAGTGCTGTACATCTTAATGCTTTTAATTAATATATAAGTTGTACAGTGCCCTTTAAATATGTTTAAACACAATCTTTGCTTTGCAGAGCATACGTGTAATAATGAATGAAGGACTGGCAACAATCCCTGTACAATGCCTTCATGAGTAAGTCTTTCAAATCCACTGTTTTAATATTGTTCAATCTTGCTATTCTTCTCATTTTGCTAATAATAGTAACAATGAATATACTGCCTATGAGAGTACCTTTTCCCCAGGTTTTTCCCTGGTGAAAAATAGGAAGAAAACTTTTACTAGTACCTCCTTGGATTATATGAACTGAAAGATTTAACATGGCTATCTATGATTTTGTATGGTATTAGCCAAATTCTAGAGTTACATGCTATTGCATAGGCAGTAACAATTTAATTTGGAATTTCACTTAAACACTGTCTTCAGCAAAGGACAATATCCATTGTACTTGAAAGTTGAGACATTGAGTATGCTCCAGGAATCACTTTTCTCTTGAGTTTTATGGTGATGTGCAGCTTCTCATCCTTGCCATGACAGATGTTGCTTCCATGTAAAAGCACTCAACGCTAGTAAATAACATTTGTTTTGCTTATGCAGTTATGCTTTTGCTTTTATGGATGTCATGCTATTAGAGATATGTATAGTCAAGGTACAACTTGGGGTACAAGTAACATGATATACATGTGTTAGACTATACATATCTCTAATACATGCATTTATGTAAGACTGGTTAATATGACTATATGAGCATAAATTGCAATAAAAAAAATTTAAAACTAAATCAAAGTACTTTTAAGTCTCGGCTTAATTACAATCACATTGAAAGGGAGCCCATAAATTGTGGATCTTATATAAACGAATGCCACCAACATAAATCCTGATGAATGATTATTCAGAAAATTTCGCATGGTACACAGCTAGACCTTAGTACTTGTATGTTTGGGCTGCAGCTTTTCATAAGCTGGCTTCTATAGCTACTTGTAAATGCCAGTGTTTGAGAAGCTGAAACAAAGAGGGCCTTGGCGTAGTTTGCTTCTGTTACCTGAATGGCTGACTGGACACTACTGTTAAGAGATTTGTGTGTGTGTGTGTGTGTGTGTGCGCGCGCGCGCGCGTGCGCTTGTATATTCCCATTTGTATAAGGTCGCTTGCATATTGTACATGAACATATTGGGCACTTCAGCCCTTCTCTCAATACAGAGCTCATCCACTAACAACTACAAGTACTTAAGGTTGTTGGATGTACAAACTACAGATACAATAACCCTCAGCTGGTATGAATGAAACTCGATACGCACAATGTAGTTGATATCATGATGTTTAGTATTTGGTATTTGTAAAGCAAATAGACATCTTGTCCATATCATAGTGGTCTGTACACAAGATTATGGCCTAGCTCTCAAAAGTCATGAGAACTTGCCTTAATATAAAGAAGGATCATTTGCCATTATTTGGTGCAGCTATCTAGAGACCTTTTGTGCTTTTGGTGTCACAAACTCTGTTTGGAATAGAGGTTTATGAACAAAAACAACGGTATAAGAAGAGAATCCCAGCTTGGGAGTTTTATTGACAAAAACAGCTTTGAAAGGAAAAGCTATGTTCAGTTCACAATAGTTTTATTACCATCTTGGGAGTTGTATGTTTACTTCAGTTTACGATTTGTTGCAATTTCTGAAACTTCCATTTGTCAACCACTGCAGATGCATTTTGGTAACTGGAGCATATGGTACTCAGAAAACTGATATAAACATAAGTTTAACATCAGTTGGACTTTTGTGGACTGCTACTGATTTTATTGTGAAGGGATTAATCAGCAAGCCTATTGAGCAAGCTGGTATGTGACCACCACATATAAATATACTGCCTCCCTGATTTTCTATATCACTAATACATAGCTCTCCTTTTGCTTTGCAGATGTTCAGTCAGGTGGAACGATTAAAGATGCAAACAGCAAGCAAGTTCCTGCTAAACAAATAGTTGATTATAGTATACTTTTCTTTTCAGTTTTCTCTGTCCTCCAGAAATTGGGTTCAGATGATCGTCCTGAGGTGCATCTTCTCAACATACAGTCTGTTCTCTGCATGAACACCCATGAATATTGTTGACGAGTTTTCGTTAGCTCATTGAAGCATTAGTGATCTCTGTAGGGCGCTGCTGTTGTGCTGTAATATTAGTAATTCGTGCAACCTTGGCATCTTCCTTATAGAATTTTCTTTTTTTGGCATCCTCTGTATACACACACATCACACATATACTGCACACCTTTTACTCTTACCATGAAAAGTTCTAATTTGACTTTTTCCTTGAAGAAAAATTCTCCGAGCTATTAAGCATGGGTGTTTGATGCTGAATCTCCAAACCTAGCTAGAGCTCTGTAGCTTGCTAGTGAGGGGCTGCTTTTTGGGGGTTTGGCAGGGGCACGAGGTATCAATTACCTCCTTGCCCTGGGGCTAAATGTGAATTAGGTTTGGGTCAAGGTTGCCCTCTTTGTAGTTAAGGGCGAGTCTGTTCAGTAAGAACCCACTGGTGTGAGTGGGTGGGTCTTGTATGGGTTCTTGTCCCATTTTCTCTTCTTAATATAGTGATACACAGCTCCCTTGTGTGTTGAGGGAAAAAAAAGCTTGCACAGATTTTCTTAATACCAATAGCTTTGTTGTACAAACTGATGCTAAGTTTTCTTTTTTTGATTTCAAGGTTCGAAACTCGGCTGTTAGGACTCTCTTTCAGACTCTCAGCACCCATGGCCAAAAGCTTTCTAAAAGTATGTGGGAGGATTGTCTTTGGTTATATGTTTTCCCTATGTTAGAGCATGTTTCCCACTTGGTAAGTAATTTAGCAATTAGGAAGGGCATTTTATCTTCTCCATGAATCTCCTCTTTTGATATTTAAGTTAGGCTAAACATTCTTTTTCAGGCATCTACCTCATCTCGAGATGAGTGGCAAGGGAAGGAACTAGGAACTCGGGCAGGCAAAGCTGTTCATATGCTTATCCATCACAGGTTTATATTTTTTTTTCCTGAGAACCATAAACAATAGGTCTATTAATTAAATATGAGACTACCGCTTATGAGAAAAGAAAGGATCTAGTGCTGTGAGCTTTGTGACTTCATCACGGGGTGGGGGTAATTAGTTTTTTTTTTTTTGGGGGGGGGGGGGTCTTCACCATAAACTCAATAGTTTATGATCTTTAACTTGATTAGTAACACACATATATACTAGATTTTAGCTTATAGTGTTCCCTGTAGGCTTACTCTACCATTGAATAATCTTGAACTCCTGATTTCTTTCTAAGCTTGCATTCCTTTTTAAATCTTAAGTCGGCAAATTACCCTCTGTGGGAAAGAGAGATAAGAAGTCCAGGAGTGACAGTGCTTGTTCTTCTGGTGAGTTGCCTCTTCTTTCTCCTAGTCTAATTGACTTCTTTGTTTTCCCAGTCGAAATACAGCACAAAAGCAATGGGATGAAACTATCGTTCTTGTACTTGGTGGTATTGCACGGCTTTTGCGTTCTTTTTTCTCTTACCTCCAGCAACTGAGAAAATTCTCTTCTGGTAAACCTTTATTGTATTGCCTGTGATACTTACATTGGTCATTGGTTATCTAATTCCAAGTAACTTCTCATTGTATTGAAATGTGTTCAGGTTGGGTGCTTTTACTTGATTTTATAAAAAATAGCATCTTAAACGGTAGCAAGGAGGTTGCACTTGCTGCCATAAATTGCTTGCAGACGTTTGTCGTCTCAAACTGTCCAAAGGTATCCTCAAAAAAAGGACCTCTTTAGAATTTTCAGTATATATATTTTTCTTGTATTGTATGTATGATAGGAGCTATTTGGTCTAGTCTGCCCTTCAGACATGCTTTCTTTATTCACCATAAAAATAGCTCCTTATCTTATTATTTTTAGGGAGAATTCCTCCCATGTCATGTCAATGTCACTGCACTTTCCTTTGTGTTTTCATAAATGTATGTGAACTAGCATCAATTTGTATGACTTCATCTTTGATAGAGGACGGTCCCTCCTTTAGTTCTTGGAAGAGGCTGTTCATGGAGGAAGCTAAACTGCAAGCTTTGAGATTCAGTGATGCTAAACGACCGGCTTTCTCTCTTTGTATAGACTCCCTAGCTTAGTTTCTTCTCCTTCCATCATCCTTAGACCTGTTGCTCTTTCTGTTTTGGTGGCTGTTGTAATAGTTGTACAAACTTGTTCTTTTTTCCTCTTTTTATTTAATAAAAAAATTACAGTAGGGGCTTCCCCTGCTGTATTCTCGCCCAAAAAAAAAATCAATTTGTACAGAAAATGGTCCCAGATTAATTAGCCTTGACCCAAACAGTACCCTAGTGGCAAACGAGATAAGCAGGTCTAGAAATTCAAATCACCTTTTGGTTTGTGATTTGTAGTTCAACATAGTGCTCACATGGTTTGAGCTCTTTAGATGTCTTGATTGAGCAATAACTTCAGAAATAAAACAGATCCATGTTTTTCATAACTGTATTCAAGTATGGCATTCTAACAAACAGTGTCAGATTCTGTTGTTTGTGTATGTTGACAGTAGGTCATGTCGCTTGGTTGCAATCTGTTAACAAGTGCACTGTCTTTTTGTTTTTTATATTTTACTGGAAAAGATTGTTGTTAATTCTGTTGAATGGCATGCCTGCCGCATATTTAAGATATTATTTAGATAAGAAAGCCTCATAAATAAATGTTTCCTGAATATATTTTTCCAGGGCAATCTGGAATCCCCATATGTCAAATCTGTTCTCGATATTTATGAACTTGTTCTTCAAACTTCACCTAATTTTAAGAATGACTCCACTGATAAAGTGAAGCAAGAGGTTCTCCGTGGTCTTGGTAATTATAGCTTCCTTTTGTTTTACTCCAAGCATCAGATATTGTAATTAGCTATTAATTCTGTTTCACTCCTGCAGGTGATCTTTATGTCCAAGCACGATCTCTGTTTAATGGTGACATGTATCTAAGGCTTATGGCAATTATGCATCTGATGATCAAGACTACCCTGAATCCTACTGATTATGATAGTGAACTGGTATACCTGTGCATGCATATTTTTAGTTGATATATATATTTGCTACAATACCATGTGTAACCATATAAGTTTCTTGGAAGAAGTTTATGATTTTATTGTTTTCGTTTTATGTGGAAAATCTGGGCATGAAAATACGGAAGTGTATCCTTTAATCTTCAATTTTTTCTCATAGGAAATGTTAAAACATGTTTCTTTTTTATGTTTCTATCCTGATAACTTTCATAATTCAGTTTGGCATCAATCTAGTGTTGAATTTATTTGCTCATTTGGTCCTTTATGCTCTAGGGTAGTATTCCTGCTGTACAACGAGGTATATTGGAAATCATTCCTATGCTACGCCCAACAGCTGTATTGTCTTCCATGTGGACACCTCTCCTCCTTGAGCTGTTATGCTATCTTAATGGGCACGAAGGCCCCCTCCAGAAAAATAGTAAACAAATACATGATCGGAATTCTCAAGTGCTGGTAGATGGTGCAAAGCGTGCTCTTGGTAAGACCTGTTATGATATCTTATATACAGTGTTGCATAATCTGAGAAAAAATATATTTCTTGTTGAGTGATGTCTAATTTGCTATTGTTACAGTTGAAAGAAGCAATCTCAATGGCGGGGGTACAAAACTGGATATGGTAGGATCTGGTTGGGGTATTCTATTTGTAGAAAAACTTGTCCCGATCATTGTCAACCTTTTTTTGGAGGCTCCACCAAATGAAAGGTTTAGTGCCTCTCCTGAAGTCATTCAAGGTCTTGGAAGGTAATTGCTTTTTATGATTTTATATCTGACAACGTAATGCAAAAATGTATATCCACTCGTCAAGAAGGCTTTATGCTTATCGCGGAACAGAATAACTGCTTACTTATTTTCAGTATTCCATGTCAAAAAGGTTATTAATTGAAAGTCTAGATTATAGATAATGAGTGCATGAAAGTTTATTGTGATCTTCCTGCATGCTGACTGAAAGTTTCCTAAATAGGTGCATGAATACAAGGAGAGACAACCCAAGGGGTACCCTTTGGAGAATATCTGCTGAATGCTTCAATCGTGTTGTGACAGATGAGGTGAGGCAGGACAATGCTGATTGCAAAAGTGATGTGAATTCATATAAACTTTCTAGAGCTCGTTTCTGGAAGGAGGTTGCAGATGTGTATGAAACCTTTCTTGTTGGTTCTTGTGGACGTGTGTTGTCATCAGATGTTCCTTCAGCTGACTATATTACAGCTGATGAGACCCTTGAGATGAGTGTCCTCACTGTCTTTGGAGATGATATTCTGAAATTGCAAAATGATGCTCCAGTTGAGGTTAGTTAGTCAATAAGATGTATTTGTTTACCTCTTGCTGTTGCAACACAATACCTGACCTTGTAAATGCTCGATTGTGACCATCTCACGTTCGCATTCTTTCAGGTTTTGCAAAGGCTTGTGAACTGTCTTGATCACTGTGCCTCACGGACAGGATCGCTGCCTGTTCAAACTGTTGGCCTTTTACCCTTACACTGCAGCAGATTTTCGCTGAGCTGTTTGCAGATGATGTTTTCTTTATGCAGGTACGAGCATTGTGCAATACTATGTAAAATACAGTGTGCAGATCATCTTTAAAATAAGTTGGCAGCATGTCTCATATTTGAAAACACAGTACAATTTTTGCATATAACATGTAGAACGATTTGGGGAATGGGAATCTGTCAGAAAAGATACTGGGTGGATGGCAGAGTTACATGCATCTAACTTTTCCATTTCTCTCTCTCTGTCTCTTTTGGGCACTGCTATTAGATATGGGCAATGTTAACTGATGGTGAAGCTGTGTAAATTAAGAACTCAATGTTAGATATTTTATGTGGTTGCAGTTCTATAGCAAAGACAACCTTGTGTGCTGCAGCATCAGAAACCAGCAAAGTTTCAATTTCCATTCTTATGAAGCGATGTGAGATTATACTGGGTCAATTTTTAGCCGATGAAAATGATCTAGGTACTTCGCAGTTTATTTATATTTCTTAAGAACACTATAATCTACAATACGGATATGCTAAACCCCATTGATCTTGTTACACTATTGGCGTTTGCAGGAGAACATCCTTTGCCTAGTGTGAGGGTTGAAGAAACGATCTGTGTTCTTCAAGAGCTTGCTAGACTAATTATAGACATTGATACAGCTAGTGCACTCAACATACCTCCATATCTGAAACAAGCTTTGGGGGAAAACAAATCCCATGGACGGGCTCATTTATTGTCTTTGCTTCCCACTTTTTCTGAACTTGTTATCTCAAGGTAAGACAAAGGTTTCTGGTAAAGCGTATAATTTTAGGCATAGCTGATAGCTTCTGGACCATTGTTATGTGTGTTCTTTTTATGCTGAGTAGGCCGTTTATCATAGCCAGCAACTTGTCTGTCCCCATGCTGGATTAGAAACCCCTAAGCATGTGACATGGTGGAGGCCGAAACTTGTAGATTTTGTTGCCCCCTTTTCTGTTTACACGGCACTATCAATATGGTTGAAGCTTTTTTTTTCCTTCTCTCATACATGTACAACAGTGTGACAAACTCTAAAAGGAGTACCATAGATATTGAATATTGGGGACTCAGCCATAAATCTCTTAAATAATGTTTTAGTGTCATCTGTAGATAATTAGCTCTGGTTGCAAATGTCTCACAGCTAATCAGTGCATGTCTGTTGAGATACCTGCCAAATTTTGAAAAGGAACAGCCGTGTAAACTTAGGATTGAACCATCTACCTCCGCTAACCTGTCAATTCTGTTCTTCAAAAACGTGGTTCCTCCTTTAATGGTCTGTTAATAAAAAAGTTTTATTTAGGATATCTGAGTAAACATGGTCTTTCTATGTTTCCCATCTGAGATGATTTGTGTGATCCTGTGCATTTTGGGACTCTAAAAGGTTGAACTATTATTGATATCTCTTGTGCCTTTTGTAAGCTAGATTTGATACACCCCTGGAGTAGATAACTCTCCTTTTTTTTTGGGTGGGGGTAGGGGGGCACAATAGCTTAAGAGTTGGCTTTGTGTTTTTATGACGCCAGTTTTTCTTGTGGTGGTGTAACTTAATTAATTGTTGTATTGCCCCTGCTGATCCGTCAGAGAAGCTAGGGTGCGGGAGCTTGTACAAGTGCTGCTCAGACTCATTTCCTCGGAGCTAGGACTGCATCGGCTGACATAACAACTAACGATGAAACTCTGTTTCTATTCTTTTGCTGGAGGAGAACCATATAGCTTTGTCAGTATTTTCCCCTTCTCTTACAAAATTGATTTTGTATATCCATCATGACAGGCAAATTAGGTGCTTGTCACATGTATCTAGGAACAGAGTTGTGTATGTAACATTTTGTTGGGAAATATGGTGGCTGTTTCTGGAGTCACTAGGTGTACAGCCCATTCTTTCAACGTTTTCTTTAGCGAGGAATCCATATGTCACTCATGTAAAAAGGTTGTGCCATTCCCCTGTACGGCTGTATCTTTTGACATGAACAAAGGTTGGACTTGTCTAAGTACAGAAACGCTTGCCCACGCGGATCAGGCCTTGCAAGTAAAATCAGGCTAAGGGCTTCCATTGTCCCTGGGCAAAATTTTATTCATTACACCAGGTTACATGATGAATGATGTGTAAAATTTTTTATTTGTGAAATATTCAATCCAGACATTGTTACGACATTTCTGTGTGGATCTTTTTTTTGGGGGTTGTTATTTTAAGAGTTGCATTTCTCTGTGTCAAGGCATTTTGCTACTCCATGTACCACAGGCTGACTTATAAGCAACTACTTCGGTCCGTGACTTTTTTTTTTTTTTTGGAGTATTTGTTGTTCACTTGGATTGGTTGAAATCTTCGGTCCGTGACTCTAATCCTCTCCAACCCCCTTGGTTCGGTGTAAAACGAACAATGCCTGAACGTTCCGTCCGTGGCTTCTGTGTAGCTCTCGTTTTTCCTTATAAAAATTAACAATAATTAATTAATACAGTATTAAGTTCTTGGTAAACAAATATTTTCATCAGTGAATTACTAATGTAGGTTTAGTTAGGAATAATTTATTATTATTAAAACATGGGTTAGTGTTAGAGTATGTGTAATGCAGGTCTATGTGGCTAGGCCCATATATACCTAACTATATGGCCACTCTGGTTAGGGTTAGCCTAAGTAAGAGCAACTCCAACAGTTTTACAAATTTTGTTTGGCAAATGTTTTTATTTGCCAACTCCCAAAACGATATGGGGAGGGAACAAAAAAGATATCTCCAAGTGTTTGGCAATTTTGACTTGGCAAAAACAAAATTCTACTGGTTCTAAAGATTAACGAAGAAGCATCAGGTTGTTAGCTTGCTATAAAAGCACGCGCATGCAGAATGCCAAGCCTATTCTAGGTGTGCATAAATGTCAAGAAAGGAGGAGAATTTGCCAACTTGCTATAAATGCCAAACCCAAATGTCAAACTGTTGGATAGGAGATTTCAAGAGTTTTGGCAAAAAATAAGAATGCCAAACCTATTTGCAAAACTGTTGGAGTTGCTCTATGGAAATCAGACATTCTAACATGGTATCAGCTTAGGGTTTCTTCCTTTACGGTCTCAAGCAGGCCCCCCAGACGTGGAACCATCGGTTTGCTGCCTTTCTACTGACTCTGGGATTTGTGGAGGCCAAGTCAGATACCTCTTTGTTCATCTATCACCATAGCGCTGAGACTGCATATCTACTGCTCTATGTTGATGACATTGTCCTCACAGCCTCCAGTGAGTTACTCCTTCGGCGGATCATCGCCTCTCTTCAGCAGGAGTTTGCTATGAAGGATCTGGGTGCACTACATCACTTCCTCGCGGTCACTGTTGAGCCTCACCCTGTTGGATTACTCCTTCACCAGCGGGCTTGATATCCTGGAGAGAGCTAGGATGACTGACTGCAAGCCCTGCACCACTCCAGTTGACACACAGGGCAAGCTCTCGGAGGCTGAGGGTACACCAGTGGCAGATCCCACTGCATATCGGAGTCTTGCCGGGGCACTTCGGTACCTCACCTTCACCCGGCCGGATATCACCTATGCAGTTCAACAGATTTGTCTTCATATGCATGATCCTCGGGAGCCACACCTCACCGCTCTCAAGCGGATCCTACGCTACCTCCGCGGCACCGTCGACTTCGGTCTACTCCTCTACCGACGGTCGTCCTCCACCGAGCTCGTCGTCTACACTAACGCCGACTGGGCCGGGTGTCCGGACACCCACCGCTCCACCTCCAGCTACTCCGTCTTCCTAGGCGGTAACCTGGTGTCCTGGTCATCCAAGCGCCAGCCGGTCATCTCCCGCTCCAGTGCCGAGGCGGAGTACCGCGCTGTGTCCAACGGCGTGGCTGAGGCTTCCTGGCTCCGGCAGCTCCTCGCCGAGCTCTACAGTCCTCTCTCCCGGAGCGCACTGGTCTACTGCGACAACGTCAGTGCGGTGTACCTCTCCACCAATCCGGTTTAGCACCAGAGGACCAAGCATGTAGAGATCGATCTACACTTCGTCTGGGACCGGGTCGCCATCGGCGATGTTCGCGTCCTCCACGTCTCGACCACCTCCTAGTTCGCCGACATCTTCACCAAGGGTCTTCCGTCCTCGACCTTCACCGAGTTCCGCTCCAGCCTCAACATCACCAGTGGCTAGTTGCGTCTGTGGGGAGGCTTGTGTGTTGTCCTTCTTTTCATGTTCAGTCTGCAAACTCCGCTGCGCCGGTAGTTTAGACTGCGGAGGGTGTTAGAGTATGTGTAATGCAGGCCCATGTGGCTAAGCCCATGTATCCCTAACTATATGTCCACCCTGGTTAGAATTGGCCCAAGTAAAGAAATCAGACATTCTAACAGTCAGCATGATCTATTTAATCAGATCGTGAATTGAAATCTTGAAAAGTTTACCATTCAATCTAATCAAAATAAATTTATCTCCAAGATGCTACCGTGTTGATATCGAGAGAGGTCTCTGCCATAATCATTATCCTTCATATGACGATAACTATTTTTTTATTGACTTTAATCATATATCAGAATTATATATATTTTTGTGGGCCTCAAAAGAAGTCATTGAATTTGACATCTGACTGTAACAACAATGGATAACTTAAATCATATATCAAAATTATATATATTTTTGTGGGCCTCAAAAGATGTCATTGAATTTGACATCTGACTGTAACAACAATGGATAGTATGAAAATTAAAGCTATGATATATTTATGAGTAATATTTATGTTCCTTACAACGTAATAAAACAAATCTATGAAGGTTGTATTTAAATTGGATACAAACTTAATAGGACATTGCAATATTATTGGCAGTATCAACTCATATTATTGATGTCATGATCATCATAAAATAAATTATAGCTTTTAAGGCCTTGTTTAGTTTACCCTAAAAAAAGTTTTCAATATTCCTCATCACATCGAATCTTGCGGTGAAGTATTAAATATAGACGAAAACAAAAACTAATTACACAATTTGCATGTAAATCACAAGATGAATCTTTTGAGTCTAGTTAGTCCATAATTGGATGATATTTATCAAACAAAAACGAAAATGATATAGAACCGAATCCAAAATATTTTCGGAACTAAACAAGGCCTAAATTTGATAGAAATGGTAAAAACTAAATAGATATTCCCTTGGTCCTAAAATATATGACACTTTAGCTATAGATGTGGATAAATATTGATCTAAATTCATAGCCAAAGTATCATCTATTTAGGGATAGAGGAAGTAACATTTCATTTCTATTAACGTTTATAGCCTTTTTTTCTAGTCCTTGTTTTCGTTTAACATTTGATAGCTTTGGCTCCTATTGCAACGCATGTGTATATTTGCTAGTTTACAATAAAAAAAAGCAAATTCAAATAATTTAAAGAAAATCAAGTCATGCAAAATAGTATACTCGGTACTCTTTCGTACACAATAAATTGAATAGTCAAGTGCAACATGAACAATAGGCATATTTCATTCATTAAAAAACTAGCAAACATACCAGTGCTCTACATTGGTCGATGGGATATACTATGACTTGTAGCCTAGTCACATCGACAACCTATTACTATGACTTATAGTCTAGTCACATCGACAACCTATCTACTCTTTCTGTCTCTTTTTAATTGTCGTCGATGGTGTGTGTGCCACAAGTTTGACTCGATTTTTATAAAATACATACAACATTTGTATCTCTAAATAAATTTATTAAAAAATTAGATTTAAAGATCTTTTTAATGATACTAATTACGTATTATAAATATTAATATTTTTTAATATATAATTATCAACAGTTGTTTTTTAGAAAGTGCAAGCGACAATTAAAAAGAAACGAAGTGTGGAATCGTCTAAGGTTCCTTCCATCCTAGAAACCGAGGGGATGAGCTGGTCACCTACCTACAACGTCTCTTGTCCTACGCGGGTGTACCTCAGTTTCTTCTCCTTGGACACTGTTGTCTCGACTGAGCTCGCGAGTCACGACGGTGCAGCTCCTCTCCGGTCTCCGATTGAGCTTGCGGTGACATGGCTCCTTTCCTCAGTGGTTTTCCTCAGTCGTCAACTCTGTTGAGTTTGCGGCGCTCAAGCTAAGGTGTAGGGGGTGGTTCGACATTGGAACGACGACAAGGTGGCGCCAGGATGGCAGTAAGCAGGTGGCGCTGGGAAGAGTAGCACGTGTAGAGGGGCCATGACAGAGGAGCGTGCAGGTCACGGGATGCAAGATGCGATCAACGCAAGGGGTGATCACCCCAAGGGATGATGGCACAAGTGGCACAAGGGCGACCAACACATGGGACGACCAACTAACGGATGAGGCGAGCCACGTGATGCACGTGTGCGTTTCATGGTCGCAAGGGAGAAGATAAGTCAAAAAAAAAAAGAGAAAAGAGGGAAATAATCAGAGAGAATGCATAGATGATAAAGTGGGGCTTGTTGATAACTATTACTAACGGTCCCTTAACCAAAGAAAAATTGTGATAGACTTATCTCCTCAACCAAACACAGAATTAAGATGGTCTCATTCTAAAAATCGAGGATGGAGCCATTCCATCCGAACTCAGTGTCCAAACCAAACAGAAAGCAAATTTGCTCCATGGACCAAATCCGATGGTCAACTCTCCATGGACCAGAGGTCCATACAGATATTTGCTCCATGGACTCGGGTCGGGCCGTGTCAACCCGCAGGCTCAGAGGTCGGCCCAAGCACAGACTGCACCACCGGGCTGGGCCAGGCCGGCCTGGGCCTACGAGTTACGGGTCATGCTCGGACTAGGCCAAAATGTCGTGTCGTGGGCCGGGCCGTCGTGTCTCGACCTATATGGCTTTCTATAACCAAATCCGGTGGTCAGCGTTTCATGGGTCTTGGCGCGTGGGCAATACGTGTGTACATCAATTTTTATAGATCAAGGTGGAACCAAACAAATTATAAACCTATTCATCTCGATTCATACTCCCTCTGTCCCTAAATAAGTGTTACTATAGTATTCGTGTCGATCAAATTTCTTAATTTTAACTAGGTTTATAGAAAATATTAATATTATTTATATCTCTAAATAAGTTTATTATAAAAAATATATTATCATTCATCTAGGAGTAAATGATACTAACTATATACTACAAATATTAATATTTTTATTTATATTTGATCAAAGTTAGAAGAGTTCAACTTCTCGAAAAACAAGAATAATACTTATTCCATACTCAAGTTCGGACCCTCTCGTAGATTTTGTGAAACTTGGGGGACGGACATACCCCCAGTGCTTGCGTTCTTTCCATCCGCTAATGGACTGAAATTAATTACAAACCAATCTTGTTCGTGTCTGTTCGGCTGGGCGCTGGTGGCCGCTGCACGCGCGCCCTTCCTGGATGCAACACTAGCCCATAGGGGCTAGCTAGCTGGGCTAGTTTACTTTCTTATATAGAGTGTATCCGCTACCATATTTATTAAGAGCAGATATAAAAAAAACATCTAATTAATCATTTTTTGGTTACCACAATTATATCTTAAACGTCAAGAATTATAGGTATGATGAAGGAAGTATATGTTAGAGTGAATAATTAAGAGCATCTTTAGAAGTTTGGTATAATTTACTTGCTAAACTAATAAATCTAGCAATCTTTATTAAAAATTAATAAATCTACCAAGTTAATAAAAAAGTAGCAACCTTAAACTTTATTGTTCTCTAACTAGGGAGAATGTCAGACCCGCAAGTGTTTGGTCTGAGAGCTTCAACACAACACGGGAACAAACATAAAAGCAGTTCACAAACAACTAAGGTGACACCATACTTCTAAAATTTAAAGCGGGCTCACACCTATTTGTTTTTTCTTTGTTTACAAGAGATAATCAAGTATTTCATGTGTATTGTCGCTGCCATAGTCACATCAGACATATATATATACACACACTATGTATGAGTTATAGACTCACAGTATTTGTGCTGGTAGACATACTTGAGTTCTAGCTGTCTTAATCCTATCTGTTCTTAGCTCCTATATGGATACAGCACATTTTTACAGCTAGAATTAGTTAATAGACAGTTAGCTGTTCATCAAAAAAATAGAAAACACTAAATTGTGAGTTATCTCGATTTCAGTAGCCTCCCATCCATGAACACACCATATCAGCAGTTGGTGATTACAATACAAGTGGATAGGATAATAATAGAAGTGCACAACACAATTTATAAATAAAAAAGCACAACACAAATACATGGTTCTTAGTTTAGGTCTCACAAATAATAAAAGAAGGCACATAGACACAAACAAAGTGACACAGCTACAGTCCAGGGCATCACAAAAGGCTTCACTACTAGATGGAGATGGTCATATCATATTTTTTCTTCACTGTGGTACCTACTCTCATCTTCATACTCTTCTTCAGACTTAAATTCTTCTCCTTCATAGAGCTCTCTCGCTCTTACATCACAGTGAATCCTGAGTTAGAGGTACAAAACCTGGACCAAACTGTCCAATTGCTTCACACATTTACTTGAACTCATCATTATCAAGTGCATTGGAAGCAATAGCTGCCAACACAACATTGAAAAGAAGCATAATTAGTGTTCTGTATAGAAAAAACATCTAATGAACTTTGAAATATAGAAACAACATAGTATACTAGCAATTTACCATGTGTATAGGCCCATTTTGCAATGTACTTGTGCACCTCATTGGTTCTTTCGTTCTAAATATCATTGTTCAGCTGCTGTTGCTTCAAAGAATCAGTTGTTTTTGTTTTAGGATCAATAACACGTATCCATTTGTCGATGGGTCCTAATTTGTGGGGCTCTGAACTTCCAACACAGGTAACTTCATCAAAATCTGTTCCAACCCTAGAGACATGAACTTCCTCTCTAACTTCTAGCTCACAAAAAGTCTTCTCCTCCCTCTTTGCATTAGCTAGTGCCTTGTTGCACTTCTCTTTAGCCTACATGAACCAAATGCTCCTTCAGCCTATAAATTCCTCCTCTCATCTCCTTGTCACAGAGCTTGCACTTCACCTTGTCCTTGTTGCTAGCATCAACAAGAACGCCATATTCTCATCCAACATCATCTGAGTTCCTTTTAAGGAGATTATTTGCCACTGCTTGTGTTCTGTCGACATCCTACAAATTGCAGCAACATACACATAGCACACCCTATTACACACTGACAAATGAAATAACTAAAAGCACAAGAGCAAAGAGCAGCAACTAATGTGCATGCTACTGAACAAAGAGCAATTAATGTGCATGCTACTAATGTGCATGGCGACTAATGTGCATGCTACTGAACAAAGAGCAAAGAGCACCAGCAATAATAAGGTTGCAGATTCAGAAAATTAGAACAAGATTCAGAGTTCCAGACCAACAGCAATAGGGAGATGAGCAGGGGAGGACCATGGGAGGGAAGGGAGCTCACCTTGGGGACTTGGGGTGGCCGGCGGGGAGGGGTTCCAGTCGAGGACAAGCAGGGCAGCGGCGGCGAGTCAACGATGAGTAGGACCGACGACGGTGAGTCGGGGAAGAGCAGGTGACGAGCTTGGAGGGGTAGATGAGGAGTAGGACCGGCAGGAGGAGGAGCAGGACCCACAGGGGGCGACTCGGGGACGAGCAGGGGAAGAGATTGGAGGAGCAGGGGAGGAGAAGATGAGGAGCATGACCAGTAGGAGGAGCAGGACCTACAGGAAGGTCGCCCGGCGACGAAGACCGACGGCGGGGATGACCAAATCCGACTCGGGGACGAGTGAATGGCACCACACTCCCTTCTATTCCTCCCACACCTCCATTTCGTGGCCGCACGGGAAATCCTCCCGCGCTCGTGCCAAATTTGCCGCGCTCACGCTCGCGCCCGCCTCTGCGCCGCTCAACTCCGATTCCGCGCCGCCTAGCGCCTCGAAGCGCGACTATGGCCATAGTCAAGGCGACGGGCTTCACCTAGCGCCTAATCGCGTCTAATCGCCGCCTAGTTGCCGCCTAGCCAAACTTTGGACTAAACAAGAGCAGAGGCAGGTATGTTACGGCCGAACCAAACAACGACAACTTGGTACCAATAATATATCTTACGTAAAAAAAAGTTTTACATGAGAAAGTAGCGTGAAAACAAGTCCATTAAACAGATTAGAGAGTTCTCTTGCCTATAGGAAAACTTCACATCACGCCTCCGCGGCTCCGCGTTCCACCTCTTTCTATCTCACCTCCACGTCACCGTAACCTCGTCCTCCCCATCCCCTTACGCGACGCGACTCAGGCGCCTTCCCATCGGAACCCTAATCCTCTCTTTCCCTACTCGCGGAAGCCACCACCACCACCGGCAGGGGAAGCGGAAGAGAAGCACCTCGGCCCCGGCAAGATGGTGCTTGCGCAGCTGGGCGGGAGCATCTCCCGCGCCCTGGCGCAGATGAGCAACGCCACGGTGATCGATGAGAAGGTGCTCAACGACTGCCTCAACGAGATCTCGCGCGCGCTCCTACAGGCCGATGTCCAGTTCAAGATGGTCCGCGACATGCAGGCCAACATCAAGCGCATCGTCAACCTCGAGGCGCTTGCCGCAGGCACCAACAAGCGCCGCATCATGCAGCAGGTAAGGGGGCGTACTGGTTCGTCGCCTCATCTGCCCAATCCGCGCCCAATCCGTCAAGAGCTTCGAGGGATTTCTGTGTAATTTGGGGTTAATCTGTGCATCCCGTTGATTGCGTTAATTGATCTCTGTTGTTATTGGTGTAGGCTGTCTTCACGGAACTCTGCAACATGTTAGATCCCGGGAAGCCTTCCTTCACTCCCAAAAAGGGCAAGCCAAGCGTAGTCATGTTCGTTGGTCTGCAAGGTCAGTCGTCCTGTGGCTACGTTATGTCACATGCTATGATAGCTGCACATTTGCTGGAGTGATGTTTGGCAGATAGTTTTCTTTGTTCAAGAAGATCCTGAATTATTAAAACTTGATTTATTACGATCTAGCCTAATTAGATTCTTTTTGACTTTGTCCATTCTTTTTTGTTACAATACACAGGCCACAGCCCTGCACCGATATCAATTTAAATGAAACCGTTCAAATCATTTTACAGCTCATAAAGATGTCCACAGCGAGATTTGTTACCTCCAGTAATCCAACTCATGAACTTCAATCACTTAAGCTCTTACATATATTATTAGTATTTTTTTCTTGGAGACACAAGAGAGCTGCGTATAATTATATTATAAGAAGAAAAAAAAGGAGGAAGGGATCTTACAAACACATAAACCACACACACCCAGATCAGGAATTTAAAACATTCATGCCTTTGTACAAAGCGAACTCCGCCAGAACCAGGACCAAGTCTCAGCCTACAGTTGGCACAAGCCACAAGGGCTGTGAGGTAAGAAATTCCTTGAAGCCAGCCAGCATCTGAAGCTCCTCACTAGCAAGTAACAAAGCTCTTGCGATGCTTGGAGATGCCCCATGGGACACACAACGATTACGGTGGCACAAAAAAAACCAAGTTTAGTCACCAAGAATGATGGGAGAGGGTAAATTACATTGTTAATTCCCCAGTTTTGCTCATGCTCATGTGGGGTTTATACTTTATCAAGGTCATAAATGCCTGATGGGTGATGGCTACTCCAGACAGGGCCAACAGCCTTAGAAAATTGTGAACTTTGTTATCGAATTATTGATTCTGTTGTCCTTTATTAGGTCATGTTTTTTTGTCCAACAGGTTTTTTCTCAAGTCGTAATTCTTATTGAATGTTTTTGCTTTCTAGAACTAGAATATAGCATAGGTAGTTTATTACTTATAAGAAGTTATGTGCATATCTCTTGTTAATATTAAGCCATTTTCTTGAGTACACACATCTTAAAGTCCAAGGTTTAGTTGAACATATGGGCTGTTTGAAATTTGAAGAACAGAAAGATGGATGCTGTGAATCTATGATGTGTGAGACATAATGATAAAGCATCACATATCTTCATTTTGGCCTAAGCTTCATTAGACCTATCTAATATATATGGCATACACAAAGATTGGCCAAATCCTAAATTTAACCATGATGGGGCAATTCCTGTTTTTATGCCTGCGTGTTTGTCATTCTTCTCACAAGATAACACCATTTTTTGTGCAGGTTCTGGTAAAACTACCACTTGTACAAAATATGCTTATTATCATCAGAGGAAAGGATTCAAACCAGCGCTGGTTTGTGCCGATACATTTAGGGCTGGTGCTTTTGATCAGTTAAAGCAAAATGCAACGAAGGCCAAGATTCCCTTTTACGGAAGGTGCTATAACTCTCAGCGTGAGTTTGTTATTCATGTTCTTATCTCTGTACTCTAACAGTCACTTTGCAGCTACATGGAATCCGATCCAGTGAAAATTGCTGTTGAGGGTGTGGAGAGGTTCAAGAAAGAAAACTGTGATCTCATCATTGTGGATACAAGTGGAAGGCACAAACAAGAAGCAGCACTCTTTGAAGAAATGCGGCAAGTTTCGGAAGCAACAGTATGTGCACTTGAAATTTGCAAATAAATTCTGGCTTTCATCAATATTTTGAAGAAATCTAATGAACTTTTACCACCATTCTTGTATTCTTCCTGCAGAAACCAGACTTGGTGATTTTTGTGATGGACAGTAGTATTGGTCAGGCTGCATTTGATCAAGCACAGGCATTTAAACAAAGTGTTTCTGTTGGTGCTGTGATTATTACAAAAATGGATGGTCACGCAAAAGGCGGTGGTGCCCTTAGCGCGTTAGTATTCTCTGCCTTTTTTTTTACGCAATATGGTCTTGGTTTAGTTTCCTATTTCGTAACTTATAAAAATTATTTCCAAAGAACCTGAAGTAGATGCTCTACATTGGGATATTTCTTGCATTCGCTATAGTCCAGATACATTCTCCACAAGATAATTCCACATTATTTTGTTCTAGGAAAGGACAGCTACTTATACATCTCATAACACTTCAGAACCTATGACCAGCTTAACATACCTTCTATCCTTGTTTCTTTCCAGGGTCGCAGCAACAAAAAGTCCTGTTATATTCATTGGAACTGGAGAGCACATTGATGAGTTTGAAGTTTTTGATGTGAAGCCATTTGTTAGTCGCTTGTTAGGTCAGTGAAAATATAAGGCACACTTTTACATGTTTATATGTGTGCGACATTCCACTAACCTTGCTTTGTTTGATTTGCAGGTATGGGAGATTGGTCAGGCTTTATGGACAAGATTCATGAAGTGGTACCTACAGATCAACAGCCTGAGCTTCTGCAGAAACTGTCTGAAGGAAGCTTTACTCTCAGACTTATGTATGAGCAGTTCCAGAACATTCTGAAAATGGGTCCTATTGGCCAGGTTAACTACTTCAATCCTTGAAATTTCTTGAACATCTTGTCAAAACCAACATAGTAATAACAGATTCATTCATTAACATCATGAGTCAGGACTTGTCTCAAATAAGAAATTGATTTTGGTTTGTTTGCAGGTCTTCTCTATGTTGCCTGGGTTTAGCGCTGAACTAATGCCAAAAGGACATGAGAAGGAAAGCCAGGCTAAGATTAAGCGCTACATGACGATGATGGATTCCATGACTGAAGCAGGTAATTTGTGGTGACAAGAACCTTCCTATATATAAATTTATTTATTTTAGTAGTGTGCTACAATTGTAATCTTCATTCCTGAGTTTTCGCCTCAGAGCTTGACAGCACAAATCCTAAGCTGATGACCGAATCACGGATCATTCGGATTGCACGGGGTTCTGGCCGGCCTGTCAGGGATGTCATGGACATGCTGGAAGAGTACAAGCGGCTTGCTAAAATCTGGGGCAAGATGAAGGGTCTCAAGATCCCAAAGAAAGGGGAGATGAGTGCACTGTCCCGCAACATGAATGTTCAGCACATGAGCAAGGTCCTTCCTCCGCAGATGCTTAAACAGATTGGTGGCATGGGTGGTCTGCAGTCTCTGATGAAACAGATGGGATCGAAGGAGATGAGCGGAATGTTTGGAGGCATGGGTGGCGAGCGGTAATTTTACATCGAGTCCTGTTTTTGGTGGATCGTTGTTGTGATGCTAAATTGAGAGGCTTTAGTGCTGCGGTCTGGTCATCATCAGAGCTTTCCCATTACTTCAGCCTGCGCCATGTTATGGAACAGGTTTAGTGTAGCTCCCAGTGCCTGAAAATTTAATTTTATATAGACAGTATGTTTGTCCTTGGAAAAATGGATGAGGTATATATTTGACAAAGCGAATATGCTTATATAGATTGTTACTCCACACATTAGTTTTCCAGTGCTGTTATGCCGTTGAGTTGGTAAGTTATGCGCCATGAAACTAAGTGCAAGGGCGTGCCTATTTGAATTGTGCGCTTTGTGCTGGGCGGAAGTTAGAAACTGATCGGCTTACCCAGACAGCTTGCAATTTTTTCATAACACATCTCTAGTTGGAGCACCGCATCAAACACACCTGCGCCGGGCTGTTGACCACCGCATCAAACACACCCGCGGGCTGCAGCTGTTTGGTTTTTCAAAAGCTGCTTTCAGCTATGAAAAAAGTGGGCAGATGGTAGCGGCCCGGCCGGTCAAGGAAAAAGTCTACGTAAGCAGAGTGGCTCTCAAACTATCTATTCCCTGAATTTATCAAATAACCCGATCCAATAACCTCTTAAAGTAGTTTTAGAGGATGGTTTTATCTTTATCTTTTTTTTATTATAATAAGCTCATTATTATATGGTTGAACGTATACTTTAGTTATAGATTTACTTAGCTTTATTTTTGATAAATCTATGCTTCATCAAACACGCCACCCAAAGATATGCAGCCGTATGTTGCTGCATAGCTACAGTAGAAAAAGGCAGCCGGCAGAGCCAGATCGACGAAACAGTACCATCACTCCATCAGTCTACCTTCTCTAGTTGGCACGGGTGGCCATTTGAACATAAAACATCAACGACAAAACTACGAACAATGTGGCACTGAAAGCGTGTGCATCTTATTGCCAAAGGTCAGGAACGAACGCGTGAGCGTGACGGAGGACGACGACGAATCACCGCTTGCAGTTTCTCCGCCGGGAATGGAACCGGGAACGGTGTTTCTCCGCCGGGAATGGAATGGAAGAACTAGAAAACGTTCAGAGCACGGCCACAGCAGGCATATCATCGTATTCGTCGGCATCCGCCTCGCGCAGCGCCCGCGCGATGGCTCGCACCGTGGCCGGGCTCGTCCTGCAGCACCCTCCGATGAGCGCGGCGCCCGCCCGCCGCCACTCGCCGACGCTCGACACGAAGTCCGTTCCCGTCGCGCCGTCCGAGTCCTGCAAACCCGTGAGGGACCAACACAAAACAAGTTTTTTTTCACTGTTAACGCAAAAACAAGCACTAAGCACAGATACGAAACGAGATCAGTTGGTGACAAATAAAGGCTACGGTATGGAGGAAGCCAGGAAGCGCACCACCCATTCGTTCGTGTCGGCGATGTACGTCTCCCCGCTGTTCGGATACACGACGATTGGCTTGCTCGTCACCTGGAAACAAATGAAATTGCCGAGTTTCAAATAATGCTTCTGCTGGTAACGCTATTCGGCTATAGTAGGACGAACGGAACAGGCATATATATCGAGTCATCGGAGAGGATGATCACCTTTTTGATGGAGAGGATCAGCCCGTGGATGAGCCTGGGAGAAGTGCAGTTCACGCCGACCGCGGCCACCCTCTGGCAGGAATCAGCAACGGCCGCGCACTCGGTGATGGGGTCTCCGCTCGCCGCGTGAACCCCGTCCTTGGAAGTGAAAGAGAACCAGGCTGGGATCCGTATGCCGTTCTCCTCCAGGAGCTCAGCGTAGGCCTGCAGAGGTTCACGGTCCAGGTAGCCATATTACATAGCACGGCAAACATCTGTGCAGATGAGATGAAGTACGCATCGCATCCCGGGTCCATTTGTACCTGCGCTTCGAGCTTGTTTGGGATGGTCTCGAAGGCGATGAGGTCGGGCCCGGCCCCCGCCAGCACCTGCAGCCGCCTCCTGTGGAAGTCCTTGAGCGCCTCTTTCGTCACCGATTTGCCGTAGTCCCCACTGTACTCGGAGCCGTCTGCCCGGTACGCCCCGTAGCTCCCGATGGAGGCCGCCACCAGCACCGGCGGGCGTTCGCGCTCGCGCTCGCGGCGCGACCTGCTGCTGTCGACGTCGCCCTCCGCGACGAAGACTCTGCGCGCCTCCTGCGCGACGTGCACGCTACGACGCAGCAGCTCCTCGCTCTCGTCCCGCGAGAAGCCCCTCGACTGGAACCCCTCGATCGTGGCCTGCGTGCGTGCGCCAGCGACCGATCGTCGTGACATTGCGATACGGTCCAGGTCAAGTCAAACCCGCGCGCGTGCGCGTGCGCGCGCGAGAGAGAGAAGTGTACACGATACTGGTGGAGAGGGCACGCATGCCCTGGACGGTCCGCGCACCTGGTAGGACGCCGAGATTATGACATCCGCTCCTGCTTCGAGGTAGTCTAGATGGACCTGTGCTTTTTTTTCCCAGAGAAAAATACAAAATTGCTTGTGAGTTGTGATGGTGATCTCTGTGCGTCGTGTAGTTTTGGCAGATTCAACGAAACAACGGTAATAACTAACGGCCATCGCGGTGGTGCATAGTAGGTGTGGCTACTGGCGCTTGACCTTGCGGATGAGATGCGGGGCGGAGGCGAGGCACTTGGCGCTCCAGAGCGCGTCGTGCAGGTCCGCGCCGTGCGCCTCCAGCTCCGTGCCGAGGCCCCCGTCCACCACCGCGCACCCGCCCGCTTCACGCACGAAGCCGCGCAGCGCGCCCGCCGCGTCGACGATGGGTCCTCCGCCACCGAGCGACATTTTTCGAAGGACGATGCTGATCGAACGCACGGCGACGGGTCGGTGAGAGTTCCACTGGATGGGTAAAGAAACGCAGGACCGGGCGGGCGCCGTGTGGTGAATGAAGTAGATAGATTCATAGATAGATGCTGAACGCAGAGACTGCACGTGGCTGCAGCGGCGAAGCTCGAGGAACGTGTGCGAAGCCTTAAGAAGTCGCCGGCGGCCACGTCAATGAGCGGCGCTGTACGTGTCGTCCTGTGCTGGCAGCGCATTTTGCGTGCGTGCACACGTCAGCACGTCACCCATGCATGGGTCGCACTCGCACCACGACTGACTACTGCAGGAGTAGAGTAGCGCCGCACCGCGGCGCGGATGGACTCCGATCAATTTTGCCGGCTTCATATCAGCTCCTCGCTCGTGTCATGTTCTCTACGGATGAGACGGTGTTCTAAATAAATATCTGTGGTTTTTTTTCTATTTAGTTGAAACATCAACTCCATACATAATATTTTCCTACTTAAATAGGGTTTTTTTTTTACAACATACTCCTACTTGCATATATAGTTGAATGGTCTTTGCCACTGCAGTTCGCATCGAATAATAAAGGCATCACGGCGCACGGCATGGATAAGGATTAGATTGAGGGAGGCGGTTTTTTCTTTAAAGACACATGCCCTCACTCTCCTATCCAATGGATTTGCTTTGAGAAATGTACAAACACACATCTCAAAGCAGTTTCGTATTGAAATGTGTGTTTGTATACTTTTCAAAGCGAATCCAATGTGTGGGAGAGTGAGGGCATATGCCCTTAAAGGCAAGCTTAACTTTACCTTAGATTGAGCGCTCGATCCCACATCTCCTAGGAACACTAATATTTTTCTGACATTATATGTTGCTGGCTGGTCGGGCTCTGCTGCCTAACGCATTGACAATTGAACTCTTTTATTTATGCATAATACCAACACAATAAAGAAATTTTGATAAAAAAGTATTAACAAATCATCATCACAGGGTAGGGGGCAGCTTATTTGATGCTAAGCAAAATGGTCTCCACACTCTATAATCTCCATCTTCGATTACTGCCTTTGTGTTTCAAAATGCAAGAGCCAACATGTTGCTTTGTTTTCGGCCAAAATTTATTAACTTTGGCGAGGTTTGTAAAATATCATTAATATCACCAATCCTAGCATTGCTCGCTATGTGTTGTTTTATATAGTCGTCGTTGGCAGTTGTTGGTAGTCATGTTTTTTCTTTGATCGTGGCTCTTTCCTTTTTCCCTATGAGCACCATCTTTTAAGGAACTCTCTCTACTTTTTTTAATGACTTAAAAACTTACTTCTGCATATAGCTTTTTTTCACGCTCCCGTAGTGTCACCCTATTCCTATCCCCCCACGTTGCTCCTATGGTGAAGCCCTCGGCGTGGCTCCCCTTTCGACGATCGTCCCACTTGTTGGTGCTTGTCCTATCCTGGCGAGGCCCATTTGATGTGGATCCTCTCAATGAGACACTAAACCTCGTCGCAGCTCCCTGCCTCCCTCTTTGTGCTCGCATGTCCTGTCCTACACGAGGCCCATTCGATGAGGCTCTTCTCGGCATGCACTAAACCTCGTGGAGCTTCCCTCCTTGTGTTGTTGATTTGATCTTCCTATACCTTTCTTTAGTGCTCCTTCCTTGGTCTCTTCTTCACGCCTCCATTTCTTAGTCAATTGGAATGAGTGCAAGTGTAACCAAATGACAAAATTTTGGTGCTTCTATATGTGTATCTACTGGAATAGTTTTGAGAGCCATGATTCAAACCCTCAAAGGAAGTTGGAATCCTCAAACTAAAAGTGGAGAAAGCCTTGTAGAGGTCCCTCTAATTTGAAAATTTTAATTTAAGTGCTCTGACATAAGTTAAGAGTTTGTTTGGTTTGAGGGATAAGACGGTCTATCTTCTTCTCGCTCGTCACTTTTTTGTTTGGTTTGTGAAATAAAATATTTTCCTCTGTTCTAAATTATAAGTCGTTTTGACTTTTGATACATCCATTTTGCTATTTATTTATATATAACACGATTTATAATTTGAAACGAATAAAGTATATTGATAGATATAATTGCTAATAATTAATATATGCATAAAAAATAAATTGATTTCACTAAAATTTATAAGACGAACTTATAATGCACCATCTCATAAAAAGCGTAAGATTATTATACCAAACACATATAATTTAAAATTTGACGGGAGGTTCTAGCGTCGATCAACCAACTGCTAATTGACATTTTTTCAAAAATAAAAAAAACTCGTGAAACAAAAGAGGCAACGAACCAAACAAAACCGAACAAGTCAAACCCGCGGGGATGCACGACCAAAAATGGCGGTGGAGAGGCGCCCAAACCCCGAAGCCTCGACCCAAGCAAAGTGCCACACGGCCGAAGCGGCCATCCTCGTCACGACGCGCCCTGACTCCAATGAATGCGAGTCGCCTACCCCATCCCTTCCATCGTCCCCGACTGCGGAGTCCCGAATGCTCCGCCACCAAACCACCACCTCCACCGACGGCACACGGCAGGCAGCCCCACAACAACGACACCACCTCGAGGCCCCCCACCGAAAAAGACCATCTCACCCCCGGGTCTGGACCTACTCCCTCCCTCGACGCGCCCCTGGATTCTTGACCCGGAACCGGCTAGTTTCGCCATTTCGTAGTCCGATCAAAACCTCCCCAAACCCAACGCACCGGCTAGTCGCTACGCTCGCACGTCGCGCACCCGACCTCCTCCGTTCCTCCTCCCCTACTCTTCCCTTCTCTTCCGCCCGAAGTCTCCACGCTCCTTTTCTCCCGTTTAAAACCTTCGCTTCGTCTCGACTCTACTTGGCCGGCCATTTCCTCTCGCCCAATCCTCGCTCACGTCAAACCCTAGGGCCCCGCGCCTCCTACTTGGAGGGGGCTCAGATCCAATGGGCGCGGCGCCGTCGACGCCGAGGCTGGGCGCGGCAGGCGCGCCGCCGTCGCCCAGCGCGGCGGAGCAGATGTTCGCGGCGCTGGTAGGCGAGAAGGCCTACCCAATCTCCTCCGAGTTCTGGAAGCAGCTGCTCGAGCTGCCCCTCACCCTGCAGTGGCCGCGCGACCGCGTGCTGCAGGCGTGCCACGCCTTCGGTGAGTGTGGCCAGGGCCCCTCGAGATCCACGTCCCGCCTGAGGAAATTTCGCGGCTGTGCTGATTGCTTCCTTGCGCTGTCGTGTCTGATGATGATTTTTACTCCCCCTTCCTTTGAGTGTTTTGATCCGTGGGGCAATGCGGATCATGATCATGTGGTTTGTGTGTCTGGGGATCGTGGTCTGGACCGTGCGGTGGGTTCACGCCTTTGAGGCGAACTGCTAGATTGGTCAGGGCGTTTACGGCATGCTTGCTACGCTGATTTTGTCGTTGGGAGGGTTTTTTAGGTGACGATTTTCTGCGGATTTTGAGGTTTCTGTGTGTTTATTTTATGATGAGGATCCTGCGGGGTTTAGTTGCCGTTCCGGCGAATTTCATACGGGCTTGTTGGAATCGGTGAGACATGTTCCTAATTACTCCGAGTCTAGCCTGACTGGTTTTGATTTTGTTGCAAATTATCCCATATTGGCATGTTCGTAATTTCTGAGTTTCCGTGCGTCTGGCTTACCGGTTTTGTTTTTACTTGAACCAGTTCAGCGAGTAGACTGTGCATCCCTCGTTTTTGGTAAGCTGACCGCTTGAGAAGGAGAGAAGTGATGATTAAATGTGAACATTAGGTGCTAGCTGCCTAGCTCCAATTTGGACATTTGATGGAAACACTGTGATTTACTGTATAATTGATGATTGGTTTTGGAGTTCATGGCGTCAAATGTTTGTGGCTTGAACCACTTGGGACCTACGATTGTGCTTCACGTTCCCAGTAATTAGTGACCTTGCTGATGTGCCAATGCAATGACGATACACTGTACACTGTTTCAATCTCCCACTTTAATTCGCTTGATGCCCTGCTTTAACATTTATATGATTGGATTTTAACCTGCAGTTATCTATTCTTATGGGTGTTAGTTATGTGCACCTGCAGCCGAGAATAACTACCAGACAAAGCATCTTGCAAAGATTTTGATCCATTTGGTTTGGTGCTTGCAAGAGTGCACCTCAACAACTTCTGTATCTTCTGTTGTTTATCGGAGGGCGATCAATGCGGCATACATGTCATCCATATTTCTCAAGTTCATCATTGAAAACGCAAAAACCGACAGTTGGCAAGAGCTATGCCTTGACATTGACAGGAGTGAGAAGGGGTTGGAAAACTTTCCTGCAGGTAATTGATTATCTGCATCCAGTAAGATTCTGTGTCTGGTCTGTTGCAAACGTGCTTCTTCTGTAAGCTGCAATATCTATATTGCTATACGAGTGAATTGGCTAGAATTCTTATGATCTTTGATGTTCCCTTGATCCTTGAAGAAAACACTCTGGAGTATTTTCTGATGAGAGGTGTGCTGGACTATATTGGTAGTGTGGATGTAAGGTATCTTATTCATCACTTCTATATATTAATGTTTCCTGTTTTCATGTATGTTTTATTTATATTTGATCTAACTGTTATTTTTTACTGTATTAAGTCCGGAGTCATGCTACCTACATCATGAACTCTTGAACTTGATGCTAGTTCTTATGTCAACTCAGTTATGTTCTGGACCATCTCCAGAGCCAAAGGATGTGCATCCTTTCATTGATGCAGCTATGCTTCAGGTAGAAGCTGAAACTAGTGGTGCCTCATATATGATAATTTATTTCCAGACATTCTTGGGATAAAATTTGAAGTTTATCTCCATGTGGCCTGTTTCATCTGCAGGACAGCTCAATAGTGGCTTCCGTGGTGCAAAAATTGTTGCTCAATTTTGTAACACGGCCGAAAATTCCTCTAAATGCTTCACACCCTGTTTTCTCTGATGATGGTAGGCCTGGTGTTCTGCAGCGAGTTGGCTCAGCAGCTGGTAACATGGATCCTTTTCTTCAGCGACATTGTTTCTATGAATGAGTTACTATATTATCTTCATGATTTGTGTCATGTCAAATGTCCTAAGGACTATGTCGCCTCCCAAGTTCAGCTTAAATATATTTAAAATATGTCAACAGTCTTTCAGTTTTTTGTACTTCTCATGATGGTTTAGTTGATGTTCCTCCTATGCTCTGCAAGAATCATATTGTCCAACCCTTGTTCCTAATTTGCAACAGTATGCCAGTTAAAGTTATAATGCTCACTTTAGGTCAGATGATGTTAGGATATGTAATATTTTTTACTATTAGTCTATTATGAGATATCTTAGAAAGTTCTTGTATCATTTTAGCCAATGGGGCATTCTTATAATTCTTAGTTTCTACTAAGGGACTCTCTTATCTTGTTCTGCAGCAAATATTGTCTTATTGCCATATTATACTTTCAACTACCTTGTAAGCTCAACTCCTGAGGGTGCGACAAGTCAATTGGCAGATAACAGTTTACTTGTTCTGCTTATCATGATCCACTACCGAAAGTGCATTTCAACTAATGAGTCCATTCCAACCAACAATGTATACACTATGGACTCAAATACCAATGAGAAGGATGCTCCAGTTTTTCATGATAACCCTTACTGCAAGGCATTAAACAGTGCTAAGGACATACAATGTAAGATGCGCCAATACTACAGAGAAACTGTGGCACTAATATAGATCTCTAATAGTTACAGAATGAATTATTATGCAGATGACCGTGCTGATGTTGAAGGAAATGCTCAAGATGGACCTGTTGTCAGGTTGTCTTTTGCATTGTTGTTTGATGCTCTTGGACGGTAAGTAACGATCATCTGCTGTTCCTTAAGATACTGCACATATTTTAATTCATTAGCTGCATGTCAAATTTCAAAATATTTGTGTTTGTTCTAAAATTGTAATGGCAGTGTTCCATTTTCCCTTGAAAAACAAAACACATAGATTATAAATAATATTAAATATTGATCATCTGATAGAATTGTGTCACAACTTTTGATGGTTAAAAATGAATCTACACTTCTCTGCAGTTAATATGTCACATTTATGTTTGACGTGTTTCAGGGCTTGTCTAGGGTCTATTATAATTTGGATCAATCATAAATGTTTTTTATCATATTCCGCAGTACTCAATTTACCTTCTACAGTAGAAAAATATTCTTATAGCATTCTTCATTAGTTTCTATTATCCTTGTTCCTTACAGATGCTTAAATGATGAGAGCTCGGTTCTGTTGCTCTATTCTTTGGTCCATGGGAACTGTGACTTTCAGGAATATGTCCTGGTTCGAACAGACTTGGATACTTTGGTACGTTTTGTTCGCTTTATATCTAACCATTGTTGCTGGAGCAAATGGACATTTAGGTCTGACTGGAATATATTTGGATTAATAAAACATCTGCATCTTTTAAATAGTTTCCTTTGCAATGAGTGTATATTAACATTTATTATGATTTTGATTAGTAGCATATGCACATTGCGTTTTTTGTTTCGTCCTTTTGCCTTCATGAACTGGCTTTTAGTTTGTTAATAATAATTATATTTTATTTTGTTAATGAGACCCACACCCACTTATGTGTTGATATCAATCAGCATAAAAAGGGTTAAAAAACTGATTGTTTTTTATCTAATTAGATAATAACTGCCTATTGTTTAATATAGATTCTTATTGATGCATGCTAATTTCTTTTGTCAATCATTTTAATAGCTGATGCCTATCTTGGAAATGCTCTACAATGCATCAAGGAAGACTTCGAATCAGATTTACATGCTGTTGATTATTCTCCTGATCCTCAGTCAAGATTCAACCTTCAATGCTAGTGTGCACAAATTGGTAAGCAAACTAGTGAACTTGTTAATTTGTTTGTTTGTAAAACTGTTTATAATGTAACGTGCAACTCCAGGTGCTTCCTGCTGTTCCTTGGTACCATGAACGCCTGATGCATCAAACGTCTCTGGGATCTTTGATGGTTGTAATACTAATCCGGACCATCAAGTACAACCTCTCCAAGCTAAGAGTAGGTTTCAGAATCTTTGTTGTTTGTACAGGAAAGTTGAAACTAGGTTTTTGATCTACCAATTGAAAGTTGCCTTTTGAACTTCCCTGCTATTTGCTGCTACAGTTTGTATTTTGCACGCAACATTATTTCTAGTACTAACTGTTTAATGATAAGCTTATATACACTTGCAGGATGTCTACCTTCACACAAATTGTCTTGCAATTTTAGCAAATATGGCTCCTCATGTGCATAGGCTGAGTGCTTATGCATCACAAAGGCTAGTTAGTCTGTTTGACATGCTTTCTCGCAAGTAAGCTAGCCTTTACTCTTTCCCCAGATTTATTTACTTTACTTTAGTGTAACTTCAAGTTGAACCTAAAGTAATCTAGCTTGTTTCTATGTATCGTGCAATAGGTATGCCAAACTAGCTGAGTTAAAAAATGACAAGTCGCTGAAAGTTATATCTGATCAGATGGAAGCAGACAACATCGCAGATGATATGGTAGTCTACATTTATTTTGTTCCATGATGTCATCTTCATCATTGCTTACGTTTCTCTTCTTTTTCTAAATAATTATTTATTTTTGCAGTCTACAGAGCTTCACATATATACAGATTTCTTAAGAATTGTTCTGGAAATAATCAATGCAATCCTTACATATGCATTGCCCAGAAATCCTGAGGTATGTGTTGGCCTGTAATTCAGTTTACTTGACAGGAGGACTAGCACTGCTTCTAACATTTTTCTACAGGTTGTGTATGCTGTATTGCATCGACAAGAGGTTTTCGAGCCATTTAAAAATCATCCACGTTTTAATGAACTGCTTGAGAACATATACACTGTATGTGTTACTGTTTATCACTCATGAACTTTCATAAGTATGCATAAATCTATTTTCCAGATTCTCATCACATTGTATGCTACGAGTGTCTTACAGGTATTGGATTTCTTCAATAGTCGAATGGACATGCAACAATTAGATGGGGAATGGTCTGTGGATAAGGTGCTTGAAGTCATCAACAAAACTTGCCGTTCATGGCGTGGCGAAGGGATGAAGGTAGTACTTTCATCTTCTTTTATTTATGTGCTTATAAAATTATATATTTATGATGGCAAGATCTTCTGGCAATAAGATTGGCTGACAATGTACAAATGAATTATTTTTCAGATGTTTACCCAGTTACGGTTTACATATGAGCAAGAAAGCCACCCTGAGGAATTCTTCATTCCATATGCATGGCGCCTTGTCCTATCACGGGGGTAATCATTTGCTGTTCTATATATGATTCACAATTTTTAGATAGGTCTTTACCAAACCTTTATTTCTACCCCCCGTGGTACCCTCCCCCACATGGGCAAGTGGAAATGCTCCTTTGCCAATGTAGAAATATCTTGATGTTATACATTGCATCTTGCCTTACAAGGATCTCATAAGCTTTCACATGTAAACTAGACACGATTTTTAGATTTTGTCCAGTCTTTAGTGGCCAACTCAATTAGACACTTAAGAGCCTAAGCAATGTCTTAGTTCATGCTCACATGTCATCCTCTATTTCCAAATTCAGCCTGCACTGATTTGTCATAACTGTTTTGTGTATTTACAATTCACAGATTCTCCTTCAATCCCGGCGCCATAAATCTCTTCCCTGTGGAGATTCACCTTGAAGTAAGTTCCTCTCTTCTTTGCTGAGTTGACGCTTTTAATATCAGTCATATATGCTTTGATATAAATTGCAGCACCCAGAGCATCAAATGAATAGCCAAATATGATGCTTACTCTGTGTGCATCTGTTTTTTCAAATAGTATGTGATGTTCTTTTTTTCACTAACATTTTTCTTTCTGCCAAAATGATTCTCCCAGGATGCACCGGCCGGCGAACAAAAGGTTTAGGAAGAATGGTCCGAACCAGAGTTCTGACAAGAACATAAAGTCATATTTTTGTTTCATTGTGGCAAAGAGCACGATGTAAATAGGCGGCATATACCATATACCAGGTAGTCGAATGTACTCATTCTTTTGTATTAAAATAGTTCTGTTGTTTCATAATATGTGTAAGAGGGGAGAGGATGGACGGATTGCGCAAGGGTTCAGATATTGTGCTAGTATAGAGGTTAGATTACTATGTAGAGGGTATACACAATTCTTTCATAAATTATCGTTGTATTGTACCCTTAAGCTGAAAGGCCTTGTAACCACGCTGGCCACTCTTTATTGTAAAGTTATAAACTCTGCGATCTGGTCTTTCTCCGTTATGTGAAGTGTGAACTGCCAGCTCTGCTCTCCGATGTGTCATAAGAAGCATACCACAAGAGTCGTAAAGAGCATCTCACATGTAGCAACACAACTGAAACAGGTGATATATATAGCTCATAGCTCATAACATCTTGACACCAAATTACCAGATCAAGATCACCATGGCACATACGGCAGCATGACTTTAACAACATAGGCAAAGCACAAGCAACCCACACAAACAAGATATTAGATGAGTTCTTCACATAGTTTAAACTAGATAGACATTACCATAGGTTTATGGGTTCGGGAACAATACCTACCCGATGGATATGATATTCAAACCAATGAAATCCAAGGGTTTACATATCGATCCATGCTTATACTTTAGGGAAAATGTCCATGTCCATAGGTTGAGTCTTTTTACACATTGCAAACTCTAAAACCTTATTTGGATGTTGTTGTATTCACCTCAATCCACGTGTTGGTATGAATTGGGGTGAAATTTAGTTTAAGTTTCACTCCAACATAAGTAAATTGATATGAATCCGATTACATCCAATCAAAACCTAAATATTGAAACAACTTCGTAATGTTATTACAACAGTGGAGATTGAGTTTGTATTCCTATGGATCCACATACATGCAACCTAGATACAGTCCAAGTTGTGTGATGCAATCATCATTTAGTGTGTGATGCAATCATCATTTAGAAATGGATGACCGATGGACAATACTCCACACACTTAGCATATTGTATCCAATCAAAGGTATTTATGGTAGACATAAAATCAATCTGATTTGGAAGGCACATGTGAACAATAAATACAAAAAAAATTTACATGAACGCTCATACAAGATATGATACTACCCGTAGATAATCTTATGGCCCGAGCCTGGCCTTGCTGGGCACATGTTATGTACAATGGACCAGTGAGACTAGCCACCACATATGCTTGCTCTCATACTCTACCCTCTCCTTCGTCTCTAGTGCGTTTGTAGGAGACAAGGGGGAGGAGACCCATCATTTTTTTTTGCAGTTTTCTAGTGTCTTAGGGTTGAGTTCAAATAGATTTCGGCAAAATAAGATGATTTTTGATCGGGATCGTGTGTCCTACTATGACTTCGGTGATTGCCACGATGAGATTGCCTTTTCATGCATTGATTTCATTGGTAGGTGGTCAATTTGTGACCTTTATTTGCGAGAAGAGAGATGCTTTTGGGAGCCCCCTACGATGATAGCAACTATGGGTCATCGATCTCATCGCCGATGGTCATGAAGAGAAAATCAAGATCTCGACGTACTCGACGATGCAACCGTCGATATTCTTTCAGCGATTTAGATGTGTTTTGAACTAGTTCTGAAGTGTTGAATCTTGTGGCATGTCCAATATTTTGGAGTTAGTTGTTGCATTCAGCATAAGGACTGCACTTTGGCTCCGATGCTCGAGAGAAGCCATTAGGGAAGAAGACGATGGAAGAATCTAGATAGAATATTATGTATTTTTATTTTATATTTTTTCATGTATAATTTAGGATGTACCATGCCAAGATTTAATATAAAATCCCCCTTCCCTTTGCTAAAAAATTCTACTCTACCCCTGAAAACTGTTTGTGGCTAAGTCCTTATGTGGGAACTAGAAAGCATACATGGGGCAACTCTTCCAATCCGAGACTTTCCAACCATGAGTGGGAACTAGGAAGGATACAACATGGGACAACTCATCTGACCTAAAGGACTTCCTAACTATTAGTGAATACAACATGGGGCAACTGAAATTTTCCCAGCCATTAGTACTTGGAGGGAAGTGGTAGCTACACATGTAAAGAAGGATCATCGATGTTAAATCAATACTCCCCGTTTCCTTCGCAAGAAAAAAAAAGCTATTTCGCCCCTTAAAACCGAGGCTAAGTCCATGTGTGAGAACTAGAAAGCATACAACATGGGGCAACTTGTCCGATCCGAGGATTTCATTAGTGGGAACCAGAAAGGATACAATATGGGACAACTCATCCGATCTAAAAGACTTCCCAAACATTAGAGCAAGGCTAACAATACGGCCGACTTGCTAGCTATAAGGTTCTTTGCATTCTCTCAACCCACTCATATAGTAGTTATTTTTTTGCTATTAATACATAACTCACTTGTTTCTCTCATATAGTTTTGGCCGTTAGCTTACAACCCTTTTCTCTTCTCTCTCCTCCACCTTAGTATTTAGCCAGCCTACAGCTCATTATATTTGCCCTTAGGCTGTCTCCAACAGGATTGACAAAGCAAAACCCATACCCAAAATAGGTGACGCACAGTGCAAAATCATCCTCCAACAAGGTAGGCAAACACATCACCTATTTTGGGTCGAAGGCAGCGCACAACGCAAAAATACGTCGTCCCTTCGCCTCTTTGCGTCGTCCTGCAACGTGGGGCCCACCACCACCGGAGCCGGCAACGCGGCAGCTCCTTGCCAGCATCGAGGGGGATTCCGCCTCGCCACCCCAGATCCGCTGCTGCTGCTCGGCGCCGGGACCTCCGCGGAGTCGCTGTCGCTCACGCGCAGCCGGGTTCTCCGACGACGCTCCCGCTCCCGCCAGCGTGGCGAGCCGAGTCCGCAGCGCCTGCCCGCGGTGAGCCAGGTCTGCGGCGGGGCGAGAGGCTGCGCGACATCTTCCCTACGGCAAGGAGCGGGGCACAAGGAGGACGGCGAGTCGCAGAAGGAGGAGGGGTGGTTGCGGGCGCGGAGAAGGAGCAGGGGTGGTTGCGAGCGCGGAGGAGGAGCAGAGGTGGCGGCGGCGCGTAGAGGAAGAGCAGGGGTGGCCGAAAGATTTGCGTTCTCTCGTGTTCGGTTGGAGAGAGATAAATTTTAGGTGGCTATGCTTTCACTGTGTATGACCCATTTGCGTCTTATTTGCATGCCCATTGTTGGAGTCAGTCTTAGTGGATACAATATGAGGCAACTCGTTCTTCCCAGCCATTAGTACTCGGTAAAAGAGGTAGCTAAGCATATGTAAAGAAGGATCATCGCCGTTAAAAGTAGTGATCTATTTTTTTGGAACCTTTGAAAGGAACACAGCCGACGGATCTTTAGAAACAAACAAGTGACGTTGAGAAAAGGGAAGATATTGAGCAACATAATAGAGGGTTCAGACTTCAGAGCACCTCTGTAATTCTTCACTTCTTCAACCTGTCATCTTTCTTTCTTGTGATCGGCTCCTCACCCGGTTTGGTTTGGGGTGCTGCTTTAGACTGGATTGAATATTGATATTGGTTGTTTTAAAAACTCTACGTTCCATCTTAATTGAAGCAGAGTTCCGGCCACCTTCATTTTTTTTTTAAAAAAAATCCCTAAAATACGATTCCAAGCCAATAAAAAACACATTATCTATTGAGATGCTCAAAAATCCCTAACCAGCATACTAAGTTCTTTATTGGCTTGGCTCAAAGCTGATACATGTAACTCGCTCCATTTCATTGCTTTGTACAAGTAACAAATTAGCTGGGTCGGTCAACATGCACCCTGAGATACTTGTCTAGGACATTCTGGAATATCTGCATTAGAAAAAAAAAATTGTAAAACATGCTAGTATGTTTCACAATGAAAATTCTGCAAAAGGCCTCATTAGATGGTTTCCATTTCAATATAAGATCACCAAATATTTCAACACAAGCAACTCAGCAAGGACTAGTTTGCTTCAAAATTTCCATGATAGGTCAGAAGCACAGATTGATCATATTGTATTTAAGCTAGTAATTGACATGTCAATTAGTTTTCACTGAACAATTAGTAGAGATTGTGACTTAATGATATGTATTGAAAGGGAAATATTTCACAAATGTGTAAGTACCTGAAAAGAAAAGAATTCCTTCCCGTTGAGAAGCACATCCATTGCAGCATACTGGTCGTCAAACACGCTATAAAATTTCTTGTAGAACTCAACCCTGCATCAATCCATTCAACAATTTAGTAGACTTAAAATGTGGTCCAAGTTACAATTGACAGAAGAGTACTGACTGTTCTTCTTTTGTTGTTTGTTGATCCATCTCATCAAACTTCCTAGTCAGTATCTCTGCTCCTACTGGCCCAAACATGTTGAGAACTAAACTTTCCAACGTCCTTGGGAAATTATGCTGAAAATCATAGAGGTTTAGGAGTGCTCGGCTTAACAACAACAAAATATTGTTGTACTTATAAAAAAATTTGTTGCAGCGTACACAGATTGGATGCGAAAGATAATAGAAATGCAAGAATATCAACCGATTGGTTTTTAACTTTGTAATGCATACCACCATTGCAAGCAGCATACTCCGCAATTCAAGTGGTTCAACTGGCAAAATGATTTTTGCAACAGGATCTTTGTCGAAGAGGGATGAATCATCTGCAGCAGCGCTCATCTCTGTTTCGTCTCTTTGGTTGGAAGATTTGTTCTGGGATGTGGTTTCTGTTTTGTCATTTTGGTTAACAACTTCAGCACCATCATGGACCAGTGAGATCAGTTCATAAAGTGCTTGCAGAGTGGAGGGTTCCAGAGTATGCAATGGTGAATCTTTTTGCAAACTGAATAGCTGGAAACCTGATAAATGATAAACACAAACTATAAATTGTTTGTTGTAATAAAAAGGGAATAGGATTCAAAGAAACATGATAAAAATAAATATAAAGATAGCCGTTAACTCAATTCTAAATAAAAAATAGTTGCCGTAGAAACAAATTTATGCTGATACCAAAGTATCAAACCACCAACAACACTGTAGAAGTTATTGAGTCGATGAACAAATTAAAATAATTCATAGGATGAAAATCGTAAGGAGTTTCAGGTGGCTTACAGTACTGACCTGTCAATGTTTTGGCCATGCGCTGAATATCGGTGCGATCTTTGGAATGACCAAAAGGACTCTTCTGCACCATTATGCTCTGTCTCACAAGAAATGGAGAAGGTAAAAAGAAATATTGATTAGAAGAAACGTGGCCATGTTTCACTTATAGGAAATAGGAATAAAGACCCAAATATATGAAGAGGAAAAAAAACACAAGGTGCATGCGTGCGTGCAAAGTAGATGAACCAGCTAAAGTTTAACCGGATCAGATCAGGGAAAGGAGTGAAATACACTAGGTGACTGTAGAAACCAATAACAGACAGAGTTTTCAGATGATGAAGAGAAATGACCTTTTTTTCTTGTTCTACTACAATAAATTGAACAGGGTAACAGGGCATACCATCTCCTGGTCCACCAATCTTCACTAGAAGTCATTTGTAGAGGTAGAAATCCACGAGAGTGTGGAAACAAGGGTAAAATAGTCGGATGTTAGTTAGAAAGAGGTAATATGAAGTAAACATTTAAAACACAAAATACTTGGTTAGGACTTAGGCCGTGTTTACTTCCACCCCAAAACCCAAAATTTTTCAAGATTCCCCGTCACATCGAATCTTTAGACGCATGCATGGAGTATTAAATATAGACGAAAATAAAAACTAATTGCACAGTTTGGTCAAAATTTACGAGACGAATCTTTTGAGCCTAGTTAGTTCATGGTTGGACAATAATTACCACAAACAAACGAAAGTGCTACAGTATCGCGAAATTTTTCACTTCGGGAACTAAACACAACCTTAATTTCATCAATGTCCTTCAGTTCCAAAATCACATTTATCAGGATAAAAAGTCTATCCCTCATTGTCATGTCGCGGCAGGACTATAGCCATTAGTCAGCTATCAGCACCTATGTGGGGCAGTCAGCAGAGCAGCAAGTTGCTCTCGACTGTTATGTCTCTGGTTTTTTTAGTTAGAGGTAAGGTTTGTTTAAAGAGCGTGGATTGTTCAGGGGTATTTCTAAGAGATATAAATCATTCTACACTAGTCTAGTTCTCCATGGGAGGATAGCTTGTTGGAGCTACTCTATGAGCTGACCTTAGATGGTTATCTCTATTAGCACATGCCGAAAAGGTAATTTAAGTGAAAAGTATGTTTTTATCCTTGTATTGCTTACTAAAGCTTAGAAATGGAAAAGGTGGAAGGTCACCAGGAAGTACAAAAATAATTGTACACGTGTCACCATGGACAACCAATCTATGGCTAATTATGTATAAATATTTAGAAGGAAATGTACATATAGCTCAATGAATTACAAAATACCTGCTCAGGATTCGGCGTAGATAGTAGGCATCCATATGTTCTAACATTTGAGTCATTATTCTGGACTTCCACCAAAAGTTAACTGCTATGGTTAAGTCATCACTGTCAACTTGGTGATACCTGTTACAAGAACAAGTGTTAAATGGATTAATGCAGTACTGATTTATCAGATATAAAGGACATAACAAAATAAAAAAAACAGACACTGCTATTCAATATGTGCCAACTGTCACATATAAGTATCTTAGGAGGGAAAAGATATCTCAAACAACATCACTGCATTCTACATTCAGACGAGTTCATATCAGTGTTCAAATAAATTTCAGCTCATAATTGAAAGATGCAGATTACAGGTGACTTGATATCATTTTTCTATTAAAAAAACTCCTAAATATCAGGATCTAGGATGCCAAAACTCAGGTTCAAGTGTTAGGCTCCGAGCCTCATAGTAGTAATAATCAATAACAAAATATAGAGATGTACCATCCTTCTGGTATGAAAACAACATCGCCGCAGTTTAGAATGACTGTTTCAGAATATTCCTTCATGTATCTTGCCCTTGTATACATTGAATAATCTGGCTCCTCCATGCTTACAGAGCTACCAAAAAGATAGCGAGATAAGAAGAGGTATTTTTGACTGCCAAAATTTGAATTGCTAAAAGATAGTTCAAATTATTTAAGCACTTCCTGAGCAGAGGATTTTACCTGTGGTTGGAGGCCTCACCATACACAGGCAATGGATATAAGAATGGGGATGCAGATGGAGGCCACAAAGTAACTGTGTGAAATATATAGGAGCAAGAAACCATTAGCCTAGGTACCTCTAGATAACCATCACAGGGTGCTACAAATAATCAACAACACAAAAGCTACAAAGATAATAATCATTTAGAAATTAGAATGATGGAAGTCCAAAATTAAAATTTGAAAAGGAGAAACAGTGAATCCCATCTGTAGCTGCAGCAAAAGGAGTTTCTTTTTTTTTAAAAATAAAAGGCAGGAGCTCTGCCACTCACTCAATTAAGTAAGGATAAAGAAGTTGTGCAAAAGGCACCCCCTGGTGCAAAAGGAGTTTCTACGCTGTCCTAATTTGATACATACACCAAAGCACAATAAACATGGAAAACATGGGGGAATCTAAACAATGTCAAAGCATTGCGTTTGTGACACTGCCCCAGAATGGCTATTAGAAACAACTGGATTATATGAGAAAAATTCCCAAATAAATTAATTCTTAAGGGTTATGGTCAACAGTACAAAATAACATCAAATTATAACAGATTTTCTAAAAGCATGAGATACAGACCTTTTTTGCAACCAGATACCACACAGAGAAGGTTATGGTGGGGATCGTAATGAGTACTTGATCTCAAGTGGCCCTTATTCATCCAAAAGTTTATTGACGAAAATGATTTTCCTCTCAGAAATATAGGCTGTAGCAGCAAAGAGAAAGAAATTAATAGAATAATGAACTTCGATGTGCAACTTGAATGTCATGTGGAGGGTAGACTATTTGACTAAAAGGCAAAACTAGTTCAGACCTCCTGGATGTCCCCTTCCAAAACTTGTAATGAGCATCTCTCTTTGTTCTCTGCGTTCATAATAGATACCTGCTAAAGGTAAATTGCTAAGTCCATTTCAAGACAACACTAGCCTAATAAAATGTGAACTTGCCTGTGCTAAATAGACTTGGTCCAAGTTCTCTGAGCTGTTCGAACACGCGTCCCTTGAACAAGCTGGCTCCCCAAGCATTCCCTGCTCTTTGGATGAATCACTAGCTGCATTCATATGACTCAGGTAAGACTTGCACGACTGAATGAACGTGGAGAATGAAACAGAAACCTGCATGGAGGAAAAAGTAGCATTAGTGCCTCAATGCAAACAATCCATATGACTGAATTTATAATTTGCAAGTTCAGAGCAAAAACCAGCCCTCTCATGGCTTCTGAGATCCCCATAGAACACATGGCCAGTGTTTGACATCATAGCTTCCACAGCAACATCAGGTCCCACTTTTTCCTGAAGAACAATCGGACCAAGAACGACGATTGAAGTGAAATGTCTAAAAGAGTAATTTTTCAACCCTTATACACTGGGAGACTTGATAACAAAACAACAAGAGCTGGATTGGTAGAAACCAGCAGGTAGTCGAGGCCGCCATGGAGAGGATCCCAACGGGAGGAAGCCGCCCACCCCTTAGCCACGTCGCGAAAGACCTGAAGACGCGATTCAACCACACGAGAACGTATCAAGACCTGACGGAAGCAGAACTTCAGTAAGAGTGTAAGACGTAGGGTAGAAGGATTACCGCGGGGACGTTCTTGGGCTCGACATCGGCCGCAAACTCTTCGGCAGACGGCGGCGAGGAGAAGCGGGCAGCGCGGAGGCCGGCGTCCAGCCTCGCGCCCACGAACCCCGTCTCTTCGCCCATCGCCGCTCCGGAGGATGGAGGACGGTGGTCACGTAGATGAAAAAAAAAAGAAAAAAAAGGTAATAACAAGTGTCCACTAACTGTTGGGCTTTTAGCCGGGCCGCCCATAACCTTTAGACGAATAGTAATAACAGTGAAGTGACACTGTAATTTCTGGACACTTGCCTAGAGTTGTTCTAAACAAAACTTTTAAATTTTGATCAATTTTAAAAAAATATCAAAATTTATGGTATTAAATTAGTATTATTAGATTTATTATTTTTATAAAATTCGTATTTTATGTTGCAGATGTCGTTACTCTTTTCTATCAGTTGCATAGGTTGCACACGAAGCTGGGTTACATATACGTTGTCATCTATATATTTAGTGAAATTTTAAGAAATTTAACTAGTATAGATTTTAGGAATTAATTCTTTGGTAAACGGAGGGAGTATGTCATTACGTATACCCTGACGTAGGCATACATCGGCCTAATATACCCTGACGTATGGAAGTTAATGCCCCCGTGCTACTTTCACTAGATCTAGTTGATTGGAGGAGAAAACTTATTTCATCCCCATTCTCTTCTGTCCCCAAGCTTGAACCCAAGTGCGGTGAAATCCAAGGCAATTGGTGGTGGCGTTGAGGGGCTCTTTCTCTGGCGATGGCACGATGATAAGCTTCACCATTGGTCCAAGAACAGTGTGGTGAAGATAGAGCCCACCATTAATAGCAGTGACGCACATATGAGTATATTTGGTTGGATGATTAACTCCCAAACTCCAAGAAGCCACCCTGCAGCTCTTTGGTTGCTTGGCGCTACGGCCTTATTTAGTTTCCAAATATTCTCAAAATTTTTCTATTACATCGAATCTTTAGACACATATATAGAGTATAAATATAAACAAAAACAAAAACTAATTACACAGTTTGTCTGTAATTTGCGAGATGAATCTTTTGAGCTTAGTTAGTCTATGAAATTTTCGCAAACTACAGACAAAAATTTGCGAAATGGATCTTTTGAGCTTAGTTTGTCTGTAACACTTTCGTTTGCGAATCTTTTACGAAAATTGTTGTCTGTAATTTGCGAGACAAATCTTTTAAACTTAGTTAAATACAAACGAAAGTATTACAGTAGTCAAAACTAAAAAATTTCGCAAGGCCTAAGCCACTTTCAACCGTGTGGCCTGGCTCTAGAAGAATGTAAGGGGTGGCCATTTTTTCCTGGCCAGCCTTCCATCGAGTTCACATCACCTCCCTTCCATCCGGCTCCTCATCGCACGGAACGTCGCCCTTTGCTCCTCCGCTCGCATCTGGTCCACCGCGGACGCGCCGTCTCTAGCAAACCTCCCCGGTGGACCTTCTCGTGACGTCTCTGGCAGTACTGCATGATCTACATGCACCCACCCCATGATCTGTATGTGTAAGACATATTGACATGACATTCTACACATAATTCACCAGAAATTCTCCGGAGTCTCAGCCCCTCCACGTCATCACGGTACTGTAGCAGCCAAAAAAAAGATAAATGTTTCGCAGGTAAAAAAAGGGAGACGGCCGTCTTCACCTTGCGTCCTCCACCTTGTTTCTCTCCGCCCTCCTCCCTCCCAGATTTCCGTCGGCTTGCCACTGATTTCGTTCTCCTTGTTTCCTCTGTATGACGCTTTCCTCTTGGTCACCTCTGATGCCATTGGTGCCCTGATTTTGGTTCCTACCTTCGGTGCCTCGGGTCTCGCGGTGCCGTCAGCCTGACTGTCGCTTGCAGCTTCCATAGGTGGGCTCGTCGGACGGATTGCGCCGCCGTCTTCCGCCAGGCCGGTTCTTGGGTGCCTGCGGCCCGGCGTGCCTGCCGTCGTTGCCTGGCCGTTGCTTGCGGCCTCCGTAGGTGGGCTCACCAGACGGATTGCGCTGCCGTGTTCCGTTGTTCCAGTTCCCGGGTCGTGCTGGCCCGGCGTGCGTACTGTTGTGCGCTGTGTTCCGTCCTCGTACGCGGTGGTGCGGCCAATGACCAGGTTCCTGTTCTTTCTGCTGGATCGATCTCTTCGTCTATTTCTTTCTGGTTTGTGCTCTGCTTCTTCCTAAATTTCTGCTTGTTGTGTGAAATTGATTTCGGATCTATTTGTATACAATGCTTACACAGATCACGCGTGTTTATTGCTCGTGCCTGTGCGTTTGGATGTACTGTGTCAACAAACTGGTTGTTGGATGATTGAATTTGGGGTACCCTGTTATTTTGATGCCATAGTAATATATGTGGATGCTACGGGCAAATGAGTATGGGCTAAAGATAAGGCAGTCCTATGTTCATATGAGGCTTAAAAAAATTCTATTTTCGATAAAAACCTTTGACTTATTCTTCCTTCCCTTGTTCAGCCTATGATGAGAAATTTATACCCATTGCCAACGACATGATCTGATATCTATTCGCTTGTGAGGGACTAGGCATGTACTAAGCATGTCTTGAGGCTCCAAGTTGGTAAACAAATGATGAATGGTATGTTTTTTAGGCTTCAAAAAAAAACCTATCTTCAATGAAAATTTTTGATTTATTCTTCCTTCCCTTCTTCAACCTATGATGAAAAATTTGTACCCATTGCTAAAGGATATGATCTTATGTCCATTCGCTTGTGAGGTACTAGGCATGTCTTCAGGCTCCAAGTTGCTTAACAGATGATGAATGGTATGTTTCTGAGGCTTAAAAAAATCCTATTTTCAATGAAAATTAAAAGATAACTTTTGCGCTGCAGTAACAGAAAATTTACATACGTATACTTTTACCAAATGTATCTGCATGGTGTTCAAGTGGAAGGCAGAGTATTTCGATGTCAACAATTCGGTTGTAGGCTCAAATGGACTAAACCAAATATCGGGTATGAAAGGTGACAATGCATCCCTATCTTGATTTTGAAGGATTATTCTATGTGGTACGCTTATTTTGCCCTGTTCCTCAGATAAGCTGGCTATACTCTAGCCTCTCCTTTTATTTTAGTTTTTTGTATCTCCTATCCTTAAATATTCATTCGAATATAGGGAAACATAAAAATAGTACTACAAACCTAACTATCAGCTCAATAAGCTACATTGGATTCACACACGCTCAATAGCATCCAAATTTGTTGTGATGCTACAATCTTGGTGGTTTCCAACACTATATGTAAAACACATTGATAGTTTGTCAACTAAATATAGTTTTATCCGTATAACATTTCTTGAGTGAGTACAGTGGATTAATTGCTCTACCAACACTAGATGTAATGACATTTGCTTATAGTAATGAGATAGTACCTCATGGAGACACTTACCTAATTCTTATGCATGTATAGAAATAAGAATGTTGTTTTCTGTTATTGCAGAGCATCTCATGATTTATTTCTGCAGCTGAATTGTGTTCTATGGCTTGTGCAGATAAAACATCTAGGGATATCGGA
>Ga0182004_10000007_pt1 | contig 64473 bp, 49 predicted proteins | sample Sormic07211540_1_FD_120479 | JGI IMG/M metagenome (GOLD analysis project Ga0182004, IMG submission 120479) | Endophyte microbial communities from Sorghum bicolor roots, Mead, Nebraska, USA - 072115-40_1 MetaG | ecosystem: Host-associated > Plants > Roots > Unclassified | place: USA: Nebraska...
CAACTTGATGCTACTCATATGCTAAAATTGTGACAACTAAAAGCTACATGCAGTTAAACCAGTGTCTAGCCTTTGAGCCTCATGAACCCTATGTTATTCTTGCTGAGTACGAGATGTACTTACATCTGCCTTTACATTTTATTTGGATAAAAATCCCGGATGGGTACCAGATTGCTAGTTTGGAAAATAGTTTAGGCTTGTGCTCAACCAGTCAATTGTCCCTGTGGATTTGGAGCCTTCGCCTGAAGAACGGAATGTCTTTCCGCTGTTTGCTATCTAAGGTTATATCTTTTATACTAAGTTCGTTATATATAAGCATTGTCTATTGATATTACCCCTGGCTATATGTGAGATTTGACTTCCTAGGCTCACATATGGTGTGTATCTGGTTTTGTTCTTAAAACCGGGTGCTACAGGTACATAGAAATATACTCTGCTTGACTGCTCCTAAAATTAGATTAAGTTTTGACATGTGCAAACATTCTCTATAATATGTGAGAGTATGCCTACATGGAGTATGATTTAATACATTGAATATCATGGTTATGTCAAGCTTGGCACCGTCACGAGGTTCTTATTAGAATCATGATGGCTCTCTGACGATCTATAAATTTTGGTCAGGTAGATTCTTTTGGGACAGGAATCTGGGGTAGCTTCCATTTTGGGAAGGAGTAATAATCCTCCAACTTTGTGAATTTAGTTATAAAAGTATATGCACAAGGTTACTAGGATTGTTTTCAGCATTATATCGCCACAATCAAAGACTTAGTGATGTCTCTTTAATGAACAATTAACACCCTAAAAGAATAAATTAGTATTGTTGAAATTTTATCTGTTTTCTCCTCTAGCATTTATAGTGAAGTAGAAGAACGCATTAGTGATTATCCATCGACCGTGTTACCATCCTAGTTTAGTTTAATAGTATCTATTGGTACCCTCCAAGAAAATTAAGCAACCCTTCTGTGGCATCAGCTTTTACTTACTTGCTGTGGGAATTCACCGTCTTCTAACTGTAAGTTGAGTAAAGTCTTTGCTGCCCGATGCAGAGGCATTGGATCTCTTTCAGCCTGTAACAAACATCAAATAGTTTTATTCTGCAAATGACCACATCGTAATGAAGATCCACAAAACAAAATGTTAAACAAGAAAACCAGACCTGTCCAGCCTCAATTAGTGCCAGCAAGGCCCATGCAGTGTGCGTACCATGATGTCGATTACCTCTAAGATTTGTGTAAACCTAGTTGAATGCAAGCCAGAAGATTATTAGTTAGATCCTGTAGTTTCAGGATTGTCGTACTCTCATTAGAGATATGCTTTTACTACTCACAATCATTACAAAGAAACACTTAATCCTGAAATACCAGCTTCAATCCAACTGATATAATTATGTAGGTTACCTCATTATGAGATGACAACCAGCTCTCTCCCCAGCCACCACAAGGAAGCTCTTTTGACAATAGAAAATCACATGCCTTTCTGATTGCAGTACTATTCTCAAATGTCCTGCCAGCACAAACTAGTCCACTCACCCCAAACCATGTGGCATAGGTAAAACAAACTCCCCAAGAGCCGTACCTGTTAGAACAAGCACAAGTTTGCAACGATTACAGCTGAGTAGAAATTAATATTCAGCGAGTACTGGTTGTACTTATATATGCATAGCGTCCAAATACTAACCATGAACCATCTGTTCTTTGAATATTCTCAATGAAATCAGCCCCTTTGTTGATACAATTTTCCACCTCTTCCTTGCGGTGCCCAGGGTTAAGTTTTCTAAAAAGTGCTAGACACTGAATTGCTGATGATGTACATTCGACATACCTGTCAACTCAATTGCAGATCATTGGAGTTTATCTTATATAGGACAAAATGGAAGTAACAACCTAAAAATCAATGTGGTATAGCATCTTACGGGTAATCTATCATTGTGCGTCCAAATGCCTCAGAAGGATTGATATGCTGAATTCGAATAAAAAATCAGAATAGGCAAATGTAGTCATAATGTAATTACTACATGCTGAATACACACACATATTTGTATGTTTGCTTGTGTATATGTATTTATGTGTAGCTATAGACAGAGCTGCAACTTCTTTTCTTTGGCCAGAGGGATATTGTTATTTGACTTGGTTAGCTTGTTGAATAGGAAAAGAAACACGTGAGGGACGCGTGCCACATGCATGGGACAAAAAAATAAGAAAAACTAAAGAAATTGTGTATGGAGAAGTGAGGATGAAAGTGTAATAAAGGTGTTATTAGTATATAGGCCAGATCCACATGAGGAGCTAGGTCGATGTAAATTTTGGAGGTACGGTGTTACATAGGCGCTGCTAGATTCTGATTGGGGAACTAGTTTATGAATTGCTGTGGATTGTGTTTTGCCATGGCCGGCAGTGTTTCAACTTGTTTTGACTATGTATGCCACAACTATGACTTGTGCAAACTGTGACGGATTAATTCCGCTGACTACGTCTGGACACTATTATGCCGATGATACCCTGATTTTCATGAATGGTGACATTAATGAGCTTAACAACTTGAAGGATATTTTGTCTTCTCTAGCTGATTCCTCCGGGGACAAAGTCAATTTTGAGAAATCTATGATGGTCCCTTTGAATGTCTCTGAAGAAAGATTGGATATTTTAGCTTCCACTTTTGGTTGTTCAAAAGGTTCATTTCCTTTCACATATTTGGGTCTTCCTCTTGGTCTTACAAAACCAACAATAGCTGATTTTTGGCCTTTAGTCTCAAAATGTGAAAGAAGACTGGTAGATTTTTCTTCCTATTTATCTGAAGCTAGTAGGTTGGAACTTACAAATTCAGTCCTCACAACCCTCCCAACATTTGCAATGTGCACTTTCCTACTTCCCAAGACTGTCATCAAACAAATTGACAAATATAGGAAACACTGCTTATGGAGAGGGTCAGATATTCATAACAAGAAGTGACGTTGCCCAAAGAAGAGGATGGTCTAGGTGTACGTACTCAGCCTTTCAGTACACAATGAAAGTCTTTTGTTGAAGCATCTTCATAAATTTTACAATAGAGCAAATGTCCCTTGGGTACAGCTTGTTTGGGAAAAATATTATGCTAGAGATAAGCTTCCAATTCAAACCATCTCTTTCAGAGGCTCCTTTTAGTGGAGGGATAACCTTAAGTTTTTACCCCAATTCAAAGACATGGCAAAGGTTAATATTCAAGATGGTAAATCCTGCTTTCTTTGGCATGACTTGTGGAATGATGTGCTTTGTAGTCAAGATTTTCCAGAACTTTTCTCTTTTGTGAGAGATCAGAATACTTCCTTGTATTTGGCAGCTAACAATCAAGATTTCTATAACTTTTCCATCTGCCCCTTTCACCAGATGTTTTTGCACAGTACCAAATGCTAAATGCTACAGTTCAGAACGTGACCTTACAAGACAGTCCTGATCGATGGTCGTATATATGGGGATCTGCTCACTTCTCTTCAAGCAAGATTTACAAGCAGCTTGTTAGACACCATCAGGTTCATGTTGCTTTCAAATGGCTATGGAAGTACTGCTGTCAAAACAAGAGAAAGTTTTTCTTCTGGCTGGTTCTCCAAGATCGTTTGAATACCAGAGCTCTACTCAAACGAAAACATATGTCACTTCCAGATTATCATTGTGTTCTATGTAATTCGGGAGTGTACGAAGACATTTTTCATTTACTCTTCCACTGTCCTTTCTCTATGGCTTGCTAGTCTACTTTACAGTTAACTATCCCCAACTATCACGATGTGCGTTTTTTAGTTGAGAGCATCAAAGGTCAATTGCATTTGCCTTTTCTACATGGAAATTTTGATAACAATGTGCTGGTCCATTTAGTCAATGTGCAACGATGTGATTTTCAGAAGTCTACCTCATTCAGTCAGCAGATGCAAGCAAGTCTTCAAGAAGGAGTTTGCTCTGATTATTCTTAGAGCAAAGAAAAAAATACCAACCTCATATAGATTTATGGCTACAGTCATTTGTAGAAGTCTGCTTTTTATGATTTTCTTCCTTACTTTCTTCGTTTCTTGATTGTAACTGGTGACTTTTGCCTTTTATTAATAAAATTCTAGTAGGGGCTTTAAACCCCTCCTATTCCATCAAAAAAACGTTTGGACACTATTTGGTGGGTTCCATCTTGTTGGAACTAGGACAAGGCACTGTTAGGGCAAGTTTAAACTAGGTTCCAAACGGATGGAACTACATCTAGGGCATTGCTACTTGCTAGTGGCTGGTTCCAACCGTGTTCCAACTGGTTAGAACTAGAGTTTTGCAACAGGATTTGGTGGAAAAGGCGTGCTAGGTCATTATGGAACTACATCTAGGGCACTGCTAGTGGCTGGTTCCAACCGCATTCCCACTAGTTGGAACTAGAGTTTTACAACAGGATTGGTGGAAAAGGCGTGCTAGGTCATGTGGGCTATATGGTGGCACAATGTTTTGCATTTTAGTGTTCATTCAATGATTCCGATTACTTCACATCTTACAAAGTGGTGTAAACTTAAGTTTTGATACATAGTATACTTTATTTTCATCATATATTTTATCATATTTGCCTTAATTTGTTTCAATTTTAAGCTAGGATAGAGATGTTCACTAGATTTGTGGTTTACTACTTCTTTCTATTTCCTATTATATAACAAGAGTCCATCACAACTTGTAACATATATCAGCATTCGTGTGTATTACTCTTTCTATCTTCCATGCTCTTATGTAGAGACCAAAGCATGGGAAAAGTAAGTGTCAACATTGGAACATAAACAAACATAATAACACAAGAATGGATGATCCAGAAAAATATAATTAAATTCTCACCTCGAGCCATGGTGAAGACCTTGTGGGTTCAAATGCTGAAAAGCCACCATCATTATTCTAAGGATGTTAATAAGTACAAACATTTTAGACACAATGTTCAACAAAGAGAAGCTGCTCATAAGGAAACACTATGAAATGTAAGTGTTCCATGTAGAGTTTTAGAAATGTTATCTACGTCCATATAATAAGTCGGCTTTTATCATTTAATGTTGTGGTATGAAAATATGAATTACAAAGGTTCAACATATAGCTAAATTTCTATAGGCAATGTAACAAAAAATACAGATGATTTTGATCTAGTAGAATAGAAATGTATAAGTATTATCATTCCACTGATGCTACTGCCCCCAAAGTCTCTAAAGTGTGTATGCACACTAGGTATTGTATTTTTACAACTAAAAAGTGAATATGTGGTATAAAGCCTTGTTATTAACTACACCGTGTATAACAAAAGATAGAAGTTTGAACAATGCTTACCATCAAAGACATCAAACAATTAACAGCATCAAACTGTCTCTCGATTTCCAGTGGTTCACCAACAATTTCAGGAGAGATCGTTGACAACAATAGACACACCTGGATATATGTGGAGATTGTATTAACATAGCACTTAGAACATATCATATATGCCAATAAACCTTAATTACAATCAGCGACCATGAGCAAGACAATCATCACCACATGCTACATAGCCTTATGTCTCCCACCATATAACATAGAATTGCCTTCATTTCTAATAGCCAACAAGATGGCATCAAGATTAGCATAAAGTCCCTAAAAGTAAGCAATTCCTATGTTTCCACATCCACCATAGCACCAACATGTGAGTTCATTTAGTATCTTCAACCATGTAAGGATATAGGTACAACAACATAAGCTATTGTTATAGCTTTTAACCAACTATAATATTACTTTAGTTGAGTCAAGTATTACTATACTAAGTTCCTAATATTTTCTGTTAGAGTAAATAAGAATAGTACCATATTGTGTACCCACATAAGGTGTTAGTCCTTTGTACCCTATATAATCAGCCCATGAGGCCCGATGCAATATATTCAATATTTCACTAATTATATTCTCCTTCATGGTATCATTCGCCTAGGTTTAGATCCTAACCCTAGCCGTTGCCGCTTCCACACCGCGCGCCCTGGGGAGAGGTCAATCTCTGCCGAGGGCAGCACCACTATTTAGGCGCCTGATTCTATTGATTCGGCTGCCATCGTTGTTGCCGCACAGCAGATCGGGATCTCCTCTACATCATCACCGAGCTACCATCGCCGCCTCGTCCCCAGACTCATCATTTGTTATCACCGTCAACACCTTCCTGATCTTCGTCGCATGGAGGAAGATGGATCTCGCCCTGTCCCGTGCTGCCATGGTGGCGGCCAGGCCCAGCCACGCGCCCCAACCTTGCGCTGCCATGGAGGCAGACAGATCTGGTGTGTCACTGTTGTTGAGTGGATCTGCTCATCTCCACCACGTCGATCCGTGTTGGTGCCTTTGATCCCGTGTGTTTGTGACCCGTAGTGCGCTTGCGCCGCGTAATCCGGTCGCACTGCCGTCATCGTGCCGTCTTGCTAGGTACACCCAATCTCCTGCTACTGTATCTTTTTGGTTTGTCTGATCACTGATCGGGATTGAGTCACCCACTTCCTGTCGACCTCACGCGTTCTACTCCGGCATCGGCATCGACTTCATCGACACCATCTCTAAGTACTACGTGCATCTTCTCCGAGCAATAGGGCTGCTGGTATGTCACCTCATCGGGCCACAACACCGCCGCCCGTGTCTCTGCTTTGCCATTGCATCTACATCGCCATCACTTGTGCATCGATAACTTGCGCAATCCCTGCTGCGCCATCCGTCTACACAAGGTCTTTGTCCTGCTGATTGGGTCTTTGGTACTGAGCTGCCACTACCCGCGTCATCGCTGAGACCTGCTTGTCGACGCGTCTTCTCCCACATTGCTTCTTCTTTGTCCAGCACAACCACACGGTTGGGCCCTCCCCCTTGTACGCTCGGTATTGGCAACACTGACGCGTGCTTTCGTCCCCGACCTGTTGCTGGATCTAGCAAATCCAGTTGTGCCTCGGGCACTCGGGCGGCTTGACTGCATCGACTTCGGCATCGACCCTCCCATTCCTACCCCGTCTGCCTCGATTGCATCATCGCCTTTCTTCTATGATGGTCTTGACTGTGTCAACTTCGGCATCGCCACCTCCCACAGCGACTATCTCGATGTGTCCCTGTCATTACCATGGTGCCACTTGTGCACCTGCAGCTTCATCGACACAGCAACCCAACCACAACTACATCGATCTTGGCCATCTTCAGCACGGCTTCTTCGGCCACAGCTACTGCACCCTCACGCTCGGCTACCTCGACACCGGCACAAAAGGCTACCGCCTTGCATGAGGACTCATCGGCTTCTTTTCCAGCCACAACATACACAGCGCATAGACTATTATGATTGCGAGGGGATATTACTTATCAGTTTTTCTCCAGTCTTACTGGAGGGGATGTTAGAGTAAATAGGAATAGTACCACATTGTGTACCCACATAAGTTGTTAGTCCTATGTACCCTATATAATTAGCCCATGAGGCCCAATGCAATATATTCAATATTTCACCAATTATATTCTCCTCCATTTTCAAACGAGAATCTCTCTCAGATTTGGCTCTTCATCGATCTGGTTGCCTGTGCGCCTAAGATAGTGTTGCAAAGTAGGTCTGTCGCACCAGCTCTTACAAACCAAGTTTGGATAATATATATTCATGGGGGTCTCTCTTTAGAGGGATCGATTCAATATTTACAAGTTTGGAACACCTTGGAAAGCTTTGTTCTTTCCCATGATGAACACCAGCACTTCTGGAGGCATGAGAGGAGTGGAACCTTCACTTCAAATCTACTTATAGGGCCTTCTTTTATGGGTCCATAGCTTTTGAACCATGGAAACGACTTTGGGAATCTTGGTCTCCTCCCAAGTGCAAGGTTTTCCTATGGCTTGTGATTCCAAACAAGTGTTGGACAGTGGGTCGCTTAGCAAAATGGGGGCTTGTACATCCAGAACGATGTGTTCTTTGTGATCAAGAGGAGGAGATGGTGCAACATATTCTTGGTAGCTGTGTTTTTGCTAGGCAATTGGCATCTATTGCCCCCCACTGGCCTAAAACACACTCAATTAATTAGACGCTATGATCTTGTCAAAAAAGAAAAAAAACTAGACGCTATGACATGTGCTTCGCTGAGAGGTGGAGGAAACCTACCAAAATAAAATCAACAGGTCTCAAAGAAAAGTCAATAGTGTTGTGATCCTGGCAGCTTGAACCCTATCAGGAATAGATGCATGGCACCTCTCCACCTTTGCTGGCTGCTCCGGGGCCGCGGCCCCTCATCCGCACGCGCCACTTGCTTGTATTAGATGAATTACAAGGGGCATGGTAGTTTACATCTCTGGATTTATGCTCTGGTTTCCATCAAATCAGGATGGCCAAGGGAGAAGAATTTAAAACCCTTTCAAACTCATAGTGGTCACTAGCTATGAATACAGGGTTATGCCATATGGGGTCACCGGAGGACCAGCAATTTTCCAAGCATTGATGAATATAGTTCTGGAACCTCTGCTAAGAAAATCTGGAACCTGACTTGTTGCATTTCGACAAATCAGGTGCTGAGCCCTTGTGCTTAGTCATTTTCTATATGGCTAATGAAGCTAAAATGAAGTGTAGCCCATTGCTCGTCCTAGCCACGAAGGCAGACGTGATGGAGGTGGCATATCTTTGCCTCTTTTCCCCTATACAATTAAAATTATTATTTGACATATTAACACATAGCAGCTATAAATGTTTTTTTTCACAAACTAATGTAATTGTGATTTGTGTATTTTTATATGAAGGGAAGCTATATCATGCACGTGAAATCTAAACTTCTTTTTAATGAATGCACGAGCACAAAATGTACATAACAGACGTGCGAAAGAGTTAAATTAGATGATAAAATATCTTTACTGGTTACAAGGAAGAAATAATTTTCACCTTTAGTCCATTTGCAGAGCAATCTGAAACTTGCCAACCATCATCTGCTGTACTAAACGTCCATCCACCTTTGCTAATATGGCGATGCCAGTAGTTCAAATCTCCCAGGCAATTTTCAAGCAACTTTCATAGTAAAACAACACCTTGTTTAAAAGTAATAATACCAAACGACATTGAGATTTTACTGATAAAAACTGAGGTATACTATCATGCATGGATATACCTGAGAATTCTTAATAAAGGAATGTGCTCGTTTAAGAGTTGGTCCAAGCTCTTTGACAAGGCCGGTGGCCAAAAGGACCTCAACCGTGAAAGTTGCGTCCCACAACTGGCTTCCGTCATATATCTGCAGTGAACAATTGATGAGAATTTTCAATCCCTATGGAGGCCTGAGAAGTCATAACCCATACTAAAACCAATCAAAACACGGGCAACAGTGCTGCACTTCACGGATCTCTCCTATGAATAATAATTTCATTGTTTATTATAAGCTAGAGTGGCGCTACTATAAAAATATGAGAACTTAAAATGAACATGTGATGCCTAATATAAACAACTTCTAATCAAGGTCTTACCAAGTAAAACTTGTAAATCCTGTCTAACATAACAACTTTGTTCTATATCAACATTCAAGGTCATTTTGAAATTTCATATTTTGTATTCCGAAATCTAAGAACTTAAAACATATATTTAGCACTACAAATAAATTTAAATTGAACACCTATTTACTACATACAACTTTGGTGTAGACTTTTGAAATTTCAAAATCCAAGAATTTAAAACAAATATTCGAGACTATAATTTCATCAAAACATGCCAACTATAAAGTTATAGATCGTGTTAAGATTTACAATTTTTATATAGGTTTGTCTTCATCCAATTCATATGATGATTTCTAGATAAATATTTCTAGAGGCGAGACTCATAAGCATACAACCTTTAATCTATTTCAAGAGGTGGGTCTTTGTTTATAGCCATTTTCAGAGGCAGTCATCTTAAAAAGTCCAACTCTATCAATTCAATAATAGAGCAGGCATCAAGGCGACCATCTCTATAAAACAATAATAAAGACGGGTGTTTGCTCTGACACCCACCAGGCCATTTATGGGCATGGCTCATAAAATCCTCATCTCTGATAATAGATTCCTTGTCTTCTAAACACTTTATTATAGTCGACAACAACTTTGTGTCACATGAGACTTCTTACGAAGCTACCGTTGTGTTTGGTTCGAGACATCACTCCATCCTAGATGAGGTGGTCCATCATCATGAGTACATTCCACAAATTTGGTGGAATAACACCATTCCTCATCCTAGTACTAATTATTTGCTTGTGAGAAATGAGATGATGATACATCAACCTATTCCATTCCACAGACCAAACAAAAAGGTGAGGAATGAGTAGATGATGGACTAGCTCATTTCTAAACCAAACACACCCTACATTATGATGGGTAGAAGAAATCTCATATTGATAAATGGGTATTTGGATTTAAGTAGAGTCCTTTCATGTTGTCTTCTCTACGTACCTTTACCTTTTCTAATCATTAGTACATTCAAGTAGCTTTCCCTCGTAGTAGAGAGGAATTGATATCATTGCAACTACAATTATGATATAGAAGATTAGAAACACTCAGTACTAATTAGGCTCGAGGAAAATCCTTACTTATGTTGCAAAATGCATTAGTCAAAAACACTATTAAGGACATATTTGGCATAGCTTTAAGCTTTATAAGTTGTTTTTGACAAACATCCTTTTTTCGAAATAGCTCATAGAGTGAAGCTCTTTTGATGCTCTCACAAAGGGACAGAGAGAGGTGAAGCTGAAAAAAAGTAGCTTTTCACAGTTTTCTCTCTCATTTTTCCGTCTCAACCATGCATGAAGATGTTGGTGGAGCTATTTTGCAAACACTTTTTTCAAAACAGCTCAGCTCCACCGAAAAAGCTGATCATAAAGTTATTTAAAAAAACAATTCCATTCTTGAAGAAGGGGTCTAAAGTGCATATGCTAGTATGTTTGTTAACATAGTAGTTTCTTGAATGGTATGTGAGCAATGTAGAAAGAAGTGGGGCATAAAATCAATATTTAGGGCCTATTTGTCATAACTTCACTAACAGCTTCATGAGTTATTGTGACATGTATTTTGCCAAACACCCTTTTCCAAAATAGCTCATGGTGTCAAGCTCCTTTTTTTGTGCTCCCACAAATGAACGGAGAGATGTGAAGCTGAAAAGAAGTAGCTTTTCACATCTCTCATCCATATATCTCTCTTTCAACCATACGTAAAGTTGTTGGTGAAGCTGTTTTGCCAAATAATTTTTCTAAAATATCTTAGCTTCACTTTGAAAGTTGCTTATAAAGAGCTGTGTCAGAAAGGGCCTTGCAAAAGACAATCATTAGTTACCTGCATCTTCATGCCATCTTCGGCAATCCACAAGAAATCATATACTCGTGCAATATGGCATTTGAATGCTTCTGAGTTAGGATCTTCAATCCAGCGAGCAAGCATATTTAATACCTGTGAACAGTTCACTTAGGCCTTGTTTAGATGCACTCAAAAACCCTAAAGTTTACAAGATTCTCTATTACATCGAATCTTGCGGCACATGTATGGAGCATTAAATATACATAGAAATTATTAATTAAATAGTTTACGTGTAAATCACGAGACAAATCTTTTAAATCTAGTTAGTTGTCTCCAATAGGAGATCCATTTGGGAACCCCCATCCAAAATAGGTCTCCAAAACAATACATATAGCCTCCAACAGAGTACTCATACAGAAGACCCATTTTGGGTATAAGGAGAGACATAACCCAAATTTTGATATCCTCTCTCCTCGAGACTCATTTGCAGAGAGTGTTGTCTTTTAAGTCTTGTTGTTGGAGAAGACTAAAAATAGGTATGGATCCTTTTACCTGTAGCGTTACCCAAAGGACAAATGGGTCTTGTATTATTGATGACGATTGTTGGAGATAGTCAGTCCATAATTGGACAATGTTTGTCAAATACAAACGAAGTGCTACAGTGTCAAAATTCAAAAAACAATGGATCTAAACAAGGCCTTAGTCATTCTCTCTTTCAGCTATTGATGCCGAGTAGGAAACAAATATAATCATTAAGGCACATAGTATAGTTTCAATAGAAGTTTAGTACTTATGACATAAAAAATAGAACCAATGCCTATATATATGTGTCGGTTTTCTCCCTTAAAGCAACAGATTGTAGAGAAGGATCAAGTACACAAAAAGAAAAATATCAGTTCAGTAACACAAAGTGGTCTCGTGTCGTAGATGGTGGATTAGACTAATTCAACATTTCAACTTGAGTGTGGAACTCAACTCAGTTGCAAACCGAACCAGCTGAAGTGCAAAGGGCATGCCACTATTACAAAATTGAATACTCTAGAGGCGGTCAGTCCATTTACACATAGAGTCCAAACACAACCATCTTCGTATATCTATTTTTAGAGGCGGGCCACTTAGCAAGTCCTCAACTCATTTTTAGAGACGAATGTCTTAAAAGGTCTGCCTCATGTAATTAGGCCCACAACTGGCCCACTAATCAAACCCTAACCTTAATTAACAATTGTTTTGGTCATGATATCACAAGAAACACCGAGAACGCAACTAAGGTTGAGGGTGCAGGCCTGGTAGCCACTGCCGCGCTAGGTGTTAGGTTTGATCTACGGATCACGCACCCTTTTTTATGCCTCCAGGGTGTTTAGTTCCAAAAAATACAAAATGCCAACTACTTTAGAATGATGGAATGAAAAATGTCAAAATTTTTAGGGTCATGTTTATTTTCATCCAAAATGCAGAATTGATTGCCCTCATGAGGGCCTCATGAGCATTTTTTGGGTTTTTTGGCCTCTTAAGGCCAAAATCCAAAATGGAGAACAACCACCTTTTACCAAAAATTTTGGATGATGTTTAGTTCTATTCTACAAAATGATGAACCAAAACCTTTTTTTTAAATAGGAGGAGAACTAAATACCCCCTCACTCCATCAAAGCCAAAAAGAATTTAATCGGTCAAAGCCCCGAAAAAAGCCCATTCTACCTTCACTCCCTCTCCTATCCTCGTAATATCCTGACTTTTTAAGATATAAAATTAATTATATAAATATTTGACTTCTTAAATCGTTAGTCACGGGTAGAGTTCAACGAAACAAATCAGTTTGATTACTAACATATCTTATTTGGATATTGGATCAATTTAGCACAAGCCATTAAATGGGACAATTGCATATAGCTTAGGTTTTTTTATTCAAATGGGAAAAAAATTGAATCTCCTTTTCCCTGGTCACCGCCCTTTCTTCCTGTCGTGCCGCCGCCACCCCTTCGTATGGCATCAGTCGCCTTCTCTGTGGCTGATGCCCTAGATTCCAACCTGCCATTTGCTCCACCGTGTAGCAGTGATCACCTTGTTATGATCTTCGCCGGCCATTTAGCGTGCCTGATGCGGTCCTACTGAACTGACTGGTGGCTTGTGCTAAATTACGGCTGGGCAGCATACAGGGAGGACGAGGCAGCAGTTTTGTGCAGGCAGGATGCAGGTGAAAGGGATGTGGTGCGTGCTGGTTTCTGCTCATCGTACATACAGATGAAGACAAGGGGATTATGACAGGGTAGAAAGGAATTACGGCTCTAGTTGTGGGTAACTGAAATCAGGGAAGGAGAGTTTAGAAATAGGAGTCCTAACAAGAAGCGGACCTCGAATGGCTCCAGGAGAAGGCCGACCAGTACACCTATCAAGCCATCCACCTCGAACCGACTTACCTCGCAAATCTAAGATCTTATCCTATAGAGTTTTGCGAATTTTTAATCATTCAATTCCTTCTCAATATGAAAGCCTTTATGGAAAGATATCGACCTTGCCACTTCTCTCCCCCTATGAAAAGAGGCCCCTGCTTGCATTCTAAGCCATCCCAACGAAGCCTTTCATCTCCTCCAAAGCTACATAGAAGCTCTTTCCTCCAAATCCTCCAATGGCCGAGAATTGGATCGTCCCCTACAGAACCAATTTGAACAAGAAGTTTGCTCATGAGGAAGCGTTAGTGCTAAGCGACATACCACCAAGAGAGCTAGCTCCTATTCCTCCCAAGATGGTATGGTCATGCATATTATGCCCAAGTTCTCCCTCCTCTGGAGATAGCTCCACCACCTGCTCATCTACTTTTGGTGAACTAGCCAAGATTGTGAGAGCGCTTGCTAGGTCAACTGGATCCAGAGCCTATCAAAGTACATAGAGATCTCGACATTCTTCCTCCTAGGATGGGCAAGATGTTGATGGTAGTGCTAACCAACAAAGTTGGAGACCCCATCTATGTCGTGTACCAGTCAGTCAAGCCAAGGGTGACCATTGATGAAGACCAAGCTAAGCTGGGACAAGTCAATGTTGTGCCAGCCAAGTTGGCCTCCTGTGGAGAAGTAGAGAGCACCACCACCTCCCAAGGAAAAAGAAGAGAAGCGCCAAAGGATTATTGTGGGATTGGTATCACTCACCATTTGCAGCATAGGATTGATACTTAGCATATCCACCGCCATGTTTTAGAAGATGAGGTCAAACTTTTGTGCCATTATGTTGTCACCGAGTTTAGAAACCAAAAGTGAGAGTTAGAATATTGATTAACACGACACATTTAGATCGTTATTTTTTATTAGATTGCTTATTTTAAAGAGTGTGTTAGTTCACTCTTTAGATTGAAGATTGTAATATTGTGCCTTATACGATATCAATTAGATTTGGCTTCTATTGTCTCTCTCTAGTTTTTTGGATATGTGTTTGTCTCCACATTTTGTGCAATAAGGAAAATAGGAAATAAGTGTGGGGGAGGACACATCGATAACAGCAAGATCCAATGGCAGATTTTTCACAAAATAGCAACAAACAAAGCAAGGATCACCTGTAGCAAAATAGAACTCGAATGAACCGAGAGGGGCTGGTTTGCCTCCCAGCTAAGCTGGTCGGCCTGGCCCTATGCCCTCTCGCCTCATACTTCATCCTTGGTTAGGTTCACATCCTTTACGTTATGTTCACTCAACTGCCTGACTCATTGTTTCATAATGAATTGAAAATCCTTTATTAAAACAACTCTTTTAAACAAGAGGAAACATTATTTTAATCATGACTTGAAGGATAGATTCAAGCCTAGTTTGATCTGAGGTCTTCGGTCCATCCCACTACCTATATAAGCAAGCCCCTACCCCTTGGGACAAAGGCATCCTAAAACCCTAATTCATATTCTCTAGTTAGGATCAAGTGAGAAGGGTCCCACAAAAGGATCAACCTCTCAAGATCCAGTATTCAAGAGAAGATTATTCCTCATTAGGAACTAGTATTTAGAATTATTGAGGTAGAGAGAGGGAAAGTTCAGAGGAGGTGCTGGCCTGTCGGTGTTCCCTATATGGCTTGTACCTTGGCACAAGTTGACCTACATCTGTGATTTCTCTAGTATTCAACTTCTTATTTCAGTAAGCAACATTGTTTATACTATTCATCTAGTTTACAACTTTTTTGAGTACTTTAATCTATTGGATGTTGTAGGTTAAAGTAGTAATAGTAGGTGTAAGCGTGGTGCTTAGACCTAGTTACTTGTGGATGCACCATATATTACAGATCGGTGGTAGATCGTGAAGTAGCATTAGAACACCATATATTATTACACATTCGTTGAATCCTTTGTATTCCACCTGCCATGTATAAGCCTAGTAGGAAATGGTTGCTATCTGAAGCATCCTTTGTTGGTGTCTTTCCTTAAGTAATGTCCCTAGATAGAATAGTAGAAGACATAGTTTACTGAGATATAACAAGAAGACCTAGCAATTTCCGCTACACTTCTAACTTTTTCAAGTCTTGTTGCTACTCCAGGTTAAGTTGAACCATAGTTAACCTCACATGTTCCCCTATGGATACAATATTTAAAACCTCTAGGTGAAGTGCTACATCGATATACGTGCTTTTGTGGATCAATCCTTGTGATTATTCTATGTGCGTTAACAAATACCAACAGTCCTTGAGTGAAGGCCCGGGCAGAGGCCTAGCCCAGGCTCCCCATCAGTTGGGATCCCTTGCTGTGGCCATGTCCCCGAGCCCTAAGTGACGGCTGGGCTTGCTCAGGTGCATCATCATGACACTGGGCCTCCTCGAGGAGGTGATCTGTGGGTTGCCAAGCCATCTCTGCTTCACCGAAGGGTCCGTGTGAGCATGCCGGTGTAGCCCCTAAGCGTTTTGCAGAGTCATTTCATTATTCATTTGATTCACTATCTCATTCTCAAAGACTTAGCGTGCCCCTATGTTGTCAGGGTCTTGCCGACCCTATGACAACCATGATGTGCATCTCTACGATTGCCTTCCCGAGAGGTGTTCTCAAGATCTATCGCCAAAGGATGGGCTTCAAATCGGCCTAATCGTTCTCTAGATTGGTTTCCCTGATCTTGGAGTTATTCACTGCGTGTGATAGGTCGTGTGTGACTACAGACGTTCTAGACCTTTTGATGACTTTGGAGGTTCTAACCCTAGCTGGTGTGCGATTCAAGATCCAATTCAGTGTCAACAATTTTAAAACTAGAACTATACTTCAATTTTTTCAAAAATATAATGAATAATCATTCTACTCTGTTTACCTTGGGTACACCACCAAGGTTGATGTAGTGAGTGCTCTCATCCTCATAGTGAACGTGCCTCATGGTAAATGCCAGAGCCTTGTTCCTCAGTTTTCTCCAAGGCCAATGGAACATAATTTGTTCAAACTTGTGGAGAATGGTCATTGAGATATCCAGAACCAATGAATGTGGTTTGTACATATCTTCCTAAAGTATGAGCATATGATAAGAATCATGTAGACATTAGAGAATCTATGTTGGAAAACAACATCTTTGTCACAAAAGCAAGATAAATATGACATCTCAAATTACCCAATTGTTTTGCACTTAATTATAATATCAGGTATGAATAAGAAGGATGTAAGTGTACCACAGTGATTTAGGTATTTCATTAAGGTCATCCTCAGTGGGGGTTTCATGACCCAGTTTCCAAAGCATCCATATTTTGAAAGCAGTGTAGAAGAGTTTCATCCCTATGAAACTCTCTCTACTCCCATAAAACTCTTATCATCTCTCTTTTTATTAATATAGTGTCACATCAACATATTTAATGTCTATAAAACTCTCAGGAAACACCATTGAGACTGGCCTAAGAGGTACATACACTTTTTTGTCGGGCTCATGTATCCTTAAGATACCAGAAGCCATTACATTGATGAAGGGATTATCAAATTAGATTTTATGGCAGTGTGACAGTTCATTTTTATTAAATTTGTCAATTAGTATTACCTTAGCACATTCAGTACGAGCTTTGTTCCAGTCAATCTCATCGTAGGCGTCTGTGTACAGCTCTTTTCTTAATTCCAGTACTAGTGGTGTTATGGGGCCAACGAACCTCCTTCCATAAATGTAAGACATGGGCATATACACCATTCGGCAATAGCAAACCACTCGACCTGCAATAATTGTGAATCATCACTGCATTAGAAAAGAATGCCCTAGTTAATTAAAAAGAATTCGTAGCTTTTATCAACTTTAGTATGTTTTTATAATGACTTGATTGTCCTATGCTAAATGAATTTATTAGATAGTCACATAAATAAGAACTTTATGATGGTACCATTATTGATTGGAGATCGATTTATTTAGGATAGTCCCAATGATGATTTCTAGTTGTAGTTCCAAGAATAATAAATTCTTGTATAGATCTTTATGATGGTACATTGCAGAAACTATTATAGTTTCTATAGATATTAAATGTAGTGTCATCTAAGCATTTTGCTGATGTAGTAAAGTAGTTATTGAAGAGAGAGTAAAAATCATAGAAACTAGGTCTAAATTAGAAATCATGTCTACACGAGATCCAAGACATGAAGTGGTATAATTGTTTAAGAATGGAGAGAGAATGAATGTGATTAGATAAAAAATTATTATATAAAAACTATCCATTGAAATTATGGTTTCTATATATAGTGTCTATAGAAATTAATAGGTATAGAAATAATATGTAGTTTCTAGCATTGGGACTGGCCTAATGGTATACTATGACAAAAATAGAAATCTAGGCATAAATTTCATAAAACTTTTGTGCAAAACGCAGCGAGGGCAGTGCGTGGGCGGTGGGTGGAGCAGATGGTGATGGGGTCGCCGCGGCTAGGGTGGTGGACGAGGCAACGGTGGTGATGAGAGAGGCAGTGGTTAGGGTTTCACTTAGTTAGGGCTGGAGCTCTCCTCCAGCCCTAGCTTGATGGCTGGCCGGGGCGGTGGTTGGGAGTGATTGATCGACGGTGAGTGGGGCGGCACCGTCGCTACCAAGATGGCAGTGGAGGATGTCTGAATAGGCAAGATATGATAGGCGGCAGGGGTGAGCACCAATGAAGTTAGGGAGGGTGGGCTCATTTAGTGAGGGTGGGTGGCAGGCATGGGGCGGTGGTCGAGCTGGGTGGGGGCGAGGCTTGCTGAGAAGAAGGGCGGGGTTGGGGCAGGCAGGTCTGCGCTAGTAGCAGTACGAACGCACACACACTGAAGAAGAGTCCTGCAGCATGAGTCTTTTCGTTTATCTAGTAGTTACTCATATATATATATATATATATATATCTTTTCATACACGGAGGAGAACTTTGTATCATATGTTAATAAATATCACTTCAAACGTATATATATTTTTTAAAATAAAATAACAAGCAATCCTAGTAGGTCATCTTTGAAGGTAAGACTTGTTTAGCTGCACACCAATCCACTCTAATCACATGGTTTGGGAGGAACTGAGGTGAGAAACTTAAACTAAATTTCATCTCAATCTCTTGAACCATGTGGATTGAGGTAGATTTATGTGCAACCAAACAAAGCCTTATGGGTGCTCAATCTCTTGCAAACCACGTGGATCGAGGTAGATTTATGTGCAACCAATCAAAGCCTTATGGGTGTTAATAACTGACAACCCTGACAAAAGTTGTTGATTGATCACACACCACCCTCACAACCCCAGAGGACATGTCCAAACGCCTATAGTACGTACTCCACTATATTATTTCTAACCTGAAACATATATCGGATATGAATAATGTTACGAAAGCACTGTATTACTATATCCCTCAAATGTGAATAAATTGCTGCTCTCTCGATAAGTGCTCGATATTGTTCATGTACTGTTTGCAACACCGTTATAGCTATTCATGTACTTTTTGAACACTCACTGTCCATCTGTTTTTACTGTTTATCTATTTTTTGTAATGTCCTTCAATGCTGTTTAGAGATGTGTGCATAATTAATAGCCCAATCATATAAAGGAGCAATTGTTAACCACAAGGAAAAAAAATAAAGATTTTATTAAAGTTGAACTCAATAAGGAAGAGCACAATGGAAGTGTCCGACAAAGGTACCTACAAGTGCCATAATATTATTTTAAGGATACTTTTGTAGAAAAGATAGCAAGATTTTTTAATTAAAAAATGGACAGGACTAATTCGTGGTCGGCAGGCCACTCCGCGGCAGGCCACTCCGCAGCAGCCCGCGTGCACGTTTGCTTGTTCTTTTTCCCACTAGCATGCATGCTTTTTTTCCTCTTGCGGTCCCACCATCCCACGGTCCACCGCCCCACCACAGGCGAGATAGGGTTTCACCGGAGTGGTCGCGGCCGTGGTTCTGGAGCTTCAGCGAGACCCTAGCTCACCCGTGACGCTACCTTCTTTTCTCCACCTCTGTCGTTGCAACCACCATTGGCATGGCCATGGTGCCCCTGTCCTAACTGTTGGAACCGGTGGTGACCACCGAGTTCTTAATCTTGGAGCTAGCTTGAAGCCGGTCCGGCTCCCTACCGCGAGCCTGTGCTCCAACAAGTCCTAGGTTCACTTGAGCTAACAACATATAAGGCATATGAGTTTTACTCAACCCAAAAGACTAGCCTTATAGGTTGGACTGCCCCCACCTTATATGTTGTGCTCCTACACCATCGATACACGATGTGTGACTAAACTCCAGCAATCTCCCATGTATTCACACGTCAGGGTGCCCCCACCATATATGTAACGCTCGAGATTTTTTGTCGGATTTAGCTTTTTTTTACCTTGGGCTCTAATACCAATTGTTGGAATAGGTGGCGACCATCGAGTTCTCGATCTTGGAGCTGGCCCAGCTCGCTACCGCGAGCTTGTGCTCCCATAGGTCTTAGGTCCACCGGAGCTAACAACATATAAGGTACATGGGCTTTGCTCAACCTAAAAGACTAGCCTTATAGGTTGGACTGTCCCCCACCTTATATGTTGTGCTCCGCCATGTCCACCGCTGCTAGAGCTTCTAAGCTGCCCGCTAGCCTCCTTATCATCTGGCCGCCCTTCCTCCCCCAAACCCATTTTCTTCTAAGGTTGTCGGAGTTTGGGATGAAGGAAACGCAGGTGCCTGTGCTGGGGAGCGAGGAGGCCGCCATGAATCTTAGAGAGAGTGAGAGGAGGTGGAACAAGGGCGCGGGCTTAGGGAGTGGCCTTGCGGGGCGAAATAAAAACGACTGGTTGTAAGTAAGTCATTTATCTTAAAAATTATGCAATTGTTTTTTAGTTACTGATGGATATGCTCATTCACGTGGTACTTTTGGAACATGTAAGTGTACTCTACCAAGTAAGAAATAATTTTTCTTGGGGTGTCTAAAAATTATGTTTACACTTTTGACTTTTGTTCAGCAAAGTTCGATAAGAACACATATCTTTTCTTCACTAATCTTTACACCTAAATGGCTCTAACTTTGTCTTCTACCTGGTGATTTTAAATCTTGATCCTTGACCACGTGTCTGCGTCCTATATGCACTATCCTCCACTCAAAGCTCACGTGCCTGTGTTCTATAAAGTTTCAATACAAAAAACCGGATCTATATGTCCATGTTTGATACGAAGTCCTTGGGTCTCACGCATCCGTGTCCGATTACTGAGGTTCATCAAAAAAAAATTATCACCCTAGTGCTACATATGGGCATATATCTAGTTTATTATAAAGTTTACTAATATATTCTAAACTCATAATGTAATTACTAGTATAGAACAGAAAGTTTTCCCTGTCTCGGTGGTAGCTGGACTTTTAAGACATGCGCTCCACATGATTGGAGCGTACATTGTAAGACACGTGCTCCACATCATTTCTAATATATATATATATATATATAGAGAGAGAGAGAGGGGGAGAGAGAGAGAGAGATCAAAACCCAAACACATACATGCATGCATGAATACAACGCTAGTATATACAGAAACAAAACAGAACCTGGGTGAAACGGCAGGTAATGTGGTAGTAGCCACAATTCTGGTGGTACCGGGTTATTTCCGGACCAATCATATACTCCGAGTACCTGACATATTTTAAACAAAGAGATTTTATTATTAGGTAAGGAAACTTGTAGCAACAAAACCAGTTGGAATAAGGTTGACACTGCATATAATTCCATAAACAAAGGATTGTTGTCCCGTACTGAGAGCCAAAACTTTCCCCATGCTGCCATAAATATGGCTCCTCCATGATCCAGTATCCAGTTTCGGCCTTTCTCCATGGCTCCATCTCCGCCATTTGGGCACTCCCCAAGCAATCTCAAAGCAACATAGTTCAAGGCTGAGCTGAGCATGGTGCTGTGGCCCTCGATGTGCAATCCCCACCCTCCATCTTCATTCTACATGAATAATTATACATATTCAGGGAAAGTAATGAACTTTTTTTGAGAGGAAGTAATGAACTTCGTTAGCTCTGTCCCCAGCACGCAAAACTTTTATTTATTGGTTGAAAAATAGCCTTGCCTGATGATTGTAGATGTACCGAAGTATCTCTATCTGATGTTCCGATGATAAAACAGCGTTGAGAACTCCACTCACATATAATGTTATAATCTGGGCACATATATAGGGACGGAGTCAAAACATATAATGAGTAGAATACGTACAGCATACCAATGCAGCATACTCCCTCTATCCTTTTGTTAAACTGTCGCTTAAACTTTCGTGCTAGTCAAGATTTAAAGGAAATATCTAGAAATATTTGTATCTTCAAATAGAGTGTATTCAGTAGTTAATTTAGTGATACTTAGAGCATCTCCAACAGTTGCCTAAAATCCACTTCTCAAATCTTGAGTTTTAGGAAGTTCATAAAAGTTTTAGGAAGTGGAAAAACATGTTATCTCCAATAGTTTGGTAAAAAAGCTTTCCTAAACTCTGAAACTAGGGCCCACTTGTACCTAATCTTAACAGAATCGGTCTCCCCGTATCCCTTCGCGCGGCCTATATCTCGATCGACGCTAGGCCGGTCTCGTGCATCCTTTGTCTCGACGCCAGGGCGACGCCGCCCCCCGTCGCACGAACAATACTCTATGTCCCAGTAACAAATATTTGTATACGTGCATGGTCCTGTACTAGATGGTCAATCAATGATGCATGGCATTCAGTAGTTGATCAGGCGACAAGGACTGGAGGACATCGCTTTCAGCAGCACGTAGCGGCGACAGCAGCAGGAGAGTTCAGGCTGCAGTTCCATCTGTCTGCCAATCGAACGCGGGAGAGAACGACGGCCGCACGCGCGAGGAGATACGCAGCGGGCTTCGACGCGGAAATATACGTCCTCCGGTACTCTTTTTGCGCGTCTCCTAAAAATAGGAAAGGGTTTTAGGAAACTGTTGGAGATGGATTTTTAATGTTTTAGCACTATTTTTAGAATACCAACAAGTTTTAGGCAACCGTTGGAGATGCATTATAAATATTGGTAATTCAGTTAAAGTTGACTATATGTTGAAATGCAAGAAACATGGTAGCGGGCTGGGACACTCACAATGCAAGACTCTATCACGGAGTTCAAGATAATTAATTACATATTATTTATAGTATTTTGCTGATGTGGTAGCTTATTTATTGAAGAAAGAGGTAGAAAAAATAAGACTCCAAGTCTTATTTAGACTCTAAGTCCATATTGTTCGAGATAATAAATAACTTTAGACTCTTTGATAGAGTCTGCATTGTGAGTGCCCTGACTCGCATGCGTGATGAGAGGAGGGGAACAGGTTGGAGCAGGTACCAAGCCTGGCATAAGGAAGAGAAGTCCTCCGTAATCCGCAGGCCAGTGTCCATCATGTGCCTGCAAATTACATACACGGTTTACTGCTCGCTTCACAGAGGTCCACACGGCTTCCTCCGTAATAATGTCGTCGTCATTCTCTTGAAGCTTCACAGCCGGGGGAAGGTCGCCCAGATGATTATGAGGGTTTTCTTTAGCGTACTGCACAGAAAAGACAACACAGTGAAGCAAGTTGCGGTCCAGCTAGCTAGGATGTCATCGTTTCAGAATGAGATCTCAGGAACAGAATAAATCTTTATATATTTTTAAGTAACAACAACAAAAATTTGCTCACCTCGTTCCATTTAATTTCCCTACTTTTTGAATTCATCAGCCCGTTTATACTGGTTTAATGTTCAGCTGATGCCATCTAATTAATTATTTGCTACTGAGCCGATCTCAAAGAACTAAACACGGTGCTCTTCTCTTTCTAGCCCCGCCCAGCCCTAGTAGAATATTATTACTAGTAGAGTTGAAGAGCTTCAGTAAATAAAACGTTTCAGTCTTCCAAAACAAGGCTTAATCTCAGACAGTAACTCATGTACTACCTTGCTTAATCTCTTAACTAATAATTAATGAAACACACGTGGTTGCATATATGAACGATCGAATACGAACCTGGATCCGCATGAGGAGGTCACTAGAATGCTTGCGTTCGAATCGGTGGTCGGCGAACTCCCGGCGTGCCCTGTCAACCTGGGCGCGCTCCTCCGGCGTGCCGAGGTCGTCGGGATCCAACACCCACTCTTGCCTCCCGAGGAGGTTGTTCACTGACCCAAGCCATGGGCTGCTGCGCTCCGACACTTTGAGCCTCCACATGATCGATCGATATGATGCTCACTCCGGCCGGGCTAAATCTAGCTAACACTCGATGACACTGCAGGAGGGAGGTTTTTTGTTACTATATATGTCTGTTCAGTGTTCCTCCTGTTTTTATAGAGGGAGGCATCTATGTTTTTGGTTGTTCAGTGTTCCTCTGCTTTTATAAAGGGTCAGAGGGCCACTTCCCATTGGTGGGCTGAGGTGCCGTCAGGAATATTTATACTAAATTTTAAATAGCAAAACACTAGCTAGGAGATATTATTAGGAGAAGTAGAAAATTCTAGTTGTATATTTCTGTACAGAGATTGCATATAGAAATTGAACACGTACTCTAGCTAGCTCTATGAATTTGTCTTCAAGTCTCATCGAGGCCCCGCTGCACACAACTGAATATCTCACCATCGTATCCTAGTACGTACAATCCCCCAGCACCGCACAGCCACGCCGCACACATACACCTCAGCTACGTTGTTAGGCTCTGTGTGCTAGCTACGTACACCACGACCGCCCCACCGTAGCAACCGTACGTGTCTACATGCACCCGAAGGCCACGTACACCCACACTGCCACGTCATCCATGAACAACAGTAACGGCGCAGCATTGGCATCGTCATCCATGGCTGCATCTGGCGTGACTAATCTTCCCCTAGGAGTGGCTTCACTAGCCAAGGCGGTGGCAGCTTTGTCTGAACTAGTTCACCGGCCGCTTGCTGGATTTCCATCTCTCCATCTCCATCTCCGGCTTTGTGGGGCTTCGACGGTGGTAGTCTAGCATCTTCCTCATTTAAGCGGTGAGTTGCAACATGGTAGGTACCCTTCTCTTTTTAAGATAAAATCTAATTTCAGCGTTTAGATCCAGGCCTTGTTTAGTTCTAAAAAATTTTACAAAATTTTTCAGATTTTCCGTCACATCGAATCTTTAGACACATGTATGTAGTATTAAATATAGATAAAAATAAAAACTAATTACACAGTTTGGTCGAGACGAATCTTTTGATCCTAGTTAGTCCATAATTGGACAATATTTATCAAATACAAACGAAAATGCTACAGTATCTATTTCCTAAAATTTTTTAGAACTAAACAAGGCCCCAATTTCAGTGTTGAGCAATTATTACATGCTTGCTGCCGCTTGCCAGTTTTGCCTCTAGCTGCTTTTTTTTTTTGCTAGTGATAAGATCCAACCTGTGCTTCATGGTAGTATTTTATAGCATCATTTTTGTTCAACGTATTTTTCTTTGTCAGTTCCAGTTGTATTTTCTTATCGGACTATACAAATTCATTTTATGATTTTTTTTTCCTGCCATATTAGCTTTTGATCCTACGTGGCATTTGCTTATGTGGTAAGGTCTAAAATTTTGTAACAATAAAGCAAAGTCATAAACATATAGGAAAAAGTCTACATAACCCACCGATATATTGAGCATGGTCTACATAACCCTCTGAACTATGAAACTAGATTTTGTATCCCCTAAACTTTCTAAAACTGGTCAAATAATCCCTTGAAGTGGTTTTCGATGATGGTTTTGTCTTTTTTCTTTATTTCGATTGAATCTTTAAAAAATATAGTAAACCAAAAATCATAAAATAGAAAGCCTAATTTTGTTGGACTCCACATGAGTAGATCTACACAGTGAACATATAATATGGGCTACTTTATTACAAAGTTTTTGTTGTAGCATTAGATCTAGGTTTTTCTGTAATTAATTAGAATAATTTATAGTTGCAGCTTCTATGGTCCTATCTTGGTAAAATTTTTATGGTGGGCTAATTATTGTATGCTTGAGCTATAGCAAAAAATTTCATACTCATTGGGTCATGTATAACTTAATTATAGATTAAAAAATGTCTACAGAACCCCATGACGTATTGAGCATAGTCTACATAACCCATGGACTATGAAATTGGATTTTCTACCCCTGAACTTTCTAAAACCAGTCAAATAACCTCCCAAGTGGTTTTGGACGGTGGTTTTGACTTTTTTTCTTTATTTTCCTGAATCTTTGAAAACCATAGTAAATCACAGAAAAATCATAAAATAAAAAAACTTTGCTAGACTCCACATAATTAGATCTACACAGTGAACATATAATATGATATATACTTCAGTGCAAAGCTTTTGTTGTAGCTTTAGATTTATGCTTTTTTATAATTAATTGAAATAATTCAAATCTACAATATTATTCGCTTGTCTGAAAAATTATGGCTAAAAGTACTATTCCTTAATTTATTGTGAGAGAAAAATACTATTGATTCAGCAGATAATTAAGCTCAAGTGAACAGGCTTGTGACAATGAATATACAAACGTCACATGATCACTTTGTGACACAGGTTTTTTTACGTTTGATTTTTTGTCAACCGAAAGTAAATCTTATGTTGTGACAATAATTCTATATATTTTGACATAAATAGAGTGTCAAAAAACTAAACATGTCTTGTAGTGAGGTGCATGGGCTGTAAAGTTGGGTCACTAGTCCTAAATAGCACCTCTCAAGGGACTAGTGGACTAGAGACTATTAGTCCCTATTTTAGTCCCACTGTTTGGCAATTTAGGGACTAAAGGAGACAAACATTAGTCTCAGTCCCATGGAATCAAACAGGACCTAAACTAGCTAGACAAGCTGATGCTGAACCCAAAGAATTGTCTTTGGTGTCAGACAAGGTAAGCTACTAGGATGTCTTATGGTAGGCTACAATTTCGGACTATGAGATAACTTACACATTATCGTATGGGTTATTGTGTTGGCATGCAACTCACCCACATTTTCCACAAACTAAGGACTCTAGAACTACTACAAGACAACTTAAAAGACAATCCATTGTACTTGCTACTTCTTAAGTTATCTCATAATTACGTGGCACTGCATGAGACTACCTTTGAGACAATACCAATGTATCTGTCCTTCCACAAGAAGAATATAAAAGCAAACCCCCGAGAAGATGGATGCAACCTCTCCTAAATAGGAAGATGGCATATTGCATGTCCGACATGTTAGGGAAAAAAACCTATGTAAATTGACATAAAAGAGACAGGTGAGTAACATTATTACTTTGGAAGAACTCATTTTGGTCGCATGGAAAATATAGAAGTATCATAATGCTTGTGTGTTTAAAGGAGCTCCTACAAATGTCCAATTGGTTCTACAAGATGTGGCTAACGAAAGTGCTTTGTGATGCATAGCTGGAGCCTTTTTGCTCTTGATGGGCGTTTCTTTGGCTGATAAGCATACATGACTTGATGTGGTACTGTTTTATTGTGCTTGGGGTGTTTTTTCCTATTAGTTTTTTGGTTTTAAGTGATAGGTGCGGGAGTTATTTTTTTTCTCCCATGTACTTGGAGTAGACTCTTGCCTCTCATATTTCTTTGCTTCTTAATAAAATGACATGCCTCTCTTATGTTGTTTGAGAAAAAAAAGAACTCTAGTAACAATCATCACTTAGTTGGGTTTCATGTGTTGGTTATGTAATTGTAGATTCTTCCAGAACGCAGTGATAGTTATGTTTTGGAGTATCTAAAGAGCCCAAAATGATTTAATTTCAATGGGATAGGACCAGAGCTGCAATCTTGCAAAAAGAGCCTTCAACAAAGAGATGGCCCTAACTTCACTGAGAGTAAAGAAAAGCTGCTGAGTTTTTATTCATGGATCCAAAATTGGTTATAGTACAGAAAAAAGATACCATTTTTTACCTTTCTTTTTTGTCTCTTGAACTTTGTTAAACTCTTCTTGGTTTTTACTTTAATTTAATATATAGCTGTAGGGGATCTCGGCCCCTCTAGATTCATAAAAAAGTTTAGGTTGCACACGGTATAGCACATGTCCACCTCGATTTGGTGTGGATGATTATATTTTTCTAGATTTATTATAAAATTTAATGTGGTTGTTTTTTATGATACATGCCTAGTACTAATAAGAGAGTTCAATAACCCTTAGATGCACTTAGTGAAACACATTGTGTTTCTATTTGGTAAAACAATTGCCGCGATGCCACCGAACATGATTCATCATGCCAAATGTGAAGGAACCGGTGCTTGTATTTGTTCCATACCTTGTTGCTCCTCCACCTCCTCTTCCTTGTTTGCTTCTTTCATTCCAAGCTTTCGCTCTCAATTCTCCTTGCCATTACTCCGTCCATGATTTTATAACTTGTCATAATTTATGACCTTATTTGGATCCTTAGAATTGAATTCATTCTAATAAACTATAATTTAGGCACATATTAATTGAGCTAATATGGTTGTATATTATGAAATATATTTGTGTACTATTGTTAGCCATGCAAGGAAGATGCTTATATGTTGTATTTCTACTATATGGAAGCGAGTTGAAGAGTGTGCTTTAAGTTGTAAAGTAGAAACATAGCATAGTGATCTATCAAATCAATTTATATCTCTCCCTATAAATCTAAGGTAGTCTTATATGTGAACTTTAGAAAGTTATGGAACCTCAAATTCCAAGCTAAAAACATAATTCATTAAGTAGATCTCAATTCCTCCAAAATAAAGGGATCCAAATGGTCCTTAATATCTATTTATGCCAAATCAGGATTGTTATAATTATTCTTACTTTCAGTATTAAATGTTTGCTTTTGTTTAAAAAAATGGATGATTTTTAGTCAAATTTGCTGCCACAAGCCCACAACTGTGCTGAACCCAATGCCTTAGCAGTTGCTCCTTCTTGGGCCGAGAGCAAAGGGAAACACAAGAGGGAAACACTGGGCTGTCGCCTGTCGCCGTGGTGAACTGGGCCTCAAGGGAAGGCCCGTCTCCGTGGAACCTGTTTGCTGCATCCCCTCCTCCCGCTTGGGATGGTTTCCTGCGCATTCGACGCAGCGCCGCCGGCGGCCGTGGCGAGGCCCCTGTCCCCATCTGCCCTTCAGCGGCGCGGCTTACCTTTGGAGACTTGCGCCACTCCGAGAATCAGGTTGGTAACTTCGCCGAGCTTCCAGTGCAGTTCCCATTGTATTTGCCAGTGTGCTGATATCGATTTGTCATAGGGGCTCAGCGCCTACTGTTCCACATGCTGCATCCAATCAGTTTCCCCCTTGTTAGATAACTTTTTAACATTCGATACAGTGGTGTAGGACGCAAGAACCATTTGTATGCTAAGTGCTGGCGCTGTGTGCCTCAATCAGTTAATTACTCGAACCATATGACTAAACCTGATACATTCAATTATCCAAAAAGCAATGTGCATTTCAGCACCTGGCCCTGTCAACCGAGCATTTCTTTTTTTGCTTTTTGTCATTGCATTCATGTGGAGTTGGGCTCAACCGTAAGCTGATTTTATGGCACCCTTCGTGCTGTTTTTCAGAAAACTGTTTGTACAAAGGACTTCTATGGCACAATCTTGCAGTGTTTCTGAATTATTGGATCCGGAAGAGATTGAATCTAGTGACAAGATAAATAATTTATTACATTATGCAATTCAGTACACAAGGTCCAGGTTCTTGCATGGGGATCATACCACAAATCAAAACCACAGTACAACTTGTACAACCTGATGTCAAAACAATTCCAAATTTAAGGGTTTATTGGAGCATTACAAATCTAGTTCATATTATAGATGCTACACAGGTTTACTGACAATGCCAATAACCGATGGCTTATAGAGGACTCAACAATTTGCATAATAGTTACAAGTAGATATGCCACAAACTAATGCCAGCGCATCTGGAACCTAAGTCACACTTCTAGATGAGCAGCTCTGGAACATAATGCATTTTCTGCTGCATTCCGTTCATATGCCACTGAGCTTTGAAGTCCTGGTGCAGATGCAGCAGCCGTAGCTTCTTCAGGGAGCGAAGGGATTCGATGCCTTGGGGAACCTTGTTAAGTTTTTGAAGTGTCACAACATATAAACCTTCAATCTGTGGAAGGGCACGATCACTGATCTTCAGCTCGCAAACATCAGGCATGTGCTTCAAGACAAGCGTTTTTAGCTGTGGGAAGCACCCCTCATAAAGAACTAGGGTGTTTGCACTACACACCCTGTTAAGGCTAAGATAGGTTAGGTTCGGCACATATGGAGCAAGCAACTTGAATGGATCATCCTTAAGTCCACACCAGCTTATAGCTAGATACTTCAGATTTCTGCCATGGTCAAGAAATATGGGGCACTCTAATGTCTTGTCTGCCCAACATCCTCTGATTATCAACCTGTGGAGTTTTTCAGATTCTGGCTTGAGAGCTTGCAGGCAAAGTTCCTCATTCTCATCACTTGCAGAGAGTAGCAAGCTAGAAAGAAGTGGCATCATGGAAAGTGTAGCAAAAAGATTTGCACAGTCAACAGCACGTATTTTGTCAATCCACACACTCTGTAGTTTTGTAAGTTTCACCAGCTGCTCAGCCAAGTCCTCGCTGGCTTCCACGGTCTCAAGAGTCTGCAGATCCTCCAAATTGGATAGCTGTTTTGGTGCTTGCATTCCGATGAAATACCGGAACTTTGACTGCTCCTCATCATCATATCTATCAGCTAGAAGGTGCCGCAGCTTCTTGACCCTAACAATCCCTCGTGGCAGCTTCTCTATTTTTGTTTGCTTGATGTCCAGGGTGAGGAGGTTTGAGAGCTTCCCAATAGACTCCGGGAGTGACTTGACCCTTGTGCGGCGCAGACCAATGTAGCGCAGATTAAACAAATTTCCTATGGACGCTGGCACTACGGTTATTTCAGAATCTTGCAGCTCAAGGACAGTAAGATAGTGGGATTCAGATAAAATTGGTGATAACAACTGAGAAGGCGATGAAATTATTCCAAGTGCCACTAGGGTTCGAAGACGTGGGAAATTTGCTTTTACTGCAATTTTGTCTTTCCATCCACATGACGACAGACGACGAACATCCTTGTCCATTTGAGACATGCTTGAAAAATCATATGCACAACCATACTTTTCCTCTTTGGAAATAGAAAGCACCAGCTCACGCACAAGGTCATGCATCTTGCAGGTACTAACCCTGCCTAGCTCATCATTGTCGACAACTTCCAGCATGTTTCTTTGAATCAGTTCTCGGAGATATCTGTCAGCCACCTCCTCTGCTGTGCTTTGTTCTTTTGGCACGGCAAAACTTTCTGCAACCCACAGCCTCACAAGGCTTTCCCGTGAGAATTTATGATCCTCTGGGAACAGACCACAATACAAGAAGCAATTCCTCAGTTCTCCAGGTGTGTCATGGTAGCTCAGATTTAGAATTGCACGAAGATGATCATTATTTGCTAGCTCACCCCGAAGTTGGTTGTACGTCTCATTCCAAACGTATTCTGTTGCTGGCAGTGAAGACAACATACCACCTATGGATACAATTGCAAGTGGCAGGCCTTGGCATCTATCCACTAAAGCATTAGCCAGCTTCTCAAGGTTCTGAGGGCACTTGCATTCCATGCGGTTATAGAAAGCCTTTCTGCAGAAAAGGTTAAATGCATCATTGTGTTCCAATGGTTTGAGTTTGAGTTGATGTCTTGGTTGAGCAAGTGCAGCCACATGTTCCTGTCTTGTTGTGATTATAACTCTACATGCTTGGAGGTTCTGGAATACATCCATTATCTGAGTGTATGCTTCTCGATTCCAAACATCATCTAATACAAACAAACAGTTTCCACCTGATAGCCTTTCTTTTATTTTTACTTCCAAGTCATGGGTATCCAAATCCATTAGCTGTGAATGTGAATGTTCTTGGTCCCCAATCTTCCTAAGCATTTTTCTCAGCAAATCAACCAAACCATAGGTCTGAGACACAACAATCCAAGCATGAGTGGTAAAGTTGATCTTCTCCTGCTCATACACATTTGCGACCAGGATGGTTTTTCCTAGTCCACCCATTCCAGATACTGTAATCACTATGCTATCTTGTTTGTCAGAGTACAGCCATTCAGTCACCTGTCTTCTGTTGTGTTCAATCCCCACAATATCAGCTTGTACAACTTCACGGAAACTGATCCGTGGTGTGTTTCTTTCAATATCAGCAAGTGGATTAGGAATAAGCTGTGTCAGCTGCAGCCACCGATCTCGCCGCTTGACAACATTTTCAATTTTCTTCTCTATCTGGATAATCTCATCAGCAATCTCACTGAAAACTTTGACATAATAAGCTTTGGAGAAGAACTTCTTCATGGTATTTTCTTCCTCCAATTTAAGAGCATGATATGAATATTTATCCATTACATCCTCAACACGGTGGGCCATATCCCGCACCTCTCCAATCCAGTCTTTAACAAGCTCATCGCTATGACCTGGTGTACTAAATTGCTTTACAACAATACTCATCGCCTTAAATTCTTTCCCTATTTCCTCAACTTTCTCTGGCAATTCCTTAAGGTTCTTAACTTTGTCTGATAGCTTGGCTATCACAGCCTTTGTGGTTTCCTCCGTTAATGTGGCACCAATCTTTGAAACAACATGGAGTAAGGCCTCCGCCATTTCTGCTGAGCAGCATAAACGTAGATCATGTTACATAATGCAATAAGAATTGAAAGCAATTGGCAAAAACTAAGCATAGTTGCATGATCAATTTATGCCATGTAATTATCAGTAAGACTAAAGCAAAATGGAAGGACACGAAAAATATGCTGAGGAGTACATTTATATTCAGTTTGATTCAAGTTTGTTTCCTGGCTTCTGATTTGGAATTCAATATTGATAATTAGGTGTAGAAATCTGGCCCATTAGCGCATACAGAATTATGATGCAGTTAATTAAAACATTTTGGTAAGTTTATGTATGGAACAAAGTGTTAAATAAACCTCACAGTATTAATAAACAATTATCCTTTTGTAAAATACCTTCTGCTCTCATTAATTGAATCATCAGTGTATTATGCCTCTGAATGTCATTGAAGATAAGCAATTTTGATGAGCCAAATAGTTCAAACTTTGTCTGCTTCATTGCTTTGATAGTGTGTCATATGGGGCACAGTGGCACACTGGCATATCATCTTGGTAGCCATGGATGCTAGCAAAGTGCAGCGGTGGTGAACTGATTGATACCACGTTTAGTGTGAGCTCTATGTGGCTTTCTTGGTCTCTCATGAAACATGGTGTCTATCCAAAGAGACACCCCTTGGTAATCTTGCTTAACATGTAGTCATTAGACAGTTGATTGTATATTACTGATTGGGTTAGGATCTTCTTTGCTAATGTTTGGATCCACAAGATTGAGAGTTCATTTAGTTCATGTTCAGTGGGGAGTCATATAGGTTGACCCTGCAGGAGATTGCCATTGCTCTGGGGGTTCCTCTAGTGACGGACTCATTGTTACTCTAGTTCCTATGCACCTCGTCGTGCATTGGGAGAGACTATTTCTATGTTGTTCAAGTAGTCGTTTAATGCTAATTCTTTGAGGACTCCAACAGAGTTGACACTAGTAGAAGCTGCCCTCTTGTGTTCAAGAAACCTTTGCTTCCTAGAGCAGGCTATGATGCTATGGTGAGGTTGTTACAGTTATTCAGCAGTGGTTACTATCTTTGGTAATGGGGCATATTCAATTTGACATTGTGGACATGCTTCATTGTGAGTGGGAGGAGGGGATGGCTGATGGGTTGGATCATCACAGAATGCCATATGCTCACCTTATTTGTTTTATTTTGGCTCAATGCATTGGCTTCCCACAACACATGGAGACCTTACAGACCAAGCCCCTGAGGGTTCTGCAGATACAGCTGGCAGAGGAGTTAGCTTAGGTTGAGGTGGATGATCTTGCTTTGAGAGAGGCTGAGGCTAGTGCTAGTCTTGCTGGGCTATATGGATCACTTGACAGTGATGACAGTGATGAGGATGATGAGGACTATGTTAGGTGTTACCTTCGTCACCACCTCTGTATCCGAGACCAGCCAATGATGATGAGGCCAGCTATGGGATCTGGTGTTGCTAGAGAGGATACTTTGTTGCCAATCACCACCAACCAGTCGACTGCTACTCCAGCTGTTCCAGATTCTTTTGTTGAGATACGATGACATATGCTTGAGATGCAGGCCTAGCTTATAGCTTATACAGATGCACCAAGAGCAGGCTGCAGGCTGACAGGTTTGAGGCTCAGCAGCTATGAGCTGACAGACATAAGGAGGCTCTGGCATCATTGATTCAAGGACAAAATCCCTTCTTGAGCAATCAAATGAGGGAGGAGCAGACAGGACTTGCCCCTCCCCAGCTAAGGTGGAGTTTCATATCCACTAGTTCAGCCATGACTGATGATTTGAACCTAGTCAGAGAGCTTTCTTTCAGCAGCAGAGGTTTTAGCAGGTGCTACCAGTGTCATTGTTTCTTTAGGGGTTGCTAGTTTCTTCAGATTGCAGACTCCTCAGCCTCCCTCCCGTTTGGTGCACTCCCTTTCTATCGGGTAGTCTACAATTTAAGTCAATTGGTCATCAATTTGCTACCTCGGCATCTTCATCGACTAAGAGGATTATTGGTTCTGTTCCTATGAACGAGTTGTTGGAGACTCCTCCGTATCATGGTACTACAGCTGTTACCTCTTTAGAGACCATGAGTCATGCTATGGATACATGCTGGTACCTCTACTGCACCAGGCATGTTACTATCTCTACAAAGGCTACAATTGTCGCCACAGAGGCAGACACCGCAGAATGCATTCAGAGTCAGAGTACATCTGTTGGCTGTGGCACTCCTATCAACAAGGCTCTTGATCAGCTACACAAGGATGACGAGACCAATGCCTCGCTGTTCATCATGACCCTCAGTGTAGGCTCTACAATTGCACCTCCTCAGTCAACCCTTCGATGCAGGGGCGAAGCTAGCTACAAGCTAGTGGGTGCAAATGCACCACCCAAAATTCGAAAAACAGTGGTTTTATCTAAAATTTTACCATATATGCACCATGTATACCACAAGTCTATGCACCCAAAAGGCAAGTGCACCACCTCTAATTTGCTCTAGCTTCGCCACTGCTTCGATGCTAGTGTCTCTTTTTGGGTACTTAAATATCAAAAAGGGGAGAGTGTGTGACTTAGTGGGAGAGAATGGGTAACTAGGGTTTTAGTTCTTGCTTGCATGCTTCCATCCTGCTTGTGTAATGTACTCTTTGTCCATTTTGTGAAGAACCAAACTTTAGTTTAGGGGTTGTCTGGACATAGGCAAAACTTGGAGGGAGTAACTTGAACTTTTTCCTTTTTATACTTTATAGTTTTTTTTTCATAAGTCACTTAGGTGTTTGATTTGAGAAACCACTGCATAGATAATGTGGTATATTTTGTGTTCATCAAATGAATTTTGGTTAAATTACTCTGTCTCTCATTCTTTTACTAATATTATAATATTGTAAGGGGATAAGGTAAGCATGGATCCACTGATTTTATTTCATGAATCAAACAAAAGGTAAAGAGTAACCAGTGCGAAAATGATGGACTATCACATTTCTGAAACCAAATACCAACTTCGGGCTGTTTGTTAGGTTGGAGTCCCTTGGTTTTTAAAAACATAGTATTCCCAAGGGCTGTAAAAGGATTAGTATGTTTTTGTGATATACTTACATTTGGGTCATGTTCATGCAGTCTGGTCCTTGGGGCTGTTCCTTAGGTCGGAGCCCCTTTGTAATAAGAGGTCAGTATTCCTAATGGTTCTACTGGCAGCGAGAGCTAGACTTGTAATAATGGTGGAGGTGGGCCGATTGTTCTTGAAGAGGATAAAGTTAAAACTTTCTTCCATTGTCTAAAAAGGATTGGCGTGCTTTTGTGATATACTTGCATTATATTCGTGGTAGATTTGTTTAATAACATGACCAACTGGAAATACATTCGAGTCCGGAAGTTCTGACATACTGTTTGTTACCAAAGATGCAATCTGATGCCTTAAACGGAATAGATTTTGATAGATCTTTTTTAGGCACTAAGTTTAGAGAAATTAAGAGAAAAAATGATGTATGATTTTGGTCAGAGCTCTGTTTCTCATTGCCCTAGGGCTTGTAATTCAGTAGCTCAAGATACATTAGCAGCAATTGGTTTAAATTGTAATAATGGACCTGTCCTCTTGCAGGACCATTTACCTGAGTATGTTTCTGTTCTAGTGTCCAGTGAGTTGGCTGGACAAAGTGATTAATGGATATTTGACTTCAAAAAAAAAAGATGCAGTCTGATTCTTTGGTGAGCTATAGTTGTAATCTATTGAGCTATCGGTTGGGTTTTTTTTTTTTTTGCAAAATCTGGGACTGTTGGCTCATGCCTTTTTGCAGATTTGCTTTGTCTGCCTACAAGCAAGGGGGTTATAATATAGTAGCATTGCAAAGGGGTAAAAAAAAAAGATCCACAAAATCTGGAATTCTGATATGTGAAAAGAAAATTTGCTTGACTAAATTTGATGAACATGGCAATTCATTATATCTCCTAGCAAAGAGAAGACGGAAGCATTTAGGTCTGATGATACCTGCTGGCCGCTGGGGGTTGGAGCTTGAGAGGTACTCAACAACAAGAAGCCTTGACACTGGAAGTCCAACAGTCTGATCTAAACCCTGCAGAAAAAAGTGGATGTGAATGGTGTTAAGATGCAGAAGCAAATTCATGCTACGACTGTATAATGGTCAGTGGTAATCCTAATGCAGCTGAACCGAAAACTGCACAGCGATTTAATAGGAAGGAGAATTTATGGCTGTCGATGTTCAAATTTGAGACAAATCACAGAAGGAAAAAACTCGGAGAAGAAGCTAACCACTTGAAGATGATGCTTGAAAACTTGGAGATGCTGTCGACGGCACTTTGGGTTGGGGAGCCGGTTGCCTCTGGTGACTGGTGAGCTAGTTCATTGCAAAGTAGCAGCAAGCCTTCTTGTGGTGTTTGATGAGCTGCGCTTATAGCTGAGGCTGCCGCGTTTACGGTGGAGGTCGGCAGCTCGCTGGGGAGATCAAGGCGACCTGGTGCAGTGATGCAAGCAAGGACAAGGAGGCTGGAGGCAAAAAAAGCTATCGAAGACTTGAAGTCTTCTTGTTTTCTTGCACGAGGACGACGACTTTGGCCAGGTCCAGGTCAAGGTTGCGCAATTACCGAGTACTCACAGAACGCCCCACTTGTGGGAAATGAATCAACGCAGAAACTACCCTTTGTAGATTATTTTTTTGTTTTTTCGGTTTTTTTTAGATTAACAGGATTACATGCTGTTTCTTGGACAGTGCATGCCAAACGTGAGCCTTTTGAGGCCGCTAGCCTTTCTTTCCCATCAAGCGACCCTTTTAGCTTAGCTTTGCCTTGTTGTCTGTACTCGCAACCAACCATTGCCGCGTAACAATAGTTTACCTTTGCATCATTTTGTCATCTCCTCACGGTCATTTACATAGTACAATCATACATCTGCGTCTGTTCTAACTAGGCTAATTTGTAGTTGTTTGGTTGTGTTTATTGTACTAGCCTGGCTAGCATTTTGGCGTGTTTGGTTGTCTACCTTGTTTTGCATAGAATTACTCCTTTTTCTGTTCTGGTATGGTATACCAGCTCTCACACATTTCATCGAACACCACCACGGCTGGTCACCACCGATGAGGCCACCCATTTGCACCTCCTCAGTACCGTCACCGGCGCCAAGTCCTTAGAACGAGAGTGAAGACCAAGAGGTGACGGGAATGAATCACGGAGCCGGCCGAAAAGAACTATTTGCGCCTGGCCCTAGCTATATGGCAGGCCAGATAGAGCTGGCTCCAAGGACTGGCCAAACAACCAAACACCCCAAACCTGGCTCATTCAAGCAAAAAGCCAGGTTTGAAGTCCAACCAAACACACTCTATACCAGCTGACCGAGAAAAAAATGTTTTCCTAAAAAAAGAAGATATTGTTAGGTGTAATAATAGCTCATATGCACTGCAAAGTCCACAATACGATTAATGATGATATAGTGCGAACATTAGGGTAAGAATGACAAATACAAGCATTCGCGACTCAGAGAAATACAGAGGCAGAGGCCATGAACTATACAGAGTGGAGTTGGCCAGTGATCGAACTTGCAAGGTATGCTCTCTAGTTCAAATCCGAACTGACTATATCTGAACTAGGCCAAGGATCCCCGTCGTGCGAGGGATTCGCAGTGGTATTTATGTTATTAAGAACCTGATTTGGATGTAGCAGCAACCAGTTGCAATGGACAGATCAAATGCAGGATAGCCATGAGGCAACAAACAGTTAGCCGAGCTCACTCATCCGGTCATCCCCTGTCGCCAAATCAAGATCAGATAAACATGATTCTTGCTCCCTATCATCTTAGATCCGGTCTATATTACAGTTTCGAGCTATGTCCAGTTTCCATGCTAACTAGCTTGTGAGGAAACTTCTGATCGTTGGTCGCCATCTGCCGCTGTCTGGACCTGGGCAGAATATTGCAGGTTCCAGAGAACTTCTTCGATGGAAGGTCGGACCGAGCATTCAACAGACAGGCATTTTATCATAATTGAAACCACAATGGATAACGAATCCTGTGAAGAAGTGCCAATAACGACAGGATCCACAACTTGATCGCGCTCTTCCAAAGTTGACATTGACGCAACCTGCGGATACAGGCAAAAGATAGTTAGAATTGTTTCGATACTCTTTGTTTTTCTCTCCCACGGGCGGTAAATGTATCTGTAAGTATGGTCAGAACAATGATCATATCAGACTTCACAACGGATGAAGGTCAGGCTTAGATCACAGATAACTATTCCAGGTAATTAAGTAAGATGCGTGGCCACTTCGTTAAAAAAAAGGTAAGATTCATGGCCCTTTTTGGAAAATGGTGAAACCAAACACGAGATGGTTTACAGGTATTTTGCATATGTGCTGCATCAAATCACAAACACTGGGGAAAGTATGATGAAGAATGGAGTAAAATCCCAACCAAGACAGAAGGTATTTAAGTGTTTTAAACAGCCTAAAATCCTCGTGAGGTTCACTAAGCTACTCAGCATCAAACAATCTCTATCCAGCATCTATAAAATTTGTAGTATAAATATGTAGTGCAACATACCAGATCTTTCAAAATGAAAGGGTCACCTTTCTCATGTAATTTTGGGCCCATAAGTACTTCCAGTAGAATAAAACCGAAAGAGCATACATCATCCTCCAAATTTTCCCTATAAATAACACATATGTTATATGGTCATAACTAATTATGACACTTGAATTTAAGAACAAGATTTCCTTTTTTTTCCTATTTCAATGCACTTGGTGTGCTGAACTCCTCTAAAACTCGACCAACCTGGGCCGAGCCTTAGACCTGTGCTTTGGCATGACACAAACGAGGAGCCTGAGTGCTACTAGAACCACCTGACCAACTCAGCTAGAGGCTCATTCACATGCATGTGAAATCAAACTGCCCTTGGACTATGCATCTCAAATTAAACAAAGATACAATTTGTTTAGCAGGTACTTACATTTCTGTAGGATCATTTTGGAAGTATTTTTTCTTTTGTCCTATTACCTGAACACAGTAAGTAATTTGTGTTAAAATAAAGCAGTGTTGTCTGAACTCTAAGCTGCTTAGGGATAATTCTTTCAGAATGACACGCCCACCTCATGTTTGTATATCTCCTCTGTGATTATGGATAGTCCATAGTCGCTCAACTTTGCCATATGGTGTTCGTCAACCAAAATACTGGAAGATTTTAGCCGATTGGATAAAGAACCAGGAATTATTCCTGTATGTAGGAAATGAACAGCCTTAGCAATGGCAATCAGCACCTGCAGCCTGTCACACCATTTCAGAGTCTTCTCTGGACTAGAGGCTGCCAAAAAGAAAGTGTAAACGTAAATAATAAATTGGATCAAAAAATTTATGCTTTTCATTTAATTTGACTTCATAGTCAAATTCAGATCATTACCAGAAAGATAAGAAGAAAGAGTTCCACCAGGCACATATTCATATACAAGGAAAACCCTCTTCACAGTTGATTCATCAACCGCGCTGTCTATGCAGTGCCCCAATAGGCAAACCAGATTTGGATGGCGAAGCTTTGCAAGGAGATCTAGACGAAGCTTTAGATTCCTAATCGAATACCTCTGGTGCAATGCCAAACATCTTATGGCAATCAGGGTGCCATTCTCTAGTTTTCCCTTGTATAGCTGAAAATATGAAAAGTTGTGATCAATCGAATTAGGCTAGAAGAACTGTTATTGGTACAAGTGTAACCTAGAGCAATTGAAATATTCTAGTTTGATTCATTTGCTAATCGTGTCATGTTTTGGGTAAAGCAAAATGTAAATAATACCAAAACATTGACAAACCTTTCCAATTGCTCCCTCGCCTAAAAATGCTGACCGTTCAAAGCTCTTTGTTGCTTCCTTGAGTTCTTCTAAAGAAAATATGCGATGTGATGGCTGCACTTGTGTTCCTAACTTGACAGCTTGAGATATGCACCCTGCAATTAAGGGGGAAATTATTTGAATTGACAAGAAAAACAGGTGTAAAGAATCTGATACAAATATAATTAAGACATGTTAGGATTCATGCATAAGTAAACAGGTCCCTCGTGGTCACAGGAGCCTTATTAGCACCTCAAGCCCGGGGTTTGACTTCCCATGGGAGCGAATTACACATCATTACAGAGCATTTCTATGGTATGGCAAGACTGAGGATGCACTGTAACAATGTGGACCACCAAAGCTAGGGTGCATTTGCTGATTCAGACATAAGTTAACTTGGGAGAGATGGATTATCTAATTCCACATCTTTTTTAAAAACAGATACATGTTTGCTGTCACAAAATTTAATTACTCATGAAAGGAGGATCCAAAGAAGTTAAAGAAGCTGCCACACATATTTAATACAATAAATGATTGAGAACTCTTACTTGCATTCACCAGCAGTTCAGAGGACATTCCTGAAATCGAATTATCTTGTGTATGCTTTTGCTGGAACTGTTTTTCTGCCAGAACTTTCTGACAGCTTCTTTTGTTGGAAGCCATTAACAACAGACTAAGCACAAGCATAACAAACAATATGCCAACAACAGTGACTACAAGCCCAACATCCTTGTTTGATCCTTTCCCCTTATGAGATTGCTGGCAATATTTAGCTTCATGCTGGTGGGCAGGGTCAACACTAAAGCAATTCCCATCAAACTTAACAACCTTGTTATTCAAATTACCATTCAGACAGCTGGGCAGATCACCTGTGAGTCGGTTAGTGGACAAATCCACAAAGCCCAGGGTGCTGCTGCATGTTAAACTACTTAAGAGTGAACCACTAAGCATATTTGCCGCCAAATTCAGATAACTGATATTAGGAAGAGCAAACAGCTCTGCAGGAGGACTCCCCACAAGGAAATTGAATGAGACATCAAGGTGCTGAAGCCGGTTCAACTGACCAAACTGCTCGGGAATTTCACCCTTCAGTGAATTTTTGCTAAGTAAGATTGTTACCACTGATGTAGGCATCTCAGGAAGCTCTCCATCCAGCTCGTTGTCCCTTAAATCCAGCATCTCAAGCTTATTTAGGCTGCCTAAATTTGGAATATCCCCTGAGATGCTATTGCCAGCAAGAGCGAGTTCTGTAAGCATGGCAGCTTTGCCAACTGATGCCGGTATGGACCCCTTCAGCTGGTTACTCTGCAACCGAAGAACCGTGAGGTTCGAGAATGAGTCAAGCCAGTCCGGCACACTTCCATTGAAGTAGTTACCATCCAGTGTCACAGTATGGAGCTTCGACATGACTGACAGCTTGGGAGGGATCGATCCATAGAGAAAATTGGAGCTCAAATCAAGCACCTCAAGTGAAGCTAAACGGTGAATCTTATCTGGGATGGGACCCCATAGACCCAAAGACACCAAGATGACAACTCTTAGGGTAGTTAGCCTTGTCAGCGTAGTAACAAACGAATCAAGAACAAAGGCTTCTGAGAGGGTGACATTAGGAACAGAAAAGCCACTGAACTTTGGTGCCTTGGTGATCCTGTCACCGATGATCTTAAGCTCTCTGATGGCATTTCCCTCGCAGGTGACCGCAAGCACTGCAGTGGGTTTAGTGGAGCAGGGATCGCTGCTTGGGCTGCCCCAAGCATCCAGCTGCCTGGGGTACTCCAGCTGCTTCCTGAGCTGCTGCAGCAGCTCGGTCTGTGAAGATTGCTCGCTTATTGAGAATAAACTCAAACAAGTAGTGACCATGACAAGGATACTAAGGTGCCAAGCCATTGGAGCTCAGATAGCACTATCGTTTCTCAATTGGCTTAGTATCTTGCCAAACTTTATCACTTCCAAGCCACTAAAATGGGCAGAATTTGAACGAGGACTCGCACAACAAATAAATCAGGAAGGCCGAAGTGGAGCACTATAGGTACAAGGCAAACATGTCAGTAAACTCGGAGAGAAACCTTGCCTTGCTTGCCCCCAAAATATCAGTTTCCTGCTGAAGATTACAATTTTCAGCCCAATTTGGATGTAGCAAAACGTATAATAACAATAGAAGTACAAGGCAAACATGTCAGTAAACTGACTCATATCCTTGTCATATCACTAGAAAAAACCACATTGGATGCTGGACGGTAGAAGCAGTGCGTCAGATCGAACGTAGGATAAGACAAAGCAACAGTATTTGGTTTCTTTTGTTTAAATATAAATCATTTTGGGACCCGACAAAGAAAATGACAGACTGGTGTGGTTGGGCAGATTGTACTACGGATATGAATTCGGAATTCCCATTCCTTAAGACCTTGGTGGCACAAATACAAATTTCAATTTCGAAACCTGTGGTTTGCAAGAACCCATAAGAGGGACTTGGTAAAAGAAAAAACAACAAATAAGAAACGAATCTGAGCTTGTAAGCAAGGATTGCAGTGAAATGAAACCTACCATGAAACGCTGCAAGCTTCAAAACGAATCCCGCTAAGGTGAAAGAAGAAATGCAGCTGAAGGGGAAAATGAGAGTTCAGCAACTTAGGAGTGCCCGAACCGGAAGCAACTCAGATTTGCAGCGAGGAAACAACTCAGACCCTCAGAGCATTGTACGAACTTAAAAAGAAGGCGAAAAAAAGAGGGGAAATTACGGAATTAAAAAAAAAGAGTAGTGTCTGCAAACAGAATCGTACCGTAGTACAGAGCAGAGAAGGCACGCAGTCAGAGGAGAAACGACATTCATAATTGGAAATGCAGCAAGAAATTGTGGGCTTCTGACCTGAAATGCAGGGAACGCAGGAGCAAGAACAGCTGCAGAGCTCAGTTAAAGCGCAAGAAGCTGCTCAGGTCAGTTCATAGCCTGAACCCCCAACGTTCTGTCCGCCATTCTTCCTCGACACCTAGCAGGCTAGCAAGCAGCCGGGGCAGGCAAGAATGGAATGGACACAGCAGCGGGAGGAAGGGGAGGAGCGAGAGCGCCCCAGCCCCAGTGCACACGGGATTGAACTCTCACTCACCTACGCAGCCACACTCCCTCCGCCCCCAACGACAGGCAAAGGCAACAAGCAGCAGCGGTCCAGCTCCTGCTGTCCTGCAGGAGGACATTAATGGGCCCTGGACAGTGAGCGGTGGGCGACACCAGCGCTGGCCGCCTCGGCTCGGAGCGAGTAAAATCACGGGCATCCGTCCTCCATTGTTTTACTCCTGCCGGTCAAGTACCAGTAAAAAACCTTAAAGCCACCGGCATCGGTGAAGGGCAGTGGTTGGCTGCCGGGCCCAGAAGCAGAGACGCTGACCACTAGAGGCCAAAACGCCACAAAGCGAGCGGGGGAGTTGGTGGTGGAAATGTTTTTATAGAGAGTTTAAGAGCATAGCTAAGAAGTGCCTATGTCATGTCACTTGTTTACTATGCTTTCATCGAGCGTGATCTATAGTAAATATTTTTATAGTCATTTCATGTACGATAATGATAGAACACGGGCATCCGTTCCGCCAGACGTGTGGCCCAACTAGATCTAGCGACAGTCATACAACATAAGAAAGAAAAGGACAATATCGATTCCTCTAACGATCTTGTTCCTCATTCCGCATTGCTCTGCGATCTCCATCGCACGAGGCTTTTTCTCCATAGTCGCCACTCCACGGTGCCTGCTCTTCCTACTCCACAGCGGCTCGAGCAAACCTCCTCCCCCTCCTTCTCCATGGATCCGGCCACTTCTCCTCCACGTGCATCTTCCTTCAAGTCTAGTGACCTCTATGGCGCCTCCACTCTACGGCGGCAGCTACGACGAGATAGGTCATTCCTTCCTTGGATCTAAGCATTTCTCATCCTCCTCTGGATCTGAGCCGCCCTCCTCGTAGGGACACGAAAGTGTATAGGGTTTCATGGAGCTCAAAGGTGACGGGCCAGAGACTCTTTGCATGCCTTTTTTTTTGTTGTTTCTCCTGTGTTGCAATGGTTGTTTTGAGATGTTGCAACATATGATTTTTGAATGTTGGGATTTTTTTTGTTGTTGCAACAAATGTTTTTGCGATGTCACAGTAGTACTACTCGAGATGTTGCAGTACATATTTTTCTATTGTTGTAGTAGATATTTTTTGTTGTTGCAACAATTTTTTCGATATTGCAGTGCATGTTTTCCAAGGTTCTAGTAAATTTTTTTCGATGGTGTAGTATATATTTTTTATGTGTTGCAGTAGATTTTTTTTCGTTGTTGTAGTAGATATTTTTCAATGTTTCAATGTATGTTTATCAGTGTTGCAATTTAGGGAAGGGAGATAGGAGTGCGTTGGGGAGCGGAGCCATTGGCGGTGGCATGACAGGGGTAGGGTTGCTCTTGTGGTGGGGATGAGTTGAACGGATGGGGATGAGGATAGGATGGAGATCGGAATGAGGTGCGGGGCATAGTGTTGGCCATGCAGCCCGTGGCCTGTTGGCCCGGCCCGGGCACGGCACGGCCCGACAACTACCGGGCCCGACCCGGCATGGCCCGAAGCACCAGGCCGTGCCTGGGCCGCCACCGTGGCCCGTGGCACGGCTCAAGCACGGCCCGGTGCTCAAAGGCCCAGTAAAAAATATAGCTTTTTAATTCTAAAAAAATGTAGATATATTGGCCCATCCATCCATCCTGAGTGGCCTGTTAAGAAATGTAGCCTGCTAATTTTAAACAAAAAAAGAAAATATAGGCATGCTACTAGCCTGGCACGACCTTGCCCCGGTGGCCCGCCGTGCCTTCGGGCCGGCCCGACGGCCCGCGGGCCGTGCCTTGGGCCATACCCCCGGCACGAGGCACGACGACGGCACGGCGCGGCCCAGGGCAGGCACGGCACGGCCCGATGGCCATCTATAGCGGGGCATGCGTGGGGCATCCTAATGGAAGCGAACGGGAGACAGAGGTGGTAGTCGGCGAGGTTGGGAGGGCGAGTGGATCCATACGCATTGGGGCGGACCTTGCGTGGGGAGCGGAAGTGGTTCCTTTCTCCTCTGTGCGAGAACAAGCAGAGTTGTATTTCCATCTCTACTTTTTTTCTATTTTTCTTTGTCCGTGGTGTTCGGATGTTAGCATCCGGATCGGACGTCGGACTCTAACAATACTATTTCATATATCTTCATCAAGCATATACATGCTTATTATTATTCATAGGTCAAGCTAACTTTATTACCGTACCTGTATTCGATTTGGGCATTGGCGACTCAAATTTGGATGGCATCGAGCATCGTTGATGAGAGTGCACAAATTTGATTTGAGCAGGAAGTTTTTGTGTGCTGAGGTTTTATCCCACATTAGACAGTCACAGCAGACCTGCAGCAACGTCTCTGGCTCCCACCGGCACGGCGGGCAACCCATCGGAGACGCGCATGTGGCCCTTCCTCGTGCCTTCGGCCAGCAGCCTGTGCCGAGATGGCATGGCAGCGCGGCGCTGCTCTGTGCTTCAAGACGGCAACCGATATTCGAAATCTGAAACCCGATGAAAATTTATTTTCTTAGGATGAAGATATTTGTCAATTTCTCTATCTATGAGTTTGTTAATGGACAAAAATCTAGATTCAACTTATAGATATAGGTCTGAGAATGTAGTATCTAAACCGGTAAATTTATAGGTTTTAAAAATCCGATCCATCATAATAAAGCAATCATATTAGTTCATAATATTCTAATTTTTTCTATAAACTACTGCATTCAGAGACATATACAAGATGATATGTCCATTCAAGTAAAAAATAAGAAGAATGAATACAATTTCATATTTTGATATATGATTTTTCATGTTTTATTTTTCTTTGTTGCTATGTGGATGTGCCCATGGACAACCCTATAGATACCCATGATCTGATGGTTATGGATTTGGACACCAAATTAAACCCGTCATGAGTCATGAGCTTTTTGTGGGCATATTTTATATTTATGGGTATGAGTTTGGACTAACAAAATCCAACAAGTTTACACCCTTTGCCATCTCTACATGTGCGGCGGTATGGTGGCTGGCGGTGCGGCGCGGCGCCTCTCCGGGCCGAGGTTGTTGGCTTGTGTTAGGCATTGGGAGCTTTCTGCATTGATTTGCCACATCAGTGTCAATTTGGACCAGATTTTGGTAGGGGTGCTGGAGATTTTGGCGTGCCGTGGAGGTGGAGACAAGATGCGGGACGGCAGGGAAAGTGGGCAGGCGACGCATGAGATTAGGATCTGTTTAGTTGGGCCTTGTTTAGTTCCGAAAAGCGAAAAGATTTCGGTACTGTAGCACTTTCGTTTGTTTGTGACAAATATTATCCAATTATGGACTAACTATGATCAAAAGATTTGTCTCGTGATTTACAGCTAAACTGTGTAATTAGTTTTTGTTTTTATCTATATTTAATATTTCATGCATATGCTATAAGATTCGATGTGACGGGGAATCTTGAAAATTTTTTAGTTTTCAGGATGAACTAAACAAGTCCTTGGTGAAAAATTTTGAATTTAGTTACTGTAATATATTTTTGTTTGTATTTAACCATTATTATTGAATCACAGATTAACTAGGATTAAAAGATTTATCTTGTAAACTACAGATAAATTGTATAATTAATTATTTTTTATCTATATTTAATTTGTCTAAAGATTTAATACAAATAGAAGTGTCTAGCTAGTCTATGATTGGACTAATTGCATAATCCTTGATCCTAGCTAGCCTCAAGGACGAGCAAACCAAGTTGCAGGCGTGGATATACTCAAGAAAGTAAAATCTAGTCTTCGAGGGCAACATAGCTCCGGAGGAGCTCGATATGGAACAGCTCGGCAAGATCGCTACCTGTCTTGATGTTGTTTTCGAGCAGAAAAATGGTAAGACCAGACATCTATCACTAGATTTGTAATATAACTGTTGACTGTGTCTATGATAATAATAATGACTCCACTATCAGAAACCACACTACGACTCCTCTTAGCCTAGGAGGATAATCGCCGCGTGGAGAAGGAGCAGGATGAAGCCTGAAAACACTAGAAAAGCTCTACGGCGACGGTAGTATCTAATTTCTACAGGTGGTTTTAATTACCGTATGTCAGTGCAAAGAAAACGGCTGGCCCGACTCAAGAACCACTAGTGTAAATCCATTTAAACTGACGGTTCACTTAAGGAAACCACGATTTACTTAATGGAACCGCTAGTGGAAATGCACCATTTATACTTGCGGTTACACTAGCGGTTCCTTAAGCCAACCGCTAGTAAAGTTTCTGGTATAAATACCCCTTCTTCCTCCCTGAAGAAAATTGTTTGTCACAGCCACCTTCCATAGGAGACCATTTTGGAGGTCTAGTTTTCACAAAATACAAGGGAAGAGTTTCGATCTTCATTTTTTGGAAGGAGGTTACTAAGAAAGATTAGTTTATGTCTCTCTTGCTTTTTTTTTTCATTCTTGCTCAATTTGAGTCACTTTTTGGATCTAGGGTTTCACTGTGTGTTATAGAGAAAAGTAGCTAGGTTATTATCTTTATCTGCTCAAATGTGGTTGCTTAAGATGGTTAGATGATGTCTCTCCTCTTTCTCTTTTTATTTTTGTTATATTTTTGTCTTTATTTCTTAATTTAATTTAATTATCCACTATGTATTTATGATGCTGGATCTTTGAGGTTGGTAATATATCTCGTTTTGACTGTGTAATTGTGCAGTGGTTCGGAAAAACTCGTAGACATAACTTTGGTCATATGAGCTGGAATTAAAGATGGTGGGGGGCTAAGAAGAAAGCCATTATTGCAAGAATTACGCTGATTTTGGACTTCACTAACGGGCAAGAGCAACACGAGCTAGGCTTACTAGAGAGATTTGATAACATTTTCCCTCTCTCGAATAGCTTGTAACCTCTACTGTAAGCTCATCGAGTAAGAGCAACACGAGCTGCGCTTACCACTAGACGTAGGGACCTGTCTGGAGGCTCGAACCAGTATAAACTTTGTGTTATCTTGTCCACTATCCAAGCCTCAGACGCGCACAACACAAATTTACTTGTCGGTTAGGCTCTCGGCCAAATCACCCACCGACATTGCTAACAGTTAGCTGGCTAATAGCTGTTATCTAATTTGATCCAACTAATGAGATAATTGTTATCTAAAATTCTAGATGTCCAACTAAAAAGTAGCTAGTATGTTATTATCCACTGTTTACATAGGCAATGTTTGACCTAAATACATCGTATAGTGATTTTCTTTCAAGGACGGAGGGAGTAGTCGGTAGTACCAGCTGTTGACCAGAAAAAAATGTTTTCTAGAAAAAAAAAGTGACAAGGACAGAAGGAAAGGAACCTTGACCCGCGCGAGTCTGCGCGTCAACCCCTGCCCTGTTGTCCCCCACCTCGATTGCCGCCCTCGCCGGAGGAGGAGAGAGCAGGACACCGGAGATCCGCCATGGCCGCCGCCGCTGCCACCGCCGACCCTCCTGGTACGTGCTGCATATCCTTGACCTTCCATCCTCCCCTCCCCTGCCTATACCAGATCTGCTGGTTACCTTGCCCCTGAATCGCCTTGTGTTTCCTCCCTCACGTGGTCTCCGACGGAGCACAGGCTACTTCGTCGGCCGTCCGTTGCACTACCAGGAGCAGCAGCCACAGGCGGTGCCGTCGCCGGCGCCCGCCGTCGACGACCACAAAGCTGTGAACGCGCAAGTCCCTGGTGCGTTCTTGTTTCGGTTCTTGCTTCGCGAATCAACTGCTTCCTCCTTTCTGCCCTGATTTCTGTTTCTCTTCTAGCAAATTTTTTTTCCACTGCATTTCGTGCTAATTGTTTATGAAACTGGATCGGGATTTGTTTTTTTCGCTGGCACGAGCAGGATACTACGCTGGGCGTGTGCCACCGAGACGAGGCGAGGACACTGAACACAACACCAACGGCAACGCTGGTGCTGCAGATCAGCAGAACCGAGAACAGAGCTTCTTTGCCAAATGGTAAGGCCCTCTTTGGTTGCTCATATATTTTTTTAACTCACATTGCATCGAATATTTACACAAATGCATGCGAAACTAAGACAAATCTTTTGAGCCTAATTAGTCTATGATTGAACACTAATTATCAAATAAAACGAAAATACCTGTTAAACTTTTAACACCTTCAACCAAACAGTTTGATACATTAATCAGGGCCGGTTCGGTTATAGGGAAATGTGATTCCCAACCGAACATATTTTTCACAAATTTGTATTAGTGCAGAAGATTTCCGGACCCGGAACGGCCGGTTCCGAGAGAACCGAACTGGGCCTAATTGGGTCTAGAATCCCGAGGCTATGGGATCAGATCTGTTGATTGCTGTCAGTTTCCAGGAGTTGATGGTTCTCCGTTCGCTGTGTTCAGGTTCGCCGGGTGCTTCTCCGGCAGCAGATGAAACTCGAACTAGACCCTCTTCTTTCAGTTCAGTGAAGGACATTTCTGGCTCAGCACGGAGTCTCGCACTGGTGGTTGTCTGGACGGATTGCAGTTGCAGGGAGATCTTGAAATTCTCTGTTCCTTGATATGTTTTGGGGCTTGTCAATTTGTAGCATCTTATTCTTACCTAGACTCTAGAGTCAGTGGGATTATTGTTACCATCAATTTTTGCTGCGCTTACTTGTGTAAACCGAGGGATTTTCTCTCTCTCTCTCTCTCTCTATATATATATATATATATATATATATATGGTACTTTGTGTAAAGTTGGAGAATTTGTTGAAGTATGCTAATTTAGCACACCATATAAGAAAGCAGGAAGAGTGTTTATGAAATTAATATTAGAGCTGTTATTTCGCAACAGGACTTGTTTTTAATACAGGAAAGTGCATTTTCTATGTTTAACTTGCATGGGAGTTTGATTTTTGACCCCAAACTATAAAACCAAATACTAGACACCCTCCAACTATTGAAACTGGATCTTTAGCTTCTTTCAGAGGTAGTTTTTTTATTTTCTAAAATGATAAAAATCTATTTTAATACATAAATAGTACTGACTTATTTATTTTTCAATCATAAAAATATGAAACTAACAACATTTTTTTTCCTGAAAATATTGTTTATCAGTTATTTGCATCTAATTTGTTCATGTTTCTAATAAACCTAACCACAAGCAATAAAGCAACAGAAACATACAAAATAAGGTACAAATAACTTTAAAAAGATCAACAACACTTAGACAACAATTTTTGAGAAAATATGGTATTAGTTTGATAGTTTTCTGGTTTTAAAATAGATTAGTTAGTTATGAATTTTTAGAGGCTACACCAGATGTTTTTTTATTGTTATTTAATAGAAACCATCTTTAAAACCAACCAAATGACCAAATTTGTCCAGATTCGGTGACACGCACACGCGTTTGTTTATAACGTTGAAAACTGAACTCATGTGCAATTTGAGGATTGAAAAATACTTTACCCTTTTTAATAATCCGGCAGGAGCACTAGTAAAATTGCAATTGTGCAGTTGCAGAAAGCCAAATTTAAAATACAAAGGATGATAGCTACATTTCATCTTCCTTTCAGAACTACTAGACTAGAGATAATGAGGTCTTATTTAGATCCAAATTTCTTTTGGATTTTGACACTGTAGTACTTTCGTTTTTATTTGACAAATATTATCCAAATCATGTAGTAATTAGGTTTAAAAGATTCGTCTCGCGATTTACAGGAAAACTGTGCAATTAGTTTTTGTTTTCATCTATATTTAATACTCTATGCATATGCCGTAATATTCGATATGACGAAGAATCTTGAAAATTTTTTAGTTTTTTTGGATGAAATAAAGAATGCCTGAGTAGCAGAAGACAAGTCAGTAGCTACTACTAGCAAATGATGGTGCCAGCAGTGGCCCCACTTGCAGTAGCCGGACCGGCCCAGTAGCTCTTGGGCCTTCCTAAAAGATCATTTTCGTTTTTATTTAATAAATATTATCCAATCATCAACTAATTAGGTTTAAAAGATCTATCTTGTGATTTACAGGCAAACTGTGCAATTAGTTTTCGTTTTTATCTATATCTAATGCTTCATGCTTATGTCCCAAGATTCGATGTGACGGGGAATCTTAAAAAGTTTTTGTTTTTAGGGTAAACTAAATAATACCTTAGTTCCGAAAACTTTTTAGTTTTCGAGACTGTAACACTTTCATTTTTATTTGACAAACATTGTCCAATCATGGAGTAACTAGGCTTAAAAGATTTATCTCGCGATTTACAGGTAAACTGTGCAATTAGTTTTTATTTTCGTCTATATTTAGTGCTTCATACATATGCTGCAAGATCCGATGTGACGGAGAATCTTAAAAGTTTTTTATTTTTCAAAATTTCAAAAAATTTCAAAATTTTAAGTCACATCGAATTTTACATTACATATAAAAAACATTAAATATAGATAAAAAGATAATTAATTATACAGTTTATCTGTAATTTGCAAGATCTTTTAAATCAAGTTAGTTTATGATTAGATAATATTTATCAAATACAAACGAAAATGCTACAATAGACAAACTAAAATTTTGCATGAACTAAACAAGACCCTAGTCTCTACATATCATGTCCTTTCCAATTCCAACAATAAAAAGACACGGGGAAGGAGGGAGACCTCCACAAGGGGGACCTCCAGCTCTCTCGTCTCTCTCTCCACTCCACCCTTTCCCCCTCGTCTCGCTGTGGGCGCGCGGAGGAGGAATAATCGTTCGCCGAAGAGCTCCGACACCTATCCGCCAATGGCTGACAGCAGTCCCGCTCCCGGTACGCTCCTCAACCACAACCATCCTGCATACATATGCGTTTCAATTTCCATGGCTTCCAACAAAATAAAAGCATGCCAAACGATCCAAGTTTAGAGCTATACAGTAGTACGTGTTTAGCTTCCATGATAAATAATTCACATGATTCTTGTTTGGTGCTGGTGCAGGCTACTACTCTGGCTCTCCCGCCGTCACGCACAAGGCTTCGCCGTCCGAGCCCGTTGACGGCCAGGTCAACGCTTCACTCCCTGGTGCGTGCCCTACGTACCAACAGATCCGGCGATCCAAGCGTCTCTTTCTTCTCCTAACTACTAACAATTCCTCTCCTCGTTTCGTTTCTGTCTCCACTCACGTTTGGGGCCTTGTTTAGATGTGAAAATTTTTTGGATTTCGTTATTATAGCACTTTCGTTTATTTATGACAAATATTATTCAATCGTAGACTAACTAGGATCAAAAGATTCGTCTTGCGATTTATAGACAAACTGTGTAATTAGTTTTTATTTTCGTCTATAGTTAGTGCTCCATGTACGTGCCACAAGATGTGATGGAGAATCTTGAAAACTTTTTGGATTTTGGTGGAAACTAAACAAGACCTAGTTTGCGTGGCTAGTGTCTGTTGACTGTTTGTAATGACGACCTTCGACTTTGGCAAGAGCAGGCGGCTACTACTCCGGCGGCCCTGCGGCGAAACATGGCGCCGGCGGCGGCCAGGGTAGCTCCGCTGCACCTAAGGAATCGGGCTTCTTCGCCAGCTGGTGAGAATTCAGAGCTCAAATCATCAAATAAATGAAACTCTAGTTGCTGTTGCCTGCGTTTGATTCCACTTTGATTATTCCTTCACTGATGGCGCGCTCTCCGTCTCCGTTTGTTGTATGTATCATCATCAAGCTGTGCGTGCTTCTCTGGCGGCGAAACTGCAAGATAGATCAAGTGTGTTGGACACAAGAACATGGATGGCACATGGCTTGAATTGTATATTTTCGGCAGTGGTGTTGTCGATTTGTACAAGCATTGTATGCACTATGCAGAAGCAGCAATCAATGAAAAATTGAAAAGTATGCCACTTGCCACATGATACAACTGTGCTTTGCTTTGATATGAAAGTATAAGCAGGGAGTCTCTCATAGAGTTTGCCTTGTGAAGGAGAAAAAAAACATTATGAAGAGATGCTCCTAGCCATGTAGGCTGGCGTATGTAACCTCCTATGAAACTTTGTGCGCTTATGCATGCGTTACGAACTTTTATTGGATCTAGCATTCAAGCTGAATGTCCCAAGCGTTGCGGGGATGTCCGAACTCAATATCAGCTAATAGAATTAGCACTATTTTTTAATTACGAAATAATGTTTTTTTCTCATAACAAATCAGTACTAGCATCAGCTCGTAGAAACCATAAGCGAAACAACCTGACGACTCACAGTTAATTGAAGGTCATTGCAGCTCTGACCCTTAGTTTTGGAAAGTCTGTTTTTGTCTTGGTATATAGCATTTACTATACATCTAGTAGACATAATATATTACTAACAAAAATAGTGTGTCTAAAAAAGCCATAATAAGGACTTACAATTTTTTTCGAACCGATGGAACTTCCCCATTTCCATTGAATGAACAACGGAAATACCGTTCATACAAAGAGTTTGAAAGACAGATAGAGAAAACTAGATAGTGGCATCTCTGTAGGCAGAAACTCTAGAAATTGCAGAAACCCTAAGCGCACGACAACTATAGCTTGCCAACACAGTATGAGGAAAACACTAAGTTTGGTTACACAAAAGCTTAATCAAGCGACAAACAGCCTTTGTCGAGGATAATTCCTGCAAAAAACCAGACAACATTCTATCTCCAGCAACATCTTGATTACTTATGTCTATCCGGCTTATCATCTTGGTCAGTTGACTTGTTGTTCTCCAGAGAACGGAGTTTTTGAGCTTTCACCTCTTGACTCACCAGCTGCATGGCAATCTTCAACATTGTATTAGCTCCAGCGATCAGCTGCTCCTTGTCTTCCTCCAGAAACAAACCTGCCCAGTACTCCATGAGCGAACAAGCATATCATATAACATGAATTGGACTTGTAACAGCCTTGCCATCAAAACAAGCATGAATTGGACTTGTAACAGCCTTGCCATCAAAACAAGCACTGCAGTAGATTTAATTAAAATTTTACCATATATGCACCCTCTAAAACTCATATATATACACCCACAAGCTAACTGCACCCCCTTCTGATTTGCTCTAGCTTCGCCACTGCTCAATAGTATAGGCCAGCAAAAAGCTAAAACAAAAGAGAGGTGAGGCAGGCCATGCCCGATTTGGGTACTTCTCTAGAAAAAACACTTCTTAGAGAGATGCTGCACTATAGGGACAATTACATTAGTACTCTCGTTTTTAACTCTAATATTGTGTATGAAGCTGATGTCTGCCAAGTTTCTTAACTCTGTGAGCTTTTGGTAAATAATGTGTCAACAAAATTGTTTGGAAAAAAGAAGGAAGAAGAAAATACTATGATGCTCATCTTTGGCGCAAGCCTCCTCTTCTCTACTTAAATTTACTTGAGCTTATCAGCCAAATCTACCAGTCATTCAACAATGTTTTTCTATTACAACAAATCAACAAATAGTACTCGTGTACCAAGTTTGGGAGCGTTCAAGCATGTCTCATCCAAGTTCAAGCATGTCTGATCCAAGTTCTCCTACTCTCCCGCACCACACGGATCCACACGTTCAAGCATGTCTTGGCCTTGTTTATTAGTTTCCCACCTAAAAAGTTTTCAACTCCCATCGAATCTTTCGATATATGTATGAAGTATTAAATATAAACAAAAAAAATCTAATTACATAGTTTGTTTGTAGATCATGAGACAAATCTTTTAAGCCTAGTTAGTCTATGATTAGCTATAATTGCTATAATAACCAACATATGCTAATGATGGAATAGTTAGGTTTAATAAATTCGTCTCACAGTTTTCAGATGAGGTATGTAATTTTTTTTGATTAGTCTACATTTAATACTTCAAATATGTGCCGACATATTTAATATGATATCCAAAAATTTTATTTTAATTTCGTGAACTAAACAAAGTCTAGTTCTTTTTTTAATACGAATGAGGGTGACGAAAATAAGCGCCGTCAGGATGAGGAGCAAAAAAAACATGCCATTTGACTATTAGTTTAACTTATATTTTTTTACCATAAATCACTTACTACTTAGGCTTTGTTTAGTTCACACCAAAAACCAAAAACTTTTCAAGATTCCTTGTCATATCGAATCTTACGACACATGTATGAAACATTAAATATAGATGAAAACAAAACTAATTGTACAATTTGTCTATAAATCGTGAGACGAATCTTTTAAGCCTAGTTACTCTATGAATGAACAATTTTATCAAATAAAAACAAAAGTGCTACAGTGTCAAAATCTAAAAACTTAGTGTCTTGGCTGTTTGCTGTTTGAGGCCAAAAATCCTATGAGCTGTTATTTCTCTATTTACAAATCCTCTTGTAGGGTCTCAACCAGAACAGCCCCTTATTATTTCCCTTCGATTGAGGTATTGCGTGAATTTTTTTCTTTCCAACAAAGTTTCTTCTAAGGCTTTGTTTACTTTCACTCTAAAATCCAAAAAATTTCAAAATTTCCCATCACATCGAATCTTTGGTCGCATGCATGGAGTATTAAATATAGACAAAAATAAAAACTAATTGCACAGTTTACCTGTAATTTGTGAAATGAATCTTTTGAGCCTAGTTACTCCGTGATTGGACAATGTTTGTCAAATAAAAACAAAATGCTACAGTAGCAAAAAAAAACCAAAAATTTTGCCAACAAAGCCTAAAGCAAGTATACGTGCAAGTCTTCTTCTCACTGTAATAAGTCAATTTCATTTCCGCGTTAAGGAAGCTGCGTCCCCAAAGACACCTGCTCCACTGTCTACTCCCACTTGGCCTCTTCCAAGAAGCAGAGGCCGGCAACGGAGGCGGCGCCCTGCCAGCTTCCTCCTCGTCGCTCACCGTCCCACTCTCTCCGGAGGAGGCTGCCTGCCGGAGACTCGCCATGGCCGACGCCTCGGGCAATCCTGCCGGTATGTTGCTCAGCCTTGACATCTACGGTATCTACCTCACCATTTCTGAAACCATAAAAGCAAGCTCGATCGAAACGATAGGCAGTAGCGTGCCGACTACTCTCATTTCCCCTGTTCGAATTGATCACTTTGATTCTTCACTGGTTTGCTGTGGCTGCAGATGGCTACTACAGTGGCCGTCCCCTGGGGTACGATCCGCAGCAAGCGCAGGCAGAGGCAGTGCCGCCGGCACCGCGGCAGGCAATCGCTGGCGAACAGGCCAACGGTGTGCCGGCGCCACAGCGGCAGCCACGGCAGGATGTTGGCGAACAGGTCCCCAACCACACTCATGTCCATGGCGTTCCTGGTGTGTGTCATACAGATCCGAACTTTTTCCTGTCACTCTCACTCCAAGCTACTCGCTTGGCCTTTTTTTTTCTTTTCTTTTTTTGGAGAATCCTGTTTGATGTTAGTAGCGTCTGTTTATAGATAGATTCAATCAACTCTGCTTTGACTCTTTTGGGTTGGAATACGAGCAGGATACTACAAAGGCCGCGTCAACAACACGAACACTGCTGTAGCTCCTCTTTCAGCAGCTGCTACTGTTGCTCCTACTGCTGCTCCTGCAGTTGAACCTGAAAGGAAGCTGAGCTGGGTTGACAAATGGTAAGTATCACAAGCACGCAACGTCTGCTTAAATTGATATAGAAAATGGCACCATCTAGATATCAAGTATACTCACTAACACTGCTTTGTGTAACCGTAATTCTTTTGCATGTTGGCATGTGGTTCCTATCTCAAGTCTCATGTGCTTCACCGGCGGCAGAAACGCGAGGTAGCTCAGGAGTCAAGAGACACCTGTTGTCGGCCACGTTATTGACGAAGTGCTTGTTTGGATGTATAGAGAAATGCTGACATCTTTGTTAGCCCTTCCCCATGCATGCCAGCGCTATTCATTTGTAGAACTGCATGCAGAATTGCAGATGCAGAGTAAGTGAATCTATTTGTGGTCCATCGGTTGTATTGTGCTTAATGATTTAAATCATGATTGTTTCATATGGTTTGGTATATATGATGAATAAATAAAACACCACGGTGATAGGCTCCTCTTCAGCAGCAGTAATGTAAAGAGTCTCTCACTTCTCGATTTGTGAGTAGTGACTCCTGTCACATCGAATCTTCCCGTACATACATGGCCAAAAATAAAAGTGATATAGTACCGAAAATCAAAAAGTTTTCGGAATTAAACATGGCCTTATCGTGAAGGTTGTTGTCACTTGGATCTGGCATTGTTTGCACAAGATACTAATGTACCTGATATAACGTAACCTGGTCAACCGTCAACACAATGGTTTATTATGTCGCCCTTCATTTTTGGTTGACTTAATGTACATGATATCAAGCTTGTCGTTTTTGTCATTTTTGGTTTATCATGTTTTTTCATTAAACACGGCGTTACTATACTCAAGTTAGTTAAGTTTATTAGGATGAAAAGCAAACATATATTTTAGAATTTTTTTACAATGGTTGGAGAGACGATGAGAAGCAATATGTGTCTATATTTTAACTACAAGGACAGTATATCACTCTATTTAAAAATGTTAGGACTCACTGTCCTTGAAATATCTAAATAATAATGAATATAATTATGCAACTTTTTACAAATTACATTTATGCATATGTCCAAGCTTGCTTATAGTAAGTTCAGTTTGATAAAGGATCATCAAGAATCAATATGGTCACATCATTAAAGGATGAGGCATCGATGGAATGGATCTTTTCATCGCATGATTTGAAGCCATAAAGGTGATAATAACCCTAACCAAGTTCTTGAATTACACATGATAAAATATACTCCCTCCATCCCAAATTGTAAGTCATTCCAAGAATCTTGGAGAGTCAAACTTTTCTAAGTTTGACCAAATTTATACGATAAAATAATAATTATTATGATACCAACTAAATATCATTAGATTCTTGCTTAATTATATTTTCATAGTATACTCACTTTACTTTACAAATCTTAGTATTTTTCTCTATAATTTTGGTCAAACGTGAGAATGCTTTTACTCTCCAAGATTCTTGAAATAACTTACAATTTGGAATGGAGGGAGTAGTATAGAGTGTTGCACTAGACGGATACTTAAATGAGTTAAATTTAGTCCTTCAATGTGTTAGAACAATATGAAATTGTACCAATTGTCGTGTCATTCTATTTAAAAAATGATAATCAATTTTTTACTTGCTTTGGTTTAAGAGGATGGAAGGGGTTATAGAGAGAAAAGGGTTAAGAAGATGAATGGGAGTTTTTACATGAGACAGAAAACATGTAGGAAAAAGGAGTAGGAGCACAATAAGATGGGGGAGGTAGGGAATAAGATGAAGATGGTGAGAAAGGGGGGTGACAGCCATGTGCATGCTGACATTTATTTATATAAATTGTGCAAAAATATTTTAAGTACCCTCATCTAACTTATATCTATAATATATGCTTTATGTAGTACGAACAAAGGAGATATGAACTTAGCAAAACGTCATATCACACGTAAGTATTTGAATTATACCAGCATATGTTGACATACCCTATTGTATCACTGCAAAATTCAATTATTTTTATATAATAAATATGAATTGACTAGTAAAAAAAATGTTAATATTTATTCATTGTCTATGAAATGTTCTTTTAACATAGTAGGTGCCTATTAGTTTGTACAAACCAGTCCGTGCATATGCAGTGGCCCTTTGGAGCACCCAAAAGTCCTAGCAAGCAAGTCAAGTATTTCTTCTGTCATGTTAGTAGGCAGCATCATGGACTTTTGGAAGTTCACCGGCCTTGTTTAGTTCGTGAAAAGAAAAGTTTTTAGACATTGTAGCATATTTGTATGTAGAGCAATTAGTGTTCAATCATGAATTAATTGGGCTGAAAAGATTAATCTCGCAAAATACATGCAAACTGTATAATTAGTTATTTTGTAGAGAATTTTTATAATGGTAGTTAGAAAATAGACAGCTCACAAGGAGCGATCCGACGGCTAAGCCCTTGTTTAGTTCACTCCAAAATTCAAAAACTTTTCAAGTTTCCCTGTCACATCGAATCTTGGGGCACACGCATGAAGCATTAGATATAGATGAAAATAAAAACTAATTACACAGTTTGTCTATAAATCACGAGATGAATCTTTTGAGCCTAGTTAGTCCAGGATTGGATAATATTTGTCAAATAAAAACAAAAATGCTACAGTACCGAAATCCGAAATATTTTCAGAACTAAACAAAGCCTAAAAATGCAGAGGAACCAAGAGGAACCAATTTAGGAGGCACTAGGAGAAACCAAGTACATATTAAATAGTGGGGCCATATGCACCTGGTGCATACTAAAATTGGTGGAATCAATATATGAAAATAGGTAGGAAAAATTCTATTTTCGAAATTTTTATATGTAATTGAGAGAGAAGAGGAAATCTATACTTAGGCCTTGTTTAGATGCACCCAAAAACCCAAAACTTTATAAGATTCCTCATCACATCGAATCTTGCGGCAAATACATGAAACATTAAATATAGATAAAAAGGATGACTAATTACACAGTTTACCTGTAAATCATGAGACGAATCTTTTAAGTCTAGTTACTCCATGATTAGACAATGTTTGTTAAATAAAAACAAAAGTTCTATAGTGTTAAAATCTAAAAAGTTTTTGAATGTAAACAAGGCCTTAGAATAGTATCGGGTGATTCAAGGTATATAGTTCGCCGAACGACTACACCAGGCTCCTCTCTCAGGCCTTGTTTAGTTCACCCCGAAAACTAAAAAGTTTTCAAGATTTTCCGTCACATCGAATCTTTCGGCACATGCATGAAGCATTAAATATAGACAAAAATAAAACTAATTGCACAGTTTACCTATAAATCACGAGACAAATCTTTTAATTCTAGTTAGTCTATAATTAGACAATATTTATCACAAACAAACGAAAATGCTACAGTCATTCTGTTCTTATATGTCTGCTGCAGTGGCAGACTGGCAGGCGAGGTTGAGGTTGAGGTTGTGGACGAGGGCAGTGGCGGTGGTAGCGGCTGCGAGGTCGAGGGCAGGGCTGCGGTGGCAAGGGATTAAAAAATTCTCAAATATTAAAATAAAGTAAACCAATGTGAGGAGCTTGTTGGGGTAATCAAAATGAATATTTTATTTTATCTAATACAGACTCACACAAAAAAGTTAATAAATTTCAAAATAAAAAAGCATTGTTGCATCAACTGACATCAGTGCTGCCAAAAGTAAAAAAGCCTGCTCCATACAACTTACAACGTAAAACACGGAGCAAAACAGCCTAAGCTTCACTACTCTAAAGATCAAAAAGTTTTCAAGATTCTCCATCACATCTAATCTTGTGACACATACATAAAATATTAAATATAGACGAAAACTAATTACACAGTTTAGCTATAAATCACAAGACGAATATTTTGATCTTAGTTAGTATATAATTAGATAATATTTGTCATAAACAAACGAAAGTGCTACAGTACCGAAAATTTTTCAATTTTCAAAACTAAATAAGGCCTAATAAGACCTACCTGACGCAGAGGCCCACATCAGCAGCCAAGCAAGGCCCACCTGCGGCAGCTGCATACCACCAGACACGAGCACGCGCACTACAGTTACCAGTTCAATTGCATGGAAGCGAATGGGAATAAGGATGAAAACGGAACGGAAATATTCCGTACCGAAGGTTTTCATTTTCTATATTATGATATCGTTTTCTATATTATGAAACTGTTTTCGAATTTTGTCAAACATATTTTAGTTGGTTTCACAACCATTTTTATTTTTTTTACTCTTTAATTGCTAAAATATAGAAATATTCCGTACCGACTGCATTCGTTTTTTATATTGTAATTCCGTTTCTGACCGTTTCCGACCGTTTTCATCCTTAAATGGAACCATCGGTCCCGTCTTTTACATGTCGAAACCGGGCCCTGTCCGGTCCTAATAACTATGTCGATAACTCTCACGTCACATCTTAGGCCTTGTTTAGTTCTCAAAAAAATTACAAGATTCCCCATCACATCGAATCTTGCTGCACATGCATGGAGTATTTATTTAGACGAAAACAAAACTAATTACACAGTTTGTTTGTAAATCGCGAGATGAATCTTTTGACCCTAATTAGTCTATGATTGGACAATATTTGCCACAAACAAACGAAAGTGCTACAGTATCCAAAATTTAAAATTTTTGCCAACTAATTAAACAAGGCCAGCATCTCCGACAGTGCAATTGGAATTTGCCATTTGTTGGAATTTGCCAAGTTCCTAAACGTTTTGCCAAAGGAAAAATAAGTCTATCTCTAAGTGTTTGGCATTTTTGACTTGACATTTCCAAAATAGTGGACCCAACTATTTTTGTCCGGGATTTTTTTGTTTGGCACGCTTCGCTCGAGATTTTTCCTCTGCGCGGGAATTTCCGTCCCCCGTCGCCGCCAGTCCACGAAGTCGCAAGTCACCGCCGTTTCTATGAATCGAGGCGTGAAGAAAGGAGGCGGCGGCGCGGGGAAAGAAGAGTTCGCGTGGGGAGGAGGAGTCCTCGCGGGAAACTACCGCAACGCGTGCGGAGGTCGCGCACGACAAGGAGTTCAGAAAACTCAGGATATCAAAATTGCCAAGCCATTGTGCCTATGCAAAAATGCCAAGTTTGGTCGATGAAATGCCAAGTTTGCCAAAATACATAAATCAAATGCATAACTGTTGGAGAGCAATTTTTAAGGTTTTTGACAAATTTCTAGAATGCATAGTCCAATTGCATAACTGTTGGAGATGCTCTTAGTGGATGTGTAGTACTAGCACGACAAAAGAAGCTTATAGCTTCACATAAATGAAGCCAAAAACTGAAAAGTGGAAGTTATATTGTTGCTAACACTACTAAAAGGGTGGAATTCTCCTATTATTTTTAAGTAGTAATAAAACACTACCATGAGTCATAGAACATGAGATCCTCACCAGTAGACATTTAGTAGCAAAAAAATTATACTAAATTTTAAATGTAAAAAATTAGGAAAAATCCGCATCACTAGAAGAAGAAAAAAATTTTAAATGTGTAAATATAACTACCTAATTGCTTTGAAATGAAGTCAAGTAGACCATATAGTTTCTTCATTACAATGAAGGATCATCTAGTCTCCCTGCTATTGTGCGCAGGTGTGGGTGCATCGCTTAGCAGCCAAGTTCTCGGATAGCAGACATGTTCACAAACGGTGTCGGACGGAACTACGGGTATACGGCTCCAACTTGTTACTTTAAGTACCAAAACACGTAACACATTGTCACGAAATGCACATGGGACGTGGTGGTTAGTTGATGCAGGTTATTAGTTGATGGTGGTTAGTTAAATGTGTTCTATTCCATGCATGTCACTTTTTTGCAGTCTTTTTTTTTTGTTTTATTGGGCCGTTGGATGACCATCAATTGCTAACCCTAAAGCCCATTCTGGGTCCAAGCCGCTGAGAAGCTACTGGCCGCCGCCGCTGAAAAGCTAACTGACCGCCGTGGCATCATTGCATAACCCAAGATAGCCACAGTTACAATCCTACTAATCTTCCGCTCATAAAATCAAATAGTGCTAATAATTTGCTTAGGAACCTATAGGAACTCATATATTTAATGCTCTATGCATATGTCCAAACATTTGTTGTGATGGGACAAAAAGTTTTTGAATGAGAACTAAAGGTCCTCTTGGTTGGGCTTTCCAACCTGCTTTTGCTTTAGCAAAAACCAAAAGCCACAGCTCAACCAAAGCACCCTAAATAGGGCCTCACCCTGTGGATTCAGTGAAATTGTTAATGACAGATTTTAGAGAAAAACAAGCTGCCTAACATCACCCTCAAGTATAATCAATGTGTCTCATCAACATATTGAATGATTGGGAAGTCATTGTTTGATTCTGGTGAAATTGGTAATATAATCTGAGTACCCCTAGCTCTTTGCCTCGGTTCACCAGTGACTGTAGGAAGTTGGCAGCTAGCACAAAGAGGAGAGGTGAAAGGGGATCACCATGCCTCACTCTTAAACAATTGCAGGTTTTTTCAGGTGTCCTATTTAGGAGTACTGCTGATGTTGCTGAAGAAAAGACTTGCTTCATCCATCGTAGCAACTTCTGTCCGAAACCTTTTTCTCCATTATAGTGAGCATTGCTTGTCAAAAGCCTTCTCAAAATCAAACTTTAGAATAACAATTTTCTTCTTTGAGTTGTGACATAAGTGCAAATATTCCAGTGACCGAGCTAGGCAGTCTTGGGTAGTCCTTTTTTTAATAAAATCATATTTATTTCTGTGGACTAGCTTGGTGATCACTGTTTGCAACCTATTTGCTAGCAGTTTGGTCAAGAGTCTAACTGAAGAGTTGAGTAGAGAAATTGGCCTATAATCTAATACAGTCGTGGCACCATCTATCTTTGGGATAAAAGTAATGAGACAAAGATTGATGCTCCTCATACACAGATTGTTGTTGTGGAAGTCATTGCATAGTTTATAGAAAATCCTCCTTGATGGTCGCACAACAAACTTTTAGGAACTCATTATTAAAACCATCTGGTCCTATTGGTTTGTTATTTAGGAGGTTTTTGATGTCAGGATCTATCTCATGGTTAGGAATGGTTCCTCAAGAAAACCTTGATCTTCCCTTGTTTCTAGAATTTCAGTTGGATCAAGAGCAAACCCTCTAAAATCTATCTGGCCCAATCTCTTCTTGAAACTTTCTCAAAGTTGCAGCTCTTTGTCCTTATTTGAAGTAAGGATGGAGCCCTCTCTTTCTTCTAGATGAGTAATAAGGTTGCCTCTGTGTCTAATTGTAGCATTTGCATGGAAGAACATTGTTGTTGCAACTCGTAATTTCACCGATTTGATGGCTCCTTTTTGTCTCCAATAGGTCTTTTGTTGCTGAAGCAGAGGTAGTAACTTTGCTTTCATTACAATTCTGAAGTTCCATTGTGCAAGGTGAAGATCTCGGAATTCTTCCAGAACTGAACCAGTGATTTTGAGTTGGAGGATATCACTAGTACAAAAATCGTTTTTGCTGGCACGGTGTTTTTTTTCACTGGCGGTTCACAATATCATGGCGCTAGTAGAAAAATTTCAGAGGGCCCAACAAGAAAACCGCCTGTGTAAACACGTTTACACAGGCGGTCTTCTTAAATACACCGCCTGTGTAAACTTCACATTTACACAGGCGGCTTACAATACAAACTGCCTGTGTAAATACCATTAACACAGGCGGCCGAATTACGACAACCGCCTGTTTAAATGTTTCTTTTTACACAGGCGGTTTGTATAGAGGACCGCCTGTGATAATGTATTTACACAGGCGACCCTCTTTATGAGCCGCCTGTGCTAAGTCTGCTATAAATACCCTTCGTCCACCTCTAGACAAGAACAGTTACTCCCGTGAGCTCACGGACTAGGCGGACCAGACGATTCCAGTTTCCAAGGGGGGAGGTTTTGATCCTCATTTCTTTGGTGAGAAACTTCCAAAAGGTTAGTTGGAGCCCTTGATGCTATTTTTTTTAGTGATTCTTTGGTTCAATTCTTGTATTGGAGGTGCTCTAGATCTAGAGTTCATGAAGCATTCTTGCTTAG
>Ga0182004_10000008_pt1 | contig 64340 bp, 51 predicted proteins | sample Sormic07211540_1_FD_120479 | JGI IMG/M metagenome (GOLD analysis project Ga0182004, IMG submission 120479) | Endophyte microbial communities from Sorghum bicolor roots, Mead, Nebraska, USA - 072115-40_1 MetaG | ecosystem: Host-associated > Plants > Roots > Unclassified | place: USA: Nebraska...
TATTGTCCAATCATAGACTAATTAGACTCAAAAGATTCGTCTCGTCAATTTCGACCAAACTATGTAATTAGTTTTTATTTTCGTCTATATTTAATACTCCATGCATGCGTCTAAAGATTCGATTTGACGGAAAATCTGAAAAATTTTGTAAAATTTTTTAGAAACTAAACAAGGCCATAGCATTATTGGGCTGCGAGCGTGCTTCTCCACCTCGCTCCACGCTTGCGATGAGTCCGTCCCCGTCCAAGGTATTGTACCAACCAACCGGCCGGCGCTACGGCAGGCAGAGGAAGCGTGCAAGCGCAGCCCGTACGACACCGCAGTAATCCCGCTTCCGGGAAACGCCCGCCCGCCCGCCCGCCCGCCTCCGTCCGTCGCGGCCTGCGCTGCGGGGGCGGGCAGATCCTCCCTTCGCGGAACGATACGAGCACGCAGGTACGTATATCTGTGTAGCTGTAACTGCTGCTGCTGAAGCCGTCAGGTTGTTTCCTTTTTCTAGTTCTACCCCTACGGCCGGCCCTACCGAACCGAACCGAACCATCTCAGATGATTCCACCGGCAGTTTTTGGACGTTCGCCGCGGGCCGCAGCGGCTTATCTTATCTGGACCACGTTGCTCCGGCCAAAAAATATCCACCGTGACAAAAACGACGACCCCACGATCTGCTTCTTCGTTCAGTCTGCAGTGACGTCTTCGCGGCTGTTGTTCTCTTGTGGCCGTGTCATATCACGACAAGGACAACGCAGAGCGTGACCGGGCCGGTGATAACCGGAGGTGGGAGAAGCTTTGAGCCGGCGGCCCGGGTTGTACCTTGTACGTGTTGCTCTTGCTCCAAAGGAAAATGTTGGGGACGACCATTGTTTTTTTTCCTTCTTCTTCTAACTCATCTGTAAACGGTGCCAAACTTTGCGCATTTTCGTTGCGCACGTTCTAGAGTAATCTTTGAGATTGATGATGCATCGTTTGCAATGCACGCTTCTACCAAATGGAATAAGGACAGACAATGCGTCCGTGCCGGCTGCCGCCACCATATCAAAATCTAAATGGCAACCTACTACTGCTGCTGCTGTCCTTGATCGGCCGTTCGAACTAAGTTGTCAGCATAACCGGTTGGTTATTATACTTTTTGGCTTGTATGCTTGCTTGTCTTGCTTCTTTTGAAATCACTGTCCCGTCTGCTGTTTTCACGTTTTGTTTAGTGCGATTGGCCATTGCTCACAGATTTGTTGTGGCCGGTGGCCCAGCCATCTCAATAGTAGATTTTGTACACCCTGCAGATGGAGCCGGGATGCAACCACCCCTAAAATGAGACAAACTCATTCCTCCACTCACACGCATGCTGCTTGTTGTTAATCATTAAAGATAATAATCAAGTACACCATTGCAGGCGAGAACACACACACACAGCTAATCTTTTCTTTCAACAAAGTTTGCTGGTAGCGCAGCGCCCTCAAGTTTCGATTGGTGAAACGATTTGAGAGCAAACAGTTTTATTTGTTCATGCTTGTACAAAAATTCAAAGCATGGATCACGTCAAATGAAATGCCAACAGCAACATAGACAGCCAGCAGCGTCGTTGAGGGGATCTTGAATTTTAACCTCTTGGGATTTGATTGATAAACTCGACGAACGAATGAACAAAACATAAAACGGTGAAAAACAAAAGAAAACGCTCCGCACGTGGCGTAATTTATGTACACCTCAGCTCGTCCTATACTTTTGTTGATCTCCTAGGAGTAGAGGGCAGCGCGGCAGCCTGTCTATTATTGGTCGCGCTGCTCCGCCTCTGCGACGAGCGCAGCGAGCGCGTGCTGTGCGCCGGCGGCGTCCCGCTCGGCGACGAACGGGTGCTCCAGCAGCTCGGCCACCGACGCGCGCCGTCCGGCCTTCTTCTCGAGGCACCGCGCCACGAAGTCCCGGAACTCCTCCGACGCCGCGGCGGGCGGCTCCGGCGCCTCGCCGAAGCATATGGCGCACATGAGCGCGGCCCAGTCCGGGCGCTGGCCCTCGGGCAGGAGCGGGAAGTGTCCCCGGTACAGCTCCAGGATGGCCACCCCGAGGCTCCACACGTCGGCGGCGTAGGGGTCGTAGTCGCCCGAGTACGCCTCCGGGTCGAACCGCTCGGGGGACATGTACGCCGCCGTGCCGACGTAGGACGCGCAGGGGTCCAGCCGCCGCCGCAGCACCTTGCCCGCGCCGAAGTCGGCGATCTTCACCTCACCGCCGGCGCCGACGAGCAGGTTCGACGGCTTCAGATCGCGGTGCACGACGCGGAGCGCGTGGAGCGCGGCGAGACCGAGGAGCGCCTGCCGCGCCACGGCGGCGATGGGCCGCTCCCCCATCGGGCGGCCCAGCCGGCGGAGCAGGCCCGAGAGGGAGCCCCCCGGCATGAGCTCCAGCGCCAGCGCCGCGGGCGCCTCCCCGGCCCCGGCGCCGGCGGCCGACGACGGGATCACCGCGTGGAGGCGCACGACGTGGGGCGCGTCCGCGGCGAGCATGAGTATCTCGGCCTCGCGCGCCGCGGAGGTGTCCCCGTCCGCGAAGAGCTTGAGCGCGACCGGCTGCGCGGACCGCCGGTGCCGCGCCTTGTACACGGTGCCGCCGTTGCCGTGGCCGAGAACGGAGAGCCTCTCGTAGTCCGAGAGGCGGGCGTCGGAGGTGGAGGTGGAGGTGGACGGCGCGGCGGTGGGCTGAGGCTGCGGCGGCAGGCGCAGGGCGAAGTGGTCGAGCGGGAGGGTGAGGTGCGGCAGCTGGCGGCGCTGGCGGACGAGAGCCATTGGCTTGTTCGACTCGGAGACAGCTGTGGGGTGAGGAGGAGTTGCCGAGAGAGTTGGGTGGAGGTGAAGAGGGGACGCAAGCACTGACACGAGAAGGAGCTTCTATATAATGGGGAAGGAGTGAGAGACGGGTGGCCGGGTGGGTGAGAGTGGAGCTCGGTGGCGGCACCGGCGGGTGAGTCAGTTGCATCTCCACCCCTGGCTTATCATCTGCGGTGCGCTTTGTCGCTTGTGCGCTAATTATGCTAGTGCTATGCATGTAAACAGTTTTTTGTCATGCTAGATTAGCTCATTCTTGGTAGTACTGGCCTTCTGAGTAAAACTGGCTATTTGGTATCCGCAGTTTTTTGTCTGCTCTCTTTGTTTTCGGTAAAGTATAACCAAATAACTAATTTAGACTATTGGGTACCACATAATACATGTGTAGGGAGCTCCTAAATAAATAAATAGAGAATGTACCACAAACGCTCTTGATGACCGACAACATTTCCCATGTGCGCATATATACTCACAAAAAAAAATGCACACTTCCCACCCGACCCAAAGCCACGCCCTAACGGAGCAATTTAGGTGCCTTTTGCATTGCATTGTCCATTTTAGCACGGACCAAGAACAAGAAATCTCCTTTCGTAATCTGTCGTGCCAACCAAAATTAGGCCGGCTGTGCGGTCCGCCGGTGCCTTCCGCTTCTTCCCCTACGGTACGGTCCATTCCAGGCGGCAGTCACGAGCGGATCTAGAGCGCCAGTGCAGCCGACTCATCAGGCAGGCGGTGAGCGGACCAACAAAAAGGAGACGGCGAGATCGGGGCAGGGAGAAAACGTGCGGAGGCGGGCGAGGTGAGGCGAAGGCGTACGGTGAAAACTGGCCACGGTGGCGGAAGACGGGGAGAACTTTCCAAACGCCACGCCTCGATTCGGAATTTGGGGATGGGGATCTGGGCTCGGGGCGGGAGGGACCCGCGCGGGAGCCGCCGAGTGGCTCAGGCTCCGCGACAGCGACGGCGCGGGCCGGGCGGGGGTGACTTGCTCGATCGGGCTCGTCTGGATCTGGCGAGCGGCGCAGGCGGAAGTTCGTTTCCTCCCATTGGTCGCGTGGCGCTGTGTCCGTAACTCCGCACCACAGGGAGTGCCGAGTGCTTTGTTTCTTTTTCTTTTTCTTTTTCTTTTCTGTTTTTTTTTGGCTTCGTTCGGTTCCTAGGAATTCTAGGTCCGGGAACCCATCCAAGTACGAATGCTTGTGTAATTTGTATAATCAGCTCCAGGAAAATCCCTAACGGAACGAGCCTTTAGGAATTTACCTATTTTAGCTCTCCTCTCTCAAACCGGCAATTCACCAAGTTGGTTGTCACAAATGGATGTGTCGATGAATTTTTGTTCGTTTGGAATTCAATTGAATTGGTGCATACACAAATGAAGGTAAAAATATTTAAGAGTTTTTCTAATATTATTATCTCGGTTTTTAGCAAGGTAAAAACCCAACCCTTAACATATTTGCACCCTGACTCCCTCTATTTTAAATTATAAGACGTTTGGGTTTTCTAGATGCATTATCTTTTCTATGTATCTAAACATACATTATATTTAAGTGTATAGGAAAAAACTACTATCTAGAAAAGCCAAAAAAAATTTATAATTATATCTAAGTGCGTTGATGCATAAAACTCATAATTGAGGTCGTGGGTTGTTTTCTTATAATATTCTTGCTTGTTTAATTGCCTAATAATTGAGTTAATAGGAGGCTTGCACTTTTAGTGAAATAGAAATATGCAAAATAGTTGCTATTAGGATTTAATATTTTGTCTACCCACTTTTGCTCTAGTGTTGTGCGATCAGTAGAGAGGGAACTGACCGGATGCGTAGGGGGGTGGATGGAGGATGATGGACGTCGGTTTGGAGATAGTGGATCACGATGCATGAAGAAAAAACCGAAGGGACAAGAAAATTATGCGGTGACCATGTTTTTTTAAAAAAAATAAGAGTAAATCGTTAGAATTAGTTGAAGAAAGACAACAAATTAGCTCCATGTTTCTTTTTGATGACCTAGACTAATCAAAGATTTGATAATTGATTCTTAGAGATGCTCTAAATTAAAATAATACCGTTAATGGGAGTTAGAGTGATCTAGATTACTAAAAACTTGTCAGAAAGCTGCCAGGACCATACTATTGTTTAGTTCACAAAAAATTTGGTTTTTGGCTACTGTAGCATTTTCTTTTTTTTTTACAAACATTGTCCAATCACGAAGTAACTAGGCTCAAAAGATTCATCTCACAAATTACAGGTAAACTGTGCAATTAGTTTTTGTTTTCTTCTATATTTAATGCTCCATATGCATGCGACCAAAGATTCGACGTGACGGAGAATCTTAAAATTTTTTGTGAACTAAGAAGAAAAATTATAATCCTAGAAAAAAGTTTGTCAATTCTTTCAAGAAAATTATCTGATTTAGGCTCATTAGTCATGAAGGTAGTGACATATGCAAATTAAATAAGACACCCGGATATTATCAAATTGCAAAATGTGATTTGGCTCATTTGCCAAAGAACGAAAGTGACATTTGATCGATTCTAAATTTTCCTCTCCTTTACGAAACGATTTGGAGGATGATGTCTTCTACTGTTATTGGACTTAAAAGACCTGATGAGCCTTTCCCGAGATCTTCCACCGGAAATTCTCCAGATATAGTATAGAAAAACACAAAAAAGTATAATTTATTTGCTCCTCGATCGATACTAAAATATTATCAAAGCCCACGCTGCAAAGCAATCGCTGCACACTCATCTCTTATCAGTAAGGCCTTTCTAATTCACTGTCCTTGTCGTCTCTCATTTTCCATTGCCAGCGGTTGCCATAAACAAAACCCCATGACGCACGACCTGCTCGTGATAAGATACGCGTCCCTGTCCGTCCCGGTTTTATTTTATAGACACCCTTTCACCTGTCGCCGTTCTCGCTCGGCCTTTTGCGGAGGAATATAAAACTGATACCTTGGCAAGCAACCGAGCAGAGCAGCCTGTGAAACCTGAGCCAGATGTGAGATGTGAGGTAAACACTAACACGTGATGGAACGGAATACGGCCACACGCCCGCCCGCACGGGACAACGCAAGGCGGCGGGAGCGCGGATCCTTCCCGGCCCCCTCCGCTACTCCATTTTCCGCAACCTGGCAGTTCCTGCCGCCTTCGGGCTTCGGCTTGCCGGCCTCGTATGGTATTGCAAGTTGCAACTGCAACCTTCCTCGTGCGCGCGCGGCGGCGCGCCCAATTGCGTTATCTGGGCCTCTCTCGGCAATCCTGTGCGCTGGCCTGTCGTTTGCGTCACTGCTCACTGCAGACTGGAGTCACTGCGGGGCTGCTCACTTCAGTGTGCCTGTGGGCGGTGGCCACTACTGTGTTGGTTGGTGGGACCGTGGGAGTAACGTCAGACGGCATTAGCCAACAACAACAAAAAAAAAGAAGAAAATGTTTGCATCGTGCTTGTGATTTAGATCATGTTTAGCATGGCAGCTCAGACTCCTTGCTAGACCTACAATGCGTGGTGGAGTTAGAGCCAGTATTTTTTTTTTTAAAAAAAATCATAGTTCATTTTTAAATGTGAGAGAGCAATAGATCCTTGCTAGAGTGGAGTATGAAGGAACAGAACTAGAGTTGCTTAAAGCTTTACCAAATTTCTGATAATATTAATTAATTATACTCAGAACAGTCCACCGGTACCGAAATGTCTCATGCCACTGAGCAAACCGAAATGTTTTCCAAAACGGTGTAGTGCTACTATTATTTAGTATACAAGCACAGTATTTTGTAATCACGCCGCTGGTATTAATTTTCAGGGCTATAGACCCATCAGGGATCAGGCCATCACCCATGGTGTTAGTTAAGCAAACGTCACTAGCATTTGTGGCATTAGATTTGGGTCCACTAATAATTTTGGAGGTTACTTTACTTGAATTCTCAGCAGCCGCCTGCAAAGGAGATCTAGGTGCAACCATACAAAATTGTGCGCTCATTTTGTGGAAGGGATGAACAGATTAGGTACATGTACAATATGATTACCAAATCCACATCGTCCAGAAAATGATTAACAAACCGCAGAACTAAACGACGTAGGAAAAGGAGTCTGCATTTGTCAGGTTGCGGAGTTCCTACTCCAGGAATCGCTGGGCTTTGCACGTCTGCCGCCTTTATCGTTTCATTCTGAATGAACTAAAACACAACCATAACCGTTTTGAAGTGCCCATCCTTTTTTCTTAAAAAATATTATACATACAATTATTCATCCGTGCTCCGTTTCTCTTTTTAACCGCTCCAAGCAATCTGATTATTCTTGCAAGTGGTTTTTGATTTGACCAAAGTTGCAGTAGAAACATCAACATTTCAGTACACCAAATTACTTTTTCACAATGCACTTATTTGATACCATAGATGTGAACCATTTCTCTAGAAATTTGGTCACATTTAGAATAATTTGACTTCAAATAAATCCAAATAAAAGTCGGTTTATTTTGCTACCGCATGAGAACTAAGGTGGCATGTACTAGTACTGACAATGATTTAAAGGTGACATGTCACTAGTATTTATGGAACAACTTGGTGTTATAGGTGTTATGAGAATTGACATGATCATCACGTCACTAATTTTTATGAAACAACTTGGTGTTATAGGTGTCATGAGAATTGACATGATCATCATGACAAGAGAGCGATTTTTGTCTTTTTAGTTAATATAAAGACGTGGCCATCGAGTGATCATATATCAAATAATTCTCCGATGTTGTTTTTTTATCGGTTACAATTTGGACGCACACACTCCACACTCACATCACACGTATACCTACACATGCACGTCTATACACAGTGATAGAGCCAGCGGTGGGGCTGCTAGGGCTCCAGTCCCCCTACAGCCGCCGAATTTATGAAGCTCCCCTTAGTCTCTCTTATAATTTTTTGTCATTGATGCACTTTAAAAAGGAGCTAGAGCTGTCTCAAGATAGAAAAAAATCCTCATAAATATTTTCCTAGATTCGTCTCTGTCCGTACACACGCAAAGAATCGCCTCCGGTGTGCGGTAAAACACACAATCATCATGGGTAGCGTCCCACTGGACAGACCTACAATTGGACCACATGCCCATTCACAATTCGCAGACATTGTTATCTCTATGGAAGATGCTGTCACAATGGCGGGTGGTTAGATTCATTCGTACTCGTAGCATGGTTTGTCTTGTTGCAATTAAAAAATAATAGGATGCCGACTACACTGTTGCGTTTTTTTTTTAATGTGAACCATCGGATTGTCAAGTATACTAAATTGAATTCCCAATGCGTCGTTACTGATTATATATCGGCTTTCACACGTAACTCAACCTGAGCGATGTCCTTGCCTCGTGGCATCCGACCGAGCTCCGCACCACACCGGTAACACGCCATGCCGCCCATTGTAGAATACAAAGTATCCTGTAGTGTGTGCACACGCATTGAAATTGTTAGTGGTTTGTGGCAGCGCCACTCATTCAGCATCACCTCTCGTCATTTTCCCCCCGACGCGACAACAGCCAACCCTATCCAATCTATAGTGCGCTCCGTAGCATCCATTCCTCAGCACAGAGAGGCAGACGGATTCCCGAAATCGCAAGACGCAAGTGGGGTGAAAGGGGAGATGCACGCTTCTGTAGGCGCCTCCAACCATTCGGGTAACATGCATGAACGCACAAGCTGATGCACGGGACGGAATGATGGTTGAAAATGGCATGCCTGCCTTTCGTTTTCCTCCTCATTTAAGGCGTGCAAGATGGAGCTCCCACGGCCCCTATCCTATCCTAACCTAATAAAAAGGTAGCCGCAGCCACGGGTCCCCTCCCCAGTTCCCAGTCCACCACACCTGAAAGTGAAATCGATCGCCTCCTTCCAGCCAAGTCATCCGACTCCGGGTAGAGAAATCCCCCGGATAGAGACCAAGTCTGCTTGCAGGAGGTGGTGGTGGCACCACTTGGCCAAAAGAACAAAGATGATCAGAGCCGGAAGACTGAACAGGCAACAGTCCTGGTGGATCCCAGTAACGATGTTCGATCCCCTTTAGGCCCTGGGATTTCTCCATGAATCATTCCAGATGAGAAAAGCTTATATAAATTAGAGAAACAATCCGGCTAGGAGTTGTTCTAGGGAGCAAATCCATGGTAACCGAACGAACCCTTACTGATCTGCAGTTAACTGAAACGAAACTTTAGCAAGCAACCTGACAGGCCTGAGGATAGTATTCTGCTCACTGAAACCTGATACGTGAGCATCTTCCAGGATCACAAGATCATGCCTCATGTCACACCAGAACAACAGATTTCAGTGGTATATCATCCATCAGCAATACATTGGTTAAACAAATAGACCAACGAGTACAACAACGCCCAGCCTAAAAAGAGCGAATACACGATGTAAAGATAGACATCCCCCAATACAGCAGTTCAGTAGTCCGTAAAGGCCGACAGCTCACGACCAAAATCTCGCCCTTGTCGTGCTCCTAATCAGAAAGCTGCATAATCAAAACCCACAACCTACGTTTCGTGCTGCCTTGGCTATTATCTTATCTAAACTACAGGGCAGACTAATGCCATGTACAGAGCAATTTGTCAGTTCATGTCCCCATTTACAGAAAAAATGTGAAACACTGCTATCACCTGGGAGCTCTGGGTATCACGGGACGTAGTTGAGCAGCCACTCGAGGCACTGCATGAAACAGATTGCATAGGATAACGAATGTAAGGTTAGCAGCCCTGCAAACTGTAGCATGCATGAATCATGATTCATGGTACCCAGTGTCTTTCCAAAAACAAAAGAGGTAAAGAAGAAGAGGAGAAGCGTACCATTAGGCATTCTGGCAGGTCATCGTCCTGCGTCCTCATGTGAGTCTGCATATATGTAAAGAGCTACTCATTAGGCATTTCCAGTCTAACTAGAATCTGAGCACGTAAATTTGGAGTTTGGTATCTGTTTTCAAGCTAACTGGCTTGAGCTTCTGGTAGTTACAGTTCATACTTTGATTTATATATGCCTAGCATGTTCTAAACAATAGTAACAGATGTAACGAAATTTATAGCTACAAATGGAGGACTTGGGTGTTCACCTCCATCACCAAATGACACGAGGACCCCTTGCCTGTGGCAAGGCAAGCAAGGGTTACCACTGCGGCTGCCACAGTCGAGGGCCAGAAGGAGAGCTTCTTATGGTCCCGAAGTGAGACGAAGGCCAGGTAGTTTGCCAGGTCTGCTACCCTGTCATCAGCATTTGCAGCCTTCAGATAGAACCTGCAACATTGGAACAGAATGGTGTTAGTCTCCCATTACTTTTTTTCAACTGAACAGACAAGAAAGCAGGAAATTCGTGTTACCATAGGAAATGTTGAGTTGTTGTGACAAAGCACTTGAAGTTGAGGACCTCCTGAACCAGCCACTCCATGGCAACAACCTCACTCTGGCTGTAGGTATTGATCCCAACTTTAAAAGTCTTTTGAAGGACGCTGAAAGGGACCAAGCAGTGAAATTAATGTTGTGCATTGAGCTTAACAGAAACAAGGAAAAGGAATAGGAAAAGAAAAATGATCTGGAGAACAAAGGACATGCTCAAGTGCAATTTCAGCTAAATATACTTCTTTCACATGTCTTCCAAATCCGAATTGTAGTAATACATATCAAATCAAATATATAGAAATATCAAGTCAACTAAAAAAAATGCTAACTAGTATGCTCAATGCCTTTATCATAGATAACAGCACAATCAGGAAACCCAAATTTATGTCCTGGAAAAAAGAAACTTCTGAAATATTCACCTTACAAACACTTGTAAACGCAAGCTGCACAGATACCAAGTATCAGAAGGAACAAATGGCAGATGGTTTCACTTAAAACAAAAACAAAAACAAATGACAGATGGAAATGCATGGAAACCATTTCCACATGCATATACGGTTCAAATTCATAATATGATTCAATGGTAAAATAGTTCTACTAAATCAAACCATCTCATCTGCCCTGCTAAAGCCTGTCAAAGACCCAAGGCACATTTCAGCGGTAGTCATGCAAATGGATAAAAACATAGCTTATGATCAGCATATATCCTATGAGGCAATGTTAGAACTAACTCAAATTAAAGGAGGAGTTCACTCACTCAGAGTGCTACTGATTACACATCAGTTGGTGCTAAACATTAATTCTGTGGATATCTAATTAGGCAATCTGACACCATGGAATCACAAACTAACATCAGTAGTTTCACTGAAATTGAGCATAGAAGAGAACTAGAAGGTCTAGCTATAACTCACCAAATGTGAAGAAACAGAATCTCTAAAAAATAGACATAAAAGTTGAAACATGTAATACAAGGGAGAACATTACCAATTGTATGGCTGGTTCTCTTCAATGCGGGTAGCCAGGGTGATGCAGGCAATGCCCAGCAACTGAAGTTTGCTCAAACCCTTCATATACCCTTGTGTCAAGAAGCGGTCCATCAATCCAATCCCCATAAACATTGTAACTGGCTGGAGTTTCATCAGACGTGAATGCTGCATTTCATAATAAAGAGTCATTCCTTGCAAAAAATGAATCAACATAAATTTGCATCGCATAATTTTGAGCAGTGAGATTATTCTAGCAGAGTACAAGGGAAATATAACTGTAATGCTTCATCGCAATTCAAACCTTCAGATGTAAAAATAGTGTGACAGTATTTTCAGGGGTTCTCTGGAATCTCATAAAATACCAAGCACGTCAGAAAGCTTAAATTTGGGATCGATATGAAATAAAGGGTATATAAAGAGTTACAGATAGAAAGTTGCATATTTAGATACTGAAGATTCAAGCATCCTGATTGGTACAGGATATGATTCCAGACATGCAAGCAGTGTGCTGATGAGATAGGGGTTCAGATGCGAAACGAGAAATTCGGAGAAACATTGTTGAGTAACTGAACCAGCTGCTTCTCCCTTGCTTATCAAACAGACCATGTAAACCTACTATTCAAACATACCTCTGTTGGTTGCCAGAACCAGTGATCAAAGTATAGAATGAGAACTAGCATGACTACTGTGTACTGACAGACAAAAAGGTACACTCATCCATCTGCATAACATAGCTATTGTGAAATCTACTCATCAACTAGTGTTAACAACGTGTTCAGTAGTAGATAACTACCCCGGTGCAAAATAAGAAAGAGAACTAACTAATCTGCTGACTCAGCACGAAGGCCTTCACATGAGACAACAGATCTTGCTGCAATCATACAGCTATGGTGCTAGAGACGTACGCTCCGGTGCAACGCCGGCACAATGCAAGTCTGAACTCACGCGCATAAGCCTGTACAGCCCTTAACACCGTATAAATTCGGTCATATCAGATGCATAACCTGAGGTAAATTGTTGATCTGAATGACGTACCGTACGGGCAGAATACAGAGTTTAGTATGAACTGACCTCAATGATCCAGTTCACCATGACGACACGTTGCTCCACGACGAGACGGCCGTAGCTGCCGGGTATGGAGCTGTACACCTCAGTGTAGTCGCGCGCAACAGCCTCGCGCCGCTCGCGCCGCCGGAACCGCTCGTAGCTCTCCTCGTCGTCCAAGTCCTCAAATCGCCTCCCCTGACACAAGCATTCCCACCAAAACATTATCAATTTACCAGATCAAACACCGCACTGATCAATGCAATCGAACCCCTCCCAACAAATTGAAGAACAAAATCGCTTAGAAACCGCTCACCGTCAGGAGATCGAGAGCGGTACTGGTGACGGCGCGCGCTTTGGGGTGAACGCAGGGGACGAACTGCTCGGCGAAGTCGAGGAAGAGGGAGAAGGTCGCGGAGGGCGCGCCGTCGTTGTCATCCTCGGTCAATGGGGAGCTGGTCAGGGGGCTGAGGGAGTACAGAGCGGAGCGGCTGGGACCGCTAAGCACCTCCTCCTCATCGGGCTCCGACGGGGTCAGCTCATCGCACGCGGAGGAGTAGTCGGTCCTCTCAGCGTCGTCGGCGAGCTGCTCCGGGCAGGCGAGGTCGGACTCGAGCACGGCGCCAAGGCACGACGACTCGGAGGCCTCGACCTCGGCGAGGCGCACCCTCGCGCCGCCGATCACCTCCGAGCACTCGGAGCCAGCCGGCCGCGCCTCGCCCGCGTCCGCGTCCGCGTCCTGGCGCCGCTGCCTCTTCTCCGGGTGCTGATACGCGGCGAGGGATGTGGAGGAGTTGGAGATCACCTCGCTGTAGAAGCAGGAGGAGGCCGAGGTGGACGACTCAGCGGGCCGCTTCGCCGCAGCCGCCGCAGTCTGATCGTGGAGCAGCGGAGCAGCCCCTCTACGCCGGCGGAAGGGGTTGGAGCGCGGCCTGGTGGGCACCGGCGCGAGCATGGTGGGAGGCATTGCGTGATCCGTGCGGCAGCGGCGAGTGCGCGTGTTGCTACAATGCTACGGCTAGGTGTGTGTGCGTGTTTGGCTGTTTGCCTTTGATTATATAGCTCCTGCCTGCTGCGGTGCTGGCAGCTGGCCGCTACGACTTGGGGAAGGGGAAGGGAGGGGTGATCATCAGAACGATGGAGGCCTAGCCCGAGAAGCTCTTCGAATTTAAATCCTGAACCAACCGGAACCGTGATGGAGACGCTACGGGTGCGCTTCTCTGGTAGTCTGGTCCCACCTGCAGCAAGAGTAGATTCACTGTCAGGTGTCAGCCTCCGTAGAGAATGTCAGCAGCAGCTGCGGAAATAAGGAAAGCCATTGTCATGGCCCATTGTGTTCCCGTCAGCAAAATCACAGCAACAAGTCATACTCCAGTTGCAAGTCAGAATGGTCCTGAAACTGAATATTGCTAGCATCTGCAGCCTGCACTACGGTTATGTGAAAGCAATCACACTGCCGGTGCTGGTCACACAAGATTGATACACCGCCCATCAGCCCATGTTCAGGGCCTGCCTCAAGCGCCCCGCGCCGCAGCCACCTGCAAATGCAACAAGCGGCTGCGCCTACTCAATCAGCGCCATCCTTGCTTCCACCGGCATCAGCTGGCCCGCCTCGATACTTCTTTCACACCAAAAATTGCAGAACGTCAGATTTTATGGAATCGAGAAATTAATCTCTGTTCTATTCCTTTGCAAAAGGGGACGACAAAACCTGAGGATAACTAGAAAACGTCATGCATACCACTATACCAGGCTAGGTGCTTATGGGAATGTAGTAAATGACTTTTTATAGACAGTGTACAAAGCTGCCTAGGATTACAAGTACATGAAACAGGTCTAAGATGTTCGACAAACAGTCACATCACTTCTCCAAGCATTTTGACTGCACTAAGGCCTTGTTCAGTTTGGGAAAAAATTTGGTTTTTGCTACTGTAGCACTTTCGTTTGTTTGTGACAAATATTGTCTAATCATAGACTAACTAGACTCAAAAGATTCATTTCGCGAATTACAGATAAACTGTGTAATTAGTATTTGTTTTTGTCTACATTTAATATTTCATGCATGTGTTACAAGATTCGATGTGACGGGGAATCTTGAAACTTTTTGGAAACTAAACAAGGCCTAAGCCATTTTGCTAAATCAGTTCACGAGCAAATTCCGAACAAGGTGGTGAAACACTATTCTTGGCACATCCCATGACTAATCAAGATGTTCTTCATCCACAAGGATGGAGCAGAATCGCAAATTGCTTAAAATGACAACCCTTCAGAGCGCCTTCTCAATCTCAATATATGTGATGCAAGCTCCTCATCACCATATTGCTTCAGCAACTTCACTAAACGGTCAGCACAAGATACTTCTATGAGGATCCCCCTATCGACAACCTTCCTTCCCAATGTTGATGCCTCATGAATGTGGCCGTCCTCACACAGCCCAAGCAACAAGCTACCATACACATCAGAGTCACACAACACCCCGTTCTCCTCCATCAATCCCAGCCAGTAGCAAGCATCCAACGACCTCTTCCTTCCACACAGCTCCCTCACCATAGAACTGCCAGCGAGTGGGGTCAGCTGCACCCCTTTCTTCATCATCCTCTGTGCCAGTCCTTCAGCTTCTTCTTCCATGCCAACTTTCCACAAGGAAACGAGTAGAACATTGTAGCACTGTGTACTTGAAACACTCCCATCACCAATTACACGCTCCACCACATCATATGCCTCGACAACCCTCTGCTCAGTGCAAAATCCTTCGACCAGCGTCCGCATAAAAACACGGTTTGGCATCACCCCTCTCTCTGCCATCCTATCCAGCACAGCAAGAGCCTCGGCCACCCTCCCCTTCCCACAGAGGCATTTCACCAAACACGTATAGGTCACCACGGTGGGTGCACAGTTTGCACCAAACTCGCTGCCCTCCATCGCCTCCATCAGCCTCAACGCCGCATCCACGTTCCCAAAACTGCACATCCCGTCGAGCACTGCCGTGTAAACCACCGCATTGGGCACACACCCGAACTCCGGCATTTTGTCGATCAGCCTGTAGGCGACTTCGAAGTCCCCAACCGACGCCAGTTTATGCACCGCGGCCACGATCACGGGCACGGTAGGACAGGCGCCGGACCCAGACATGATCTCAAGCACCGCTGAGACATCGCCGGCGGAGCCCGCGGCGCGAAGGGCGTGGTGGAAGCAGGCGGCGCCGGGCACGAGGCCGAAGGACCGCATATGGCGCAGGACGGCGAGGGAGGCAGGGAAGAGACCGGCGTGAGCGGATATGTTGAGCAGGAGGGCATAGTGCGGGAGCGGGAGGGGACGTGGGGAGGACGAGAGGAGTAGCGGCACGGAGGATGAGAGGTCGGGGAGCGAGGCGGCGAGTGAGGAGAGAGCGTGCTGGGAGGGTCGCGGGGAGGACGAGGTCAGGTGCCATAGGAGAAAGCGGAGGGAGAGAAGCGGGGAGGGGAGCAGCGGGAGGAGGTGAGGCAGCCTGTGGAGAGGGAAGGCGTCGGAGGGCGACGGGAAGGCGCGGGAGAGCGCGTGTGAGAGCGACGTGGAGGACGACGGCGCCGAGTTGAGGACCCCTAGCAGCGCCGCGACTTTGGGGTGATCGCGGTGAGGCGGGCGGGTGGAGAGACGGCGGAGGAAGAGGAGCGATGCGCGCGGTGGCATTTGATCGCGATTCGGACGGAGATGGCGGAGAAGCGAAGCGCGTGCGGATTGCGGAGCATCCGCGTCTGGGCCGGCTGCTGGGAGGACCTGCCTGGGATGCCGGGCACGTCCGGCGGCCTCGGCCTTGGCCTCCGCATACGAGGGCGCTGTGCCGGGCAGGGCCTCCAGGAGATGGATCTGCCCAGCGATACAGGTAATTCCAATTTTTAATGGAATTTTAAGGGATCTTGTGCAACCTGTCAAAATAAGTCCTAATCATCTACATCTCATTCCCTAGCTGCTTTAATTAGTACTCCACAATCATATCGGTGGAGACCTGTACTGCACCTAAGGGCATGTACAACAGGGAGACAGCTGCTGTCTATAAATTCTTGAAATTTACAATACAGACGGCTAAACAGACAACTCGTACAACCCACAGACAGCTGATGTTTGTTTAGCTGTCTACAAATCGTTTAATGCTTGTATGTAGCCATAATCAATCATGAATAATATTTCTATATATCATTGTGTTGCTGATTGATACAAAACAAATCATTCAAAGTAAATCATACATTATATATAATGTAATATAATATATTTCTAAATCAAATATAACATATGATCTTCTACCCCATAAATCAAATATGGTTGAAACATTTATGTCTAATTTTCATAGTGTTGCCATATGTGCTCAATAAGATCATTCCTTGGATGTCGGTTTTATAGAGATCCTATGTAGACTGAATATAGGAAAGCCACCTTTTTATAGCTGCAACTTATGACTGAATTCAAATTCACATAGAAGACATGCAGACCGAATGCAAATTCACAAGATATGCAGACGTGTGCCACTATTGGACAGTTTCACATAAGAAACATGCAGTCATGCGCAAACAGTGGACAAGAATGCGCAGATAGTTTCACATCTTGGCATGTTTAATTAGTTCACAACCAAAAGGTAATTGACCATAATCAAAATCAAGTGAACATGGAGATATAACTGACAGAATGTGTGCATTCAGTTATCAGTTTTCACAAGCTGATAGAAACATTCAGTTTCCATGGATGCCGCCAGCAAAGCGCACCTCCGTTGTGTTGGCCCTGGATGTGCTTGCCTCGTCGGGATGCGCCCTACTAGGACTGCCCCGCCGTGCGGCCTAGCTTGCCGACGCAGGCCAGCTCTTCCTCGCCGGTGCGGGTGTGGTCCGCCATGCCCTCGTCCTCGCTATGCGGCTCTGCTCCACCTCGCCCCGCCCCGGTGCTATGGTGCCTTGCTCGCCCCGCCGTGCCCCAGTGCCGGCGCTGCTTGCTCGCTGCTCGCCCTCGCGCGTGCAAGCCGGTGAGGACAAAGGGACGGAGAAGACGGCCTTCGATTTTTTGCATGATTTTTCACCTCACGCGCGCGCGCGCAGTTGGATCCGCATGGTGTCGACTCGAGGCGACGACTCCGTACTACGCGAAGCCAGCCGTCGAGTCCGCCTGGGAGCACGAGCCCTCGCTGTCGTCTCACGACGCGACGGCTTCACTCTCTCTCCTGCGAAAGAAGGACGATTTTGCAAAACTACGTCGCGGAGAAGACGGCCAGCACGGCCGTTGTACGTGCCCTAAGTGGATTTCAGGTTTGCCCCCAATCTCCTTGCAATTGTTCTACATTATTTCAATTCCTTGCGCATGCTTGTTTTGGCATTCTTACGCTGCCTGCTCTCTGGTGCCTCCCGTGGGCATGCTGAAACTTTGCTAGAATTTTAAATGTTATCTACTGGATATTGTGCTGAGCAGTATAGTTGTTTTAAATATTTGTGGATGGTGATATTACCGAATTATCAATCATTGTCACATTAGCCCTCTGTATATGTGTTTCCCTGTGGATATGGGGCACCGGATTCAAGCTGTCCTGAAACAGATGCGATTGTCCAGTTTATGCATCATACCATTTTTTCAGTGGGATATTCTTAGCACACAGGGAAAACTAGTTCGACATCAAAGTTGTTTCTTACTATAACTGAAATAAAGCTCATTTGACTAGGATAATTCATTTTGAGAATTGCAATATACCTTTGCTTACTTCATACAGATTGGCCTAGTGTTTTAGAAAAAAAAATGTCCATCTGGTGAAATCATAACTGGACCACAGCTGATTTTGTGTTTTTGTGTTCTAGAAAATTGCAAAACAGGCAAGGTACTAATTCTATAGAGATGATAGGGTGAATGGCTAACATTCTGCAATCTGAAAGAAACTGTGGTAGTAATCATGAATGCTTGAGTCCTGCTCCTCTTCTCCTTGCACTGTACAAATGCCACAATTAGTTGAAACTGTTAATACCAATTTTTCGTTCAAACTTGGAGCTTGCAGTGTCTATAATCTGGACAATGAAATCAACTGAAAATAAATAGGGAATGGAGTCTGATTAGCTGTTTAAATTGGGGGGTGACTACAAGTAAAACTATGTCTGCAGCATTCAACTGCTTGAAACCATTGATCAGTAGCTGATTTCTGAAGGTCTAAGCATGATAAGATAGGATATAATCTCATAAGCATTTGTTGGTTAATTTGATTAGATTACAGAAACCTGCCCTTATCAGAGGGGTGTTGCTGCGAGGCTTGCTTAGTAGCCAACCATAACTTTATCCTAAGGGGCCGTTTGGGTCCTCTCATTTTGGAGGAATTGGAATCTGTTTAATGGATTAGGCTATTTGGCTTTGAATTTGGCATTCCACAACTTCCCAAGTTCACATATAATCCTATCTCAAATTCATACAGTTGGAGATGGAAATGACAGATGCTTTGATGGAAGTGTGTCTACAGTTCATGTGTTCAGGCTGGGTATGTGCTTGCATACTTGTCTGCATGTCCTGTATATATTCAACCTTCAACTATATACACTCTGTGTTAATAATTTATCCTTTATAAATCCTCCCAGAACTTGTTGCCAATCTATCAACTCAAGTAATGTATGGGAGATATGTTTTCACATGACTGGTTTCCTTTTCTTTTTCTCCATTTGCATCCACAGTTTCAATTCTCTATTTGGCTGTCATTACTTTCACAACACATGTATGTTCTGATATACTCTTCTCATAACGTTGCCTTTACTGCTTCAACAACTCCATTTTCCCCTTGTGCTTTAGTCATTTGGTAACCCCCCCCACCCACCCTACACACACACACTGACACACACACAAATACCTCTCTCTTTTTTTGCAGAAAAGGAAGCACCTGAGAAGATAGCAAGCAGCAGTGACAGATGTAAGCCTGTCTACAACTGCAATCCTTATTGTGTTCACTCTATTGTACTTATCCAGATTTTCACTCTATTGTGGGTATTACATTTGCCTGAACCTACGCTGGATTAATCTTTCTCTATGTTTTTTTGACATAGTGTTATTCACCTTTGTCCCAAGAGATCTTGGACTTACTCAGTTACTTGTAACATGTAATGATGTAAAGGCTTGTCTTTCTTTTTTGTCTAAAGATCCCTGTTCCCCCTGCCCCCTGGTTCAAGTGTATCCGTGTATGAGTATGTTTTAGCTGAACTAGAACATGCAGACTGGGAAGGATCTTTATATATATTTGTGTACTTTACTGTCTCTATTATTAAAAAAAATCATCAGTTCAAATATCTTCTTCGTGTTTCACTGAAACACTAGCTTTGTGTATATCAGGATCTTTCTTGACCACTCTGAACTAGAACATGCAGACTGGGAAAGATTTATATATATATATTTGTGTACTTTACTGTCTCTATTATTAAAAAAATCATCAGTTCAAATATTTTTTTTTTCATGTTTCACTAGCTTTGTGTATATCAGGAGCTTTCTTGACCAGCAGCATATAAAGAACAATGAAAGATTCAAAAAGTAGATCAGGAAGATACAATGCTGCAATTATCAAGTATTATGTTCTAAAATGGCATCGGGAAGGTGAATACCTCTTTATAATACAATAAATATTGTGCATTAAGAAAAACCATAGAGTAGTTACCTCATGTTGTCATGGGCGGCCAACACGCTGCTAGGATCGACGGGACGATAGTTCGGCCCAGTTATCTTTATAAGTTTAATTATCTTTGTATTTGCAATTTATGTTAGTCTTAGATAGGTTATTTAGCAAAAGAGGTGAAGTAGAAGGGACATAAATATTTGTAGACTCTACTGATATAATCAAGCAATGAATTATGAAGAAACAATTCTAGTCTCCCTCAATCTCTTAAACTCTTAGCAAAGCATAAAGTCTAGTTATCCTAAAATACCCTTTACTATTACATTTGTACTGTTAGAAATCTTCTCATGTACTGTTAGAGATCTAGGCCATTGCTTCTTGTGCAGATACTTTGTAGTATAAGTTGTATCTAAAGTTTGTAAATGATTTGATTGTAGAAATGGATGAAATGTGTAATGTGTGAGGAGCCTGTGCATCCCGACACGTAGAAGGACGGTTTGTGCACGTGTCCCTTCTTATGCCTTACTTTTTGTTTTTTTTAAAAAAAAAAAAACTTTCAAATGGCGTGTTAAAAAGACACTCTGTGCATGTACTAATATAAAAGTCTTAGATTACTCGTCAAAATTTTATTACTTGGAATCTTTATATACATATCAAAATTGTACTGCCATATGCCATGCATGTCGATCATGTCATGCGTGCAGGAACGCGTGGACGTTCGGGACCTGAACGTGTTTGACAACGCGTTGCGGCAGGGGGCGGACACCCGGCGTTGTGGCTCATCGGCAGGGCGTAGGGGATCGGCGTGCACGCGTCGCTGGACGAGTCCCTGTAAGCACAGCGATGTATGCTAGATGAAATTAGGCAGATAGCAAGCAATTGAGAAAGAACACACAGAAATCTTGTTAGAACAAAGAGTAATTAGGAGTAAAGATTACAATACTGTTCTTTCATGAACCCTCTCCTTCTCTCATGTTTCTTCCGGCCAGTAGCCTAGTTGGCCTATTCCCACTCTGGATCTTGAACACACGTACTGGGCCAACGTTGGTGCAAACTTCTTTTCGGTCCATCAGCATTTGTCTTCAAGTGATGCGGAAGGTGTGTTGCTGACAGTCCCCGAGTGCTACTACGGCAAGTATAGCGGCGCTGGCGGCGATGGGACACTTCGCCCGTTCGCCGTGCCAGCCCGTCGGAGCGCAGCATCGTCGGCGGCACAGGCAAAGCTCGGGTTCGCGCGCGGGTACCTCACCAGCAAGCTCCTCAGCTCCACGGACACCTCTAGCGCCGTCGTTTTCGAAATGTACTTCACCCTGGACCACTAGTCGTCCTCCAGTGCAGGGGCGTTTTTGTTGTGAAAATTCGCCCACCTAATTTTACTGAGCTATCTAAAGTCACAAATGACGATGTGATAACTCGTAAGCGATCGATATTAGGGATTTGGATCTTCACTCTGTTTGATACAAAGTATTTTAAAATACTACACAAATACTATGATTCTATAAAATGCTTCGATACTCGAAAGTTGCTAGGCGTTGGATGAACATGTTTTCTGGTCCTTAACCAGTCTTTTTTGAAGAAGTTTTGGATACTCTGACTCTGCACGTCTTTAATTTTTAAAACAATAGTTTCTTGATACAATATTATTCTAAAACCACATCCAAACATGTTTTTAATGCCCTATGCTAATGAATTTTAGAGAAACTCAAATAAATATCTTATCTCTAAAATCTTGCAATATAGGATATATAGCTACTCAAGTGATCTCCTTTCTTTATACGATTATTCTTTTTTTAAAGAATTCTCTTTAATTAAAAATCACCCTCTTCTCTAGGACTACTAAAGATAGGCAGGGCCGGCTCTAGGAGGGGGCAGCCAGTGCGACGGCCGGGGCCCATGGAGATGGGGGCCCAGCATAATATAGTTAATTAGTAGATATAATATTCTATTTTAGCAATTAGCAAATAACATTAGCATGGCCCATCTAAACCAGCCTGGCAGTGGCAGCCCATGTACATGTACGTAACCTTCTGGTCTTCTCGCTTCGACGCTTGCGCTTCACCTTCAGTTCCTGGCCGGCCGCCGCCTGCTGCACACCAGTCACCAGATGTTCAGACTCCATCTCCATCGGCCATCAGCCAAAGTCCAAACGCCAAGTCGCCGATCGCGGATCGTCGTGTCGCCGACGTGCAGCAAGTCAGCAGCAACTCAGCAACCGTCCGTCCGTCCGTAAGTAGCCCAACAGTCAACAGTCCGATTAGATTTTTTCTCAATTCTTTTCTTATTTTAGGGTTATGAATTTCTAATTTAAAGTATTTATTTGAATATGATAGATGTTGTCTAAGAAGCATTTGTCGGGTGCTCAGAAAAGAAAAAAAAAGAAAACAAGAAGATCAATTCATAGAATCGCAGAGGGGTGCTTTACATAGATTTTTTCCAGTTTCAAGTAATGCTCAAGACAGTCAAGATCAGGGGCAGGAACATGTTGTGGAAGGTGTCGTCAATGAAGATCAGGGCCAGGGGCATGTGTCGGGTGCTCAAGACAGTTTAGATGCTGAAGCTGATGCCAATAATCGTACTCAGGCTTCTGAAGATGATATTCAAATTCCAGATATTGATGAGCAGGAAGATTCAGTTTTGGCTATCTTTGATCCTAGAACATGGGGTAATCTTGATAATAGTAAAAGGGATATTTTAATTGAGAAAGGACCTGTGAGAGAAATGAATCTACAGTTCCCTTGTGATCCTAGTGGCAGACACTTTTCTTATGCTTATTATTCCAGGAAATTATCTAATGATGAGTTTGTTGACCGAAAGTGGTTAGTTTATTCTAAACATGTGGACAAGGTTTATTGTTTTTCCTGCAAGTTGTTCAAATCAAATCAGAACAAGTCATTGTTAGCATCTGAAGGAGTAAGGGATTGGAAGCATCTTAGTGAGAAACTCAAGACACATGAAAACAGTGCGGAGCATTTGACAAGCATGAGTACATGGAATGAGCTTCGGCTTAGATTAAGCAAAAATCAAACAATTGATGATGAAATGCAGCGGGAAATTGCAAAGGAAAAGGAGCGCTGGAGACGGGTGTTGGTAAGAATAATTTCTGTTGTCAAGTTTCTTGCTAAACAAAATCTAGCCTTTCGAGGAGCAAATGAGAAAATTTATCAACGCAACAATGGTAATTTTCTAGCCACAGTTGAAATGATTGCTTGGTCTGTCATCTCAACCATCTAATGTGGATACAATAATCTGTCCTGTGCCCGTACAAATTAGAGCAGCGTATCCAACGCCGGTACCATACGACTATACGAGTAAGAGAGTATCTTGTCCAAGCATGGTATAGATCACGAAGTTGACCTGGGATCTCAGAAGAAATATAATGTTGCTTCTACAAGCACTATTTTGGGACAAATAAGATCCCTAGGCTGTCTCCAATAGGAGACCCATTTGGGAACCCAAACCCAAAATGGGTCTCCAAAACAATACCTATAGCCTCCAACAGAGTACCCAAACAGAAGATCCATTTTGGGTATCAGGAGAGACATAGCCCAAATTTGGGTATCCTCTCTCTTCGAGACCCATTTGCAGAGAGTGTTGTCTTTTAGATCTTATTAAATAGGTATGGAACCTTTTACCTGTAGCACTACCCAAAGGACAAATGGGTCTTGTATTTTGGGTGACGATTGTTGGAGATAGTCTTAGCAGCCTTTTTTTTTTACAACAACCTTAGCAGCCTTACATCAACAGTGCAATTGACAATAGAAAATTTTTCCCCGTAGCACATGCTCCCAGAAACTTTGGTCGGTAGATAGTCACTGCCGTACTGCTGTTGACTTCACACAAGCCAAAAAAGTTTAACAGCATCATCTACTAGTACAGTATATACCAAAAAAGTTTGCGAACTGATATATGTTACTGTTCTTTTCAAAAAAAAAATGTTGCTGTTCCCTTTTTTTAAAAAAATCTATTGCTCTTTTATAACCTCTCTTTTTAATAACCTCATCTTTTTTTAAAAATATGTTGCTTTCTCTTTAACAGATTTTTTTGGGTAAATAAATATACGAGATCCATTGCGGTTGCTGTTGGGTAAATAAATCTATTGTTGTTGTTCTTCCCTTTAAAAAATCTACTCTGAAATCCAAAACTTTGTAGTTAAAACTTTACACTCATATATCTATAAAAAAAAACTTTGAACTATCACACTATAACTTTATATTGCTAGGTTCAAAATTATACACTCAGAACTTATAAACTTTGAGCTATTGCATTACAAACTTTGTACTGCTAGGTTCAAAATTTTGAATTATCGTGTTATAAACTTTATATTGATAGATTCAAAACTTTAAACTATCACATTATAAACTTTGTACTGCTATGTTCAAAATTTTGGAATTCAAAAAATTTTTTCATGGCAAAAGAAGAGTTAGGCAAGGTGACCCTTTGTCACCCTTTTTATTGTGAATGCTGCTAATTTGCTCCAAATATCATCAATGCTACATGTTCAAGAGGGCTTGTCAGTCATCCTTCGGGAACTTTCTTTCGTGGGGATTTTGCCATAGTAAAATATGTGCTGATGACGTTGATATTTTTTTTAGAGCTGATTCTAGGGAGTTGCTCTTGCTAAAAGGCCTCCTCAGGTCATTTGCTGATTCAACAGGGCAGCAGATCAACTTCAATAAAGTCCTCCCCAACTTAACTGAAAACAAAGCACAACATTTAGCCAACACTTTTGGTTGCTCCCCTTCACCTACTTAGGCTTACCACTTGGCACTACTCGACCTTTTGTTGCTGAATTCCTTCCTCAGGTCTGCAGAATTGAAAGAAGAATGGCAGGCATTACCAGCCTTCTGCCCTATCATGGCAGACTGGTGTTAGTAAACTCTCTCATTTCTTCTTTGCCCATGTATTGGCTCAGCACTCTTAAGTTCCCAAAAACAGTCATTAAGCAAATTGACAATTTTAGAAAGAATTGCCTTTGGGATGGCAAAGATTTACACTGGTAAGGGAAATGTCTTGTGGCTTGGACAGCTGCTTGTCAGTCAAAGGATGAAGGTGGCCTTAGAATCCTAAATCTCAAAGCACACAACAAGGCTCTTCTTCTTAAATTTGCAGATAAATTCTACAACTTTTGTGATATACCATGGGTACGTCTTGCACCTCATTTCAGAAGAATTGTTGGTTCCTTTTGGTGGAGAGATGTCATGAGATTATCACTGGATTTCCTAGGAATGGCTTCTTGTGTGGTGGGTTTTGGTGCCTCTGTTAGTCTTCGGGAGGATATGTTGAATTTTGGTTTACTCAAATTGGAGTTCCCTCAATTTTATTATTTTGCCAGGGACCAAAAGCTCTTAGTTGTTGTTTTTCTCACTAGAAGTATTGAAGAAAAATTTTCACTTTCCCCTTTCTGTAGAAGCTTCGAAGCAACAATATGATCAGTAGTCATATATTTGGGGTAGTCCTAAATATACCAACAAGCTTACATGGTCTTGATGGGCAGCTTTCAGTGCTTGAAGCAGTACTCATGGCTATGGAAGAGCAGCTGCAGAGGCAAGCACAAATTCTTTTGGCTATGGAAGCCCTTGAACGTAGCAGCGATGGCGCACACACGAGCAGCGGCGACACCAGCATCGCCACGAGCAACGACAACATCGTCTTCACTACCGCGGGCTGATGTGTCTAGGGGCACATTTTTCAGCGGGATTTGGTGCATATTTTTCTGACACGTGGTAAGTATGGATCTGCGATGTATCATTGAACAAGTTTATGTATCTAGAAATGCATTTTCAAAGTTTAGGGGCCTAAGTGACACTCCATGACAAGTTCAAGGACCTCTCATGCAGTTAACTCTTCTAAAAACTATATAAAGAGCCTTCATCTTTTACCCAGTAGGTACCTGCAAGTAGAAATAGAGCGCACTCTCCGCTAATCAGCTGTGCGCATAAACCCAGAGCTCTCATGACTGCTTTCTGGCTGCTGCTGCTGTTCGTCGCCAGCACAGTCCAGGTTCTTCGTACATGGAGAGCTCGAAGCATAGTCAACAAGGCCGGCCCAACGTACCCTCCGGGGCTGCAGCCATACCCGTTGATCGGGCACTTGCCACAGTTCTTGGCTAACCGGCACCGCCTGCTCGACTGGATGACCGAGGCGCTCGAGCGCCAGACCACGTGCACATTCGTGCTGCGCTGGCCGGGCGGCGTGCGGGGCGCGATCACCGCGAACCCTGCGAACGTGGAGCACGTCCTGCGCACCAGCTTCGACAACTACCCCAAGGGCCCCCGGTTCACGTCGGTGCTACACGACTTTCTCGGTAGGGGCATCTTCAATGCCGACGGAGAGGCCTGGCGCGCGCAGCGGAAGGTTGCCAGCCACGAGTTCAGCACGCGCTCGCTCCGCGCCTTCGTGGCTCGCTGCGTGCACGCCGAGCTACACGGCCGCCTCCTCCCGCTGCTGCGGCGTGCCGCCACGGCGTCCAGCGCCCCCCTCGATCTCCAGGACGCGCTCGAGCGGTTCGCGTTCGACAATATCTGTCGCGTCGCCTTCGACCACGACCCGCGCCAGCTCGCGGACGATGGCGACGACACGGCGGACTGCACCTTCGCCGATGCGTTCCGTGACGCTGCGAATCTCAGCGTAGGCCGTGTCCTCTACGCGGTCACGGGGTTTTGGAAGATCAAGAAAGCACTAAACGTTGGTTCTGAGAAGCGGCTGCGGGAGTCCATCGCGACGGTGCACGACTTCGCCGATCGCATAATCCAGTCCCGCCGGGAGGAGATGCTGATCAGAGCCGGTCTTGACAAGCACGACCTCCTGTCGCGGTTCGTGGCGAGCCAGGATGAGACCTACTCCGAGTCCGAGGTGCCCCTCCGCGACGTGGTGGTCAGCTTCCTACTCGCGGGGCGGGAGACCACGTCGTCGGCGCTCACCTGGTTCTTCTGGCTGCTGTCCTCGCGGACGGACGTGCAGCGCCGTATCCGCGACGAGGTCGCTGCTGTGCGCGCGCGGCGGCGTGCACAGGGCGACGTCGATAGCGTCGTCGGGTTCGACCTGGACGAGCTCCGCGAGATGCACTACGTGCACGCGGCCATCACGGAGTCGATGCGGCTGTACCCGCCGGTGCCAGTGAACTCGCTGCGGGCGGAGGCGGACGACGTGCTGCCCGACGGCACAACCGTGCGGGCAGGGTGGTTCGTGGCGTACAACTCGTACGGGATGGGGCGGATGGAGTCAGTCTGGGGCGACGACGCGCGGGAGTACCGGCCGGAGCGGTGGCTCAACCCTGTTGACGGGACGTTCCGGCCGGCCAGCCCGTTCCGGTTCGTGTCGTTCCACGCGGGGCCGAGGCTGTGCCTAGGCAAGGAGATGGCGTACATCCAGATGAAGTCCATTGTGGCGTGCGTGCTGAAGGAGTTCGACGTCGCGGTGGACGGCGCGTACCGACCCCGGCAGGTTGCGTCGCTAACGCTGCGGATGGCGGACGGGCTCCCCGTGACCGTGAAGCCGAGACGAGACTGACGAGCTGCTGTTGCGAACTTGACAACTCCATCACCTCCTGCACCAGGCAATGTTATGTTGACTGTTCGCTATAGTCCCGTGTTGAATTCTGGAATCTCCATCATGCAGGCCGCGCTTCCAAAAATCCAAGTAAAAGGCTTTTTTATATATAGTTGTTTTAGCTCCTCCTGAAAAAAAAAACATTTAGTTGTTTTAGCTCCTCCTGTCAACTGATTTTTTTTCATGCGCTTACACTTTTTTATAGCTATATTTACATCATCTTATTACTATATTTGTAATGATTCCTTCAATATAATTTATTGGACAGATGATGTAACTTGAGGATAATTGTAGATCTCAAATAAATATATACCAATTTTTTAGTTTTTTCTATAAATTTCATATACCAGATAAATATATATCAAATTATCTGTAAATATCATCAAATTGTTCGCAAAATTACAAATTCCCAACCCCAGTTGGCCTTAAAATACGGACCATCAGTGTCTCAATGTTCGAAGCACGGAACTGGCTAGTGGACTCCACGAGGCACATGCAGGTCCACACCAATCCCAAGTCAACATTCGAGCATGCATGCAGGAGGGAGACGAGCCCAGGCGCCCAGCCCGCTTTGCCAGTGGAGGTACAGGCGTACAAGGCTAGCACAACCACACCTGCCGATCCAGCCCTGGCTAGCTCTTGCTCCCGTTCAGTATGCGCAGGATCCAGCATGCAGCACACAGCCAAAGGCGATGGGGGAGAGGGTGGCGGTGGCTGTGAAGGCTGGTCGAGCGGAGGAGAGGTCCGCACGAGTCAGATGGACGCTAAAAAAATCAGTTGAGGAAGACAGATAAAATAACCGGTTGAGAAATAGCGTTTCTATTTTTTTTGAAAGTGTTACCAGCTTATATATTGTTAGTGTGTGCACACCTTCCTATCTTGTTCTCATATAGTTAAGTACTTGAGTCGGGTTTTAGAGGTGTTTGTACTTTCTCTGTCCTAAAATATAAGTTATTTTCGCTTTTTGATAAATCAGCTTTTTAAAACTTTAATCAATTATATATAAAAGGATATTAATACTTATAATATATAAGTAATATCATTAAATAGATTGTTGAATATGTTATCATAATAAGTTTATTTGGAGATATAAATGTTATGTATTTTTTTTATAAATTTAGTTAAAGTTGAGAGAGTTTAGCATGTATCTCATAACGTTATTTATTTTGGGACGGAGGGAGTACACTCTCATGTTTTTTACGCCAATGGAGTCCAGTTTGTTCAGTGATTTGGTGTTTCTCAGTTGCTATGCATAAATCCTTTTCTTACCTCTCTCAGAACGGCCATGGCACTGAGTAGGAGGAAAAATGCGATGATGTCCTATCTAAACTTATCAATTGAAAGCCAACCATCGTTGGTCTATAGGAAACTAAACTCATCTCTTCGGCTCTCTCACTCGATTACAAGCTTCACTCCTTCCCTTCACCATCTCTTTGACCACATCGTGCTTCACGTCTCTGGTGCTACAAAGGTGAGAGGTCTAATCATAGCTTGGGATCTATCCACGTTCAGCTTATGCTCCTCAACTCAAAGTTGTTACTCTGTCCCCGCTACCGTCTCACTCGTGGACAAGAGCATCTTCACTTGCATGAACGTCTATGCTCCCTATATTCACTATGATAAGTCAATTTTCTGTCCGAGCTGACTTAGGGCTTGCTTAGTTCCCTCGCCACACACTATGACACCTCATTGAGCAAGGATAGCAACCTGTGATGTATGTTTGGTTTCCTTACCTGAGTACCTCAAAGTTTTGTGGGCAAAATTCTTCTTGTTGGCATGAGAAGGCCAAGTTGGCTCGCTTGTCTGGGCGAGCATCTCATGGAGCATGCCAACGCAACAGGCAAGGCGAGGTGAAGCTCTGAGAGGAACCAAGCAGACCCTCATTTAGCACTATCTGACGATCGCCCAATGATCGTCTTTGGGGTTTTCTTGTTTCGACCTAATAATACATGTGATATTGCGTAGAGTTTGTTTGGATCATCGGACAAAGATTTAGTCTATCATTGGATAATAGGCTAACCGACTAAAAAAGATAATAGGCTAAACATAGACTATTTTTTTCTAATGAGTTTTTGTTAGACCATGATTCCTTTTATGTTCAGGCCTTCTATTTAGCATCCAAACACACAGACTAAAGTTTAGTTTAGTCCATCCAAACACAACTATAGCTCTATAATATTATGTTTAGGTTATCATAGAGTAGATAGTTCAACTCCTTCTTTCGCCACAAAATAAATAGCTTTTTAAGGTTCAAAAATTTATCCCAAAATAAATAACATTATAGGAAAAATAGAGCATTGTCTTTTAATATAGAAATTAATAATGGGCGCATGTAAGCAATAGTAATGGCTAAATTCAAGAGATATCCTCTGGGAAAGAAAAGTAGATGAGAGTACATGCGTCTTTTGTCAACATCCTTATTTGCCAACATCTACTTATGCTTACATGTTTGTCAACAACATTTGTTTCTTGCAAACATTATCTTAAAAGGCCACCTCATCATTATGAAACTCTAAATTTGCAAGTTTTGATTCACTTAAACCAAATCTTATGGCTCCTTTGGAACGTAGAAAATTTACATAAATTATAAAAGAAATTTTACAAGATTTAGTCCATTTAAAAAAAACACACAAGAACAGGAACGGGAAAAATCCCGTGCTCCAAAGGGGTCTTACCGTCTTAGTATTTCTAGAAAGATTGGAAGGGCCTTTTTTTTTTTAAAAAAAAAGACACATATCCTATCATCACCCTTTCCCCCACACTAATATTCATGCTAAATTATTGCAACCTTGTACTGCTGCCATTTTAACACCTTGTTTCTTTCCTTGGTGTAGTCTTGCTAATCTTATAATCCGTTGGATACTAGATCTTCATTTTTGCAATGGCTTTGCTAATCTTAATTATTGCTTTCAATTGAACTCTCTGGAAGGGATACAACCTTCTCAATGAAAAAAATGCATGAAATTCAATGAAACATTCTAGCGGGGATTCAATCGTCAATATGACAATATATTTGCAGATTTCATGCAAAATATTATTTTATCTGTTTTAAATTATAAAACGTTTTGACTGTTGTAGATATATTATTTTTACTATATACCTAAATATAGTGTATATCTAATTGCGTAATAAAAATTACGTATATAAAAAAACTACAACGCCTTGTTTTTTAGAATGGAGCAGTAATTCTCATAAAAAAGGGTCAGGTTTGCTCATGCGATTATTGCCTTCACAAATTCAAACCGATGTCCCGTGTCCCTCCTAGGCAGGGGGCAAAGCGCAAGAAAGAGAAAAAGAAACAAGCCAAACTCTAGTAAAACCCTAGCCCACCGGCCACCGGAGAGGGCGCCGAGAGCCAGAAGCCGGCTGGTCGGAGAAGGCGAGGTCCTAGCAGCCTAGCCACAGCGCCGCCGAAGATGTTCTCTCCGGCAATCAGGAGGCCACACCTCCTCAACCGCAGGGACAGGGAGGAGGGATCCCCTTCGCCGCCTCCTGCTGCTCCCGCCCATTCCCCGTCGCCTCACGGGTTCGCCGTGCCCGACCGCCCCGCCACCGGCACCCCGGTCCCATGGAACTCCTCCTCCCTCCTCGCTAGGTATCCCTTTCTTCTCAGCTGATTTGCTTTCGTCTTATGGCCGTATCTAATTGAGGGCCCCGGAAGCTAGTGCTGCGCGGGCACATCTGCTTTCTTCATTTTGGAGCAGCAGGAGGGCGTAGGAGCTCTGATCGTTCTATTTGATGCGAATTTCCAGGATTTCGACGTCTAAGCGAACTGACAGGACTGGTGATTCGGACCAGATCCAACCAGTGCGCGTAGCGGAGTTTCCCCAAGTTGTTCGGAATGCCCAAGCCAGCCTGCTACAGAAGAATTTCTCTGGTAACTGTTTCCACTCACTGCGTGTGCGTGTGCACTATTTACGTGCTAATAGTTTGCTTGTACTGAGCCATAAATACCTGTTGTGCAACTCTTGTAGGCAAGAACATGCTTGCTGGTGGCATTGATAAAGAAACATCCCTTGCGTGGATGATATGCGGAAATGAGCTTTTTATATGGAGTTACTTGGCTTCTGTTGCAAAAGACTGTATTGCACTTGACATTCCATCTTCTCTTATCGGATACAATGACGTGAAACCCCTCCTCGGTATTCAGTGGACAGTTTGTATAATGAGATGGCATAGTGGTGGTGCATCAACAAGGAATAGTGGAGAGATGTTGCATAGAAAAAGTTCAACTGGTGTGATCCTCTGCAACAAAAGAACACAAGCTGTTGCTTATTGGCCCGATATCTATGCTGAATTTAATAGGAGCCTAGTTCTTAGTTCGTCAGGTGATGGTGAGGTGTCTGCATGTGATGCTGCATCTGATTGTTTGAGGTTTAATTCGCTTATTGCGGCTGCAGTTCCAGGATGTATTCATGAGTGCATTGCAATAGCTTCTGATCCTGCAGGTGCTTTGTGGCTGTTCCAGTGTTCACCGGAAGGAATTCATCAAAGAAAAGTTCATGCAGATACATTAGGAGATGGTGGTGCCGATCATTCCCAGAAAAGTAATGGTGGAAGGTCCTTGATTTGGTTACCAAATAATGTCTCATCTGAGGGTTCTGACCGGAAGTTCTTTTTATTGACAAACAATGAGGTGCAATGTTGGAGTATCTCATTCTTGAATGACATCAATGTCAAAAAATTAGGGTCTCACGGAATTGTTGGTACTGACGGAGATGTGGGCATTAAGAAAGATATAGCTGGGCAGAAAAATATATGGCTTTTGGACATGCAGATAGATGAGCGTGGGAAGGAATTTAGCATTCTTGTTGCTACATTATGCAAAGATAGGGTTAGCGGGTCAAACTACACTCAATATTCTCTTTTGACAATGCTGTACAAGCCTAACCAGAAGCTTTCGTCTGAAGATAATGTAGCTAAAGTTGAAAGGTTTTTGGAGAAAAAAGCTCCTTCTCAGGTGATAATTCCTAAGGCTAGGGTAGAGGATGATGAATTCTTGTTCTCCATGAGGCTAAAAACTGGTGGTAAGCCTTCTGGTTCTGTTATCATCCTGTCAGGTGATGGAACAGCAACAGTGGCCATGTATTGGAGAGGTTCCACCCGACTTTATCAGTTTGATCTGCCTTGGGATGCTGGAAAGGTCCTAGATGCTTCCGTTATCCCATCAGCTGAGGACAGAGATGAAGGTGCTTGGGTGGTTCTAACAGAAAAGGCAGGGGTCTGGGCAATTCCTGAAAAAGCTGTATTAGTTGGTGGGGTGGAACCTCCAGAACGCAGCTTGTCACGAAAGGGTAGTTGTAATGAAACAATTGCTGAGGAGAAAAGAAGAAGTCAGGGCTTCAGTGCTAGTGTTGTTCCCAGGAGAGTTAGCTCTGAGGCTTGGAGTGCTGGAGAGAGGCAAAGGCCTGCATTAACTGGCATAGCTCAGCAGTCTGTGGTTGATGAAGAGTCTGAAATGCTACTGAACCGATTATTTCATGATTTTATAATCTCCAGTGCAGTTAGCGAGGCACTTCAAAAGCTTAGAGCAGCAGGAGCATTTGAGAAAGAGGGTGAGATGAACATATTTGTTCGGACGAGCAAATCCATTGTAAACACATTAGCTAAACATTGGACAACAACCAGAGAAGCTGAATTTCTTGCCTCAACAATTGTTTCGTCCCTTGTTGAGAAGCAGCAAAAACATGAGAAATTCCTTCAGTTTCTTGTCTTGTCAAAGTGCCACGAAGAACTCGCTTCAAAGCAAAGTATGGATTCACTCTTACCATCATTTTGGTTTATTATCTTCATTAAACAGTGTTATTTGTTTGTAGGTTTAAGTATAGAAGCAAGATTTCTAATGTAAATAACATAATTCAAATTGAGTACATTTGAGAGCTGTTTTTCTTCCCCATGCCATCCTTGTGAAACATTATTGTCAACAACCGATGGATTTTATCATGTAGTCTACCTAATTGGAGTGTTCTATCTAGCCTTTTGCAGTCCTACTATTGTGCTGTGTTACATGGTCTTCATATCTGATTATTAATCTTTTTTCATAAGATACCACAGTTTTGCTTTCCTGGACATAGTGATGAAATGATAATAGTATGTACTCCCTCCGTTCCAAATAGATGTCTTCACTTTCCTAGATACATTGTTTTTGTTATGTATCTAGACATAGTGTATATCTAAGTGCATAACAAAAACTACGTATCTAGAAAAGCCAGAAGGTCTTATGATTTGGAGTGGAGGGAGTAGGACTACAGTGACAATACAGCCATGCACACAGAAGCTTGATTCTGTTCTATGAGTTTGATCGTTACTGGATTCTTTTAATATAGTTCTACTTGACAAACGAAGCAATTTGATCATTCTGTAGGAGCAGCAATGCTAACTGTCATGGAGCATGGTGAAAAGCTCTCTGGAATGGCACACCTTAGGGAATTACAAAATGCCCTTATCCAGCAACGCTCAAGCACTCATTTATCACCTCAGTCGAAAACCCAAGGTACTGGCGCTCTTTGGAACCTTATTCAGTTGGTTGGTGAGAAAGCTCGAAGAAACACAGTTCTCTTAATGGATCGTGATAATGCTGAAGTGTTCTACAGTAGGGTTTCTGATATAGATGATCTATTTTATTGTTTATCTCATGAGCTTCAATACATCATTAGTAGAGAAGAACACCCATCTGTTCAGATGCAACGTGCACTTGAGTTAGCAAATGCTTGTATCGCCTTAGTTCAGGCAGCATCACACTACAGGAAGGATCACAAGGAATGGTATCCATCTCCTGAAGGACTGATAACATGGAACATCCAACCTGTTGTACGGTCTGGAATCTGGAGTTTAGCATCCTTGATTATGGAGCTTTTGGGAGATTCAGGAGCTGCAGACATGTCAATGAAATCTAGTCTATGGTCTCAGCTGGAAGGACTCACAGATATTCTACTGGAGGCATATATAGGCCTTTTAACTGCCCAATTTGAACGTGGGCAGGAACATGGTGTGCTAGTCCAAGAATATTGTGAACGAAGAGATGAACTTCTCAGATCCCTCTACAACCTTGCTAAACAAATAGTGGAGGTCAAATACCAGGTTTGGTTTAGCTGAACATCGTTATTTTCCTAAGAACCATCATTACTGCATTAAGATGTTCGTTTGCAATTGATGTTATCCATTTATTTGCTTCTTCGGTTATCTTATGTCTTTTTTTTTTTGGTTCTGATTAGTACTTGTCTGTTGTTCACTTGGATAATATTAATATTGTACTTATTTAATATGAGCATAGCTTATCTAAGTGATAATGCATTGTTGTACTGGAATATCCTTCAAAGTTCTAACTTGATCGACATATCTGTAATAGTAAATCAGGTACCATTTTGGTATTCAGGTAGCCATATTTCATATTGGATCCATGGTATTGCATTTTGATGATTTAGGCTCAACTAGTTCTCTGATTGTCGTTAGATTTCTACAGTAGTCATTCAATCTATTATTCAGTAACGGTTTTTTAGTCATAGAATTTCTGATGATAACACATACGAGTATGGTACAGTGATTTGCCATGAATGTAAGGTTCTTAGCCTTTACTCCCTCCAGTTTGCAAATACTTGATGTTTTGTACAAAGCGATGGTTTGGAACATAGCTTTGGCCACTATTTTCCATTAGGAAATAAATGAACATCCTAATAAATTTATGCTTTTAAGTACATTCGAAGACAATGACCTTAAGTTCTAAACTAAATACCTTAAAAGTTATTATTTGTAATAGTTTTAAAAGTTTGACTCAAATCTTATACAAAACCTCAAGTATTGCGAGGAATAACATGATATTTAGTTGTAAAAAAGAAAATGGTTTCTACTGGAATGATAAAGAAGTGTGGCAAAGGTGTATTTGGATGATCTCCAATTTCGCTTACATGTTTGTGTGCTGGGTAGGTGTGGTGTCTATCTCTTTGGCAGCTGTAGAATTTATTGAGCTTCATACGTAACAACTAATATCTTTTCCTAATATATCAGGAGTCAAAAGATGGTACGGACAATCTGGATCTGAAAGAATCTATATTTAGAAAGGTTATTTCTCCTATTTTAGCAACAGCCAAACGACATGAAGGGTACCAGACACTGTGGCAGATTTGCTATGATCTAGATGATTCAGATCTCCTCCGCAGCCTAATGGTATAAATCACGAGCATATCTGAAATTTGTACCAATCCCCTATTCTACTGTAGGGGATAACATGTTCAATTTGGTTTAATAGTTTAGCATCCGATGTATTAGTCATTCACGTTCTACCTTCTACTGGGACATGGTTCTAACTTAAAATGTTCATCTTGTTGCAGCATGATAGTGTTGGGCCTCATGGCGGATTCAGTTTCTTTGTCTTTAAAGAGTTAGTCAACAGAGGAGACTACTCTAAGCTGTTAAGGCTAGGTGAAGAATTCCAGGAAGAGCTTGCAAGCTTTCTGAAAGAGCGGAGTGATCTGCTGTGGCTTCATGAGATATGCTTAAACCAGTTCTCATCTGCTTCTGAGACCCTTCATACCTATGCTCTGCGTGGTAGTCCTGATGGAGATGCTAGCTTCACAACCAGCAGAAAGCCACTATCCTTTGTTGAAAGAAGCCGTCTTCTTTATCTCTCTAAAATTGCTGCAACAGCAGGTAGGTGTTTCTGCCTACTTTCATGTTATACTCTGCACTGAAACAATTCATCAGGAACTTCTCATATTCTGCATACATTTATGGCATTACACAAAATAGAATTCCCTTAGATAATGAATAATGCTATTTTATCAGTTGCAAAACTTGTGTAAGGAGTTTCGTGCAATTGTCTTGGTTATTAGTTATTTCTCATGCTTAGCAATGAGAATTTGGATTACGCCTATGCAAACCCTTTTAGTCTCATGTGGCCTCTTACTCGGAATCTTATTGTGTTTTCAAGAAAACCTGCCTTCTACTGAAGTTTCTGCAGAATAAGAAATGTTTAGTTACTGAATGCTTAGACGAAAACTTTAGAGTTTAGAGAAGTGATATGAACATAGATTTTCTCCCTCTTGATAACACATTCCTGAAATATTTTCCATTGACAAATAGGTAAGGATATTGGTTATGAGGTGAAGGTTGCACGGATAGAAGCAGACATGCGGATTCTAAAACTGCAGGTGAATTGTCATATGCAAACTTGTTTTGTTACAGCTCTATTCTTTAGTCAAGTAGCCATGTTATCTGTTTCTAAATTTCATAGTAAAATGATATTGCCTTACATCCTGGGAGCCTAGAATAGAGCAATAGATCAACATCTGTTTCGTCTCACGTCATAGATGCATGTTACCATGAGTGTATGTTAATTAATTGCTTTCATAATTCAAACTACATAAATTATGTGGTTTGAATGCAAGCTCTACATAAATTGGGTATTCAAATCCAAGCAGGATGTAACTCTAGGCCATTTAGGTGTGTACATCAGTTTTTCAGATCTTGACCCAAAAAAAAGAAAAAAAACTGTAATCCCACTGGGTACCATCACAGCATTGTAGGCTTGTAGTTTCCTGTGAGATTGTTACTTCAAACTATTTTTTTGTTGTTTTGGAGTCCTGAGGCAATTATATTGATTGAAAGTTGTTGGATGTTTGAAAGAGAAATGAAGAGAGTATGAAAAGTGAATGTGATGGAGCTTGGGTTACTGTGTAGGTGGTAGGAATGGGAAGTAGAGGGACGAGGCTTGAATGCCTGGCAGCATGGTTGCGGTGCCGTGCTAGGCGCTGAGTTGATGGCTAGGGGTGGTGAACAAGCGGGAGCAAGAGACAGCGACTAGAACATCGGGGAGTGAGAGAGATTAATCTCAATCTCTGGCTAATCTTCCATTAAGCAAAGTGTTCCATACTTATACAAGAATCCTAACAACCAATATGCTAACTTTAAGGACTAACAAACCAAGATAGTTATCTTTCCTAAACACTCGGATGAAGTAACTAGACAGCAACCCCTGGGCAACGCGGCTTCGGCGCGCTTCGGGTGGTGACAGCGCTCTGGTGTGCGCCGACGCGGCCCACTTTTTAGCCACTAGCCTTGCCGCAGCGCTGATACACGTTGCCGACCATAACACAATGGGATTAGACTGGGAATAGCATGTAACTGTCTTGTATCAGCCCGGGGTTATTAATTCCTGAGGTTAACGTGGTGTGGGTGGGCTATTCCTCAAAACTTGCTTTTGAAATCATGGTATCATTGTCTTTTTCTGAGTGTGGATGGTCAGCAGACCAGGTTAATAGTAGCCCTTTCTTTTCTGTACAGGAAGAAATAGTTCAGCATGATCCAGAATACGCACAAGTAAAATATACAAACGCATTGCTTGGTCCATCAGAACTGATTGAGATGTGCTTGAGGAGAGACCGAGAGCTCTCCTTTAAAGCTTTTGAAGTATTTGCTTTGACAAGCTCATCATTCCGAAGCTCCAACAGAGGTCTTCTAGAGGCATGCTGGATGAATGCAACTGACCAGGATGATTGGGTAAAGCTTTCAGAGGCATCCACGTTAGAAGGTTGGAGTGACGAACTCATCGAAGAATCTCTTCAAGCAACTGTCCTCTTCAAAGCTTCCAGGTTGTGTTACAGCCCGGATGCTGTGGTGTATGATGGCACCTTTGAGGATGTGCTGCCTGTGAAGAAAGAGGATGTCCATCTGAGAGGTTTGGAGAGCAAATGCTTGTCAGTTGAAGAAGTGCTGATGCAGCACAAAGATTTTCCAGATGCTGGTAAATTGATGATGACTGCAGTGATTTTGGGCAAGGAACTAACTTTTACAGCCACAGAACCTGTGGAGATGGACTCATAAATAATAGTTTTAGATTTCTATGATAGACTGTCAAAACATCGCAGTCATTTCATTGTAATTGCCGTCGGGTAGTTTCATCATCGTAAAAATCTTGTCTTGGCAACACGGGATATGTAGTTTTGGTTGTTTCTGCTCTGCGCAGTCACAGAAACATGATTCCGTAGCCCAAGATTATCAGTTCACGCCAGTTTTTAGCATGAGCTGAGACTTCTAAACAGGGTGCTTTTTGTTTTCTGGTTCTGGAGAGGAATACCTTCTGTGTTGATCAAATTATGTATGTCAGCATGAAAAGTTGTTCTGGAGAGAATATTTTCTATATTTACTTAAATTTGACTAGCTAAAATGTTGGACATTGTGGACGTGTGGTTTAGGTAGCATGCTGACAGTGAATCTAATCTCAATCTAAAAAGGATAAAGACAATGTCTGATGAGAGTGGACGGCCTACGCGTTGAGTGGATGGTAGACGGTGAAGCGGAAGGCAGTAACTGCTTTGATAATTCAAAATTGGGCGAAGGTTGATCACTGAAGGAATCAGCTTATCATGGGCCCTAAAAATTTAGCCCAACTATGCAGCCAACAGCCCAACATCGGCACACGGGCTGCACTGCAGAAGCTTTGCCTTCCCCGCGTCCGGCTGCTACTGCCGAGGCGTCGTCGACCCATCTTCACTCCTCCGTCCTCTCAGTCTCAGATCCCGAACTACCAAACCCTGGCGGAGGAAGGCGGGGGCGGAGAAAAGAGATCACGATCGCTAATCCGTGACCGCAGCGGGCGGGATGGCGGCGGCGCTAGCTCCGGGGGTGTCCCGGAAGTTGAAGAAGGTGCTGGAGACGCGGACGGACAACCCGGATCTGCTGGCCTCGCTGGGCGCGCTCTCCACCTTCTACGTCCAGAACACCCCGCAGGCGCGCCGCAACCTCAAGTCTTCCATTGAGCAGCGCGCACTCGCCATCAACCGCCACTTCCTCGACGCCTCGCTCCCCGCCCACAAGGTGCGGTGTTGTCACCTGCCCCTCCTTACACAGCCGCTGTGCCCTGTTTGGTGATTGCTTTGCTTTGCTCTGCTGTTTCTGCTTGCAGGCGCTGGATCGCGTCGAGGGGGAGGTGCACGCGCTGAACGACTCCTGGAAGAAGTGAGTTGGCTGTGTTTATTGCCCTAGTACTGTTCTCTGTTGTCTGCTCTGCTTACCCGGAAATGCCTCATGGAATATTAAGAACCAGTAACTAATAATCAGTATCTTATAGTGATAGTTAACTAAAGCACTAAAGAGATACTAGGGCTGTGCTATAGTTGCAATGGACTAGCGAGAAATGTTACACTTGCTCAAATGCTACCTAGAAATTTTGTTTCTCCAACAACATTTTTTTCTTGCTGTCTACATTTTTTTATCTATAGGTAGCAAAATATAGGGTTAAACTTTCATGATATGGTTTCTTGTACTACCCAAGTTTGGTTTCTTGTACTACCCAATTTTGGTCCCTTTTAAGTCCGTTTAGTCTCAAGGTGTGCTTCCATCTTCTGCTACTCGTTTATATTCTTTTTACTTTTGTTAGGATCGAGGAAGCATTGAGCAGTTGCAGTGCAAGTACTGGGGACATAATTAGTACAACAGAGAGGTTGCAACAGGAACTTGAGGTTATAACTCAGCGTCAAGAAATTGTGTCATGCTTCCTGCGGGATTACCAACTTTCAAATGAAGAGGTCCATTTTCTGTCCAAGCAAAACTAATTGCATTAAATGATATTTGTTTGCTATGTTGATGCCGCGTCGTCTTAAGGCGGACATCATGATTGTATTTGTTCATGATTTTTATGTGTTGCTCTTTTGTTAATGATTAAAGATAAATGCACTTCGGGAAGAAGAGATAGATGATAAATTCTTCAAAGCATTGCTGCATGTTCAAGAAATACACTCAAACTGCAAGGTGCTGCTGCGAACACACCACCAGGTACCATTGCTTTGTCCTTGAAGTTTGGTGGCCTTGAGCCTTTGATGCCTCAGAACGGTGGATTATTAACTGCCGATAATAAGGTAGTCATGTTCATGAAACCTAAAGAGAAAAACAAGTACTGTGCATTTTATTAAGGGAAAAAACACAACAGGATATCATAATGGTGAACTTCAAACTTGGAATTTTTTTTTCTACCAAAATGCTAGACAAGTATGGATTATACTAAACAATGATATGACATTGTGATCTTTCCAAATTTCCAATAGTTAGTTTCCCTATCAAACGGCATTAGATGTTTATATAAAATGTCCATTTTTTTTATATTTGTAGCGTGCTGGTTTGGAGCTTATGGATATGATGTCTGTGTACCAAGAAGGGGCTTATGAAAGATTATGCAGGTATTTCCTTATATAGTCACTTGATTTCATTAGTAGAAGAACATTGTGAATCACCGATTACCATGAAATCAGAGAAATATTGTGAAATAAACAAGTAAATTGGTTTTTCTTCTTCCATTTTTGCTAGTGACCAGTGCTCCAATTTGACATTTTTCATCAGGATATATAAGTACTGCCAAACTAGCATTCTACTTTATATTTTGTATCTAGACATAGCTTATGTCAGGTGCACAACAAAAACTATGTACCTAGAAAAGCCAAAACGACTTATGATTTGTAACGATGGGAGTACTACTTACTATATCATCAGATGGGGTATTAACATGCAAGCATACAACTCATCTATTTCATTGTTTTATCAGGTGGGTTCAAGCTGAATGTAAAAAATTAGGTGATACTGACAATCCTGAAGTAAGTGAGCTTTTGAAAATGGCTGTTCGCTGCCTGAAGGAAAGACCTGTACTGTTCAAGTATTGTGCAGAGGAGGTAATCTATGCGTTTTATATAGCAAAGTTACCACTACCTCAAATGATATCTCATGGTGGCTATCTTCATTCACAGGTTGCCAACATGAGGCACCATGCCTTATTCAGGCGGTTTATAAGTGCTCTTACTAGAGGTGGACCTGGAGGGCTCCCAAGACCAATAGAAGTGCATGCTCATGATCCTCTTCGCTATGCAGGCGAAATGCTCGGTTGGCTACATCAGGTTTCCCTCTTACTCTACCCTTATACTAGTAGACATAGGCCAACATGTAATAATTCTTTTCAAATCATGCACCTGAATGTTCATTCTTTAACTTGTGAAGGCACTGGCATCAGAAAGAGAGCTTATAGTAGTCTTGCTTGATCCTGATGCAATGACTGACAGCGGTCCAACTTCTCGACGTCAGTCTGGTAGAGATGGTGATTCCTCCAGAGGAGAACCTGATGTAACTTTTGTGCTTGATAGAATATTTGAAGGAGCATGTCGTCCATTTAAAGTTCGAGTTGAGCAAGTTTTGCAGTCACAACCAAGCCTGATAGTTTCTTTCAAACTTAGCAATACCTTGGAATTCTATGGTTACACGGTGAGTCTTGAATAGTACCTTTTGGAGCTAAGTAAATAAAAAGGTGTTTCTGTTTACATATAATTTCCTTCTCATTTAGATATCAGAACTGCTGGGTGAAGACACTGCACTGTGCAATACAATATGGTCACTTAGAGATGCAGCTCAGCAGACATTCTTCAATATCCTGAAGAGTCGGGGAGAGAAGTTATTGCGATATCCTCCACTAGTTGCAGTTGATCTCTCTCCCCCACCAGCTGTAAGAGAAGGAATTTCTTTGCTGCTTGAGCTCATAGATACCTACAATAGCATGATGGTTCCTGCCTCTGGAAAAAGACCAAACTTTGACCCTGTTATTTCTGCATTACTGGATCCTATAATTCAGGTGAGCTTTCTGTGCAGCTGTCAGGTTAGCCTTATAAATATAATGTCATGCAAATATCTGATGGGTGTTGTTATCATATATAGCATTGATATTCCATTACTAATTGTACCCATGGTATGATTTTACAGATTTACAGAGTTATTGTGAACAGTAGCACTAATAGCAACATATTTTCACTCTTCAGTTGTTTAATGCCATCATTTTTTTGTGTGTGGCTTACCCTCATGCATCAGTTTGATACTGATACTGATATCCTCTAGAAATAAAAAGAAGCTTAATGTAATGATTTCGAACAGCATACTTAGTCAAAGAAAGGAGTCGAGTAGAGAAGACTAGGACTTGAAGAGGGTGCGTCTAATACTGGACAGATTTGAATGTGTTAAGATACAATTGGGTCAGATGATGAGCAAATTCGACAGCTAGGCCTGACAGGCCTAGCAGTGGAAGTCATTATTGTGCATAATTTGATACTGTTTTTTTTTATTTTAAAATGTAATAGCATTATATGAAGTAGTTCTAGCATATGATGTAATAGTGTGTATTTTCTCACATAGCACCAAGCCCACTTGTAGCAGTTAGATGGATTACTTCACAACAACGATACACTTACTGCACTTTTAGGTTATTGTAGTCATACATACCAAGTAGCCAAATGCTATGGTATGTGCTAATGCTACAAAATGTTATACTCTATACTGAGTGATTTCCCAGCAATTTCTATTGTAAAATCCTTCATTTTATTAGCATTTGTTGTTACAGCAGAATAACTCTTTGTTATCTGCAGCATAACTTATTTGGTACTTATACTGATATTCCTAACTTTGCAGATGTGTGAGCAAGCTGCAGAGGCACAGAAGTCAAAAGGTTCACTTGGGCGGCGTGGTAGAACAAGCTCTGATCCTAGTGGAAATAGCAGGGATTCTATATCAGTTGATGCTATTCTGTCTAAGAATTTATCTACATCGGTTCTGGTTAGTAGCAGCGCTTTTAATATTTACCATGTACTCCCTCCATTCCAAATTATAACTTATAAGACATTATGTCTTTTCATTTAAAAAAAAGACGTTATGGCTTTTCTAGATACATTGTGTTTGCTATGTATATCTAAGTGTATAACAAAAAGTATGTATCTAGAAAAGCCAAAACGTCTTATAATTTGGAATGGAGGGAGTATATAGGATGACTAGATCTATTAGGAAAGATGTAGCCACTGAACTGAGGGCGTATAGCTTGTCTATACCAGGATTCACTTAGATTAACAGAACATGGACATTGTGTGCCAACACTTGAGTTTCTTCTGACTGCAATACTGAACGTAGCATCCTTTTTCTCATAGTTCTTTCTCATTCTATTGCAACTGGCTATCACATGGTCTAATGAAATATGGATGATGTGCAAGCTATGTCTTAAAAGTTCCTTACAGTTGCAATACCAAAATTCTGACATTTTTCTAGTTTATTTCTTATTCTATTTCAAATGTTATTATATTAGGAAAACAGTCATGATTGTTCAACTGCTAAATTGTAAACATGTCATTCTTCCATTCCTTTAATAGTCCCTTGAGGAAACTGCACATGTTCTGAATTTCATGATTGGTTTTATGTTGCACTTAAAAATATCATTGCCAGATGGAAATTGTGTGCTCTTGGTTTCATCATGATCAAATCGGACATTTGTTTTTCACCCAAGAAAGTTAATCTTGTTTTATACTTAACCACTTGGGCATTTCCACTTTGTTTATTCATTCGATGTAACATGCAGAGTGCCGAATCTTCATCCAAAGTCTACCTCATCAACTGCTTGTCAGCTATTCAGGAGCCATTGATGGGCCAGGAGGTTGCTACAAGCTATGTAAACAACCTGCGCTCTATGATTGAAGCACATATTTGTGCCCTTGTCGATAAAGAAGTTGACAGCATTCTTAGGAAATGTGGACTGTCAAATAAGATGCCATACATAAAGGAGTATGGTAGCAAGGCTGATGCAAAGCCTCTGGCAGATATTATCGAGACGTCGCCACAAATGCTTCTGGAATGCTTGAAGGCGTTCTATGGCATTGTGACTGGAACAGAAGGTTCCTTGCCTGAATTTGAGCAGCTGCAGGTTCCAAGGTTACGTTCAGATGCCTGCTATGGTTTGGCAAGAGCTCTAGCAGAATCTTATGAGCTCATTTACAGCGCAGTGATGGATCCAAATAATAGTTATCCTGACCCAAGGTCGTTGGTTAAGCACTCTCCTGAACAGATAAGAACTATACTGGAAATCTGAAGTCTTTGCACCATGCCTTCTAATACTATGTTAAGTAGAGGTGTTTCATGCACGAAACATTGCTATGTAAATTTCCAACTACAAGCTGTGGGTTCAATTGATTACAGAAATATTGAAGTGGTGACTCTTTCTGAACTCTTGTATCAGTATCTAGTATTCTAGTGTCTCCTCTATTCCTTTTTACTTTTTATATAGTTATTGTTTACTCAAGTGCTGTAATTTTGATGTACAGCTTGACCGATTAATATGATACAGGTGGTATACTAAAGCTACTATGCAAGCATGTTAAAATAGCTTCAATTGATTACAGAAATATTTAAGTGGTGACTCTTTCTGAACTCATGTATCGGTATCTAGTTTCTCAGTGTCTCCTCTATTCCTTTTTACTTTATATATAGTTATTGTTTACTCAAGTGCTGTAATTTTGAGGTACAGCTTGACCGATTAATATGATACAGGTGGTATACTATAGCTACTATGCAAGCATGTTAAATTAGCTTTGATATAAAATGTCATTTTTTTCAGTAAGCAATGCATCAAAGCTCAATCATAATTCTCGATTTTTTTCAATACCGTGCAGCTCTCCTTATATTGATTCTGTGTTTGCTTATTATTGCACTTTGATTCTGCTGATTAACCAGCTGCAATGGTTGACTACACCTGAGGAGTGCACGCTGAAGTTTGGCAGGTGTGGAAACTGGAAACAGATGTTGGCAGTCAAGAATTCAAGATCCAAGGTTGTCTAGATTGAAGAAAAATAATAATCTGTCAGACATGCTACTGGGTTTGAAATATATAAGTGTCGTCTGATCAGTATCCTTAAGTTCCGTAGTGCATATGGGCATGCACTGCCATCTTTACAGAGGCTCTGGCCATTTTGAGGTAAAATCGTCTGCTGGAATCCTAAATCCTTTATCTATATCTAATATTAAAATTCTTTGATTCGTCATCCTTACAAGGGAGACAAGAAGATGACTCGATGGTAGCGAAATGAAAAATGATTTCTCAGCTGGCTAATATACACTTAAGGGCTCGTTCGGATGGCAGGGAATCATCCCCTGGATTTATTCCTACCAGGATTGCTTAGCTAATTTGTATACCCTTTGAACTCTTTGGAACAATTCCTGGTGGATTCCACCTCAACCGAACGCGCCCTAATTGAGCGCAAGAAACATTGGTCGTTCTGTGACAGGTTTGGCTCACATGCTTATGCACCTCGATGTCCTCTGAACGTTGTGCGGCAAGAAGAGCTTCAAGCATCGGTATTATGAATCTTTTCACATAAGAAAAATTATGATAAATCATGAGAAATATACATGTAGACGCATAATGAAAGCAATATATTTAGAAAAGACTGAATGACTGATTAATTTATAATGGAGGAAGCATTATTAACTTATTTTAGGTGATCAAACGTGAACTACGTTAGCCCACTGCTCACGGTCTGCTTACTTACCTAACTCACCTGTCACCTCGTAATCTAAGCAGCCGCATGGACTTTTGGACCGGCCTGCGCACACTACTACTGGTTTCCTTGTAAAAGATTGCCCAATTGCTGCCGGTTTATCTCGTCCATTTGGTCTGATCGTGGGCTGTCTGCCCGTGCCCTGGCTGTGGATCAGGTCGGGCTCCCTTCCGTGTGTTGGCGGGCGGAATGACAAGTGGGGAGGGAAGTGGGGCAGCGTGTGGAGATGGTGGAACGGAACTGGAACGGGCAGTGTCGAGGTCGCCGGTCCACGCAGGCGGGGATGATGTGTGACGGCCGTGAGCGCGACGGGAGAGCGATCTTTACGGGCACGGGACCGTGTGGGAACGGGCGCCCGGCACATCACGACAGCACCCCGCGTTCCTCTGAAGTGACCCGATACACGACCCCAGCAAGGAGCAAGGCCCGTTCCAAGACGAACGCGATCGCTTGGCGGATCCCCCGTGGTCGATGTACGAATGCAGCAGACGTGTACATGCGGCCGGGGCCAGCGACGTGCTGCGTGTGCAGTACATTATGGGGCATGAGAGTAGCAAACAGTAGGACTCTAGGAGTAGGTTGGTCGTTGGTCCGAATGGCTCCGGATTTAATGCGGAATTCTGCTCCATGGAACGCCAAAAACAACGACACCAGCCGCGGCGGCAAGCGCACGCCCACCTGTCCAACCGCGCCTCAGCCAAACCAAACCCAACGCCGCCCGCCCGCCCGCCTTCTCCTCGCAACGCCGCGGCGGCGGCAGCCTGCCTGTCTTTGACTAAGGAGAGGAGGGATGAGGTGCGTCGTCGCTCGGTGGCCAGCGAAGTGAGTTTCCGAGGGAGGGCTAGAGAGATCGATGCGGGGCTCGGCGGCGGCACTGCTGCTCCTGCCGTGGATGCTGCTGCATGCGGCAGCCGCGAGCAACGGGAGCTGCGCGCGGAGCTGCGGGAACTTGACGGTGCAGTACCCGTTCGGCTTCTCCCCCGGCTGCGAGATACCGCTCGGGTGCGACGACCAGGCGAACGGCACCGCGTGGGTCGGCGGCGCGCGCGAGCTGGGCCTGCTGGTGCACAACGTCACGGCGCGCGCCGTCGTGCTCGCCTTGCCCCAGGACTGCTCCCGCGGACTCAACGCCTCCATCCAGGCGCTCTTCTCGAGGAGCTACGCGCCTGGCTCGCAGAACGCGCTCGTTGTGAGCAAGTGTAGCCCGGCTTCGCCGTCGCATACCACCAACTGCAGCGACGGCGACAGGTACCTGGACAGGTCGTCCCAGTGCAACACCACCGCCGAGCCCATCCGCTGCGTCCTGCCACCAGGACCACCAGCGATCAGCGGCGGTAGCGACCAACGTTTCTTGGACAGAACCGAGATGCGGGAGCTCGTCTCGGAATGCGCCAGGCTGGTGTCGGCGGCGAGCTACTGGGACGCGCCGGCGCCGGCGCCGGCGCCGGCGCTGCTTCTGGGCGTGATGGAACTGGAGTGGTGGGTGGTGGGCGAGACGTGCCGCTGCTCGCGCCACGCTAACTGCAACCGGGTCACCACGCCGATCGCTGGGCAACAGGCGTTCCGGTGCGAGTGCCCCGAGGGGTACGACGGCGACGGCTTCGCCGACGGCACCGGTTGCCGGAGAGGTCAGTGACGTCATTTAGTTAATTAATGCTTATTATTTCTCGGCTCCGAGTATCGTTGGTTGAATTGGTCAGTCAAATTGTGCGAGCTAGCGAATTTGTTAGAATGGTTGAGTAGTTGACTCCGCTCATGCATTGCATCCAGCTCGCGCCATCAGAAATGGCTTGTACCATGGGCTCGGCTATGCGCTATCAACTGGCCGTAATCATATCGTCGTCTGAGCAAACCACGTACCAGTATACTCCCTCCATGCATACCCATAAACAAATCGTTTTGGACAATGGCATGGTCTCCAAAGTCTAACTTTGTCTTCTTGTTTTTATAAAAATATTTATCAAAAAGTGGTTGAAAGTATTTTTCAAACTCAACAACTTAAAAGTTATTCATGATTTATATTCCTAATGTTTGACCCAAACATTATCCAAAACAACTTGTTTTATGGGTACAGATGGAGTACATTCATAATGTATCAGCCTCTTTAGATCACTTGGCTAACAAGTTGCTAAAAGTAGTCCTAATCTATTCAAATGTGTAGATCAGTAGGTGGACAGAATTTTAGTCTAGTGACGAACTAACAACTAGTCCATAGGTTGGCAAATAATCCACCTAATAAGACTAATAGGTGCACATATAACATTTAATTAGTTTGGGGATCTAAACAGCATTCAACTAAACTTTAGGTGATTGATTCCTAGTTTGAACTTAGAAGCCATGTTAGCAACATAAGGAATGTGGAACGATAGAAGTTTTTTACATCATGACAACGTTAAAATGGTGTTGCCAGAAGAAAGAACATGACCATGTTTGAACTAACACTAGTCATATAAGCAATCTAAAGTTCCAAACAGGCCTCCTTTCTTGGTACATTCTTGGTACATAATATCAAACCCCAACCACAGACATGGTTAATAAAACCACGAAAGGCTCTCCCTACCAACTTCTCTATGAAATTCTGCTGATAAATCTCTGCCTCCTTTCTTGGTACATACCTGTGAAAGGGGATTCTTGTTGGTGGGTTAGTACATTTTGTGATTGGTTAGTCGTTTAGAGAAGAAACAAATTCGCGTATAAAATATGTACACCTACAAATTAGTTGGAGTCTAAGAATTAAACGACCAGAGAGAAGTTATACCAAGTAAATTGTGACCCTTAATTTCTCTTATAATATTTCGTGAATTGTTAAAAAAATAATCTTAGAGCCACTTTCAATAAAAATCTATCGATGCAATTTTTTATGCCATAATTTTTCTAAAAGTTTGCAGGAGCACTGCATATCATTTAGGCCTTGTTCGGTTAGTCCCCTACCCAAGGGGATTGAGGGAGATTTTGACTTATAGGGGGTTTAGTCCTTTTCAACCCCCTCGAATCCCCACCAAATCGAACGAAGCCTTAAGAAGAGAATGCAAATTCAATACATGGTTTTAGCACATAAAGAACCCAAGATCATTAACGATGTAGCCAAGTTTCCAATTAGCTTATGTCATGGATGCAAGACTTCCCACAAGCAACTCTTTTTTTAGAGTTGAAGAGCAGAGCCCCGGTCTTTATATTCCAAAGACCACCAGCTACGCATTCATACAATGTGCGTCAGCAAAAATATACAGCCTTAACAGAAGACGAAAACAATTGTAAAACAGAACTGGAAGTCTGGAACTAGCAACACCATTACATTCCCCAGGCCCACAAGCAACTCTCATGAGGGCGATTTCTTCTATCACCGGTTTTGCACTGACGAATTTAGTTTGCCATCAAAGAGTCTTGTGTTTCTCACCTTCCAGATGTTTCTAAGTCGTATGCATCAAAGCAGCACAATTGTTCTCCTTTGTCTTGCATGCTGCGCATGTTCTCGTTCTCCTTTGTCTTGCCTTGTGGCTCTGCAGGAAGCGAGCCACCAATCTTCTAATGTTTGATCCTCGGGCTGAGGCACTGAATTATGCCGTAAACTTTCATATAACTAACTATTTGTAAAAAAATATAAAATTTGAGTTTCTATGTTTAAAATATGCTGATCATTCATGGACGTGGGGAGTAATCCAATGCTGGTGGTGGTTGTGCACTGCCATATAAACTTTTTTGTGTCTAACTGATGCTGCCCGGAATTGTGCATGATAGGCTGCTTTTGAAACACAAGAATTCTTCAGAGTTCAGACTGCATATTAAGCTATTCCACATGTGGAATTTGCTTTGATAATCTGACGTCGTCATTTCTCCTGTATTTTCTTTGATCTGACACTTTGGTTCAATGGTTTCAGCTCCAAAATGCAATCCTTCAAAATACTTATCTGGAGATTGTGGCAAGACGATCCAAATCACCCTTCTCGTGGCAGGTAATATGCTCATAATATCTATTACCTGATAATATTCAGAATAATGTCTTTGATACACCTAATCTTTTTTAAGAAGTGGTTGAACTGATTTTTAGCATTGCATTGATAGTTGCACAAACATCACGGCCACATATCAGTATATCATTGCATCTTTCTTTTCTTTTTCTTTGTCTTAGAGAACATGTCTTTTTTCCCAGCTCAGCAGAGATCCTGTAAGTTATTCTAGTGGAGATAGTGAATGTATAGCACATTTTTGGATGTGCCCTGAGCACCTGGGCAAATACACTGGTGACCGTTCCTGAGCTGAAGTCAACGTACAACACTAATGGTAGATTGGTAGCAAATTCTCTGAAAAGAATCTTGACTGAAAGCTCGTAGTATGAAGGTGGGGGCATCAGTCCATAAAGCACATCCAACATTGAGAAATTTAGCTTTTCTTTCAGATACATTGAAATTCTTTTGAACGAATACACCGAGAAATTTATAGAAAAAAACAGTGTCAGGTTCATGATATATTCAATCAGACGGCTTGATGAGTACTTCAATATTGTCATGGGCCTCAGATTCATAATTCACTATGATGCCCTACCCTCCCTTCCCTGTTGAAGGAGGGAATACTCCTAGGAAAGTAAGGTCAAATCAGGCCTATTATCTTTCCGCAGAAGGCCAAATAATTAGGCCTACATGATCCATGTTTGCAGACTGGGCTAGATTATCGGGGGCATTCCAGGCTGGGCTGGGCTTCATTTTCCGAGCTCGTGTTTTGAGCCGTGTCATCATAACCTAAAAGAAAAAAAAAGGGGGCATCATGCGTTCACACTCACACCACGGTTGATGAGCATGGATTTTGTTGTACGTACGCAGGGATCATGTTTGGCGCCATGGTGATGGGCCTGACCTGCCTGGCGTACCAATTTCTGAAGCGCCGGTCCGCGTACATCCGTACGAAGCGCAGCACGAAGCGGTTCCTGTCCGAGGCCTCCTGCGCGGTGCCCCTGTACTCGTACCGCGAGATCGAGCGCGCCACCGGCGGCTTCTCCGAGGAGAAGCGGCTGGGCACGGGCGCCTACGGCACCGTGTACGCGGGGCGGCTGAGCGACGACCGCCAGGTGGCCGTGAAGCGGATCCGGCCGCGCGACAACGGCGGCGGGGTGGACTGCGTGGTGAACGAGGTGAAGCTGCTGTCGTGCGTGTGCCACGGCAACCTGGTCCGCCTCCTGGGCTGCTGCATCGAGCAGGGGCAGCAGATCCTGGTGTACGAGTTCATGCCCAACGGCACCCTGGCGCAGCACCTGCAGCGGGAGCGAGGCGCCGCCGCGATGCCCTGGACGGTCCGCCTCCGCATCGCCGCCGAGACGGCCAAGGCCATCGCGTACCTGCACTCGGAGGTGCACCCGCCCATCTACCACCGCGACGTCAAGTCCAGCAACATCCTGCTGGACTACGAGTACAACTCCAAGGTCGCCGACTTCGGGCTGTCGCGGATGGGCAACATGGGCATGGGGGACTCGTCGCACATCTCCACGGCGCCGCAGGGCACGCCGGGGTACGTGGACCCGCAGTACCACCAGAACTTCCACCTCTCCGACAGGAGCGACGTCTACAGCTTCGGCGTCGTGCTCGTGGAGATCATCACCGCCATGAAGGCCGTCGACTTCGCCAGGGCGCCCAGCGAGGTGAACCTGGCGCAGCTCGCCGTGGACAGGATCGGCAGGGGCTGCGTCGACGACATCGTCGACCCGTACCTGGACCCGCACAGGGACGCCTGGACGCTCTCGTCCATCCACAAGGTGGCCGAGCTGGCGTTCCGGTGCCTGGCGTTCCACAGCGAGATGAGGCCGTCCATGACCGAGGTCGCCGACGAGCTGGAGCAGATACAGCTCAGCGGGTGGGCGCCGTCGGCTGACGACGCCGCGTTCATGTCGACGTCGTCGTCGATCTCCTCGTCCGTAGCGTCGACGCGCGGCACGGACAGGTCGTCGTGGGGTGCCGGCAGAAGCCGGACGGAGAGGGCCGCGGTGAAGGCGTCGTTGGTCGTGCAAGAGACGGCGGCGAAGGGTGCAGTGGAGTCCCCTGTGTCCGTGCAGGACAGGTGGTTCAGCGAGAGGAGCTCCCCTTCCTCCAACAGCTTGCTGGGCAATAATTGTTCCCTGCACTGAACTGAAACATCCGACTGCTCATCTTCTATGCTCCAAGTTTAAGCTAGCTAGCTTAGGGGCCTCTTTGGGTTGGGGTGACTAACTTTAGTCACTTTTAGTCCATAAAATGTCAAAAGGATGACTAAAAGGTAACTAAACTTTAGTTCAGGAACCAAACAGGGTATACATTTAAGAACGATGCATCTGTTGATCTGTTCTTGCGCATCGTACGTTCCCTCTTCCCTCCCGTTAATCTGGGAGTATCTGTACATGAAATTCAGTCTTGGGCGGTTGGGCCTGGCTAAGAACAGAGCCAAGGCAGCAATTGGTTGAGGGTGTAGATATACATACAGGCCACCTAAGTTCAAAGTCTTCTGCATCGATTCGAATTTTGATATTTAGGCCTTGTTCAGTTGCTGAAACGAAAAGTTTTCGGTCACTGTAGCACTTTCATTTATTTGTGGCAAATATTATCTAATTATAGACTAAGTTCAAAAGATTCATCTCATGATTTACAGGCAAACTGCATATTAGTTTTTGTTTTTAACTATATTTTGTGCTCCATGCATATGCCGTAAGATTCGATGTGACGAAGAATCTTGAAAAGTTTTTGGTTTTTGGTGTAAACTAAACAAGGCCTTATTTCTTCTTCATATAAAACCAGGAAGGAAGGTACTCGAGTAAATTAGGCCTTATTTAGGGGGCGTTTGGGACTGCTCCACGAACTCTGCTCGATAAACTCCGCCGTAGAGCAGCTCCACAAAAAACTGGAGTTCGTGAAGTACCTCTTTAGGTGCTCTCACAACTCTACCTTTTTTCTCGAACTGAGTGCGTGGAGTTGAAACCGTTTAGCTAAAAAACGTGGAGCGGAGCTGAAAAACGTGGAGCAGAGCAGTCCCAAACACCCCCTTAGATGCGAAAACTTTTTGAATTTCGCTACTGTAGCACTTTTATTTGTTTGTGACAAATATTATCCAATTATGGATTAAATAGGATCAAAAGATTCGTTTGACGATTTACAGCTAAACTGTGTAATTAGTTTTTGTTTTCGTCTATATTTACTGCTTCATGCATGTGCCACAAGATTTGATGTGACGGAGAATTTTGAAAACTTTTTGGTTTTAGTGTGAACTAAACAAGGCCTTAATGGCTGACCAGATTTGGCTTCAGCGAGACAGCGAAGTTCTACCATTATGCAAGTGCTGGCTCCATTGGCATGTGGGTGAGGAAACAACCAAGAATGCATGGGACCTGGTTACTAGTGGTCCATTTGTCCAACAGGCTATCCCAACGATCATTTTCTGTGTTACTGACTTACGCCCTGTTCAGCAAAAGAAAATAGTATTTTTTTCAATCATAACAAATCACTATGAGCATAAACTAAATTTTAGCAAAATGCACAGGAGTTTTGGAGGAATATTACAAATTTCCTTTGTCATCGAACTTCAGTGTTTTGTCCACACGCTCCATCAAAATGTTCACTATCGCAGTTTGTATATATTTTCAGTTCGTATGTATTTTTCAATCCAATACGATTCCAAATATTAGCGCCTTCTATTCCATTTGTATGGTTCTGTTATTTCTATCTTTCTAGAATCAAAGAGGGCCTAAGTTCCATCGGGGGAATGAATGTGAATGTGCGTGTGCGTGATGACAAATCTTTGAAGAGTTCTTCTAGTGATGATGTCGTTATCGAGACATCAACATATAACTCCAGGACAATACATTTCCGTTTAGCTTATTGGATAACACTTACATCCTCTTCGCAAAAAAAAAAAAAAAGGATAACACTTACATCCATTATGTCACGTTGTCTCCGTACTAGTTTTCCATTCCTGTTTCACAATCGAGAAGGGGGCCCAGTATTTTGCTGAAGAAATAAAGCTCGCGTTGCAGGTTGATCCTAATCCTACACGTTTCCACGTAGGCACACATTACTACGCGCGTGCGTTTGTCTCTCGAATTTCACTATGGGCTTGTTTAGTTCCATAAAATGCAAAATGCAAAATGAATGATGAAATGTAAAATATTATTTTTTTTATATTTATGTATAGTGCCATCTAAAATACAGAATTTATTCTCCTCATTATGCCCATGGAGGCTCTTTTGTGTTTTTTGGTGGCCAAAATACAAAATAAAGAATGACAACCATTTTATTAAAAAAATTTACATGGTGTTTAGTTTCATTATGCAAAATAATAAACCAAAATTCAGAACTTTTAGGGATGAAAGGGGAACTAAGGCCCTGTTTATTTTCCCATAGAAAGCAAAATGTAAAATGCCAACTTTTTTAGAATGATAAAATATAAAATACCAAATTTTTCATGATTATGTTTAGTCTCATTCAAAATACCAAAAATTTCAGGGTTACGTGAGGGTAGAGAAGGCTTCTTATTTTTTGTATTTTAAGGCCAAAATCAAGAATGCAAAATGGCAACCATTTTGTCAAAAAATTTGAATGGTATTTAGTTCCATTGTATAAAATGATGGGTCAAAACTCAAATTTTTTTTGCTCAAATGGGGAACTCAAAAGGCCCTATTCAGATATTCACATCGCAGACACGTTCTAACTCACACATAGACACGGATTCGACGCGTCACTCATATCGTGTCTGTGATGACTGTAAATTTGCAGCATTAAGTTTTACCTTTCTTTAGTGGTGTGTTGGCCTGTGGGCAAAACTTTGTAATAATTGGTCTGATTCTATCTGTCGATAGATGAAGCCGGATTTAACTATCCTTTATCTAAAAAAACGGAGTACACTATGTGTTCCAGATGGAGGTCTGCAATCAGTTAAACTTCTTTAACCTATGAATATAGAAACCTATCGAGATTGACAACAGATGGTTGATGTTATATTTGATTTATGATAAAAAATGCTTTTATAAAACATTTCTATTTAAAGCACTAGACCTTTTTTATATAAAAAATTGTAAGTCAAGTGTTATGTTCAAATACGTGTCGTTGTCTTAAACAAATTCATCTGGAACGAGAAGGACTAGTAGTATCTGTACAGATTTCCCCTTCCTGCAGCACGCAGCGGATTCCACAAGAACCCAAACAACATTTTTCGACGGTCAAAAAAAAAATACAAGTATTCTTGCGCACAAGTAATTACAACTGGAAATTAAGGTCCTACAAGTGAACAAGTTTACTGAGCTGCCAAACAGGCCAGTATTGGCCAACAAAGAACAACAATGCACGTGGTCCTAGCTGGGTAGGCAACCGAGCACCATTTCATCATGGCCATGTCGCTGCGTGCAAGCTCGCGAGTAGCAATAATCCATTTTAGCTGGTGTGAACAGAACAAACGAAGTGAAGCACCTCCCTCTCTGTCAGTCTTTGGCTTCGCGCGTCCAGCGTCCGTGAACTGAACGGCACGCCCACATGGCGCGGCGCGCGGTGATGCTGCCGCCGGTAGGTGCGGCCGTGGTGTGCTTCACGCGCGGAAATCGGTCGCCGTCGTCGGGCTTGAGCTAGGCCCCATCGAAGCATTGGCTCCTTGCACATTGTGAATCACGTACGTGTAGGCGCATGCATTCAAACACAAACGATAATATACAATATGCATAAAAAAAAATCGGAGGCTCAACGGGAGAATGAGACGGGTGGTGCTCTCCGTTCAATTCATGCGGACCACCGGAGACAAACTAAAAGTATATAATACTTGTATTAGAATTGATGGCACACGAGCCATGTAATTTGTGCTTACATCTTTAAATATATCATATACTCTAGATTATTAAACTATAAATGTGGCTGGTGACGTATGCACCGATAGTAGTAAGGTGTCGTGACTTTGCCAATCTTAGAATATGCCGATTCAAAGTCTATTTGTTTATCTAAAAAGTTATGGCTAAAAGTATTGTTCGTTAATTTTTTTATAAGAAAAAATATACTAAATAATTGATAGATTTAACAGATAAACTCAAACGAACATGCTCTTTTGATGACCATTCTTTCTAACCCAAATACCAATTGGGGAAAGGACTAATTTCTAACAAAGTGTGTTCATAATAGTGAGTACAAGTGAATGGACAAGCATTTTTCTGTACTATACTATTATTCAACAAAACATTTTTATCATATAGTTTTTTCATGTGTACCTGCATGGTCTCTCTTTCCTGGAACACGAGGACCGGTATCGCTATCATATTCCTCGCTCCGCGGGACGCGCATGCATCTTGAAGGCCCACATAACAACACGTGCCAATAGCGCACATCTGTGGACACACCCGCTCAGTTCGCTCGTTGCATTGCGTAAGCTAAAACGTGCCGTCGTACGATTACGAACGTGTCCCCTCCGAACTCAACGGTAGTAGTGCTAGTGCAGAACAGAGCAAGCTAGCTAGCTGCATCTCGGTCACAGCAAGCAGTAGCCGCAGCGGCACATCGCAGCGAGCATGGCGAGCGCGTTGGGTTTCCATCGCCGCGCGGCCCGCGCCAGGCACAGGCATACGGGCTCCGGTGTTCGGCGCCCTGCGCGACCGCCTCGACTGCTCACGGCCACGACAAGTACTTCGAGTCCCCTGTCGACCCGGTCCACCGTCGTACGCATCCCGCCGGGCCCCTTCGTGGCGCGCGAGCGCGACCCACGCGCAGCAAGCTGATGCACACTGTACTGATCCCACGGGCTGGAGACCGCGGACCCCCAGCATCGGCAACAAGCAGTGCCGAACCTGGTGGTCCTCGTCGGCGGGCTCTTCCTGGTGGAGCTGTTCCTCCGCTACGACACGTCGACACCTTCAACGCCGAGGTCGGCGAACATCCGCTCGGTGACAAAGGTGGTCTTGACCGGCATCACCAAAGCTGCTTCCGGTCCTAGCACTCAGTAAACCTGCACAGGACCGGCCGTCGTTACTTAGCACGCGTGGAAGTGAACGACGACTTGGGTGCATATTTTTGTGGCATTACTTAGCACCGGCGGTTACTTAGGACTCGTCAATCACGCAACTCATTCCTGTCAATATCAGGCATACAGTATAGTGGATATCGATCCACTGTACCTCACATGCATCTCTCACCGGCCCAGATTGACTTTCACTCCACATGATTGCCATCCATTCAAAATAAATTAACTTCTACAGTTATTTTAAGTTTGATCAAATTTATAGAAATAAACATTTACGACATCAGATTAGTATAATTAGATGAATCTACTTTTGTGGTGTCTTAAATGTTATTATTATTCTTTTGTTATAAAGCTGGTCAAACTCAAAATAATGTAACTTAAGTTGATTCTGAGCGTTGATTTTTTTTTTGAGATGGATGATGTATATCTCACTAGATCTATGATTGTGACATGTAACATAAATATATAGTCCCCGTAAATCATACAACCACCATATGGACCAATATGAAGCATCGAATTTTTTGTGTATGCTAAGGCCATAGTGCACTAGATGCACACTAGGCTTAGAGTCTTGCCAATTCAAACATTAGTCAAGGCAAAATGTTCATGTAGTTTATCACCGGTCCCTATATTTGTTTGGGTGTGTCATTTTGCAATGCATCGTACAATTGCGTTGAACTCTATGAATTCTATTCGAGCTAGCTTTGTGAGTGAAAATTGTATACTAAGGCCATGTACCATTGGCACTTTGGCAGATAGATGCACCCAACAGGCATACATAAGCATTACTGGGGAAAAGTTATATTTTCAACGTTTATAGAAAAAGTTATATTTTCGGTGTTTGATTAGATTTATAAAGAACTAGTATTAGCCTTTATATCTTTAAATAGTTTTATTATAATTTTGTTTACAATTTGATCAAAATTAAGATAGATTGATTCCTGAAAAAATGAGGATGTAAAGTTGATTTTTTTTGTTTGCTTCCGATGGATGATAAAAACAAAATATATCCCCTAGGTGACACGTCGCGCGTCTCATCAGAAATTCAGCATCACGGTAGGTTGATCGAGAGCTAAATTCCATGCGCGCGGACAAGTTATCACGTACAGCCTCCTCACCAATGAAGTCACGTGTCGCAACGGCCAACACGCATAAAGCCGGGCAGCCGACAGGTAGTACACCTCTGCACCACCTCCGCCCAGCTTCCGGCCTTGTTTAGGCTACGTTAGATTGGAGATGAAAATTTTTTGATGTCACATCGGATATGTCGGAAGAATGTCGGGAGGGATTTTTAGAAACTAATAAAAAAACAAATTACATAGCTCGTCAGAAAACTGCAAGACAAATCTATTAAGTATAATTAATCAGTCATTAGCACATGTGGGTTACTGTAGCACTTAAGGCTAATTATGGAGTAACTAGGCTTAGAAGATTCGTCTCGCGATTTTCAACCAAACTGTGTAATTAGTTTATTTTTTTACATATATTTAATATTCCATACATGTGTCCAAAGATTCGATGGGATGGATGAAAAAATTTTGGGTGAGAAACTAAACAGGCCCTTACATACAACCAAAAACCCAAAACTTTACAAGATTTCTCATCACATCTAATCTTGCGGCACATGCATGGAACATTAAATATAGATAAAAAAGATAACTAATTGTACAGTTTTTCTGTAAATCACCAGATGAATCTTTTAAGCCTAGTTGCTCCATGATTAGATAATTTTTGTCAAATAAAAACGAAAGTGCTACAGTATCAAAATCCAAAAAAAATTTAGATCTAAGGCCCCGTTTAGTCTCCCACCTTAAAATTTTTCATCCATCATATCGAATCTTTGGACACATGCATAGAACACTAAATATAGATAAAAAAATAAACTAATTACACAGTTTAGTTGAGAATCGCGAGACGAATCTTTTAAGCCTAGTTACTCCATGATTAGCCTTAAGTGCTACAGTAATCCACATATGCTAATGACAGGTTAATTATGCTTAATAAATTTGTCTTGCAGTTTCCTGACGAGCTATGTAATTTATTTTTTTTATTAGTTTCTAAAAACTCCTCCCGACATCTTTCTGACACATCCGATGTGACACCCAAAAATTTTCATCCTCAATCTAAACAGACCCTAAACAAGGCCGGAACAGCGAGCCAAAAAATCCGTCTCAGCGAGCCCCGTCCGACCATCCGCATGAAGCACGGCAGCCAAACAGCCTCCACTTACAGTTGACATCGTACCTGTATTTCGTGAAATTTGTATGCTTGATGTGAATGACAAGCGCTGCAAGAAACGATGGTCCCCCGCGGCCCCGCCCCCTTGCAAGAAACCGGAGCAAAACCATTACGCTACTGCAAGGAATTTTGTCTTCGTTGAATAGTAGCAGTCGGAAACATCGTATATACAGGTGAAAATGCAAGGATGGCACGTGATCCTTTTACTTAATTATCTGCATAGGCGAGGCTGAAATAGTTAAAATGTCAAACGCCGCGCACAAGATTTCTCAAAAAGTTTAGGAATTCCAACAACTCTCTAAAACAACTTGGTATTCTTATAAATTTGATAAAAACACAAAAAAAACTCTCTCCAACCACTCCCTAAATCAACTCTATATTTTTCCCAACTGCCTATCCAACCCCCTCGTGCACGGATATTTCCGCACTGCGTATCACACGCGTATCGCTCGCGCCCCACTCGCAGCTCGCCGCGCCGCCGCACGGGGACAAGCTGGAGCACAGGCTCCGCTCGCAGAAGCTCGCCGCTGCGCCCAGAGAGCCACGCCGCCGCCGTAGAGCCCGCCGTAGATTTTCTGTTCTAGCAAGCGTGGAACCTCCGTGTTTTCCCGGAGGTTCGGGATCTGTATGATCCGACCGTTGACGGGGAAGAACCAGGGTCGCGATGACAGGCGGATCTCATCTGTCATCATCTGTTTTTTCCAAGCAGGAATAATAACTTGTTGGAGAGAGGTTTTCTTTTTACTTGCCAAATAGAATAGCAACTTGCTAAAACTCAAGATTTAGTAAGTGATTTTTAACAAGTTGTTGGAGATGCTAATGCTGTTACTATCTATTAGTAGGATCTAACATCAGGTGAACCATAAGAAATCACGTCAACTTGTGCATAATTTTAGCCCCGCTCAAAAAAAAAACTTGTGCATAATTTTCCTCGCTTTGCTTGGATCCCAAACTCTGGAATACGTACTTTATAACTTTATATATATCGCCGCTCGACGACGACCTTTCGTTGGGCGTTGAGTTTATCTCATGATCGGACTTGCACTTGCACTTGCACCCTAAGTTATTTCTGGTTGAAAATTGAAATTCACATCAGTACATCACCCGTCCGGCCACCCCCGGCCCGGTCATCGCACGAACAACGCCAAGCGAGGACATCGACGACGTACCGGAACTCCGAAAGCACGCGTCCCAAGGCGCTAGCGTTCTGACCCATGCCAATGCCACCACCACCAGTCGACGATGTCGATCTGCCGCTAACCCGTCGAGATCTTCACCGTCACCGCTGACCCATGCTACCAGTATTTACTGTGGCTGGATCGGGCCACAACATTTCAGGGCCAAGGCGCACGCGGAACACACGTACCATTACCAACGTGGTCCAAGTTGCCACGGCCTTCTCTCCGCGCCGCGCCGGGCGATCTATTTGTACCCCCGTCCTCGCACTACCCAAGACGCACTCAACGTCTCCTCCCTCCAGTCCTTCGAAAACCTTCAAACGCCCTTGCACTTGCAGTGAAGGGGACGACCGAATTTGAGCAGAGCCTGCCCTGCCCAGCGATCGATTAGAGAGAAGCAATCATCCAAGCAGCTATCTGTACGTAGCTAGTTGCGACTTGCGAGAGAGCTTGTGTACGTTAATTTCCTTCGTAGGGGATCGGATCGGAAGCAAGCATCCAACAACAAGGCTCAAATGGCGAGCTCCGACGATGGTGGTTCCAGCGCCCCCAGGGACGTGCCGGGCAGCTACGGGCTGCCGCTGGTGGGCGCCGTGCGCGACCGCCTCGACTTCTACTACTTCCAGGGGCAGGACAAGTACTTCGAGTCCCGCGTGGAGCGCTACGGCTCCACCGTGGTGCGCATCAACGTGCCGCCGGGGCCCTTCATGGCGCGCGACCCGCGGGTGGTGGCGGTCCTGGACGCCAAGAGCTTCCCGGTCCTCTTCGACATGGACAAGGTGGAGAAGAAGGACCTGTTCACGGGCACCTACATGCCCTCCACCTCCCTCACCGGCGGCTACCGCGTCTGCTCCTACCTCGACCCCTCCGAGCCCACCCACACCAAGGTGAAGCAGATGCTCTTCTCCCTCCTCCTCTCCCGCAAAGACGACGTCATCCCCACCTTCCGCTCCAACTTCTCCGCGCTCCTCGCCACCGTCGAGTCGCAGCTCGCCAAGAGCGGCGGCAAGGCCGACTTCAACAAGCTCAACGACGTCACCTCCTTCGACTTCATCGGCGAGGCCTACTTCGGCGTGCGCCCCTCCGCGACGGACCTCGGCAGCGGCGGGCCGACCAAGGCGGCCAAGTGGCTCATCTGGCAGCTCCACCCGCTCGTCACGCTCGGCCTCCCCATGGTGCTCGAGGAGCCGCTGCTGCACACCTTCCACCTCCCGCCGTTCCTCGTCAAGGGCGACTACAGGGCGCTGTACAAGTACTTCTCCACGGCGGCGAAGCAGGCGCTGGACACCGCCGAGGGCCTGGGCCTGTCGCGCGAGGAGGCCTGCCACAACCTCCTCTTCGCCACCACCTTCAACAGCTACGGCGGGCTCAAGGTGCTGTTCCCGGGCCTCCTGGCCAACGTCGCCAACGCCGGCGAGAAGCTCCACGAGAAGCTGGTGGCCGAGATCCGCGGCGCCGTGGCCGAGGCCGGCGGCAAGGTCACGCTCGCCGCGGTGGAGAAGATGGAGCTGGCCAAGTCCGTGGTGTGGGAGTCGCTGCGCCTGGACCCGCCCGTCAAGTTCCAGTACGGCCACGCCAAGAAGGACCTGCTGATCGAGAGCCACGACGCCGTGTTCCAGGTGAAGAAGGGCGAGATGCTGTTCGGCTACCAGCCGTGCGCCACCAAGGACCCGCGCGTGTTCGGCGACACGGCCAAGGAGTTCGTGCCCGACCGGTTCGTCGGCGAGGAAGGCAGCAAGCTGCTGCAGTACGTGTACTGGTCCAACGGACGCGAGACCGAGAACCCCAGCGTCGACAACAAGCAGTGCCCCGGCAAGAACTTTGTGGTGCTCGTCGGCAGGCTCTTCCTCGTCGAGCTCTTCCTCCGTTACGACACCTTCACCGCCGAGGTCGCCACGGAGCTGCTCGGCGCCAGTGTCGTCTTCACCGCCGTCACCAAAGCTACCTCAGGTGCGGGCAGCGAGTAGATCACCGGCCGGCGCGTCGTCATTGGTTGGATATTTGGAGGGTCCCATTTCCTATATATATATTTCGTCTCTTTTTTTCCCCTAGCCTTGTAATAAGATTTCTCTCTCTCTCTCTCTCTCTCCTCTTCACGTGTGGTTTTGTAATGCATGTTGGCATGTTGCATAAATTGCTCCAGACGAAATCTTATCTTTTCACAAAGAAATCTACGCCACAAGCAGCCACATTATTCTAGCATATCAAGACGTAAGTACATACGCTGCACGATCGACGACCTAATCTCTTAGCAGCCCTGCCTTGCATACTATTCAAGCCAGCTGACGAAACATTATGAGTAGCTTTACCGTTCGCATACTGCTGCACGTGGGCTCCAGGGAAATGACGACGCTCTTTACCACGAACCGTGCATGCACGAGTTTTCGTGGAAATTGGATCCGCCAGCAGGGCGCACTCTGCAAATGCAAACACCAAGTGGTGCATCTTAACAGACGACTAAGATTAAGATCTACCCTTACATGCATGTACATGTACGTACTTTACCGCTGATAACATGTGTGAGACTCGAACTGACAATTTTTTAAAATAAAAATTCAATAGCTGGTTGAAGCGTCCATATGGTCTATCGTAAAGCTTACTTACCTCGTCTTTGGCTAATAAGTCATGACAGAAAGTACTATTGGCTGATTTGTTGTAAGAGAAAAATATTGCTGAATAACTGGTAGATTTGGTTGATAGCATTGGAACCCTCTATTGATTTTGTTTAATTTAAATTTCATACAAATGCAAACATTGACAAACACACATGCACGCATGCATGTAAATGCTACTCTTGCTAGCGCATCTCTAAAAATTGAACCAATATTTTATCAATATTGACGAAATCCACATGTGTGTTCATGTCAAATAATAGTGTCATTAATTTTTGAAATAATTCTGATTACATATACGCTTGTATTGAGAAATGTGGTTTAAGCAGTTAATAGGTACTTGCCTTTCGACGTGTTGGGCCATTCTTAATGGAGAATTTCATGACGTTATTTTTAATACTATCACATTTACGTAAAATGAAATGAAATATTCATTCTTAATGTATAGTTTCATTTTAGTGTTTCATGTATAGGACATTTAATTTTACATGTTTCCTAACCTACAAGTGACTAAAAGTAAAGATAAACTAGCAGCAAGGGAGAAGGTGCTCCGTACTAAGGATGATGATGAGTATTGATCATTGGATTTAGATTAGATGGATGATGTTCGTTGCCTGAATAGAAAGCAAAATTCAGACACCTGTAATTTAGCAAGTCATTTAATTTTATGATACATATAGTTGGTAATTGAGTCAAGAGAGATAAAACTCACTTTTTCATATTAAAAATAATAATATTGTCATATTATTAAAAAATATAGCAGCTAAATATAGATGAAATTCAAGTTGTGCGATGAAGTAAGGTGATCTTTATAAAAGTGATGCCACGAAGGCAAAGTACTTGAAGAATTAAAATGACAGAGGAGCAGGCTAAAACCCGAGTAGATGACCGACAACACAGAAGCTTGAAGTTGAATGTGTGCAGCTTAACAGCGATGGCAGAAGGTACCATTAGAATACGCATACGTCTCTGGTGTTGCGACTAAAATTTGCCGCCTTTAACTCCACCGCAATCCACAAGCTACTCCATATACCTTTTTCCATCTTTTGTCTCTAAACTCTCAAGCGTTCGTACTGCGTGGTCAAACTTTCTGATATACTGCCTCCATCCAAAAAGAAATACAACCCTAAATTCATAATGCTTTTTATGAAACAATAGCATCAACATTTGTACTTACAAATATATTTATTGGCTTACAATACAACTAATCAACAATATTTACCTCTCTGTTTTTTAATAAGTTAAATCTTAGAATTATCATAAGTCAAATTACTTTTAAGTTCAATTAATCTTATCTTATACTCTTATAAAGCTAAATCCGCTACCTATTTCTCTCAACATGCAAGTTGTCCAATTAAGCAACCCACGATCACATAAATTAAAAATCCACTAGCTCATGCAATTGTAGTGTCTACTTCAGCAAGTCACTATATTTTTCTCAACATGCAACCTGTCCAACTAAGTAATGCATTATCACACAACTAAAATCCACTAGCGATACAATTGTAATATCCACGTCAACAAGACACTTTAGTATTTTATTTGTCCACACAATTCACTAATCTGCATTCCCGCAACAACGTGCGAGGTATTCTCCTAGCTTTATACAAAAGAGATTGACCTTATGGAACTAATACTCCATATATATATATATATATATATATATATATATATATATAATATAATATAAA
>Ga0182004_10000009_pt1 | contig 61651 bp, 45 predicted proteins | sample Sormic07211540_1_FD_120479 | JGI IMG/M metagenome (GOLD analysis project Ga0182004, IMG submission 120479) | Endophyte microbial communities from Sorghum bicolor roots, Mead, Nebraska, USA - 072115-40_1 MetaG | ecosystem: Host-associated > Plants > Roots > Unclassified | place: USA: Nebraska...
AAGTTTAGGGACCGAGATGACACAGATGAACAAGTTTGAGGACCTAAACAATCGATTTGTGAGTTTAGGGACCGGGATGACACGACAACACAAGTTTAGGGACCGGTAGTGGACTTTACTCTTCTTTAATTATGTTATGCATGCCTCCCCCATATTCCGGTCCGGCCGGATACTCCGGTGATGGGTGGCGTGGACGCCGGTGACGGTGAGAGATCTATACCTGGCCGGCAGCGCGCAGCAGGCGGCCGCCAATGCACGAATAACGCGGCGCGGCTATATATTAGCTGGAGTAATACTGACGACGACGACATGACACGGCATCATATCATATATCACCCCAGCCGCGTACGTACGTACGCATGCAGCATGTCTACTAGTAGTAGTCCGATCCGTATATCTCATTAGCGATCGACGGAATGCCCGCCGGAACCAAATTAAACCTGCTGCTGGCCGGTGCTGGAAAATGGGATCGATCTGATGCTGCATCATCGTCTCGTCTCACATATACGTATCGTGTGCTGTCTGTCCCCATGCGTTATTGTTAGGTCCACTCAACCAGCAGCCTGCAGGTCCTAAATTATATCAAACATATTAATAGTCATCTATTCTCTCTCCCCTCCCTCCTAAATTAAATCAACTTATAAAGTTATGTCAAGTCAAACTATATTTTAAATTAAATCAACTTTTATGAGTTTTGTTTTAAGTCAGAGTTTTAAGTTTGATCAAGTTTATTATAAAAAAAACCTCAGTATTTATGGAACTAGATTCAGAGCTATGGAGGACAGGCCAAGACAACCTAGGCCATGGCCACCCCTAGGATTTTTATTTTTCTTAATAAGCAACGACTAATCCATGGCTAATTTGGTTCCTGTTTCACTAATAAAATTTGTCAAACCGAAAATAGTTTGGCTTTCGATGATTCTAAGAATTAATTTGTTTTAGAATAAAAGGAGTACACTATATACTAGCCAAGCGCCCTCTCTCCACATGTACGAGTACGTATATATGTCAGCTTCACCAGAAGAGTTACCGTTACGAGTTATCAAAGTACTTTCTACCATTAATGAATCTAGCAAATGTGCCCAACCTTGTGTTGTCAATCAATCTATATACAAAGTCCCACATATTGATTGATGGATACATGGCCAGGGCATATGCACCAAAGGGCAAAAACAACAACATTTGTCATGTTTTCTCCTTATCCATGGTGCTTCGCCGAGAGTTGTTCAGTCGTTGGCAAAAACAACAACTTGTTGTGGTTGTTACAAAAACTGATAGACACGAGGATCACCAATATTTTTGTTTTCCCACTCGAGGCCACAAGTTAGAACATTCAAACTCTCGCATATTGCGTCTACTCAACAAACATCCCTAGTTTGTACGAATGTGTGTACATACATTGGTTTTGTTTCTCGAATGAGAGGTAAGGAAAGGGAAATTCCTTAAACATTGCTCACTCATCTTATCCATGCATCTGCGTGTCGTGTGTGTCTTTTTTCTCCTACCTGTCCATCCGCGTGTCACTCGTGTCATTTTGGCCTATCCGTTTTTAGATAATGGAACAAAGTTCCAGATTTTGGCCTATCTATGCGCGGACGAAATCACCGTTGCGACTACATGTCAAATGCTCGAGAGATATGGACACAACAATAATGTTACCCAAGCAACATGATGATATCTCTGCATTGTGCCCTAATAGCTAGTCACATGTGCTAGAATGTTGTGTGCTTCCGTGTCCCTTCTGCCGTGTTGCTCTATCCTTTTCCCTTGAGTCTGTACCAGAAAGAAGCCAGCTCTCTCTCTTGGTGGCTTGTGGGTTTTGTTTCTTGCCTTGCAAGAGCTTCTCTTCGTTCCTCTCTCCACATTCCTGGATCCCATCCTATATAAGGGGAGGGCCACAATTTCATTTGAAAAAAAAAATCAAGTTCCATATACAAAGCTGGTGCTTTGACAATCAAAGTTACTGCGAGTTATGTTAGATTGAGAGACCAAACTGATCATACAAGTCAGTGATAGCACAAATTTTGTTTTGTTTGAGACACAGTACGTTCGTCACAATGAGACAGTCACCATCATCTTTGTCGTCATCATCCAAATCCATTTTTGGGATTGGAACTCGTAAGTTAATTTCTATTTAAGCATACATGCATGCCTTGCATTCATCTTACTCTAGCTTTCCAATTTATTGTTCTTTTAGCAAATATTGATTGTTCATAGCAATGCTGCTATTCCATATTAACCAAATTAATAAAACTACTGCAAATTCAGCTAAATATCTATCTTTTGAAGGAACGTTCTGCATGTGTGTTATTGCTGATAAGTTCGATCTTATGATAATGTTTTCATCACACACAATTGCAAGATAGTTAATTAAACACGCAGTGTATTCAATTGAGTTACGGAAATGGACTCTATATTTTTGTACATGTTTGGACTAGTTGAGTGTGAGAATTTGATGCATGCGCATAGTCCAGACATGGTCAAGCTAGATAAGATAGTCTTTCATATGCAAGCTAGGCTACAAAACTAATAAACTGCTGCGGTTGAAAAGCATGTTTTTCTTGTCCTTTCTTTGAAATGTGAAGCATGTTTATTTCCTTGATGATTGCCGTCTGCAAATCAATGTTGCTATCGATCGATATAATGCTGCACGTACACTTGTCTTTCTAGCTAGCTAAGCTAAGCTTGTCATTCCTACTTGCATGTAAAGCAACGACAATCTTTACTCAGAAAACCCATTTCTTGACGCTTTCTCTTGCCGTCCACATATACGTACCACGCACACACGTTGCTTTGCTTTGCTTTGTTCTGTTGCTTGTTGCCCTCTCTCTCATGTAATCATCATGCATGTCTCGTCTCCAACTCCGACGCGCTGATCTGATCAATCGTCGTTGCAGCTGATGACACCACCATGCTGGAGAGGAGCAGCTCCACCCCTTCCAGCAGGACTCCGGCGAGCTCGTGGCTGCCGCCGCCACGCAGCCCGCTCGGCGTCGACGAGGAGTACGACAGCGCCTTCAAGTCCAAGTCTTTCCTCGACCTGTGGTCGCACGCGCACCGCCACCTCATGCACACCTTCTCCTCCGCCTCCTTCAAGCTCGCATCGTCGTCGTCGTCCAAGTCCGGTGGCGTCAAGGACGGCGAGCCCGACGACGCGGCGGCAGCAGCCGCCACCTTGGAGCAGTCGTGCTCGTACACCGTTCTTGACGACTTCGTGCTGGAGCCCAGCCCGGAGGTGCTCGGGCGGGGCCGGCGGAGGCGGAGGCGCCGCGTCGAGAGGCTGCTCATCGAGTACTTCGACGTGACGCAGGAGGCCTGCGAGGCGTGCTCCTCGCTCCTCGCCGCCATCGGCGCGGCGCGGCGCCACCAGCTGACGCTCCGCCGCCTGCTCCACCGGCTGGAGGAGGAGGACAGCGACGACCCCGCCGCCGCGAGGGACGCCGTCGCGGCACACGTCCTCCTCGATAACCCGCTGTCGCCGGGGCGGCTCGCGGGGTTCCACGAGGTGCACGGGCGGTGCGGCCCGCTGGCGGCGCGCCTGGCGTCGGCGCAGCGCCGGCTGCGGCGTCTGGCCCGGGCGATGTGCGTGGCGCGGGGCACGGCCGCGGCGGCGCTCGTGGCGGCGTGCGCGGCCGCCGTCGTGGCCGCGGTGGTGTTCGCGGCGCACGCGGTGGTGGGCGTCGGGGCGGCGGCCGCGGCCGCGGGAGCAGGACCGGCCACCGCCGTGCGGTGGGCGGCCGAGCGGGTGAGTCCGAGGCACTACGCGCGGGCGGGCGCCGCGGTGGACGCGGCGGCGCGCGGCGCCTACATCGTGGGGCGGGACCTGGACACGGTGAGCCGCATGGTGCGGCGCGCGCACGACGAGCTGGAGCACGGCCGCGACGTGGCGCGCATCGCGGTGCGGGGACGCGGCGAGCGGCCGCTGATGCAGGAGGTGGCGAGGGAGGAGGCGGAGTGCGAGGAGGACCTCAGGGCGCTGCTGGAGGAGCTGGAGGAGCACGTCTGCCTCTGCCTCATCACCATCAACCGGAGCAGGAGGATGGTGGCGCACGAGATGACGCAAGGCTTGCCGCCGTCGCTGGAGGAGGCGACGCCGCCGCCGCCGCCGCCGTCCCAAGATTAGCTTCGCATCAATCATCTCTTATAGCTAGCTAGTTCATCATTGTCCATATGATCGATTCTACAGTAGAAACGAGACGAATAATTGAGAGCGAATTCTTTTTCATGTACAGTACGTAGTTTACGATTTTTTTTTTTTGTGTGTGTGGGCTGAGGTACTGATGTACAAAGCAACTCCTTTGAACTTGTTGAGATAGATATAGACACACACACATAGAGAGAGAGAGAGACAACATACTACTTGTCAATAATTGACAAATCATATGCTTAACAATGGTACACTAGCCAAAAGTAACAAGTATATTTTTCGTTATAAAAAGAAACTGATTAAGCATTTCTGGTTCACTCTACGATTTTAGTCATGAGATGTGTTTGTGATGCGTTGGGGAGAGAAATATCGGATATGATCTATTTTAATTACTGGACAATCCAAGTAGTAATTCATATCCACAAGATAAATATTGCCAGTCACTGAGTCACATATTCTTGCACACATCCACCTATTTGTTAGATCAAGATTATCCATATTCAGATACATTCATAAAACTAGTTTATGTCCTTAAAAAGTCACTTTTGGAAATTGTATGCATATTGCACAGTACTTTTATCTCTTGTTTGGGGCCATAAGGGTTGTGCCAATATAGAAATTAAGATGATTTAATTTCAATGGCCATTAATTAAGGTGTTAACTAAAAAATTAGAAAGAGAGAAAAATAAATGATTTCTTAGAGCCTGTTTGGTTACGGGCGGTAAAGTTTACCGCCTCACATCGAATGTTTAGACACATACATGAACTACTAAATGTAGACTATTTATGAAACTAAAAACATGACTATCGAGTAATTTTTGAGATGAATCTTTTGAGCCTAATTAGTCTATGATTGGACACTAATTACCAAATAAAATAAAAATACTATAGCACCTGTTAAACTTTAACAACCCCAACCAAATACCCCCTTATACGATAAACTATGTTTACATGGAAACCAATATATGATAAGTAAACGGTAGGAGATACCAGACAAGTGATTGGATAAAAAATATTTTAAAGAAAAATAAATTATTAGAAATATTATTTCTACGTATAGTATCTACATAACTTATTAAGTATATAAACTATCTTATATATATATATATATTCCTATGTTGAGATTGCTTTGGACACCACCGTGATAAACTGATGCATTAACTCCAGGCCCCTATTGTTGTTGCGCTAGTGGAGCTCCTAGTGCTCTCCTTCTAATTTGAGACATAAATTTATAAAGTAGGGTAGACTGAGACCTTTATTTTTTAAATATATTTTATGAATTTCATCATTGATTGATGTTTTTAATATAAGACTATTTTAAACTAATAAATTTTTTTATTGCAAGAGATTATAGTCAATGTTTTCCTAAACGCTAAACGCTAAACAGTCGGTCACCTGTCGTTTAGCCATTATTCGGGCTAAACAGTCCATTAAACGGGCTAAACGGTCAATTAAATGGACTAAACAGATAATTAAACGGAAACGGTGTACCATTGTGTAGTGTTTACACGGCGTTTAAACGGTCTGAACGGCCGTTTAGGCGAACAGTGATTATAGTAGAGCTAAGTCGATGTAACACTTTTGTTCAATCCCACTCCTCCCCTCCCCTAATTTTTTTTGTGGCTTTTGTCCCTGTCTATGTTAGTATTTGTAACGCCTCACATTTATTCTGTTGTAATACTTTAATTAAGGTCATTACTCGAGGAGGCATCGCTTTGTCAGGTATTAATTTTTAAGTGGTATTTTCACTTTGATAGTTAAAATACGAGGCACTACAGTATTACCATTGGTTCTATAATATTATAGATTTCTATTTTTTCTTCTGACGGCATGGCAAAACATAAGATTAGAAAATCTGTTACCTTGCAGTTACATGGTTTTTGAAGTCTCAAATTTCCAGCTCCTTGATCTCCAAACACTAGTAAGTTGTACCGCCAGATCTAATTGCACACGGGGATGTTATGCTGTCGTGCTGTACAGTTTGCCAAAAAAGAAAATGCAGCACCGAGATTGGAAAACTGTGCCAGCACAAAAGGGAAAATGAAATAAAATTTAAATTTGAAGATGCAAAAAAAAAAGCAGTTTGGAGATGGAAAAAAAATACAGCACTAAGTTCAAAAAAAAAGTAAAAAAATTAAAAAATAGCAGTTTGGAGATGCAAAATAAAAAATAAAAAAATACAGCGCTCTACCATCTGAGCTACATCCCCTTTATATTTTTTTTTCCTAAAAACACAAATATATGAGAACAAAATGTTTGTATTTTAGTGCAAAAAGTAACTGTGAAGTCTATCTGTTAATATACTTCCTGCAACTATCGAAATTGAACACAATACCACCGCAAAACTTTAAAATAGGTACTTGACAGTTGACACCCTGTGATGAATTACAAGCAACTCCTTTGAACTTGTAGAGAGATATGGTTTTTCTTTTTCTTAGTTTAATTTATTTATGTTGAATATGTGAACAAGTGTATTGCAGCTAGATATGATCTTGGTAGTTAGGGATCGAGTTAGATAGATCCTTGTATTTGTGGGGCTACATGCGAAAATGGACCATATTGGAATATTGATACTAATATGTCTCTCATGATCCTAATTCTCTTTCCTTTATCGAACTAGGAGTAGAGGAGTACACATATGTGTGCAAATATGGATTTTGGATGTTGGATAGGGAAGGCATATGAAACAAAAGTGTATATAGATTGATTTTAAAGCTGCTGAGGGTGTTTCTACCTGTAGCTTTTAGAGCTTTTGTCTACTTGGGGAATTGTTTGTTGTTTAAGTTTTCTGGAGAAGCAAAAGCTGTCAAAAGCTCAAAAAAGGCTTATATTTGCATACATAGAGCATATACTCCATTCGTCTCAAAATAAGTGACATTTTTTTACTTGTAGACTTCTTGTTTGACCGTTCGTCTTATTCAAATTTTTTATATAAATATTATTTATTTTCTTATGACGTCATGCTTAACAATTGTACAACAACCCTAAAAGGTAACATGTATAATTTGTTATAAAAGAAAACTAATTAAGTTTCAGGGCATCTATGTATTTGTGTTGGATTCGAGAGAGGTATACTAGACAATTTATTTAAATACCATACTATCCACATAAAACTACAAGTAATACGTATCCATAAGGTAGATGTTGCCAATGACATATTCTCCCGCACATCCACCTATTGTTTGACCTGGATTATCCATATTCGGATGGATTCATAAAACTAGTTTATGCCCTTAAAAGTTGGATTCAGAAATCATCTACTTGGGGCTAGAAATATAAGACTAATTGTCTGATTACTTTCACATAAAACTACAAAAAAACAGACGCATTAAGCTAATTGTCTGATTACTTTCACATATTGAGGCCTTGTTTAGTTCACCCAAAAAAATAAAAACTTTTCAAGATTTCTTGTCACATCGAATCTTACGGCACATGCATGGAGAACTAAGCACAGTTTGCCTGTAAATCGCGAGACGGATCTTTTAAGTCTAGTTTTTTTTAGATAAATTAAGTCTAGTTACTCTATGATTGGACAAAGTTTGTCAAATAAAAACAAAAGTGTTATAGTGTCAAAATCCAAAAACTTTTTAGATCCAAACAAAGCCTGATTTGAGGATGTTGACATGTTAGTACTATCATTGGTCCTCTAGTAGTTTAGTTTTTTTTTTGTAACGGCTTGGCAAAGCATGATAAGATTAGAAATATGCCACTTCAGTGATATTTTTCTTATAGAAAAAATAGTCTCAACTGCACACAGCCACACAGGCGGGGATGTTGGCGTGCTGCGTGCTGCAATGTGTGGCCAAAAACACAAATGGAGCAAATTAAAAAAAATAAAAAAAAGTCTCAGCGTGCTGCAGTAGTGCAGTGTGTGCCAACAAATACAAATGGAGATGCGGGGTATCGATCCCCGTACCTCTCGCATGCTAAGCGAGCGCTCTACCATCTGAGCTACATCCCCTTTTTGTCTTTTTTATGATAAGTAATATTTATAAATCTTTTTAACGCTCAATCTTTTTCAAGGAATTTTAATCTGAATCCTAAAGCACGTGCTATATCACAATAAATTTCAAACTTGTGTCAACTTGAAGAAGAAAAAATAGAAGGGTAGTGAGAAGTATTGTCTTTGTGGGGAGCTGGAAATGACAGATCATATATTTTGTGGGCTGCATAATGACTAAAATGTACAATTTGGACTTGTTGGGATAGGATACTAGCTAGGGAGTTTAAAAGATATCTTTGAGGGGTAGTTATCAATTCAAAGTCACAACTATCATATCAATTTATTCACAGTTTTCTAGGGCTTATGGACAACTAGAATTAATGTTGTGGAAACTCTATCTGTTAATAATCTAGTTAGATACCAAACCATTTTTTTACGTTTACAAATTAAAACAGAAAACTGCCTTACAAAGTTACAAACCACTTTGACCGTTTTGAGTTAGTGTTTCGTCTAATTTCAACTGTTGCGGGTTGTTTGTTATCTACTAGTAGTTTTATAGTTGAGGATTGAAAACCATTTTTTTTATTTACGAATTACGATGGAGCAATAGACAACTAGTCCTTGACATTGGGTGGTCTGAACTCTGAACAACTAGGGTAGGTTCATTTCCTGCCTTCTCTTCCTTGTAATTGTAAAACCAATGTTTTCAGATATGGTTCCATGCCACAAACACTTATATCCTTAATTATAGATTACCAAAAGTTCATTAACACTGACACGCATCATCATCATCAATACACACAAGGAAGACCAAAAAAAAATGGCCGACAACGCTGACATTACAACTTTACAAGCAGAGATAGTGTCTGGGTTGGGCTCAGCACGCGTAGGCGGGCAGCTAAACTGACAGTGACAGAGACCCACCAGCAAAGCACGCCACGGCCGACGACTTCGATCAATTCGGCCCAGCCCATGCCCATGTGGTCTACTTGAACTGCAGCCTGCTCGCGTACGTCTGCCCGAACGTCCACGACGGCGGCACGACGTCGGCGAACACGACGGTCTGCCCATCGTCGGCGGTGACCCGGAACGAGAGCCCCTGCCCGTTGAGGTACGCCAGGGACTGCCAGTTGGCGCCCCAGTTCCTGGACATGGGCATCCATCCAGCGGAGCTGGTGCCCCTGACGTCCATGGCGCGCACGGCGCCGGCGCCGGCCACGTTGGTGACGAGCACGAGCTCGAAGTAGTCCCTGCCGCTGACCGTGAACCGGACCCCGCCGCGGCGCCTGCAGGGCACGCGGCGGAACAGCACCGGCACGATCCCGCCCTGGTAGACGCCGATCCGCTCCCACGCCGGCTGCGCCATGTCGAAGTGCTGCCGCGGCGGGTTGCACCACCCGCCGCCGTTGGAGGCGAGCGCGTAGTTGGGCGGGCAGAAGTTGGTCGCCGTGACGGTCACCGACGCGCCCCGGCCACCGCGGCGGCACCACCGCGGGTCCGTGGACGCGTCGCAGACCAGCCTGTAGCACTGCCCGCACGACGCGCCATCGTTGAACAGCGCCGTGCTTAGCGCCGCCGTCCGCGTCCCGTACCCCTGCGCGTACAGGTTCCCGTAACCGCACGCGCCGCCTGCGTGCATTATTCGGCGGTGCGTGTGCGTCAGTCGTCAAAGAGATGGAGCCTGCCTTTTACATTACATTTATAAAAACGTACCCATGGTGCCGGACGCGTCGCTGCCGCCGTAGAACGTGGCGCTGCCCTTGCTCCAGGCGGACGGCGCGAACGCCGCGGCCGGCAAGGCGGCGGCCAGCGCCCAGCCGACCAGCAGCGCGGCTGCGGCGGTCTGTATGTGGCTGTAACCGTAAGCGTAACCGCGCGCCATCGCCATCGCCGGCGATCAGGGAAGCTAGCGGCGGTGAGCTGTGCAAGCGCAGCTGAGCACACGCGGCTCTGCGAAACGCCGCAGGCCGTGTATGTATGTATATATATGGTGGCACTGGCACGAGGCCGGCCGGCGATCGCGCGAGCGTGTGCATGTGCCCTGCAAAGCCCTGCTGCAATGCAACTGTGCGAGGCGCCGCCGCACCGTGAGTTGCGCGGCCGCAAGCATGGCGAGACGTGCGGAGGAAGCTACGGCATGTGGCTCTGCGATTCTGCACCTCCTGCAGCAAGGCCGGGGAGATTCTGCTTCTGCTCGCCGGAGAGCAGGGGGCCGACGTGGTGCTTTCTCGGATCTTGTTCCTCTTCCTGCCTGCCGCAAGGTGTTCGTTTATGCAGTCAGCATGGAACTGGATCGGCTGATCAAGATCAGTCGGCTGGCGGGATCGCATCCTCATTAGTCATTACCCTAAAGATTTCATTTTTAATTTGCTGACATGACATGAAACGTCTGTCCTATGATCCCAGATCGAATTTACATTGTGTATTCAGTGTTGCAGGCTGGTTGTCTTCAGTTCTTCAGTCACTTCAGTAACATTTTCTTACTGACAGGAGATTGGTTCGTCCATGCTCGGTGAAAGGTTCGAAAACAATCACATACCAGAAACCGATCCATCTTCTTCCTAACAGGAGATTGGTGCAGGCTTGCTTGCTTCATGGAGTAGTAAGACTTTTGAGGCTTGAGTGAAGTTCAGGCTTTGCGATCGATTGACTTGCATGCACAAGCACAAGCAGTGCCACTTTTGACTTGAGATCACGGAAACTCACAATATATATGTTGAGACAGCAAGGATTTGCAGAGCGCCTGCCCGTCGTCTAAGCAATGTATAGCTTGGACGATCGACGCACAATGATGATTATTGCACGGCGACGCATGCAACTGGATTAATATAATCTACTAGCAGTACACAGTAATGAAACAAAACTGATTGAGTGAGGTGCGACTTTCGGCATGTTGAGATAGTTTTTGGCTTGTGTTCAGGGCTAGCTGTGTGTTTTTATATCTGTAGGCATGAGAAGTAAGCGCGCAGAGGCACATGGATGTGCAAGTACAATACGTAGTGTAGCAGCCGCCGTGAAGCTATCCTGTTTCACATTTGGGCTCCTGGAGGTTTTACACAGTTTCTGTGAACCAAATGTCAGATCATCAACAGCCGCAGCATCATCTTCGATTCCAGCAGATCGAGAGGAGGGCTCGCCGGCCGCCGTCGATGAGTGCGACGACGGCTTCTGCCATATCGCCGGCGACGGCAAATGAAGAGCGCGTCGGTGGGGGCTGCTGCCGCTGCTCGGACCCTCAAGAGGAAGACGCCGTCGTCGTCGTCGTCGTCGTCGGAGCCGAGCACGTCGTCAGAGGGAGGCAGCCATATCCTCAAGCTCAAGAAGGCGGCGTTTGCAGCCGATGCGCTGTGGAGGGAGATGAAGGGACGTCCCCGGAGGGATGGAGCGGTGGCTCAAGGCCACGGAGGCGGTCGCCAAGGCGGAGGAGACCCAGCCGCTCAACAAGCGAAGAAAGAAGGTGGTCAAGACATTGTTGCCGCCCAAGTTCATCGAGATGGTGAGGGCTCGCTCGTGGCTCACCCTGCATGCACGGTCAGCGACATGCATGTCTGCCGAGATGCTTTCCAGCAGGCCCGCGTCGTTCCGTCGACAGTATGCTATGAGGAAGTACATCGATGGCAAGTGGGGCGACTACCTGCAGCAGGGTGCCCTCGTCGACCAGTATGACCTCTTGGGCTACGCGGAGGACGAGGACGAGCTCACCGACGATGACGTGGTCAAGATGGGGTCATTAGCTATTCGCTAGCTAGAATAGGTCAATAGGGCAGGAAACACCTACCTAGAACTAGCTACGGCTCGATATGTTTCTACCGTGTTCCATGTATATAACTAATAAATACTTTTCTGTAAATATTTTCAATGCATGATTTTGTTAGTATCTGTCGAATGACCTTAATTAGGGGTGGTTTTGAATACTTAAATAAACTTCATTGCCCTGTCCAACGTACCATCAGAATGTAGTGTCCAATTTAATTTGTTACTGCAAAATTATGCTGGAAAACACATCTTTAAGGTTATCACTAGGTAGTGTGTCTGCGTTGCTACGGGATAGTTGATAATTTGTAGTAAAAACACATGTAGCATGATAAGATAACAATATTAAAAAAATAAATATCAATATTAAAGTGATATTTAATTTAAAAAATAAAGTTTATTAAAACAACAGTTATGAAGAGCTCAACGTCGCAGGCTCACAAACTCTACTTTATAGATCTTTTCTTGATGTGATGTCACATCCGGTTTTAAAGAATAAAACCAGTCAAGCCATATGGGATATGTGTGCCCACGAAGTCCACACATATAACAACATAAGAAATAATATCAGAAATAATGTTATATAGTGAAAATATACTTGTAATTAACACTTACATCAAAGTATTGCGGAATGGTAACTAATCTTTAGGCTCAATCTTTACGGGGATGGTTGACTGGTGGTAACATATGCCTAGCACTTCTTGTATCCTGAGAACGTCCTTCGTGACTCCATCGCTCTTCCGATCAACTCTTACTAGTAAACTGGACTACTGGAGTGGTAGGAAATAGCAAGGGTGAACACATGTCGTACTCAACAAGTATAACTAGGGGTTCATGAGGCTCAATAAATTGATACTGGTTTGACTGCATTTAACTTTTATATATAGATAGCAGGTTCATATTTAGGTAGTAAATGTCAAGGTAGCATATTAAATCTCATAACCATATGATCAATATATACAAGAATAAAGAATAACACGTATAAACAATATAATAAATAATTATTTATCATCATTAATCATGTTCATCAGTGTCCATCTATTCCGTCAGTTTTTCGGGCCGCCTGTATCCGTGGGCATGGCTAGTATACCAGATTTAACACTATGTAAATGTTGTACATCTTTACCTATGAGTCATGATTTATCTTTTCGCCCGAGGTATCAGCCTCTTAACCCACTTCTAAGGAAGGTCGGCAGGGATCACTATGAAGCCTTTCAAAAGTTCGTCTAGCATGTTAGGGTCGCAAGGTTTTCCGGGCGCGCATATATAGAGCCCCCTTTCAAATGGCACAATTGTGCGCAACCTATACACATAAGGACGGAGGCCGCACTATACCCAAAATGGCAAGCGCCTCTAGCGCCCTTTCAGGTAACCTTTAACAAGCTAGAAAAGGTCTTCGTACTGAACTAAAGCCAGAGCCATATAGCCCTCATGGTTGTACGAGTTGTCCCATCTTTTGCCAAGGAATAAGTCCTTATGGAGAGTCAAGATCAATCTAGCAAAAGTTAGAGTTCTTTTCACCCTTTATGTTCAAGTTGCTAGAAAGCTTAGGTTATTGTTTGTTGTATATCTAAATATTCATGTTGTAAGATCATAGATTATAATCAAGCACTAGCATAACGTGACATGTGGTCACAAACTCATCTAAACTTAAAAGAACAAAAGTTAGAGTTCTTTTCACCCTTTGACGTCATAGAAAAATTGGATATTTTATTGTTTTTGAAGTTAATTAATTTTGTAATTAAAAATAATTTCAGAAAATAGATAATTGATATTTAAGGTCAAAAAAATACTCTGAAGGCTCTAAAAATTTAGAGAAAATTATTAGAGACATTTTAGAATATAAGGAGCCCAAATAAAGTACTTAGAGCTCATGAAAAGATATCTAGGAGCATCTAAAAATTAGATTATACTCACAGAAAAGCGAGAAAAGGATGCTTGAAAAAGACAGAAAATTTCCTGAGAAATTTTAATAGATCGGTTGGTGGAAGATGATCTCAAAGGAATAATTTGGAGCACAATTTGGGGATCTTATAAAACTTCAAATAAAAAGATTAAGATCGAGAAGGTTGAAACTTGATTAAAAAACGACACAGATATACCGGGAGACAGACCAACGACCTACTCAATGCGTTTTGAAAGTTTTACTCACTGATCACACAAAGTCATGCAACAAGCAAGCATCGCATCACATCCACAAAAGTCCATCAAGTTAATTTAGAACAATTTGAAAATTTACATTTTTTTCTATAACTAATTTGCACTAACTCATCTAAACTTGGCAAATCTTATACAAATATTAAATTCTTTTTATTTTGTTTAGTGTTTTCTATGCATAACGTGACATGTGGTCACAAACTCTAATTTATGGACTTTTTCGTAATGCGACTAAGATAATATTTTATATCAGCATAAGAAATCTCTGATATTCATTTTTTTCATGCACTATAAATCCACGAATAGGTTCTGTTGCATCTGCATACCATCAGTACACAAGTTTGAGTATGTATATATATATATGTGAAAAATCTTCTACAAAACCTTAAAATAAAGTATGTTATGATATGTGACATATATTGTAGAATAAGGTATCCACTTGAGTGGCTGTGGTAAAATTCACCATCAACAATATATAAAAATAGTTAAATCATAGATATTATTATTTGCAACCGACGATACAACCATGGACACCACCCATGACAATCTTTGTGGTACAATTTTTTAAGACAAGAAAATATATAATTATTTGTCATCCATTCTTAGATAATAAGAACAAGCAATACTAAACAACGTTCGTCTAGCTGACTCTAAATCTAAAGTTATTTTACAGCAAATCAATATGCCATAGAAACTATTTAACTCTTTTGTTTTTACTTACATAGCGTCCTACAAAGCTAATGCAATTAGTTTGCGTTGTGTTATCCACTTTGAAAAGAACAAACTCCATTTGCTCCCCAACACCCCATAGACTTAACTCATCCACACTCTCGATCTAGGATGCAATTCAATAGGTGCTAGATGTCATGATTGGTTTCGCTTGGTGCATAACTCTGAATACAAAGACTAAAAATGTAACAATCTAATCAAACACATTTTAGTTTCAGAGTGTTAGGCACAAATCTAGATCATAACATTCTTCAACATAGATCATTTGGAATATGAACAAGGTGCTAGATCTCTTCTTGAGTGATTTTTTTGTCCAAATAGTATCTAATAAATCTTGTTTGATATTATAGATGTTTACATATTTTTCTGTAGACTTCACCAAACTTAGATAAGTTTAAACTACATTATAAGCCAAAACAACTTATAATTTGAAACTGACATGGTATTTTGTAAAGACTATATTTGGCCAGCAAATGGGCCTCCTAATGGGTCTTAGACTGAATATGAGAGTGGTGGGACTGAGGAGAATGAGAGAGATAGAGCCAAATGAGTGAGTGGAAGTCCCTTTCTATCTTCCCTCTCTCTCTCTCCCTTTTTATAGGGTATAGGTACGAGGGGAAGTTTTCATTAATTTCTATGGTGGGGTTCGTAATTATGAAAGGGTTCTAGAGGCTATAAATGGGCCCTAAATATTATCTCAAAAGCCCCTAGGCTAAGTAATTGTACCTTGAACACACTAATGGGGGTTCCTAATATATGATACCCCAAAAGATAGCCCCATGTCTATTTGGTTTTTATTAGAAGTACACGACCCAATAGTTGAATACAACTAAGTATGACCCAATGGAGACGGTGTCTTGTCTACAGGAAAAGCTTGCCAACATATCAAAGTCATTTCTCTAGATCAAGGCCTCAGGTTCTTATTCTTGCTCAACAACGTTTACAACATCCAGCAGATACACAACCTTTATTTTTATTCTCCCCAAAGACGATCCAACGATATCGATCCCATCCCACTCACAAAATCGAGGGCCTTATGGAGAGATATCCACAACGATCCATAGATATCGAACTCACTTACAAAATCGAGGGCCTTATGGAGAGATATCTACAAGTATCATGGGCACTAGTGTTGTTTTTTTAATGATCATGCCTAAGCATGTTTTTCATTAAGCAGAAAGGAGTTTTGTTACAGAGTCCTCAGAGCATCGGTAATCCCAGGTTACCCAAGCTCTGGAGGCGTAGGACACTCAAACAAGATTACATTTTGGAGCAGGCAAGAAAGCGCGACGAGGGCAGAACAACAACTATAGAGAAATTGCCAATAGCTTTCTAAAACCATCCAAGCCCCAAGCCTGAACTTCGTCCTGGATCATCGCCTGCAGTTCGTTCGGCGAAACCGCAGCTCCACCAAAAGTCCTCGCATTCCTTTCCTTCTAGATCATCCAGCTGATGAGAAAGAACAGTGAATCAAACCCACGACGAGCAGGCTTTGGGACAAGTTTTCTGCTCTGTATCCACCATTCCATGGTTGGTTCCTCACACAGTATGACCACCCCTTGGACACCAAGCTTGGCGAGCCATGGTTCCCAAACTTCTCGACATAAATAGCAGCCGAGGAGGATATGGTCTATGGTCTCAACCTCCTGGTCACAGATAATGCATGTATTGGAAGTTTGTAGTCCGTGTCGAAATCTCCTGTCAGCTGTCCAACAACAACCATGCATGACAAGCCAGAAGAAGAAACGCACTCTCGGCGAAGCAGCAATCCTCCAAGTTTGCTTGGCACCTAACGGCATTGAACAACCCAGGAACATTGCGCCATAGGCCGATGCCGCACTGTAAGCACGATCAGCTGAGAGCGTCCAGGTGAAGGTGTCTGGAGCATCCGATAGGCTAAAGCGCTCCACCATGTCGTATAGCTTATCAAACTCCAGGAGCACCTGCATTGTTAGAGGCGCAGTGATATGGCGCACCCAATTGTGGTTATGTACAATTGTGGTTATGTAGGGCTTTGGCTACTATTGCTCCTCTCTTTCTTGATCCCACCGATGCAAAGATCAGAGGCATGATCTCTTTAACAGTCCAGCCACCTGTTAGACCAGAATAGGATTGAACGTCCATTTCCCAGGGTGAGCACCGTTGCCGCCTGGAACATCGCTCGCGCCGCGTGATTAGTGGAGCCAAGCTGAGATCGCCTAGTGGTGCCGCGCTGAGTAATGTGATCCCGCCACTCCCAGGCCGCCCAGCTCTTTTGGACGGCAAACAGTCTCCCACGCCACCTTACATTTCCCACCACCTACAGAGTCGGTCCCCGACCAGAGGAAAGCTCGACGAAGTTTGTCAATGGAATGCAGCGCCCACGAGGAGAGACAGAGAGCGATGGACATGTGAACCGGGATGGCTGACATGGTCGCTTTAACCAAGGCTGTCCGCCCAACAGCATTCAGCAAATTCCCCTTCCAGGTCGGTATACGTGTTGCAATCTTGTCTATTAGGTGTTGTTCATCCGATCTTCTTATCTTGCGCACCGGAAGTGGAACTCCTAGGTAGCGGCACAGGAATTCCTTCACATGACAGGAGAGGATATCCCGAACCCTAGCGATGTCGAGGTCACTGCAGTGAATTGGGGATGCGACACTCTTCTCCATGTTGGAGAAAAGTCCAGAAGCCAAGCCAAAGATCGCAAGAGCCGCCTTCACGAACCGGAGGTCACCTGCCTGTGGAGTGAGGAAGACAACTAGGTCGTCCGCGTATAAGTTCACCCTGCAGCCCGCCACACAGCGCAGAGGAGTTAGGAGTTGCCGCTCTTCGATCCATAGTAAGAATCTATTGAGAACTTCCATGACAAGGACGAACAGCATGGGCGATAATGGGTCCCCTGACGAAGGCCGCGAGCGTGGCAAATCTGTCTTTCGGGTTGTCCATTTAGAAGTATCTTGGTGCTAGACGTGGACAGGATGACAGAAACCTAGTCTCGCCACCGCTGTCCGAAGCCCATGTGCTGCATTACCTCAAGGAGGAAGGCCCAAGACACCGTGTCAAACGCCTTTGTGATGTCTATCTTGAGCAGCAACGCTGGTATCCGTGAAGCATGAAGAGCCCTGCAGGTGAGCTGCACTTGACGAAAGCTATCATGAATGCACCTTCCTTTGATGAACACACTTTGGTTCTTCATCACCAGTCTGTCCAGGTATGGCGCCAGCCTTCTTGAAAGGCACTTAGTGATCAGCTTACCAAAGCTGTGTATGAGACTGATTGGCCGGTAATCCCTGATCTCCATCGGCTGCGCCTTCTTCTTGAGTAATATCATGAAGGCCTCATTTAGATGATTGAAGCTGCGCCTGTCCCTTGCCCAGAATGCGTTGAAGGAGTTCAGGATGTCCACTTTGATGATTTCCCAAGAAATTTTATAGAAGAGGCCTATTAGGCCATCCGAGCCTGGAGCTTTGTCGTTGGGCAATTCTTGGATGACAGATCGTACTTCATCTTCAGTGAACATTGCCTCAAGGTCCGACAAGTCCTCAGTCGGCACCCCGATTTCTGCCAGATTGAGGCTTCTGGATCTCTCAAAATTAATCCCCATGATGTTGTTGAAGTACTCGTACAGAGCATCTGCCATTCATCACTGACCACTTCAGCTCCGTGTACATGAAGTGAATCGATCCTGCATTTGTGGTTCCGGTGGCAAGCCTAGAGGTGGTAGAATCTGGTATTTGCGTCACCTTCAGCCAGGAAGAGCACCCTGGACCGTTGCCTGGCGATTGTACGCGCCAACGAAGCCAGTCCCAGCACCCTCAGCTTGAGCCTTTTGTGCAGCTCCCTCTCCCACAATGCCAGCTCCCTGCACTCCTGAGCTTCATCGAACGACCGAATCACCTCCCTGGCCATGGCAAGTTGGAGGCGGACGCTACCAATCACCTCCAGGCTGTCAAAGCTCACTCGCCGAAGTTTGTAATCCAGCACACGAAATGGATCCGCCTCTGTGGGCGTCGGCGTCCATGCCTCTTCAACTGTTTGAAGGAATCCGGGTAACTTGACCCAAAAGGACTCAAACCGAAAACGGTGTTTGGTACCTGACAACGCTTGAAGCTGCAACAGCAGCGGGCAGTGATCAGAGCAGTCAGACGATAGCGCTTTGAGTACATGGTTAGGCCACTCCACCGAGGCGAACACCCGATCAAGAAGCTCCAGCGTCGGGTGCTGACGTTGGCTGGACCAAGTGAACTTCCTTCCCACAAGGTTTAGTTCCTCTAGGCGCGCTTGGTTGAGGAAAGCTCCGAATCGTCTCATGCAGCGACGGTCCAGGCGCCCATTGTTTTTATCTTATGCTCGGTAGATCATGTTGAAGTCGCCACAAAGCAACCAAGGTCCTTGGTGTGTTGTCATGCTTATTCAATCCTACTACTCCTCTTTGCTTAGGGAAAAACTACTCCCCGTTGTCCAAGTTTGAGTCCGAATTTCAGAAAATGTACACCACCCAAAGGCATTGGAAGGTCCCAGATCCTGGGCTCAGGAGAGAGCTGCGCAAAGTTATCACCAACAAAATCATTCCAGGCTATACTATACAGAGTGGATAACGAAGTTACCAAATACCAACCCAAAAACCAGTCCACTAAAGTTGGAAGCAATGCTCCAAGAGCTATTCGAAGGATGATGAATAGAGCACAAGACACAAGGCATAATCAATGATTTTTATAGATTCCTTCTATTTGTGTTGGCTTTCGGATGAAATGTTGTTTTACCTTCAAATGACTTGTACCCTTTACCCTTGCAGCTTAAAATGACTTGTACCATTTACCCTTGCAGGCTTGTACCAGCACCATTTTGATATTTATGTGTGACTGTCAATTTCTCTACCCGTTTGGCATACCCTGATTTAGAATGTTTTTTTTTCCCAGCAATTTGATTCTAGTTCAAATTTCGAAATGAATTGAATCCGCTTGTCTGCCACTGCAGATTGAGTTACATGCAACTATCAATTCAAACTAAAAACTTCATGAGGAAAAGGTTCGTTCTAGAAACTTAAGCTACAAATAACAATTCTACCTAGGAGACTCTGCTTCACCGCTGCGAGCCTGTGGATAGTTCATAGTTCCATGGTCCAGAGAAAAAAAAGTCAGAAGCATTCACTTTTGTCTAAATCCATGCTGCAAGGGGAACCATTAATGGCTGCGTCTTCGGGTGCATATATGTGCACACTAATTAATTTGATATACACACAACAAAGTCTAAACTAGGGTGATTGCTCTAATTAATTAATATACCCCTGTCAGATTTTCTCTAAGCTTTCTTCCAAGTATAGCAAAAAAAATCTCCAATTAAACACTCCCCAAATCTGTTCGACCGCATTCATTGTTTCATACTTTCATTTACATAAATAAAAGGGGGGAAAAATCAAAGTTGTAGTACTCCGCTTTCGTTCCCGTCGATCACCAAAGCTAAAGCCGGTGAGCCCTGGCCATGGGTGCTGTTGCTGACACACCCACAGCAGCAGGGCTGCTCCGGCTCCTGCAACTGGCTGTGCTCTTGGCCTTTGGAGTTGCAGCAGTTTGCCCTGCCGTGCAGGCCTCCACGGTTCATCACTATTCTTTCCTCGTAAGTAGCACTAGTTCATCTAGGGTATATTTCTGTTTGTGTCAAATTTCAATGACCATTCAGTCCTCCATCTGCTCTGTTCAGTCCTCCTCGATCCATGATTTTGTTTTTTTTGTTTTCTTGAAAAAAATAATCGTAGTACGAGTAGTTAGTACTAGTAGTTGTTACAAGATATCCTTCTTCATGGTTTGTTGGTGGGTAAGATCTTAGTTGTAGCTTTGAATTAACAGTTGTATTTTGGTGACCATGTTGATGTCGAAAATGTTGCTCTTTTGTTCATGACTCTGGTGTCCTTCTATTTCTCCAATGCAAATCTCTTCTTGCCATGAAAATCTCTGAATTTCATCATGAAAATCCTGCACTAATAAGAACAGAAAATGCAATCTGGAAAAAAATGGTTTCTTGTTCTAGAGAGATGTACCACTGTTACTACTACGAGCTGCCTCTAGCTAGCATGATCGCCCGCATGGTTTGTGTGTGTTTGGTTGGCAGGTAAAGAGGGTTAGCCTCACCAGGCTCTGCCGGCAGAAGAGCATCCTCACCGTGAATGGCCAGTTCCCCGGCCCCACCATCCGCGCGTGCAAGGGCGACGTCGTCGTCGTCAACGTCCGCAACCATGGCGACAAGAACATCACCATTCACTGGTACGTACCTTACCTGTAATCCTCCATGGCGGCGTCGTCGTCGGTCGGCGTTCGTGCAAGCGCTGATGATGATGCGCGTGCAGGCACGGCGTGGATCAGCCGCGGAACCCGTGGTCCGACGGGCCGGAGTACATCACGCAGTGCCCCATCAAGCCCGGCGCCTCCTTCACCTACCGGGTCATCCTCTCCCAGGAGGAGGGCACGCTGTGGTGGCACGCGCACACCGGCTTCGACCGCGCCACCGTGCACGGCGCCATCGTCGTCCTCCCCAGGCGCGGAACCACCTTCCCCTTCCAGCTCCACAAGAGGGTGCGCGTGGAGGAGCTGCCGCCGATCATCCTCGGTACGTACGCACGCCGCGCTACCTCGTCGGAGCTATACGGTGCACGCAATGCCGCCGGCCCACGCGCTTGCGAATCTGCATGTGCAGGCGAGTGGTGGCGTGACGACGACGCGAACGACCTGCTCGAGGACACCATGCGAACCGGGCGCGACGTCAAGCTGTCCGACGCCAATACCATCAACGGCGAGCCGGGGGACCTGTTCCCGTGCTCGAGGCGCGGCACCTCCGTCGTCGCCGTGGAGAGCGGCAAGACGTACCTGCTCCGGCTGATCAACGCGGGCCTAACTAACGACATGTTCTTCGCCGTGGCTGGACACCGCCTGACGGTGGTGGCCACGGACGCGCGCTACACGAAGCCGTTCACCACCGAGCACATCATGGTGGCGCCGGGGCAGACCGTGGACGCGCTCCTGGACGCCGACGACCGCGGCGCCGGAGGCCGGTGCCGGTACTACATGGCGGCGAGGACGTTCGCGTCCGACACCACCATCCCTTTCAACAACAGCACCGCCACGGCCATCCTGGAATACACAGCGGCGCATCGGTGGCGGCGGGGCACGCCAAGACGACGACCGCCCGTCTTCCCCACCGCCACCCTGCCGGCCGTGAACGACATCGGCGCGGCGAACGCGTACACGGCGCGGCTCCGGTCCCTAGCGAGCGTGGAGCACCCGGTTGACGTGCCGGCGCGCGTGGACGAGCGCCTGGTCGTGACGATGGCCGTGAACCTGCTCCCCTGCACGGCGACCGCGCCCTGCAGCGGCCCCGGCGGCGCCCGCTTCGCGGCGAGCCTGAACAACGCGAGCTTCGTGAACCCGTCGTCCATGGACCTCCTCCGCGCCTACTACCGCCGCCGCTTTGGCTCCGGACGCGGTGTGTACCAGGCGGACTTCCCCGACCACCCGCCATTTGCGTTCAACTTCACCGACCCCGGCGTGCGGGCGTCCGGGCGCATCGGCGCGGCCGCCGAGCGCGGCACCAGGGTGAAGGTGCTAGAGCACGGCGCCGCCGTGGAGGTTGTGTTCCAGGACACGGCCGTGCTCGGCATGGAGAGCCATCCAATGCACCTGCACGGCTTCAGCTTCTACGTCGTGGGGCGTGGGCTAGGCAACTTCGACGAGTGCAGGGACACTGCCGGATACAACCTCGCCGACCCGCCGCTGCAGAACACGGTCGCCGTGCCCAAAGGCGGCTGGGCCGCCATACGATTCCGCGCGGACAACCCCGGTGAGCAACCTGGCCACTGACGACCACGGATTTACAGTGATTTTTGTGCGACTGACTTGTGCTTGTTCACAATTCAGGGGTGTGGTTCGTGCATTGCCACTTTGATCGCCATATGGTGTGGGGAATGGACACTGTGTTCATCGTGAAAGATGGCAAGGCTGCTGATGCCAAGATGATGCGGCCTCCTTGGAACATGCCTCAGTGTTGAGCTGATGAAACCAACAGGGCATGACTGACAATGTTTGGTCTCATGACAGTTTCTATTTATGACATTGCTGACAACAAGATCAAGTAGAATTGTTTGTCGCATTTTCATCAGGAAAAAAACTCATACTCTTTCACTCAAAAAGAAATTTAGTTTCAGAGATAAAACTCAGGTTTTGTTTTCGGTTCAGAAGAAAAACAACACCGAGCTCAGAAATGCAGATTGTTAACTTCGACTTTTTTTCTCCTGTATAGCCTGTTCGTTCAAAAAACTAATGGTACTAGCCTATTAAACATTTAAACTGAATTTAGATCACAAAGAGTGCAATGCCTGATTGCCTGCACTAGCGTACAGTTTTGTCTAGGCATTGTCGGAACTTAAAACATCGCAAAAACAGACTGTACTTTTATTGGTATATATTCATGAAACGTATCAGAAATCCAGAATACAGAACGCCTTTCATCAGTGAAAGGAGTAAATGAGTAATACCATCTCATCCACACCAATCAGCAAAACTGTATCCTATATTCCATCCCATATAAACTACAATGAATCATCTATGTATCAGAAGTCTGAACTCTGAACCAAAATCGAGCTGTATAGTCTGTACTCTGTAGTCTGTACACAAGCACAGCAGGAAGCCGCCGTGGCCGGCGTGAACAATCCCAGTCACCGGCGTCAGACGAGCGTTGCAGCTACCAGCATCAGCAGCGAGAGGCCTCCCGCCCCCAGCGCGCTGGCAGCGGCGTTGCGCGAGCCGGCCGACCTCGGCAGGGGCGCCGCGGCGGGGAACCCGTTGCTGCTGCCGTCGTTCTGCCGCGGCGTGATCTTGGTCGGGTCCGCCGCCGGGGCTGGGCTTGGGCTCCCGTCCGGCGCGTCCGCCACCCTGGCGTTCTTGTAGCCTGCAAGCGGCACGAGAGGTGTCAGTTGCTGCAAGAATTCGCCCGTCGTGACAATGAGAGAGAGGTCAGAGGTGCGCGATCTTACAGTCGAACTTCTCCCAGCCCAGGACGGATTTCTCCCGGTCGAAGACGACTTTGAGCCCCGTCATGAAGTTCTCTGCACGCGCATGAAGTTCACTGTCAGCAAAGCAAGAAGAAACGATGGCGAACACGGCGGGGGGGCCTTGGATATGCTTACGGCCGATGATGTTGAAATTGACGCCGAGGTCATTCTTCATGATCGCCAGGCAGTAACCGACCACGGTACGGCCGGAGGCGACGCCGATGACCGGCTGGGTGACCGGGAACCGGGCTCCCCCCTTGGTCGTCAGGCTCACGTCCGGGATCAGCGCCTCTGTCTGGTTCGGGCTGCACTCTCACATCAATCGCAGACGTCAGAAGATATGCAAAACGATCACAAGCACGGTTTTGTTTGTTTGTTTGTTTGTTCCTAGAAAATACTCAGATTAATTACGGCCACTAATCTAATCATGAACAGTGATGTGAGACAAGAATCAGATTGAAGAAGAACAGCAAGTGGAGAGGGGCGGCTTTGTTTGTGTTGTTTACCCGAGTGCGTAGCAGTATTCGAAGGGAAAAGGATCTGCAGAGCCGCTGCTGAAATTGGTTCTCCTCTCGCGGACCAGCGAGTTGAACTGCATCAACACCAAGGCAACAGAGACATGAGTTGAAAAAAACTTAATCATCTTTTTTTTGGTACGGTAGAAAAAAACATCATCTTCATCTAATCGGTTTTATTAGTATATCATGGATTCATGGCAAAGATTCTATACTTCAGATGCCTTACTGTACAATACTAACCAACATTCGACGAGCATATATTATATAGAGGGACAGGGACTCACATTGGTGGCGAGCTCCGTGTACTCCGGGTCGGCGAGGTAGGTGAAGGACGTGCCAGAGTCTATGACGGCGGCGAACTCCGCCGCCACCGACTTGGTCTCGACGTTGACGGCCGTGAAGCTCACGTTGTACAGCGTTCTCCGGCCGGTGAAGGGCGTCTCGCCCTGGCCGCTGCTGCCGGAGTCGCCGAAGTTGATGCGGCCGACGCCGTCGTCGCCGAAGCACATGGAGAAGCTGTCGGACGCGACGAGGCCGCTTGAGGCGAGCACGCTGGGCACGGACACGTTCTCCCTGCCGAGCCCCATCAGGCCGTCGAAGGCGGCGCCGTCCAGGAACGTGCCCGTCTGCACCTGCCCGCACCCGAACACGACGGGCGCCTGCAGGGCTTCCCCGGCCTCGGCGGCGGCGCCTGGGCGCTCCCGGGTGAGGTGGAGCACGTCCTGCACCAGCACCCCGGAGGTGGAGGTGTTGGCCGACAGGTACTGGACCTCGTACGGGCAGCTGCCGTTGGTGGCGGCGGAGCAGCCGTTGGGACGGTCGCACAGCGCGTTGTCGCACGTCACCTGCTTGCTCGTCGACGACTCCCGCGGGCTGTAGGGGCGGAGCGCCGTCGCGGGCTGCCCGGTGACGTTGGCGATGGACGCGCACTGCTTGCAGTCGCAGGGCACCCAGAAGAGGTCGCTGCCGGTGTCCAGCGCCACCAGGAACGTCGCGTTCGGCGTGCCCACCTCCACCACCGCGTAGTACAGCCTGCAATCGAAATCGATAGGTCAATCCAAGCTTGGTTTTGGGGGGGGGAAGAAAACCACGATAGGTACGGTACGCACGATCCGATGTATTGTAAGGTGTCGTTGCCGGCGGCGAAGGTGACGAGCCCGTCGGCGCCGTCGGCGAGGGCGCGGCGGGAGAGGACGGCGCGGTCGTGGCGGGACAGCGCGGAGTAGTACTCCGGCGAGCCTCGGGCTGGCCAGTCCTGCGCGGCGAAGGGGTGTCCCCGAGCCTCCGCCCACTGCCGGACCACCGGAGAGAAGCGGTGGTGGAGGTCGAACCCGACGCTGGACGCGTCCCCGGCGGCGACAAGGAACGACACTGCGACGATGGCGACGGCCACGAGGAGGCCCGTGCAGCGGTGGTTGGAGTTAGCCTGAGCCATGACGTGGAGCACGGCTGGCCGGCTGCACGGGGAGGCGTGCAGGGGCCGCAAGAAAGGTGGGCCGGGGTAGTGGTGAGGTTGGTGGGTTTGGAGCGTACCGAGTCCGACATGTTTAGATGGCGGGAGGGGAGGGGAGGAAGAGGACCGGCGGGCACAAGTCAAAGTCTCCGGTGCTGGGGTGTTGCCGGCGTCAACGGTGCGGAGCGGACGGGCGGAGTGGGCTGGCCGCCGTGTGGAAGAAGACGAAGATGGTGGACGTGGCGCGGTAGCGGAAGTCGGGTCGTTTCCGCGTAGGACTCCGTCATTCTGTGATAATCTAGTAATTAATTAGTCACTGTTGTTTCTTAATGGCTTATGGTTAGGCCCTTGTCCTTTTCTGTATTTTCCGCAACCATGTTCTTTGCTTTTTCTTTCTTTCAGCAGAGTGCTTTGACTTTGCCATTGTTTAGGCATGTGTTTGTTTTCAGCACCATGTAGGATGTGTTGACATTACTCAGTTTTTTTTAGATTGGGTTGGCCATCTCGTGTTTCATTGATAAGTTTTATTAATATTTATGTTACTAAACTTGTCATATCATAGAATATTAGTACACCTGGATGCTTTTTAGTTTCTATATACTCTTGCTGAATTTTTTTATAAATTACTAAGAATAGAACTAGAATTACATATCTTTTTTTAGATAACGAGAATTACATATCTTTAGGACAGATTTAGTACGTGATTGCATAGGCATTGCTTCATAGTCGGAAAATCTCCGCCCACTGCCCACGTAAGTTTCTCTAAGCCAAATTTCAGATTTTTTTTTATTCACAACCAAAATATTCAACTTGTTCTAATGAGCTGAGGGTTTTTTAATGTTTTGGTATTCAAAATTTAATATAAAATTTTTCTACTAAATATCTCCTAGTGAGAATTCTATATATTGTGACTAGTGGTAGTGTTTTATTACTACTTCAAAACACTAGGAGATTCCATCATTTAACTTGTGATTAGTATATAACCAATCATATAGTTAGCTTTTGGTAAATCCCATACACATATTGTATATTGGCATATCAGTATATAATATATCTTCGAAACTATCTCAAGTTGGATCACCCATATTTATAGTCCTAGATATAGGCCATTATAGCACAGCTGAAGCTGATTTTGTCCAAAACCTTATTTTTGCAGATACCTTCTCCGCGGATAGTATTTTGAAAGGTGAAGGACTGATATGCAAAGTTGGGGGGTTGGACTCTTCGGCGTCGTTGATAATTATCATTGTGGTGGGAGTTGGAAGTGTTGTCCCACATGACGTCTAAGTCCTGGCTAGTTGAAATAGTGAAAATCTTAAAACAATTTAAGTTTTTTTCTTTATATATGGAAACCAATCTAAGGTTGTCCAACCCAACCATTTGCCCTTAGATTACGCTTCCTGCAAAATAAATAAGTTGTCTTATTATTGTTCTGTTCGAAGACACATCTATCTATCTATGTAAGATTTTTATTGCTAGTATATTCTATTTATTTAAAACTTTGAAGGGTAAGGGTTGCTGCACCGGCTCAGAAGCTCAGTTCTGTGCTTGATGCCCTGCATGTTAACGTCGTTGACTCTTGGTGCTCTACGAAATTGTCAACGGCGTGTCAGTGCATGTGCATGCACTGTCAGTGCATATGGCTGTTCGCTGGCCATGAAAAATTATGATTGAAAATATTGTTCGTTGATTTATTAGAGAAAAACACTGTTAGTCGGTAGAAAAAATATAACTGAAAAGACAAGCGAACGGGGCCACGACACCATGATCTATCTGTTGTATTTAGTTCTAGCTAGGGTTTAATTTGGGGGCAGTTATATTAGTAACTAGTTAAATTCTCCGTGCGTTGCTGCGGAATTTTCTTAAAATAAATTATTATATACATAGTATTACTATATGATATTCAGTCTATTATGTATGTATACATATGAATTTGTCTTGCATGTATTTTATTGTGTTAGATCTAGTAAAAAATTGCTAAGCTAATAGAACAAAAACTAATATTTGGTTACATTATAGAGGAATCAATTGGTGATAAAACAAATAGTGTATGTACATGACTTGTATGTTGATAAATTAAATATTTAAAGTATTTCACATGATATAGATGACATGGTCATTTTTTTGTAATTAATATGAGATGATATGGACTTAGTGGGAAATGATGTGGACACCTTGCATGAAGATAGAGAATATTTAGTGGGTCACTTAATGGGGAACGATGTGGACACCTTGTATGAAGAGAGAATTTATCTAGTGAGGTTTAGCTTTATAAGAGTTATAGATAATGTTGTATCTGTACTGTACAAGTTTCATCGATCAAAGACCAAAAAATCACTTTTGAATTCCTTTCTCCTCTAGGTAGGTACGCTTCAAGTTTAAAGTCTGATTTGGCATGGCTCCACTTCACCGGTCAAGCTGTTTTTTTGGCGTTTCAGCTTCGTAAACAGCTCTATCGGTAGAGCTAGAGCCGTTTTGTTAAATCGTTTAGCAAAATAGCTCCTTCCTTAAAATGTGTTCTCACAGAATGTCACGTAGGCTGAGGTAAAGTCGGAAGAAGCCACTATTTTTAATTCCTTTGTACCTCAAAGCTCTGTGAGAATATGTTTTTAGGTGAAGCCATTTTATTTTACCTCATTTGACAAAAAAAAATGGCTCCTAAAGCCGAGAAGTCGTGCTAAATGGGATCTAATTTAGAGGCAATTATATATAAGCGCTCTCTAGCACTAGAAGAGGATAGTGAAGCGAAGCCGGGTGCTTCGCACTTGCCTCCTTCGTCCACGCTCTAGATAGAGCGTGTTTGATTTGTATATACTGAAAAAGGTGTCTGGACTTGACAAAGATCCCAGGCATACATTTTCCTATGCCTACTGCTATGTGCTAAGCGAGCTGCCTAGCCGGTCCTCTCTGCAGCCAGTATAGTAATATTTTCTACAAGAAATTAAAGCATGACATTTTGAATAAAAGATGGGTGGACATTATAAAATATATTTGTAGATATATTTATATCTGTAACGTGTGTACGTGTTTGTTATTATAGGATGCCGTGTGTTTACCGTGTCCCGGAGAGAAAGAGTCGATCGGTTACACGATCGGTCGTATACATACTACTGTACAACGGTAGGCGGTAGGAGACGAGACACTGTGCACACGTTCCTTTCTATACGAGAACGACCTGAGAGGTCGCTAAAATATGTCTCCATCCTACATCACGCCATAGGCGAAAGGAAAAAGGTTAAAAGTACGCAGGAAATTGAACCGAGAAAAGTTTGGCACATCACGATCATCTTGTTGAAAAAAGTGTTTTACTTGATTTGAAAAAAAAAACGGGCAGGATGTGACGTACTTCTTTGGCCAGCGGAAATATACTAGCAAGTGAAAATCTTAAATCAATCAAATCTAAAGGTTGTCAAAACCAACCATTTGCCCTTAGATTACGATCCATGCAAAATAAATAATGAAATAAATTAATAAATTGTGTCAAATTATTCTGTTTGAAGCCCAACTGATGATGAGAGCTAGCAATATAGTAGAAACAATATATTCATCTATCTATCTAAAACTAATTTTATATTGCTATATATTTGTTTAAAGCTTTGAAGGCTAAGGTTTGTTGAACCGCAGGTTCAGTTTTAATTCGTGCTTGCTCATGTTAACGCAGTGGACTTTTGGTACTCTATGAAATGGTCAACGGTGCGTCAGTTGTCCCTGTACCAACCACGACAATGGCGCATGTACGGATGTTATAATCTTCCTGTTGCAGGTCTATGGGAGTAGCTGGAGAACCCCTTCCCTAACTTTGTTCATTAATACAAATAATTTTACAATGAGTAAAAAAAGTGTCAATAAACATAAAACCTTGGTTATTAATGATCAAGTTAAAGTTTGACTATGAACCTGTTTTTGACTTTCTATGAACCTGGATTTATGATACGTGAGTTTGTAAGTTTCTTCTTATCCGAAACTACATGCTTAAACCTAACCTTTCTTGCTTTCTCACCCTTTTTTCATGGTCAACGAGATAGAAATAACGCGGGAAATAGACAAGTGGGGTTTTGGGCCGTGGGCTGGAAAAAGAAACAGACGATGGAGAGAAGTTTTGGACCTTGGCAAAATCACAGACTTGACCTGTCAAGTTTGATCGCAACTTGACCTAGCCTCTAACGTCCGGTACCTAGTCTAGACTAGAAGTGATTCAGATGTGATGTTCACCTCCCTTGTCAGTGGGGGCGCTTTCATCGCTGCATCACATAGCTTTATCCCTCATATCTTGGATGCACCGTCGACGGAAACTGCAGCTCCTTCATCTATACTACATTTGCTTGCAAATGATGTAGCCACTTATATGAATCAATAAAGTTGGCCTGAAGTTTCAAGAAAAAAAACCTCTACTGACTTCGTCAAACATAACCCACGACACAAACACAGTAGACCTGGACCATTTCTCAGCAACGGTGACAACATTTCTCTAAACTAATGAGTAAAACCCCTGTTCCAAAATGGCTACGGATGTACGTAACAATTTGTCCAGATTCATGACACTTACTTTGGCCCAGAGAGTGATAATTTGAACCGTTTGATTGGACTGCAATGGTTAGGATCCTTGTACATGTCATCCATTACAAAATTATTACCGTGTTGTGTGGCACCTATTGTATGACGGCGGATAAATGACAAAGAACACAAGATCAATCACAGCGGAGACATAAGATTTAACGTGAAAACCTCCTCCAATGCAAAGGGAAAAACCACAGGCGCCAGCCAGCAAACACTCCTAACTATTATTAAGAGTTTGGGTTACAACGCCGTGTACCACTTTGCTATGGCCCAAGCCTCCGACGACGGCTCTCCGCTTCGCTCCGTCAGAAGTCGGCTGTTATAATATCCAACTGAATTTGGAACATATTGAACAACACCGAATCACCACATAGACAGTGAGAACCAACAAAACAAGTCTCCACTTCTTCAGCCACGTCGACAGGTCACAGGACCAGCCGCACTGTATCATTTATTGGGATCCAGTGTAGCAGGCAATGAAGAGGGAAAACACAATCTCTATAGACTAGGAGTATATCACTAGAGAGCTCACAGCAAGCTAAACATAATGAGCCTAAGGATCGGCGAAAAAAAAAATATCACACAGAAAGGGGTAAACAAAACTAGAAGGGAAAACCAGCAACAGCAACGAAACGAAACGAAACGAAACGAAACAGCCCACTGCCCACCACCGTTGGCGTATAACCCGGAGGCCCACGCGAAATCGGAATCGGGACCGAAATCGAACTGGAACCGGGTCGGCCTCTTCATTTCCCACACCTTTTGCTTTTATTTAATAATTTAATATATTTTAAAATCCTTATTAGTTCTTATTTCTGCAAAAGTACGGTAATGTCTCCAAAAAAAGTTCTAAACGAAAATTTTAGTAATATATTGTTATTTTTATATAATACTCCCTCAAACCAAAACAGAATGACGCTATTGATATGTGAATTTATTATAAAATTATTCCATGATTTATTGATATTAATTATGTATTATAAATATTAACGTTATTATATATATATATAATAGATCTAAGTTAATAATATTTTTTATAGGACAAAGGGAGTATGTTTAAAGTATTGTTTTTATTTTTATATTTTCTTGGTAGGTGTCAAATGAAGATAATTTATATCAAAATTGTAACTATCAATGATATCTACAAGCTTTTTATTTTGAAGTTTTTCTTTTGAGACCTTTAAGATGCTTAATAAAATAAGACAGAATTTAAGTTTTTTCTTTGAGTTTGTTAAGATGCTCAAGAAAATAATACAAAATTCAAAGCATCTTAATGATCTCAAAAGAAAAATTTCAAAAGAAAAAACTTGTAGATCTCATCTATAGCTAGAACTTTGATATAAAAATTATCTTCATTTAATTTTTATGACGATAAACTCCGGTGCATGATTAATATACTACTGAAATTTTATATTATTTTCTCGAGTATCTTAATGATTTTAAATGTAAAAATTGAAAACTATAAAGTTGTGGACCATATTGAGAGCTATAACTTTGATATAAAAAGTGTCTTCATTTATTACTTTTCTAATATGATAAGAAAATCAGTTTGGAGAAAACATAAATAAAGTAACGAACAACAAAACTAGAATCTTTAACAGAACTCAATGCGAAGGTACAGAGGAGCCTAAATTATTAAAAAAAATAATGATGTTGGGATACATCGTGGTGACCGTTCCTTTTTATTTTGGTGCTGCTCATGTAAACTGGTATTCCCAGTGTGGATCAGCGGAGGCCTTTGATCTAAAAAAAGTGTGATATCTCAAAAAATAGTGTGGATCCAAATGACACTATTGTACAAGTTTTAAGGACCACCTGTGAATTTAACTCTAAATATAATAGTACATTCTTATATAAATTTAATCAAACTTTAGATTATTTGATGTAAAATTGAATCTCTTCAGAGATGGAGGGAGCCGGTGTGAAAAGAATATTCATGAATTGAATAACCATGTGTGGACCAATAAGGCCTTGTTTAGTTCCGGAAGCGAAAAATTTCGCGACACTGTAGCACTTTTCGTTTGTTTGTGGTAATTATTGTTCAACCATAGATTAACTAGGCTCAAAAAGATTCGTCTCATAAATTTCGACCAAATTGTGAATTAGTTTTTATTTTCGTCTATATTTAATACTACATGCATGCGTCTAAAGATTTGATGTGACGGGAAATCTTGAAAATTTTTGGGTTTTTAGGTGGAAGTAAACAAGGCCTAAATCAACTCATTTCGTTGGATGGTAATATGCCATGAAAGATGTGGCATGCAATTCTAGTTAAGCATGCATAGCACAAATTGCCCTTAAAGTTATGCTTGCTCGTAGTATAACTAGATTATCGGACTAGGTAAAGTTGTGCTTAGTGTTTTATTTCCGTGCACATGTCCATTGACACGTGTTTCATTAAAAGGGTAAAGAACAAATACAAAGCATGACGGCTCAAGCATCAAGCGCGAGGGTTGTGTTTCATTATAATTGGAGTGACAAGTTAGATATTGAGCTCCATACACCAACCAATTTAACTGTAAAGTTTATGAACATGTGAGAGTTCACTCATATTTCAACAATAGGATCAATCATCCTATCTTAGCTCCGAAGTCTGCTGGCTCAATCTCATTTTTTTCAGAACAGAATTGGCTTGTTTTACCACCCACCTTGCTCTATCTCTAATCAATCAGACATGTACTATATAACTATACTAGGCTATTATTGAACGTACTAACGCCCTCTCACTCTAATAAATTGGTCAATGCTGATCATCTGCCTTGACATGATCTAGTCATGGTCAGTGTGAACGCCTGAATGAAAGCCATGCAGTGAAGCAAGGACAGGTGCACTATGTGTACAGTGGATACATAGGTGCCGGCCGTGTTGGGTGTTTGCTGGTGCAGGCTCTTCAGCTACTGCACCACATTTTTTATCATGTTGTTATCTACGCTTCATCAATAGCAGCGCAAAAAGATGGACGTTGACAGCTTGGCATGCTTATGTTGTCTTTGATAGAGATAAGTACTCCATCCGTCCTAAATTATTGGTTGTTTTTAGCTCTATTTAAATCAAACAGAGCTTCCATCAAATTTCTAGGAAAATATGGAAACTTGTACATTATCAAAATAGATTCACTAGATACACCATAAAATATATTTTAACCTCTATGTTTATTTCATATTTGTATAAGGTGTTAATATTATTTTGCAAATTTGATCAAAATTAGGCAAATTTGACTTAGGACAAATTTAAAATGACTTACGGTTTGCAACGGAGGGGTAAATAAAAGAGATGAAGACTAGCGGTACCACACTGTTGGCATACAGGCCGTCGTCTTCTCATACCAGCTGAATTTTCTGAGTTCAGAAGCAAAGATTCAGAGTTCTGTCCAGTTAGGAACCGCACAAAATGAATATTCAGTCAGATATGGTTCCGAGTCTGTGGCCTGATCAGGTTGCAGCCATCAAATTTGGTCAAAAACGTGACCGTGATCTTTGCCAAGCTCGTGGCTTTTCGACGGAGCCGGCAGCGGATGCCGATGACGACCTTGGTGGACAGGTAGGTGAAGCTGTTGCCGCTGCTAGGGCAAGCAGAGCCATCAGCCATCACCCAAGTGTGACCAACTAACTGCATCCGCATGTGAACGCATTGACAGATCAGATGATCATCCATTCACATAACAATTTCTTGCTCTTTTTTTTTGTCATCAGAGATAAAACCGAGAGTAGGAAAGAATCTTCCGGCGGTTTCGCGAGGCGAATTAAGCATCGATTCTGACGAATTTTACATTCTGATGAAGGAACAGACGAACGAAACGGCAGTGAATTTGCTCAGGCAAGATATTTTTCAGCAGGGAGGTTTTGACAGGGACTGATATGAAATTAGAATTTTCCCCAGGGATGTTGCTCTCAAATTCCTCTGCTTTTTTATTTTACTTGTCTACCCACAGAACACACGCCTTGGCTTCGCGCCACTCGCGGCCGCGGATCCCCACCGCCGTCCGTCGGTCGTGATCCCCTCGCCGCCGCCGCCGCCGCCGCTTCAGCTAACCCTCGCCGCCCGTCGTCCCCGACTCCGGCCGGTCGCGCTCGCGCACCCACTCAAGTTTCCCATCCCGTGCTCCCCCTTCACCGCGTCGCCTCGTGTGGGTCGGGTTATAGGGTCGGGCGAGAGCGCGCCACCCGACCCGTTTCGTGGCTGCTCCGGCTCCTTTTCCCCTTTTCCTCTGCTATTTTCTCTCTCCCCCTTCGTCCAGACCCAGAAGGAGAGGGAGACAGAGAGGAGACGAGGAGCAGCAGCGTGGCGACGCCCAAATCGAGCGACCTGATCGAGGCCCCTCGCCCCTACTCGCTTAATCCCAATCCGAGCCCGCCAATTGGGCGTCCCGCCCACGCAAAGGTGCGATTTTTCCCCTCCTCCCTCCCGCTGCCTGCCTGCCTCCCGTCTTGGAGGTTGGAGCCGCGTGCCCCAGCCGCCAGGATCGTTGACAGGCACCCTCCCTCTTGATCCGAATCAGCGGGTTTGTCCTATTAGCTTTCGGTGCTTGCTTGCGTGCCGTGGTATCGTTCCAATTTTGTGGTTTTTTTGTTCGTGGGCTAAGAAAAATCATGTCTTGTTTCTCCAATTAACGGGGTGGGTGCCTGTCATGTTCGGGAAGCGCGTGAGCGTTTCAGAGGAGAGAGGAGGAAGGGCGGAGGCTTTTCGGCGAAATTAATGTGTGAATTGCGGTGTCCAATTTTATCTTTCGTTTCCTCTTTCGTGATGCAGTTCATCCGCGTCGCGGAGGAATAAGGATAAGGAACCCAGAGAGAACTTAGCAATTTACCTGGCGAGGGGAGGAGGCTTTACGTAATTATAGTTCCTGGGGGGATTGGCTTTGGTTGTCATTTACATGCCTATACTAGATATAGTTTCTTCTGCTTAGAATTCTGCATTTGTCATTGGATTCTCAGTATTTTTAAGTCCAGTGCTAGCTTTGAACAATTGTTGGAAGGACATGTCATGATTATTTGCACTTCTACTCTACTGCTATTAAGAAGGGGATTCCTGGGGTCTAAGGGGTTTAGGGAACAGTTATGGCAACATTGATATAATACCTGTAGTGTTATTTGCTAACTGTCATGAAATAAAAGAAATAACGTTATCCACTTATCATTGAATCGTGCTTTCAGGTTGAAAGTCAATGGACTTCTCAGTTCTCAACAACGTTAATAAGCCATAGCTGTGTTTGGCTCATTTCTAGTTGTTTTTGTTGCAGGACACTGGGAAGAAAACTACTGGCGTGCTGACAAATCCAACTGCGGTTTTCTTGGACTACAGATGAAGCGGGCTCGAAGGCGTGTGTGCAAGAGATGACTGATGAGGGATGCTAGTGACATTGATGAACTTGTTGCGGGCGTGCTGGCGACCATCGAACCGGCATGCCCGAACAGGCTCAGATGTTACCGGTAGGCAGGATGGACTTCTATGGTACAAGGACGCCGGGCAGCATGTCAATGGGGAGTTCTCCATGGCTGTTGTTCAGGCCAATAACTTACTTGAGGACCAGTGTCAGATCGAGTCGGGCCCACTGAGTTTTCTAGATTCTGGACCATATGGCACTTTCGTTGGCGTTTACGATGGACATGGTGGTCCAGAGACGGCCTGCTATATCAATGAGCATCTCTTCCAGAATCTGAAAAGTAACTTGCTAATCTTTAATACTGCACAGTAGCATTATTCCCATTTCTTAGTACTATATCTGCATTTGGCTTTCAGTTTGCACATAAAGGAGCCATCCAGTGATCAATCCATTCTTTCATGGCTTGTATTCAGGATTTGCATCTGAGCAGAATGCAATGTCTGCTGATGTACTGAAGAAGGCGTATGAAGCTACAGAAGATGGATTCTTCTCTGTTGTTACCAAACAATGGCCTATAAAGCCTCAGATAGCAGCTGTCGGCTCATGCTGCCTGGTCGGTGTAATTTGTGGCGGCGTGCTTTATGTTGCCAATGTTGGGGATTCCCGTGCCGTTTTAGGAAGACATGTTAAGGCCACTGGAGAAGTTTTGGCTGTCCAACTGTCAGCAGAGCATAATGTAAGTATTGAGTCAGTCAGAAAAGAACTGCAGTCAATGCACCCAGAAGATAGGCACATTGTTGTTCTCAAGCACAATGTTTGGCGTGTAAAAGGATTGATTCAGGTGTGTATTCTGTATCCGAGAACCAATTTGTTGGGTTCAGATTTTGTTAGAATTATCATCTCATAGCTTTGTTTGGTACAGCCCCAGCTCCAAGATTTTTTTGGAACTAGTCATCGCTAGCTCCAGAAAGTCTTGGAACTGGAGCTGTGGACATGTTGAGGGTATTTAGTTGAGCAAATTTGTTATTATTTTAGATTGAACACATGTTTAAACCAGTTCATTTTGTTCTACAAATTCCAAATCCTGCATGAATCTCGCCATCTTGGGTCTGGAGCTGTGCCAAACCTGATATTTGGTCGTCTTGAACTATCCGTTAATGCTGTTACTAAATGACACCAGTCATGTAGGTCTTTGGATGAAAAAAAAGTGGTTCGTAGGTGCTGTTTGAAGTACAACAGAAATATTCTTACTCGCATTGTGTTATGATTGATTGTGGCACCATTCGTATTTCTCTTATGCAGGGAGCTTTAGAATTGGTTGTGTGGGGGGTTTTATTTTTTTCCGCATCAATTGGTAGTGCCTGAAGCATATAATGGCATTAAGCTCTTTCTCATTAGTTATATTACAGCTAAAGTGTTATTGGTGAATATCATATTCATTTATGCTTATTCGTTAATCAGCTTAACTTTCTATTACTGAAAATACGCGAGCCCCCCTTACCCTTCAACTTCAGGCTTGTTTGTATAGGTAGTTATTATACCCAATCTGGTAATGGCTTAATTGCCTGTTAATCTGCATTCTGAAGGATTTGAATCTGATCCCCGTGTATCTAACATACAACTGGCTTGCTATGCTAAGATGTTAAGTTTGTGATTTTTTTATTCTATGAGTGACAACTAGCAAATTTGGCAATACTTCTAAGTTTTCACATGTATATCAATTATTGAGTTTTCTCTATCGTACGTTGCAGGTTTGTAGATCAATTGGTGATGCTTATCTCAAAAAGCAAGAGTTCAACAGGGAACCCCTATATGCAAAATTCCGCCTCCGTGAACCTTTTAACAAGCCAATACTAAGTTCAGAACCATCAATATGTGTGCAACCACTACAACCACACGACCAGTTTCTCATATTTGCATCTGATGGACTTTGGGAGCACTTAACCAACCAAGAGGCTGTTGATATTGTTCACAGTAGCCCCCGCAGTGTAAGTTGTTTTCCCCTGCTGTATTTCATATTACTTTGGATACTCGCTACAAGCTTCTGTTTATGGGGAATGGACTATGTGATTAAGATAATATGATGAATTTTCCTACTGTATAGCTGACTGTTTCTACAAAAAAGTTGCATCCTTTACAAAAGGCGAATATCTTTTGCAAATATCATTGATTTCATAGTAACAAAAATATAATGACCCTTGGGCACTATGCATGTGCACAGTCATGTTTATTTCGAAATATGTTTAAACAAAATAGAAGGGTCAATTGTTTGGCAAATAATAATGCAGTTCAGGCAAGGTAGAGAACAGAACCACTGCTGTAGAATTGTGATTGTCGCATTGACATAGAGTTGGATCTATAGCTCCCAAGAGCCTAGCAATTACCTGGTTTGGCCAAAGGAGCATGATTATATGCTTAGATGTTAGAAATCTCTCCAAACAATGAGGTTTTCTCAACTCCTAACTGAACACTTTAACACACAAAAAGTTCTATTTTTTCACTAATTTCTTTTGTAGTCCCTCTGGTTGAAATCAAATGACGTTTTGGACAGCTATTTTGAACTGCATTTAGTTAAATATACATTTATGTCCAAAACAACAACTATACTTGACTGGAGGTAGTAAGAAAACTTCAGTACATGTACTGCTGCTCTTAGCCAAACAGAAGTTTCGATGTTTGGAGGTAGGTGGCTGCTAACTGCAGCGTCTAATGCTTCACATCTCTGTTTGGTCTTGCAGGGCTGTGCTAGGAGGCTGATAAGAGCCGCACTGCAAGAGGCAGCCAAGAAAAGAGAGATGAGATACTCGGACCTCAAGAAGATCGATCGCGGTGTTCGCCGTCACTTCCACGACGACATAACAGTCATAGTAGTGTTCCTTGACTCCAGCCTCGTAAGTAGGGCGAGCACGCACCGAGGTCCCACTCTTTCCCTGCGAGGTGGTGGCGCCAGCGCTGGCCTGCGCAGCAACACGCTTGCACCTACGTGACTGTAAAGTGCCTGGTGGAGAGGAGGCTACAGCCCTGACTGGAGGAGGTTTTCTTTCCTCGTGTCGACTGTGTTATATATGTACTTGTACCGGCCAAGATCATCCATCCCCCCTCAATGGTGTAAAGGAGAGGCGCGGAAGCTCCTCCCCAGTGTCTTTGAATGCCCTAAATGGTGTCAAGGTGTGGACTCAAGTTGATAGCTCGTCGCTGTTCTTCTGATGATGCTCTGTGGAAAGCTCAAATCCTTTCCACCTGAAAAACAAGTAATATGTCTTCCAGTGCTGGAATTAACCCTAGTGCATATATATATATATGAAATAATAATAAGCCAAAAGGAGGAGTAACTTATTTAACTGATGCTGTAAGGTGTATGGTATGTTTTGTATGTGTACTGTTTTTTACTGCTACTGCATCTACTGTTGTTAATTGACCGCTGGTAAAGTGAAATCAGTGATTTGGTCTCACTATTATCAGTTGTTCCCAGTATTACTGATTTGACTGTTCCTCCTCATAAAGCATGCAATTCTAGTAGTGTTATATCAAATGATTTGAAATTTAACTAAATTCTATAAAAACAGTCTAATATTTATCATACTAAACGAGTATTATTAGATTTGTCATGAAGTATATTTTTATAGCATACCTGTTTGGAGTCATTCATGTTGATAATATTTTCTATAAGCTTAATCAAATTTAAGACTTTGACATGGCCTAGAATGGTATCATTGGGGTGGTGGGGGCGGGGGGGGTGATCTTAGGATGTATCGTCGAAATATACCTTTTTTTTTATATAGTATATATCTATTTGGAGTCATTATTGTTGACAATGTTTTTTTATAAACTTAGTGAAATTTAAAATAATTTGACTTTGACCAGGCCTAGAATTGCATTCTTTGTATTCCTTTTTAGATGGATCGCCATAGAATATATTTTTATAATACAACTATTAGAGTTATAAATATTTTCTATAAACTCATTTAAATTTAAACTTATTTGGTTCGCAAAAAAAAAAACCTTATTTGACTATGAGTAGGCCTAAAATTAGTTTTTTTTTTACTGGGAACTGAGGGCAGTATTTAGGTTATTGCTCGTTAACATGGATATATATAGTACTTACAAAACGTATTCGTATTTTTAGATATATTAATTTTGCTATGTATCTTATAATTTTGGAATGGAGGAAGTAAATCTGAAGGTAATAACAGCTCGTTGATATCAGGATAAGGATACCAAATTTATTGAAAACTGAAACGGGGTCTCGTCGGTTGTGTTGTTGTGCGGAACGCATTGATCTTCTCACCCACCATGAAAGCCACGACGACGCCCATGTTCGTCCCAGCACCTTTCAATTCCATGGCCTCCGTGTCTCTCTCGGGCGCGCTCTTGTTGCAAAACTTGCAATGCATGCATGGCGTGGCACATGGCAACGACTGGTGCAGGTACTGACGTTGGCCGATCGATCCATCTTGCATTGTTGTGTGTACTGTGTCAGATGATTGAGATCCGTATTTATTGCCATGGCTCTCGACGTCGCCGGCCGGAGCCACGCCGACGCAGACACACATGCGCAGTCGCAGCCGGACACGGTGACTATTCGACGCCGTGAATCAGCTCACCTAACCTAACCAATCCAACCCAATCTCCGCCCGGCCGGCGGCCTCTGTCGGCGCACATACGATCGCCAGTGATACGAACACACGACGACGAGGAACCGGCCCACCGTGGCGTCGGTCACTTGCAGTTATCGGTAGCTCAGCAGGCTGAGCAAATCTGACCGATTTATCGTGGCTATGTTTAGTTTTCAAGAATTTAATTAATCCTTGGAGTGAGTTCGTCTCTGAAGAAACTGGAACATACAGCAACGGCAATCAGCATGCATGTCCAAAGTGCGATGATATACATACTAGTAGTTTTATATATATTACACCAAGATCACAGTCCGGAGATGCATGGAATGGATCGAAGCACAAGCCGGTCCAGGGTATATATTACATGAGATCGATCTTCATCAAGATAGAAGGAACTGAACCGAACCGAACCGAGAGGAGATCGATGCATGGACGAAGGAGGTCGATCATGGCGGGGATCAAAAAAGATGCAAAAGGTACGTACGTAGTAGGACACGTACAAGCAGCAGCAGCAGCAAAGCAAAAACCAAAAGCTCTCTATAAATTAAGGGTTCTATAGATGTCAGTCTCTTCTTCCTCCTCCAGCTCCAACCTCCTCCGATCCTAGCAGCAGCTGTGGCGGTGGCGGCGGCGGTGGGGGCACAGCATCAACTCGATCGCAGCGACGAGTATGCATCATCCATGGCGTACTGGTCTAGAGCTTCCTCCTGCAGAGCGGGCAGGAGCCGTGCTTGATGAGCCAGCCGTCGATGCACGGCACGTGGAACACGTGCCAGCAGTCCGGCAGGCTCCGCACCTTCTCCCCGACCTGGAAATCCTGCGAACCATTCACGAACGAACACCATCCATCCAGATTTTAATTTTCAGAGAAAACTCAGCAGCGATCGATTTCTTCTGTCTGAAGAAAGACAGAAGAAATAAATGGCCGTACGTCGTCAAAGATGGATCCGGACGACCCTACCTGGAGGCAGACGGAGCATCCGGAGAGGTCGCCGACGGCGTCGCGCCTGTACTCCTCGGTGATCCACGACTCGGGGAGCTTGTCGATGGACGCCCGCGGCATGCCGTTGGTGGCCTCCACCTCGAACAGGTCCGGCGACTCCCTGAACGGCGACGAGTCCACCGCGTTCATCTGCAAATAATGGCGAGGCAACCTAGCTCGTCAGGCGTGGAATAATGGAACGAACGAACCCGAGCGCTGAACTGCAGGTTCAGAGAAGCACAAGATGCATGCATGAATGATCGACGGACATGGATGGATCAACCACCGACCTGGCTCCGGACCACCCTCTGCACCGCCGGGTCGACCTTCTCGCGCACCAGCCTGCCGGTCAGGAGGCTGTAGATCACGTTCAGCTGCAGCATTGCACAACAGATTGATATTCATCAGTTCAGACTTTCAGAGACGCCGCCACCATCTCAGTCTCAGAGCATGTTCAAATTGAGACATGAGAGACGCCAGCGTGTCAGTCTCGTAACACGCCACGCGTCATGACTCTTTCATGAGCAAAAGATGAGCAAAGCGTATGGATCATGTGTATATACTTCGTATATGCTACAAGAGATGATAATTCAGAGATAGACGCCTTGCAACTATCCTATCCGGCTATTTACTATACTGGTAGGTAGGCAGTAGGAGTATCTGGTAAGGTAGGAAATGCTCACAGTCAGCACAAAATTTCTACAAGGAATTTGCAGGCAGGAATTGCTCTTTGTTGAGGAGGAAAAACTAATTGATGCCTCTTGGCTGAGTTGCAGGTTTGATTGAATACGTCATTATAAGCACTGTGTGAAAGAAACACACAGCCTTAATAAAATATCTAATGATCCATGCATATAAACTACTACTAACTAACTGACTGATCAGCAACAGAAGCTAGCCGACATGCAGATTGCAGACAGAAGCGAAGCAAGTCCACGCAAGAAAGCAAGTCAGGTTTGTTGTCCTACTCCCAGCTACTGCTGAATCTGTGATCACCAGTGCTGATCCTGATCTGCAGTATGGTGACTGGTGAGTGCTCATGCTTACCACGTAGAGGATGCTCCAGATCCCGGAGCGCCGCGACTGCCAGAGCCGGATGGAGGAGTCGACGACCTCGATGGAGACGAGCGCGCCGGTGATGGCGCCGATCCCGGTGCCGCGGAACAGCCCGCTCTCCGTCGCCAGCCCGATCAGACCGCCGGTCACCGCTCCCAGGAACAGCCCAGCTGCATGCAGTGCGTTTTTCAGATTATCAGTTTGCAGCATCAAACATGCAGAGATAGTAAGATTTGCTTCAGAACAAATTAAGCAAAAGTGAAGTTGTGATACGAGAGAGAGAGAGGGGGAAATCGTTTGCCAAATTGCACTAAAATCGAAGCCATCAAAACTTATGGTGCAGCTAGACCAAAAATGTGGTAGTAGCTGAAGAACATAGATAGCTGAAGAAATATGTTTTCAGTCAGACAAGGCTGATTCTGTATTTCTTGTTTGAGCAATAGTTGCATAGATGAGTGTGTTGTTTGAGCAATTGCATAGATAGATGAGGTTGTCTGAGCAATCGCAGACCAATTAATCCAGTGATTTACAAACACTTGAAAGCTGAAACAGAGTTAAACCATGAATGAAATTATTGGGGCGAGAAAGAACAACAGGCAGAATGAAGTGAAACTTCAGAGGCCCGTAATCACGGCCGGACTAACTCAAAAGCCCCAATTTGTGTGCACTGAATCAGGCTGGCAGATGGGGATCGGAGTCTCGGACAGAAACGAAAATAAGAAAGAAAAGGGAAACCTCCTGCAGAAACGTAAAAAAGATGGAATTCGCACGCGCCCAAATCGGCTACACCACCGCAAATGCAAAATTTACGAGCGGGGAGTTACGGATCAGAGGAGGAGAAGCAAGGAAGGACAAGAGTTGAAGGAGGAGCAGGAAAGGCGAAAGCGCGTGCAGGGAGGGGCTCCGTCCGTAGTCTAGTCCGTACCGATGGCGAAGATGAAGGTGATGACGCCGCGGCAGACCCTGCGCATCATCTTCCTGCCCCTGGTGCCGCCCCTCCCGCGGCCGGCGCTACCGGTCCTGGCGAGCGACGTGTTGCTGGAGGACCGCGGGAAGGAGGAGCTCCCAGCTTGCAGCTGCGGCAGGAACGCGCCGCCCGACGGATCCATGGCCCAGGAACGCGCCGGCAGCAACCACCACACACCGCCTGCCGCTTCGATTCGCTTCGCTTCGCTTCTTCCTCCGAGTGACTCCTGGGGTTGGGCTGAGCTAAGCTCTCCGATCTGGTCGTAGCAATCTCCGCTAGCTAGACACGACGAGCGAGGGTGCGGTGGGAATGGGAACTGATCGAGGGGAAGTCGTTGGACGAGGACGACGAGCGAGGGGATTGAGGTCTGGTGGCGACGGCGCACGCAGACGCAGCAGCTGCTGTGATGGAGGGGATCGGAGGGCAGGCTCGGATGAGCTAGGACGGACGGGTATGGTAGGTCGAGCGGTGGTGGCGAGGAATTTATGGCGCCAACCAACCCGTCGCCTCTGCATTTATGCCGCGACGAGACCGGACCGGAGCTACTGCACGGGCACGGCATCACAGCAGCTGTAGTGAGCCTGCGAGCGAGGCCGAAGCTGCATGCAGGCCGTGCCCGTGTAGATATTTTTGGCCGCTTTGGCGCCACGTGCATGGGTGCAGTGCATGCCCCGGCCGGCCACGGCCAGCACAGTCGCCTACGCTTCCGTACTTTTACACTACCTGAGTATAATACTTAGGCCTTGTTTAGTTCCCAAAAAATTTTGCAAATTTTTTCAGATTCTCCGTCACATCAAATCTTTAGACGCATGCATGAAGTATTAAATATAGATAAAAATAAAAACTAATTACACAGTTTGGTCGAAATTGACGAGACGAATCTTTTGAGCCTAGTTAGTCCATGATTGCATAATTTTTGTCAAATACAAACGAAAGTGCTACAGTGTCGATTTTGCAAAATTTTTTGAAACTAAACAAGGCCTTAATACCTCTTGCCTACTCCGTACCATATTAGGCTGTTACTGTTCACCATCCCAGGTTTTACCTATGTACTGTACTTTCACTCTGAAAAACAAAAAAATTTCAAGATTCTCCGTCGCATCGAATCTTTTAGCACATGCATGAAACATTAAATATAGACGAAAACAAAAACTAATTATACAGTTTAGCTGTAAATCACGAGACGAATCTTTGATCCTAGTTAGTCCATGATTGGATAATATTTATCACAAACAAACGAAAGTACTACACTACCGAAAACTTTTCACTTTTCGAAACTAAACAAGGCCTAATACTACGCACATACTCCGTACGTACATACAGTCATATTTGTGTATGACTGTATCTGCAGCTGTAGTTGTACACAGTATGTACGCACCGCACCACTCCGAACCTGCCGAGTCGGGAGATATGTGCGTGTTTAGTTAAGAAAATGTAAAATATCAAACTATTTTAGAATGATAGAATGTAAAATGCTAAAATTTTTAAGATTATTTTTAGTTTTATCTTAAAATACAGAATTTATTGTTCTTATGAGAGGGTCTTCAGGATTTTTTGAATTTTTTTTTGTCTTTTGATGCTAAAATTCAAAATGAAAAATAACCACGTTTTTGTTAAAAATTTTACATGACATTTAGTTCTATAATTCAAAATAATAAATTGAAACCTAAAATTTTTTGGAATATAAGGGCTTTGACCTCTCCACGCTACTAGCCTACTACTGTACGGTACTTCGATCTGAATCCGTCAATCACGTTGGGCTACATGTTCGGCAGCAAATTAATGACGGGTAAAGCAACCGGCTTGCAAATCTGAATTTGCTGACTAATTGGCCAATCAAGCATGCAACTTCCACCGGCCAGTACCGGCATACCCTGCTGACGGTGCGTTTCGTCTCTCACCAGATTCTTGCCGGCCGATCGACTCCAAAATCAAACGTAACCAGCACTAATTCTTATCATTTGTTTGGCCGACCTCTACAACTTGGCTGACTAATTAATTGGCCAAACTTGGATCTGTAGCAAGCTCTACAAACTATATTTTTTTATTATAACAGTTAAATATAATACTACTAATAAAAGTTAACGTTGCATCATACTTTTAGTTTATAGAAGATAATAATACAGCAAAGAAACTTATAAAAACAATACAATAACAGCTATGGTTACCTCAAATGAAACAATGATGCTTTGTGTGCTTTGTAAAAAAAATAAAAATAAAACTCTTTAAGCACTTCTTGATGCAAAATCTTCCAGAATAATATCGGAATCAATTCTGTCCAAAACATTCTTCTAATGTTGCACATAGCCAACAGCCATTCAATTTTTTTAACATAGTTTTGACCTCAAATAATTTTCAAGGGTTTTGATTTGAAGAAACTTTTTTTGGTTGAATGATGTTACTATCACATGAGCACACTACTATATGCAACAGAAACATTCGGATAGCAATCTAAAACTTTAACAAACTAAAGAATCTATGTGCTGGCATCAATTTATCTAGCAAACATACATGTACCACTTTTAATTCAGATAAAAATCATATAACTTAACATCAAATTTGTCATCATGAGAAGAGGATTCTTTAAAAATAGTTCAACGCTTTCAATTCATACATCTGTATCATCGAAGAACTTCATTTTTTTTACTTGAATAAGAAACAAAAACAAATTTTTATTCTTCGGTCATTCAATCCTCAACACTTCGTTTCAATGGCCCGTATATATTTACCACATATATGGTCATGGCACTCCTATCAAACAAGAACACCCCCCCCCCCCTCGGTGGAGATCACACCTCTTCCCCATCCCTCAAAGCCATCTGTGGCTCCATTTGCCTAGCTTTGGTCTAGCTCCATTCGCCTCTAGCTTCAGTGGCACAATGGAGCTAGCGGACACGAAGGGGAAGCTCTGTTGGTTCACCTTACTTGCCAGAGACGTGATAAACTAGCTCGATAAAAGCAAGGGCAATGTTGAGTTTGTTTGCCTGTACAATAATGCGTGCAGGCAGTTTAGACGCCGCAACAAATGATCTTGCCCAAATAGGATAGCTAATTTGGCTCACCTCATCGGACACGGAAATGTTTACCAAGCTGAGCGAGATTACCGGGCAAAGCTTTTTTTTTGTTGTGATTGAATGGCTTCCCTCTCATTGAACGAAGCTACGTAGTGTTGGGCAAGATAAACAAGCAAGCCCCAAAAGTTGTGACTTTATGTGGCTTTTTGTGTTTGGTTTGGGAAACAAACCATTTGATACGGGGGTGGATGCATCATGTGTCCATTTCATAAATCTAGTGAAATGATAATATTTTTCGTACTAGTACTAATTATTATCTTTGCGAGGAATAAAATGGTTATGGGTCAACTCATTCTATTGCACAAACTAAGAAAAAAAACTAGAGAGTGAGATGATAAAGACTACTTCAATTATGTCGGGGTTATGATATCCAGAATAATTCAAGACAACAATTAGTTGGCCACATGGGCAGCCCATGACTACCGAGCTAGTATAAGCCCAACAGTCATGGCTTGTCTTAGTCGAGTAGACCTAGGCCTACTACCAAAGAAGGAGGCTAGCCACAACCTTCTCCCTTCCACCACATGCGATGCGACGCCGCACGACCTCTCCTCCCTCCCGACCCCTAGGAGGAACAACGAGAGATCGAGCTCTACCAAGTACGCATGCTCTAACAAAGGCAAGCATGCCCCACTCACTCCGCAAGGACTGAGGAGACAGCTATCTCCCAGTCTGGACAGACGCTATCCATGTAAGACAACACAACACCGCCAAGCGGTGAGGATCGGTACAGTGAGCTACTATCTAAATACGGGCCAATGGAATGGGCATATTACCCCCACCCACTATGGGATGGGGCTTAGGAGTACAGGCTTGACTTCCAAGCCAACGAGGATCATGACCTTGAAAGTTGTATTTGGATGCAATAAATTCTATCTGTAAAACCATGGTTTTATCAAAACTATAGTTTTTTTGAGTTTCAGAAACTCCACTAATGATCTATTTTTTTTTCTAAACCACGGTTTTGTGTCTCTTTAGTTTATAAAACCATAATTTTATAATACTATAGTTTTTAAAAACAGCATCATCCAAACAGACCTTATTCGGTTAATAATCTTCAAACCAAAGGGATTAGAAGGATTGGAGGAGATAAAAGAAGGATTTTGATTTGTAAAGAATTTGATCTTCTTCAATCCCCTCCAATCCAAGGGGTTTGAGGATTACTCGGACAAGCTCTAATAATAGTAAAGCCTTTTTTAGATCATGAACATAGCTAACTATATATTGGTTCTACGTGTTAGCTAGAATAAAATGTTTGGATCCCTTGGACTAACAACTAGTTGGCTAAACTTTAGCCCGTGAGGATCTAAACAGAAGGACTAATGGGTGGGCTAAAGTTTAGACAAAGCCTCAATTAGTCGTTAGTTTACTAGTCCATAGAACCTAACTATCACAGGCTAATAATCAGTCCTAGTCTGTAGAGCTCAATAATTAGATCCGGCTGCGCGCGAGGGCCAAGGCAGGTCGCACGATGACGAGGGCAAGGTGACGGCAAATCAATGCCGCCGATGGCTTTATCAAGGGCGAGAGGGAGTTCGGCATGGGGTCTGGCCGTCAAGGGAGAGAGAGCAGTGAGAGGGCTATGCACAATGACTATATTACCATTCAATGAATAAAAACAACAAAAATTGCTATTTTGCTAAGGCATATTGAGAGTGATAGGAAACGATATCAACCATTGTAAAAGATCTTATGAAACTATAAAATAAAACTTTACATTAAAATTGGGTTTTTACTTAAGTTTCACTGTTTTGAAAACAACGTCATAAAACTATCTATTGAGACTAGCGTAAATAATAATGGCTAAGTCAAAATATCTGAAGCCACGCACGTACGGTACGCGGGTGGGTACCCTCCACGAGTAGAAAGGACGGGTCCGGGTCATGGATCGCGCTGCCCGTAATAACTGAAAGCGCTATAGCATCACGTCGGTAATAAAATTCAATTTGCCATTAGCAACAGGCTAATGAGTGGTCAATTGGTCACTCTCATAGTGTCACACTCTCACTGGTCATCGCTGTCAATGTCAGCAAAGCCCAATTAGCCGCTTGCTCCCTTTATCCTCTTGGATTCATTCAGGTCGTCGACGATGGATAGAATATAAAGGTGGTTATTATATATGTATCGCTGCCAGCCAGCTTCGAAAATGACATGACGACATACAGGATTGACGATTTCATGTCAATTCAGGCATTCAGCGTGGGCCAAGACTGAAAAGATAAAATCTGTTTAAGGTGATAAGGATGTGTTGTTACTATCGTCTTAGCTGTGAACAGCAGGGATTAGCCTGTTAATCTTCCAGATTGATGGCACTACTACTAGCTTTCTGATCAGTTGTCCTTCAGTCACCTTCAGTCAGTTGAGCTAGTAACTTATTAATCGGTTATCCAAAGGGAACTCAACACGTCTGATAATCAGGTTAGGAAGTATAGGACCAAAAGAGAATTTGTCCATGGAGCGTTTATTAGATCTAGATGCACATGAAACAATTGCAAATAGCTGTGCGCCAAGTGTAGGCCGCGTATAGGCGTGAGGTGACCCTGTCCTTCGTCGGTGTATCCTAGGTCCTCTAAGGATTTATGTTTGTGTTTATTATGAGTTTAACTATAAAGTATGGGACTGATAGCACCGTGTATGACCCACGCATCGTGATTTTGTTTTGTTTCGTTTTCTTGAAATATTTTTTGCAAAATAGTTGTGTATGTTTGATTAATTGTAATTGTCCTTCCTTCGTCATGGAGTCATGCACCCTACCGCATCAGCTGGCATATATACGTAAGAGCATCATAAACTCACTCCCAATCTTGTTTTTTTTTTTTTGGCTATGATTGGAAAATCCAGCTCCTTATGTAACTCTCAATCTATCCGTGTTTGAAAAAAAAACTGAGGTATCTACGTGCAATGGTACGTGGATCATCGATACTCCCTATCAGTGTTGGCGCCATTTTCTTTTCTTGGCAATCCCCATTGGCCCTAAATGCCGCCGCTCTCTCCGCCTAAAGGTTTACCGAAATTGGATCACCGGACACTATTTTTGTATACGAGAATATTGAGAGATAGAGCAGGCAATACATATTTCGTTTTGAAGGTTCTCTTTGTGAGTTATGGTGGTGCTAGGATGACTCTGGCCATGACACGACGCCTAGGAGGATTGCTGAAATTGAATTTCCAACCACTAGTTTCTATCAAACGTGTTGTAATGGCTAGCTTTGGTGATTAAACCGGTTTATACCCCCCCCCCCTCCCCCATTTGCTCGTCCATTTGGGGTTGCTAGAGTTTCTTAAGACTTGCCTTGTTTAGTTCCAAATAATTTTGCAAAATGGACACCGTAGCACTTTCGTTTGTATTTGACAAATACTGTCCAGTTATGTATTAACTAGGCTCAAAAGGTTCGTCTCGTAAATTATAGGTAAACTATACAATTAGTTATTATTTTTATATCTATATCTAATACTCCATGCATGCACCGTAAGATTCGATGTGACGGAGAATCTGAAAAATTTTGTAATTTTTTTAAAACTACAAGACCTTAAGGCAATTGTGTTTGGGGGACGAGCAGACTCCTTTCTTCCTTGGTGGAGAAGCTCTACGGCAGACATCACGTCAAGGTAACTAGAGAAAAAAGGTTGGGGTGGGGTTTGCCTTTATGGCAAGCTGCTCATTCAGCTTGGCCTGAACCTTTGTGGTGAGTCCAATGCCTTGAGCCCTTGATTGAAAGAGACTTGATGTTTGGGAGCATATCTTTGGTGGAGCTCAAACAAAGATGAGTTGCTTTTGCCCACCGCTACCACACAATAGAAATCCTTCGTCTTGAGAGCGTCCGACCCTCGTGATCATCACCTTACCGCATTTACACTTGCATGTGTGTGTTTACCTTTCTAAGAGGACATTGTTATGCTAGTTGCTAGTTGATCTTGGTTGCAGAACTTGTTTCGTGGGTGAGCAAAACACAAGATCAATGTTAGTTGCACATCTAGATGAAATGGATAAGATCATCTTTGAGCATAGTTTTTTTTTCACTATTGCTAGTTTAAGTAACCTAGTTACCTCCTCTTGAGGTCACATATGTGGTCAATCGTACGTTCCTCACAAATGTTTATAATATACAGCAGGTTTATTGCCTAAAACCTCAATTTATCTATATTTATTTATTCTATAGGCCGTGTTAGTTTGGGCCTCTACTATTTCTTTGCCCAAGTTCTGATTCTAATGGAAGACATAATCAAACAATTCCATTTTTTTTAAAAAAAACATTCCAAAAGTCTTTGGTCCAAACCAAAAAAAACTGCCTTTCGAAATGAACTTGTCAAAACTATAATGGTTTGCTTTATCATAATTATTAGAAAAAAAGAGAATACACAGATTGATAAGCCTATATGGTTAATGATACTGACTTATACTAGTACCTTCAAGGCCGTCCAAAGCAATTTTATACGTTCTATAGATATAACATTTATTTATTTATTTATTTATTTATTTATTTATTTATACTAATACCCTAACATTTATTTATTTATTAAATCACCTGACGCACATTTGTCCTTTGATAACCCTACTTGATTTTATGAATAAATAAAGGTTTCCCTTTTGTTTGGACCAGTGAGAAGGAACAGTCCACCATCCACCCGTGAGCCGAAATAAATAAAGAAGTGATGCGTGAGCAAGTCACGTATGGCGGCAGGCAGAAACTCACATGCTGCTATTGCTCCTTCAATCAAAAGATGAAAACGAGAAAGATCACGTGCAATTAATCTTCCAACACCTCACCTTAGATAATTATTTTTCCCCTTTTATGAAAGGGAAATCCATCTCAATTTCCTTTCTTTGTTTTTTTTCAAAAAAGAGAAAAATCCAATATACTCCCATAGGCCATAGTCATTGATTTTTATTTAAAAAAACAACTCAAACTTCAATACTAGACAACATGTACATCTCCATTTTCAAAATCAGATAAAATACCCCCATTTTAAAGTGGTTTCCTGAGTGTTTTTGGTGACGTGGCCGTGAGCCCGTATGTCAGGTGATCTCTCTCTTTCTTTAATATAAAAAACATAAATATATGAAGTCAAATTAATACAAACATAATTAAAATTTTACAGATGTGATCTACAACTTTAGTAGTTGATAACTTTTATTTAATATCTTCTCAAGGTTCAAAGTTTGTTTTAAGTTATCCGAATTTGAAGCTCAATCTTTTTTCAATGTTTCAAGCGACCTAGGATGTTGACAATGGTCTATATACATTTTTAGCTATAAATGTGTTCTATAACTTTGTTGTTAAAATCATTCTACTTGAGATTATTTAGATGCCCCAATTTCTCATATTTTATTTTATTCTAAAAATTTTCGAACAACCTCAAAAATTGACATGGTCTATACCGACGTAAGGTACTCAAGCAAATTGCTCTTATCGCTTCTTCTTCTTGATTCATTTTCATACAATCTTCTGTGGATACATGCTCTATACCAAATTTATAGTTCTTAAAAGATCTAAAACTTTCTAGTTATTTTTTATTGACATTATTTAAGAATCTAAATATTCAATAAAATATGGTATGATTAAGAAATATATCTAGGACCTACATGCCACATCAGCTAAGACCACCGTCAAAACCACTCTAACAAGAACCTTTTCATGGCACGTTACTATAGCTACTACACCTTTTTATCATTGTAGGGCTTGTTTGGATGGGATTCTAAAATTTAGACTCGGGATGAAAATAACCTTTGATATTTCTTGGATTCTATGGCGGTGTGTTAGAATCCTCTAGATTTTTAGGGTGTTTGAATGGAATTCTAAGATTTTGAGCTTTTTCTATCCAGATTCTTAAAACTGTTCCATTATTCAACCCTTGAAACAACAGGGGGCAAAGGGGAGAGAGAAGATAAAAAATGGAAATGAAAGCTCGTTGGGGGGCCGACGTGTTGGCAAGGAAGAAAAGGGCGTGGGCCAAGACACAGTGCCATCTAAGTTTTTCAAGTACAACTGCACGGCAGCAAGTTGTTTGGTTAGAGGTGTTAGAGTTTAATAATATTATAATATATTTATAACTATAATAATTAGTATTTCATATAAGTTAATTAGGTATAAAAAATTGTCTCGTAAATTATCTCTAGCTATATTTTTAGTTCCATAAATAATTTATATTTAATATTTTAAGTATATATTCAAAACTATGAAATAGGTATTAAAAAAATAATCAAAAATAATGGTGATGGGCCGCGGTCGTGACGCCAGAGGGCCCACCCCATTGATTCGGCCCTTTCAGAGATTGGGAGGAGGATGACCCCATCCTAACATCATCATCACGACTGAAATGAATAAATGCCTCGCCATCATCACCATGCATGCATCGGCGCTGCCATGCCATTTTCATTCACTTTTCACTGAATTTTGATTTATTATTTTGTATAATGAAACTAAGGAGTGTTTAGTTCTCTTTTATTTAAAAAAATTAGATTTAGTCTATCATTTTGTATAATAGAACTAAACACCATACAAAATCTTTGATAAAATGATTGACATTCTCCATTATAGATTTTGGCCTCCAGAGGCTAAAAAACCCAAAAGAGCTTGAGATGCCATAATAAAGGCAATAAATTATGTATTTTGGATGGAACTAAACATAACCCTGAAGATTTTAGTATTTTGTATTTCATCATTCCAAAGTAATTGACATTTTGTATTTTGCATTTCATGAGGAACTAAACAGATCCTAAGGGGTGTTTAGGTCCCCTTGTATCCCAAAAATTTCTAAGTTTTGGTCCATCTTTTTATATAATGGAACTAAACATCATGCAATTTTTTTGGCAAAATGATTGCCATTCTTTATTTTAGATTTTAGCCTCAAGAGACAAAAAAAGCCCAAAATAGCCACAAGAGGTTATAATAAGGACAATAAGTTATGCATTTTGGATGAAACTAAAAATAATCCTAAAAATATTGGTATTTTATATTTTATCATTCTAAAGTACGTATTTTGCATTTTATATTCCATGTGGAACTAAACAATGCCTAAACACCATGCAAAAATTTCAGCACAAAGATGACTACTCTCTATTTTGGATTTTAGCCTCAAAAGAAAAAAAACACAAAAACGCCTGGGAGCCTTTGCCCACTTCATCAACTCCAGAAAAATTATTTGGCATTTTAGATGGAACTAAACGAATCCATAAAAAAATGCTATTTTGTATTTCATCATTATAAATTACTTGGCATTTTGTATTTTGAATTCATGAGATACTAAACACACCTTTACAACTTTTTTTTTTAAAAAAAATTACACATACGTCCACAACATACACACACTTACTTAGCATCATGTGGAGTATACATTTATGATTAGAGGAAGTGAGTTCAATCAGCATCAAGTTTAGCAAATGTTCTCGTCATATATAAAAATAAACCGACACAAATATGTTTTTTCTTCATGAAAAGGCAGCAGTACATTTTTTAAATTTTATTAGTCAAATTTTATTTAAAAACCAACCTTTTTTTGTCATGGTCTAAGCCCCGGCCTGTCCCTGCCTCGTCCACTGCCGACACAAGATATCACGTGTTAATGTACAGTTGTACACTGCAGGCACACGTGCAGCCGCACGTGGCGAATGGGCAGGGGAACAATATCAAAAATGATTTTGCCTGCATCCATGGACGATGTTTTCATTAATAGCATGACGAAAATAGCGGATCTTACGGTGGCGGATTCATGATTTAAAAGTTATTGAACTAACTTTAATAATGCACAATCATTACATAATCAACATATATAGTTAGTTATTACAAATTCTAGGCCTTGTTTACTCCAAAAAAAATTGCAAACTTTTTCACATTTCCTCTCACATCGAATCTTGCGGCACATACATGGAATACTAATAAATATAGATAAAAAAATAACTAGATAGTTTAACTATAATTTGCGAGACAAATTTTGTAATTCATAATTAAACAATATTTATCAACTACAAATGAAATTGTTACGAGATTCATTTTGTAAAAAAAAATTGAACTAAACGGTGACATCAGGGGAAAAAAATTAAAACATGTTTTTATGGATTTTATTTTCTAAAATGGTTTCGGCTTCACAAGTTTTAACTTAGTTTTGATTTCATAAGCCGGTGTGCTGTTTATACGGGTTTTTTTAGCAGATGTGTTGTTTATACGCTTGACAGAGGCCTTGATTAAGGGTTTGTTTGGTTCTTCTTGCTAAATTTTAGCTAACAAAAATTTAGTCATTTTAGTAGCTAAAGTTCTAAACACACTGACAAAAAATTAGTTACACTAGTTATTCAAAAGTAACTAAAATAATTTTAGTTGGCTAAAATTCAGTAACGGAAACCAAACGGGGCCTAAGCCAAGAAGCCCAAACAAAAGCCTTGACGACTGCCTTAAGCGTGTTTTAAGTTGGGCCCAGACGATGCAGAAATTCGTTGTAACCTGCGGCCCATTATTGGACAACGTCAGCCCAACAATAGGCCCATCTACCCACGCGCTATCCGCTTCCTCCATGCTGACGTCTCCACCGGTTCACCCCTGCGCAGCCATATGGCAGCTGCGACGGCGCCACCGCCGGCGGCGGTTGCCGCCACCCTCTCGGCCCTCATACGCTGCCAGAAGTTCCGTAGAAGCAGCCCTAGAGCTATCTACGCGAGATGCGTCTCCTCCAACGCGAGCGCGGAGGCGGCGGAGCCGGCAGAGAGCCGGAAGGGAGGCCACGGCGGGATGCGCCTGGAGGAGGCCGTGCCCGTCGGCGAGGGGCGCTCGCGGATAGACGCCTGGATATCGGCGCGTCTCGGCGGCGGGGGCGTCAGCCGCGCGCGCGTGCAGGCCAGCATCCGCGCGGGGCTCGTCGCCGTCAATGGCCGCCCGGTCTCCAAGGTGCCACTGTTATGTTAACCTCTACCTCTAAGCTCTGTTTACGTCCTGCAAAGTTTGATACTTGTGTTAGCAGAACCGTGATATCATAGTTAATTTGTAGCTTAAACTGCAACTCTGATTTTGGAGAGAATGACGAATAATTCACAAGGCAAATGAGGTCATGCATCGGCAATTGTAACTTCTAGTACTATTTAATAGCACTAGTACATAATGGATAATTCGATGTAGTTTGCCGGTTTGGTTATACTTGATCGCGTCTAAATTGAGTCTTATGCTGGCTCTGCTTCACTTTGTGCATTCTAGGTTTCACATACTGTGAAGGGAGGGGACCTGGTCAGCTGCACGGTGTCGGAGCTACAACCGCTGAGGGCAGAGGCGGAGGACATCCCGCTAGACATTGTTTACGAGGATGACCATGTTCTTGTTGTCAACAAGCCGGCTCATATGGTTGTTCACCCGGCACCAGGAAATGCCAACGGCACATTAGTCAATGCTATACTTCATCACTGCAAGATCTCCACATTTACTTGCTTAGCACGCAGTTCAACTGGTGATGAATGCCTGGATTCTTCAGATGACGACATTGATGTATTTAATGTGGATCAATTTGCTACTGAAGACGCAAGTTCAGAAGTCCGGAATGCTCTTGTGCGCCCTGGTATTGTGCACAGGCTGGATAAGGGGACAAGCGGACTTCTTGTTGTTGCTAAGGTATTTAATGATGAGTTGTGACACCAAAATATATATTTTTTAAAAATACTGGCACTTCAAAATGTTTTATGAAATTTGCACATGCATGTAGTAGTATATAATACAAACTTACGCTGAACTCTCCCCTTTTTCTTTTTCTTTCTTTTTTATGACAGGATGAGCATTCTCATGCTCAATTAGCAGAACAGTTCAAGCTGCATACAATTCGTAGAGTATACATCAGTCTTACTTGTGGCGTGCCTAATCCAAATTCTGGCAGGATTGAGGCATCTATTGCACGTGATCCTAACAATAGGATTCGTATGATTGCTATTGCTGGATCAGGCCACAGATATGCACGGCATGCTGCTAGTAGGTGATCCATGCTTGCCACTTGTGCCCTTTCTTTTGGTTCCTTATATGACATTACCTCCTCAATGCTATTTCACTTGAATTAAAAAATATACCCCCTCCGTTCCAAATTATAAGTCGCTTTGAGCCTTTGACTTTTTTTCGTTCATCCATTTTGCTATATATATCTAGATGCATAGCAAAATGGATGTACTAAAAAAGTCAAAGCGACTTATAATTTGGAACGGAGAGAGTACCATAGATCTAGTATAATGATGTCAATTATGTAGTTTAAAGCTATTTACCTTGTTCAGATATGCTTAAATACTGCAACCATTCTGTTTCAACATCTTTATTGTTACCACCCATGTAAGCAAGAATGAGGACCTAGAAGGGCCCATGGCAAAATAGCCAAAGGCTGTAATAATGTCCAATTAGTTAATCCAGTCATGAAAAATGAGTTTATAACTTTATATTTACACTAGTGGGTTGTCATGGCCTTGCCAAAAGTAACAAGAAAATTCAGGTACAGAAAGCTGGATTCTATAAGGGAACTCATGAAACTAAGTATTTTCCAAACTTGAACCTGATTTGAAAGTTTCATGTTTCCATATGTAATTTGGCTTATTTAGGAAACTTATTTGAAAAAATCATACAGGTACAAAGTAAGAGAGGTCTTTGTTGGTGGTGGATCTGCACTAGTTGAGTGGAGACTAGAGACAGGACGCACTCATCAGGTAATCATACCCCATGATAGTTTAATTTTTTAGAAGAGAACCATCACCACCTAAAGTTCTTCTAGAAGAAGGAAAAGTCTTTTGTGATCCTAAGCTATTTATTAATGTGTATGTTATTTGGATTACATCTCTTGTTTATTCAAGAGTAGCACTAAGAAGCATTGTGATAGTTAAATTTTGATCTCAACACATTTCTGTTATGAAGCTTGGGAAACTCTCTTAAATATGACTACTTCTGTACTGATCTTGAACTTAGTGATTATCAGATCAGGGCGCATGCAAAGTATATAGGGATCCCTCTTCTTGGTGATGAAACTTATGGAGGTACCAAAAGCATGGCATTATCGCTTTTGAGACCAAGGACTCCTTCGAAATATCATAGTGATCTTTCAAATCTGATATCTAAAGTAGACAGACCATGTCTTCATGCTGCATTGCTTGGGTAGGGGAAATTTTACTCTCCTCATCTTTCAAATCTTACACAGTATGTATATTGTGTTTTTCAAAGTTTGGAATGTGATTATCGCTTTCTCCCCCAGGTTCAAGCATCCACATTCTGGAAAGATCCTTGAATTCTCATGCCCCCCACCAGATGATTTTTCGGAGGTGCTTGATGAATTACGGAAAGTTACATCAAGTGATGCCCAAAATGGTGATGGTGTTGTCTGATAATAATGTTGGTTTGAGTTCTATTTTATCAGAGCTGAGTACAGTAAAGTTGTCATTGATGGGTTTTGGGGGTTAACTGAAGGCCCATGGACTTTCAACATTTTTAGTGAGAGATGAAACCAAGGCTGAGGATGTTGAACAAAACATGAGAACTCTTGAAGATTTCATTCAAGACCTAGAAACCAGGTTTAGCTGTGTATGTGTTTCATTTATTTAGGTTTCTATTTATTTGGTCACAATGGTAGCTAAGGACCAGGGATGTAGATGCTGGGTAATCTCAATTCTGAAGTTTTGCAGTGTTGTGGCTTACCGTGATTAGTTTCCATGATGTAAAATGTACAGGGCAAATAGTTTGCACGATCTTCTGAGTGGGTTGAAATCTCTTACTCCCAACATGGTGTTTCTTGGATTAAAGTCATCGTTGCCTTATTGATACCAGACTAATGTTTGTCAGCAGCTCCTTTGTGCTGTGCGTAGCTTTTTATTGTCTCACTGCTTTGCTACCTCACTATTGTCACTGAATCAGGTTTCAATGGTGCCTTTCGGAAATGCTCTCTGATGCAAACGTACTGCAGTTCTGAAGTAGACATGCACTCAGTCTGGATTCCATATCGCAAGTGCCTTCATTTTCTCGTGCTTAAACATAGGAAATGATGTCCTTGCGGTTGCCATATATGTGATCAAATCAGGACGATGACTTCTGACAAGAGTTTAGCCTGCCATTCCAAGCATTGTTTTAGATTAGTAATACGGTGTTAAAAGTAACAGCGAGCACTGAAAGATTTTAAGCACATCTTGCAAGTTGCAACAGATGGAATCTTGTGATTGAATTGCCACATATCTCTTTGCAGGCAATGCAGCAAGTGAACAAAGGAGATTGCTACCATAACATATGAACAGACAACAAAGCGAAGTAGAAGTGCGTTTGCGAAACAAGGAGAAGTAGAACTGCTGGCAGAATTGCAAGAATGACAGCAAGTTTTACACCTCCTCCAGTATTTTGGCTGACAACCATCCGGTCTTCTTACACAAGCAAGATGCCTCAAACAGATAGATAAAATATGGCCTTCCTGTGTGACAACCAAAGCTATAGAGATACGTTAGCTATGCCTAGCAATGAATTTGACGAAGTTCTGGACAGTCACTTGTGCTTCTTAGTTTTGTTTGGTGGGTTGCTGACAAGAGCATCACCCTCTCCATCAGAGTCGTCCTCTGCAGACTCATCCGGGACGTCGTCATTCGGAGCATTATGCTTGACGATGATGTACTCCTTGAGCATCGCCATGATCTTCTCCTTCATTGCAACCAGCTAGCCCGACAGGAGTCCAGACTCGGGACTGACGGCAAACGATTCTGCTCCAAGAACCAGAGTAGCTTTCACTCTCGGACCGAGAGAACCTGCTTCGCCCAACATTGCTGGTGTGGTGGCCTGCAGGCAGAAAACTGAACGCTATAGTTTGCTCAAAAAAAAAGTTGTTTACTATAGTTTGAGGCTGAATTTCGTCTCTGATTTTTCGACCACTTGAGTCCTCAAAGTTTACTTTCAGACTCAGTTTCGCCCTAGGAGGACTATCAGAGTTACCATTTCAGTTGCTTCATTGCTTGGTCGCCACTCAGCCAGTTTATCCAGCCGCCGTCTGGATCATCGGCACACTCCTGACCATACAGACTAGTCAGGTCCACAGCTAGGCCAACCCCATATATTCTACAGCTATGCATGTAGCTGAATTCACTTCGGAGTTCATAGAATAGTAATAGTATGGACTTCTTACTGACATTTGCGTTTCCGCTACAGATTGTGCTAGAGATCTACAAATATGCAGCACACGGACAAAGAATAGCATGAGTGCATGACAATGGTATGAACAGCAAGTGTTTACATCTGCATATTGTGGCTGACAACAAACTGGTCTTACACAAGCAACACGTGCCAAGCAACAATTCTGGTCTTCCTGTGTCACAGGCATAACTGGAGATACACACACTAGCTGTGCCTAACAACGAACCTGACCAAGTTCAGGACGGTCACTTCTGCTTCTTAGATTTCGTTTGTATGGTATGAGGGTATGACCATACAGACTCATCAGATCTATATATTCCATAGCTATGCATGTAGCTGAATTTTCAGAAGAGCACATGGACAGAAACAGAGCACCCTTGCAAGTGTAGGGTAAGAAAATATGAACAGATGACAGAGGCAGAATTGGTGGGTAGAATTGCATGATAATGGTATGAACAACAAGTGCTTACACCTGCATATTGTTACTGTGGCTAACAATTTGGTCTAACATAAGCAAGACGTGTGCCAAACAACAATCTTGTCTTCCTGAGTCAAAAGCATAACTGGAGAGAGACTAGCTGTGCCTAATAATAAATCTGACCAAGTTCAGGATGGTCACTTCTGCTTCTTAGATTTCTTTGGCGGGTTGTTGACAAGCGCTTCACCCTCACCGTCAGATTCGCCCTCAACGGGCTCATCAGGGACATCGTTTGGAGCATTGTGCTTGGTGATGTATTCCTTGAGGATCGCCATGCTCTTCTCCTTCATCGCAGCCAGCTGCTCTGACAGGATACCCGACTCGGGGCTGATAGCAAACGATTCAGATCCAAGAACCAGGTTTGCTTTTACTCTCGTACCAAGACACGCCGTCACAGCACCTGGTTGTCCGTCCATCGCTGTGTTCTGCGGGCAAAAAAAAAGGACAGGAAAGGAAGGCAAAAACAGTGTTAACTGGAGGTTAAAGCGAATGAAATGAATTGTCATTTGCAACAGGAGCGATGTATCAGGGACAAGCAGGAACAATGCGTAAAACACACAAAAGGCAGATGTCTTATATTAACATGAAATCTAGACATGGAGGCGCAATGAAGTCGTCGATGCCCAATTGTAGGTCTTGTAGGCTTCAGCAAGTTGTTACACTAAAATTTGACACGGGTAGGCACGTACAAAAATTTGAGGCTGGATATTTGAAATGCGAAGGGACACCTTCTTTCTTTTTTTTTTTTGTTCAACATCTGAAATACGTAGACAATATAATTTAAATAGACTAAGGACCAGTTTGGATACACATGGCTTGTTACTAGTTGGAGCTAAAAACTAGTCCAAATTAGCTATGGTTGGCGAGCTTGTTGGCTAAGAACTAGCTAAAGACTTATCTAAGAAATTAACTCACCTATTACCACTCTGTTTGGATGCACTGGAGCTAATTTGTAGCAATTATTAGCTCTTGTATGAAACAGGTCCTAAGTAATGATCAGTGTCGGTGCAATCAGTAATATATTGAATGGAAAATTGATAAGACAACTGAACAAATTTTGACTTACATATTGAATTTCACAGTTCACTAGTTCAGTAGCTCCTCGGTGTGTCGGCCAGTGGCCCTGAAGTGGAAGCTCGCGCGACGGGCCACGGCGGGTGCGGCCACCGCCCGCGCCCCGCAGCCCTGTGCCCGCGGCCGCCTCGCGCCAACGGCCCACGCGCTGCCCGCCGACAGCCGCCGCCTGCTGCTAGGGTTTGTGGGAAAACGAGAGGGAGAACAGAGGCGAGGCGCGCTGCGGACAATGTCCCGATGCTCGGGTCGGGTGTGAAGCGTGCGACTGTTTTGCCTTGTTGGGCCGTCAGTTTTGCCGACCCAAAAGAAAAGGAACTGAGGTCCTACGATCCATGTTCATTTTGCTTATGTAATTTTCTGGTCACTTAAAATAGATATATGCTATATGGTTAATTGCCATGTGTTTTGCTCATGGTAGTTTGGTGATGCAAAGTGAACCTCTACGCTAGACGCCCGGATGGAGGAGGTGCAGCCGCGCAGTAAGGGCTGGTTTAGATTAAAAAGTTTTTTTATTTCGAGACAACAATACTTTCATTTGTACTCCCTCCATCCCAAATTGTAAGTCGTTTGACTTTTTTTTACTCCAAGTTTGACCACTCGTCTTATTCAAAAAATTTGTGCAAATATAGTTAAATTTAAGTCATTCTTGAAGAACTTTTATTAATAAACCAATACACAACAAAAGAAAGTGATATT